>Ga0209725_1000043_pt1 | contig 68536 bp, 59 predicted proteins | sample I18A1metaG_FD_184145 | JGI IMG/M metagenome (GOLD analysis project Ga0209725, IMG submission 184145) | Lake sediment bacterial and archeal communities from Gulf of Boni, Indonesia to study Microbial Dark Matter (Phase II) - ​I18A1 metaG... | ecosystem: Environmental > Aquatic > Freshwater > Lake...
CACAATTAACTAAGTCAAACAAATCGTTTTCAAAATTCATATTCGCTGCGTTCATAACCTGAAATTTTGCATTTCGAACCTTTAGCATGGCAGATCGTTTTCTTGCAAGTTCTATCATCTTTGGGCTCAAGTCAACTCCAGCAACATCTGCGCCTAATTTAGTGGCTAACAAAGTAGTCCATTGTCCAACGCCACATCCAACGTCAAGAATCAAATCATATTTTTTGTTCGGGATAGCAGAAAAAATTGCTTTTATGATCCTTCTTCTGTTGTATTCATGGAACCATGTTTCGTTTCCAATGAATCCTGAACTAAACCACCCATCGTCATATTTGGCAACATGATTTGCAATGGAGTCCCAGTATTTTTGGTGCTTTTCCATTTGGTAAAGCCTCTGTTGTCCTTTTGAGCGCAATTAATTTCATATCTTCTAAATTATTTATGTTCTCCTCATCGTCACGAGGTGCGTCGATACACTTCCATTTTATATCTTTATGTGGTGGTGAAGATTTAATATAGAAGAGACTTTTGTTGTAATACATGATAAGAATGGTTAGTGGCAAAAAAAAGTTTTCAGACAATCCTGTGGTTTCCATCGTGATTCCGACATTTAACTCAGAAAAAATATTGCCACTGTGTTTACAATCCATAAAAGACCAAACCTACCCCAATATTGAAGTCATAGTGATTGACAACTATAGTAGGGATGATACTGCGCAAATAGCCAAAAAATTTGGTACTAGACTGTTACTCTTGGCGTCAGAGCGGTCTTCTGCAAGAAATCTAGGAGCCAAGGAGGCTCAAGGAAGTTTTATTTTTTTCCTAGACTCTGACATGGAACTAACCCCGACAGTTGTAGAAGAATGTATCAGTGTCTGTCTTCATAAGAGCGTGGATGCTGTAAATGTCTATGAGGTATCTGTGGGTGGAGGGTTTATAGCTGAATGCAGAAAAATAGAAAGAGAAATGCGTATTGGAAGCAATGTGTCTGAGGCGCCTAGGTTCTTCAGAAGAGAAGTGTTTGACTCGGTTGATGGGTATGATGAAAATCTTGTGAGTGGGGAGGATTTTGATTTGAGGAGGCGAATAGAAGATGCAGGGTATAGAATTGGGCGGTGTAAGGCGGAGATTAGGCATCACGAGGGAGAAATGTCGATGAGGAGGCTGGTCTTACGGTTTTATTATTACGGTAAAAGCTTGCCCTCCTTTTTAAAGAAGAACCCCTCCTTTGCCATGAAAACGTCTAGCCCTGTCCATATTATGAAAAATCTTGGGCTCATGCGTAAGCGTCCAATTCCCTTTGTGTGCCTTATTGCCATGAAACTTATCGAATACATGGCATATTTAGTCGGCATCTTGGCATAGGAATTTCATAGAAAGATGAATAGAATGACATCAAATACGTTGAAGAAAAACGTTGTTTACCACTTTACGAAGAGGAAGGATTTCTATTCAAGACCTAGTCACGAATATCCTTTCCTTAACATTGTCTCAAAATATTATAAACCGAAATATAAAACATTGGAAATTGGGTGTGGAGTAGGCTTTTTTCTTGCCCGTATTTTGAACAGTTCCTCAAAGGTTCTAGTCGGCGTTGACATTTGCAAAACATTGATACATGAAGCGCATACGAAATTTTCCAAAATAGATTTTCTGATTGGAGATGCTGAGAAACTACCTTTTAAATCGGAGTGTTTTAAGGCTGTGTTTATGCGAAACCTGTTACATCATCTTGTAGCTGAGACCCCAAATTTTTCGCAGAGAAATATGACTAAGGTTTTAGAAGAGGTTCGCAGAGTATCTGACAGTGAAGGTGACTTTTTTGTTTTGGAACAATGTATCTTGAATAGGGTTATAGGGTGGTCTTTGTTCTGGTTTTCCTTTTTGATGGCTAAACTAAATCTTTCTTTTCGCAGAATAAATCTTTATGAAAGGGTGGTTGTAGCGTTCCTGACTTTTCATCAGTTGATTCAACTACTAGAAAAAACAAATTTCAGAGTGCTTATTCAGTATTTTCATCACCCATACACGGGCCTTCATTTTGGGCTTCCTTTTGGGGATGCTATCATATGTGCGAAGTTAATGAAGATTTAAGTATCGATGAAGCGATGGAATTCTTCCCTTATTCCTTTTCAGGTCCTCCTGCAAAGAGAGCAGAACTAGTTTTGAGATACATCGGTTCTGAACCGATTTTGGACGCAGGTTGTGGAATGGGCTGGCTGGTGGCATTTCTTATTAGTAAGGGTTTTGATGTGGTGGGTTTAGATTTGTCACATGATAGCCTATTACGTTCCAAAAGGCTGTTTTCTAAGACGAGAACAGAGGGTAAGATGATCTTGGGTTCCCTTCAGCACATCCCATTTCCCAAATCATACTTTGGAACTGTTGTGCTTTTCGATGTACTCGAGCATGTTGAAGAAATGTCGTCTGTTCTTTCTGAAATAAGGCGAATAACTGTAAAAGGAGGCTGTATCCTAATAACCTTGCCAAATGTAACCGGCAGCTATAGCTTAATAAATGATGTACTTATAGAACGAATTTTAATGAGAGTGTTACCTCTTAAAGAGTCGACTCGGTATGAACCCCTAAAACACCATCATAGACATCTTCATCATTTTTCTTGGTGGGTAGAGTTGCTGGAAAAACATGGCTTCAGCGTAATAAAACGACATAATGTTGAATTCCTAACGCCACTAATAACACCTATTCTAGGTCGTAAGCGTTCTGCCTCTTTATCGTTCTATGACGTGCAGAATGCTGACATAATACCAAAGTGTATTGCTTCTGAATGGTTTATGTTCTGCATCAAGAGGTAACTGCCCCCTACCTATCATTTTTGAATTCTAGATTGGAAATCTAGCATAAATTACATAAAGTGCCTTTTACATGAATTTAGTGTGGAATTGCAGTTCGGGAAAACATGATACAACGGGTTGTTACATGGCACAAAAATATTTTCTAAGGTCTATTAATTTGTCGCTATCGTCAGCATGTGACGCAAATTGTATTTTTTGCCCCGAAAACAGGGGAAGAAGATTGAAGACGAAAATGATGGATCCCGAAATTGTAGAAAACATAGTTCGTGAAGTTTCAACAAATCCGAACCTCCGATCAGTAACTCATTTTGAGTGTGGCGAAAACGGAAACGCTTTTTTAAACCCAAAGGTTCTAGAATGCCTAAGAATCATAAGAAGAGGCCTGCCACGGTGTACCATAAGTGTATTCACAAATTTTAGGAACTTAACAAAAGACAAAATCATTCCGATTTTACAGGAAAATCTCATAGATATGATCTATTGCAATATTGACGGTCACAATGAATACTATTACAGCATTGTTAAAGGCGTAGATCTTAAGAGAACCAAACAAAACCTATTAGATTTCCTGCAAATCCGAAAAACTCTGCATGCTAATGTCCCGCTTGTAATTTATGCTATCACATATAGAAAATATGTTAACACTGTCAAAAATAACTTTGGTTTCATTCCACACAAGTTACATGGAAAGGAGCTAAAGGACATAAAAGATGATTATGCCTTAATTAAGGCTACATGGAGATCATTAATCGACAAAGAAAAGGATCGTATTGTTCCAGCTCATGCAGTCTTCTGTTGGGCAGAAAGACCTAAAATTGATACTGCTTCATTGGCATACAATAAGTATCGTTGCCCGAACTTGGAAAGGGTAAAGCATGAGGCTTTCATTGCACCTGATGGAACTTGGTACGCATGCTGTCTTGATGAAAATAACGAACTGGTAATAGGCAATTTAAAAAAAGACTCTCTTGTTAACTTAATGAAAAGCCCCGAAAGGAGAAAACTAATTTGGATGTTAGAAGAAAGAAAATTTCGAGAAATCGGAGGACCATGCAAGACAGTAAACTGTTGTCAACAGCTACATGAATCTAAGGTCTTGAACATTGTATTGGCATATGCGCAAGCGCATCCACGAATTTTCGGAATATTGCGCACCGTGAAGTCACTTATAGCTTAAATTGATCATAAAAAGATATTTGTATGACACTCGAGACGTGACTAAAAGTCAGTGGCAAAATTTTGAATAACAGAATTCATCCTATGAATTTCATCCGATTTCGGTGAATTTTTTATTAACGGAAAGTGAAGAAAACTTATTAATGGACACAGAAGAATTCTTATCAACGAGCGATGAAGAAAATTTTCATCGATGTGAAGGAACTTATGATGAATGCTTTCCATCTCAAGGAAAAATCGAAGGAAAAACTGTATAGTCCTTTCAAGGCAAGTGCTAAAAAACTATATGCGATGCTAGAAAGATTGAAGAAAAGCAAAAGAAAACTAAGAATAGTAGACAATCGAATTTGCGTTCTTATTAGCTTCTCCATCATAACGGTTATAGGTCTTGTAATTTTTCGTAACTTCATCTTTACAGACAAGTGGCCTGGAGGAGGAGACGTTCTTGGAGTGATTTCTAGATCATATCTATATGCAAAAGATTTTAGGTGGCTACAAGTATGGCGAATGTACTCCTTTGGTTTCGCTGAAGGAGTAAACTTCTTCGACTTCTTTCTTCTTTTGATATACTCTGTGTTCAGGGACCCCTCAACAACAACAAAAGTTTCCTTGTTTCTGTTTTTCTTAGCTGCAGGTTTTTCAATGTATGCTTTTGCTTATCGCTATACTCGTAAACATATAGCAGCCTTTTCTGCCGCCCTCATATACATTTTAAATCCATGGTTTTTTTCTCAGTTTACTGAGGCGCATGGTGATTTCGTATTTAGTTATGCTCTAGCTCCGTTGCTTTTCTTGTTGTTGGACAGGGCATTAGAAAGGGGAAAGTTTAGAGACATCTTAGCTTTATCGTTGATGTTTGCAGTATTTGTGACTAGCTTCCATCCTGAAAGTATCGTAATATATGGAGTGTTTCTCGCGGTATTCATTCTCATCTATGTTTTGAAACCAACAAAATCTAATAACTTTCGCATGCGCATCAAACGTCTTTTTAAAGTATTAGTGCCTGTTGGCATTGTCTCTTTTCTTTTAGCCGCTCCCGTGATTCTGCCCCTTCTCTCAAATCTAGCTCCCCCCTACTACTCACCAACGTATCAATATTATGTAGAGGAAACCTATACTGGTAGTTACCAAAATATAACAGACGCATTTACGTTGAGAGCCCTCGAACAATGGGGATACGCCTTCAAAGTGAACATCACAACGAGCATGGGTTTACCCGACTTTCCAACCTACGCCTTCCTAATATGCCTCTTTCTTGTCGCCTACTGCACTATTTTCTTTCGCAGAGACAGATACACTTACTTCTTCGTTATTTCTGCCATCATTTCCCTAATAATAGCCATGGGACCAAACTCCCCATTCGGAAACATCTTTGTTTGGGCATGGTTCAACGTTCCGCACTTCGCGGTTTTTAGAGCCGCAAGCAGATGGATAATGATGGCTGCTTTCTCGCACTCCTTCTTTGTTTCCATCTTAGTCAGCATGATGGCAAACTACCTCCAAAAAAAGAAACATGTAATAGTAACTGAGGATTTTCATGTACGTGCTAAAGTTTCTAAGGAACTTCATGAATACCTTGCCCCTCTATTCAGTCTTTACAAGAATGTACATAGGCTTTTATATTATCTCGGCATAATATTGCTAGCCGTTATCCTTCTCACAGGTTTCTTCTCAAGCTTCTTCTTTTTCAACCAAGGCTTACAAGTCTATACACCTCCCCAAAACTACATGGAACCATATGAATGGATAGCCGAGCAACCCGGAGACTATAAAATAGTAACAGTAAATATAAGTCCAAGCGAGTGGTTCGGAACCCCGGGTGCCACAACAGACTTTGGTTTTTCCGGAATGTTGACCAATCTAGGGTGGGGACATGACATAGGTTATGACAGCTCCTTTATCCATGACAAACCCGTGCTTCAGGATGGTGGGTGGAGCCCCTTGTCTAGAGCTTTCGTGAGTTTTCTTAGATTTCGACTGGCAAGCAATTATATGACAGATGACCTCTTAAAAATGCTCGGAACATTTGATTACAAATACATAGTTTTGCCATCTTACGACAGCGCAAATATTCGAAACTTCTTTTTAAAACAACAAGGGGCTAACATTATTTACAATCAAAGTGGTTCAATCATCATCGATAACTATTACTATACCCCGCACATCTTCGCAAGTGCTCAACACGCAGTAATCGTGGGAGGCCTAGAAACTTTTTCCTCTTTATGCAAAATAGATTCCTTCAATCTGGATCAAAACCCCCTCATATTTGCGCATCAAATCAGCAATTCTCCTCTGTTCACTGATAATGCAGTAAATAGCTCTGAGGCACTGATTTTCGTCGATACTGATATTTTAGACATGGTTATGTTGTCCTTAGCAGGCGACTCACACGCGTGCCTAATTCACGCTGCGGATTATGGCGTTCCTAGTTTAAACCATACGAAATACTGGACACGAGTATCTTATTGGGGTGATCTTGGAGCACTCGTACTGGGCGGAAATACGCTTACAACCAATGGAGCGAACAGTGTTGACATCCCCTTCAGCGTGGACTCAGATGGCTCATATAACCTTTGGATGAGAGTCGGGTTCTCGGCAGGCAGAGGAAAATTAAGCATTTCAATAGACCATACAATCGTAGGAGAGATTCGCCCCGAATGGAGCGACTGGTTCGGACTGATGTGGGTGAATGCTACTCATTTTGACATCAAGAAAGGCAATCACGTGATGACTCTAACTAATGATGGTTCAGGTTTCAACGACATAGATACTATTGCAATCGTCAAGCCTTCTTTGCTCCAGTCTAGAACTGATGAGCTTCTTGATGCTTTACAAGCATTTCCTGGTAGACTTATACAGGTAATAGAAGCTGAAAACATACGCGCAAGCAGCTGGTATCAAACTTATGCGCCATATAATGGCCTTGCACTTCATTCCGAAGGGCGTGGTCGCATCGTATCATATGAAGGAAGCGCGTCTGCGAGCTCTGTGGAGCAGGAAGGAGTGGAAGCGCAGAGAGCTATCGATGGAAACCCTTACTCTAGGTGGGCATCGTCACAACCATGCAACATCTCAAATCCACAATGGTTAGAGATTGATTGGGCGACCCCACAAGAGTTAAGAGGAGTGAATGTAGTTTTTCAAGAAGCACTCGCCAAAGACTATAAAATACAGACTTGGAATGATACAGCTTGGGTAGATCAAATCAGTGTGGAAGGCAATACTCTTCTTGAGCGACGTCACGATTTTCTACAACCCGTAAACACCACAAAGTTACGCATTTACGTAACCACTGCCACAACCTTCAATATGGTAAGCATATGGGAATTCGAAGCCTACTCCATAGAAACAGTTTCAGCGTCAATCAAATTTTTCGTTCCTCGAAAAGGAGAATACATGTTTGCCGCGCGATTGGCTTCAGGTTCAGACTACGGAACCTTTCACTTAAAAATAAACAACAACGATTTCATGATTCCTTGCACAAGTTCTGAAACGGAATTCGAGTGGCGTGAATTTGGGCCTGTTCTTCTTGACGCTGGCGAACAGACAATGGACATTTACGCTTTTGGTAAGGTAGATCTTGATGCAATAATTGTTTATTCGCTTAAAAATGGAGAAACCACACTATCTTTAAATGAGTTATTTAAGCCTGATGTCACTCCCACATCGATAGCATACGAAAAAATTGACCCTTGCAGATATATAGCTCACGTGAACAGTAGCAAACCTTTCCTCCTCACATTCTCTGAGTCATATCACCCGTTATGGAAAGCTTACGTAAACGACGTTGCAACATCTCCTATCATCGTCTACTCCATTGTTAACGGCTTTTTCATCAACAAGACTGGCGCATTTGACATAATATTATATTTTACGGCACAAACCTACGCAGATATCGGACTAAAAATATCTCTTGCAACATTGATCTTGGTTATAATCGCCATTGCCGCTCCATCTGGCGTAGCTAAACGAATCAAAAAATACATTAAACGTAAACCCACGAGCGCATACGCGCTTGTGCGAAGAATCATGAAGATCATTAGACGAAAAATTAAGAGAAATTTGCGCGCGCATGGTGAATGATGTAGTATGGGTAAGAAACGAGTACTGTTTCTTTTCAATTTGCCAAATCGAGGCGAGGTTGTGTCGAAAAAACTTTTGATTTTCCTTTTTTTCTGTCTACTTATAAATTCATTATGTTTTTTGCCAATAAATTCAGTTCAGGCTGAAGGCTCTACCCAAATTTTCAATCTAGGCTTAATCATTAACGATTTAAACGCTACTGAAAGAGAGTGGTGTATGAACTGGATTAGCCAATTCGACCCTTTTGCAAAATGGAATTTCATTTTGTGGCGGCCATACAAAAATTTGGATGACGCAACCTTTGTAAATTTTCTTAAAATGAGGGGTTCACTGATGGGTGTTGATGGGTATGCGCAGATTTATACGTTAAGTCAGAGAGAAAGCGACATAGATTCAATGGTTAACACTTTTAATGCTCACAACATAACTCTAAAGGGTTTTTTTATGTTTCAGCCGGACACATACACTATGAATTATGCTTACTCTCGGTATAATTTTGAATATCTTGTGGGGTACTGTTTCGACCAATACATGATAGATTACATGACAATGAAAGGGAGTTGGCAATTGCCATATTATCACAATTCAGAACACGCTTTAAAACCAGCAGAGGATAATAAAGGATTAGTTGTTTTTCCACATGCTATCTGGGATTGGGTAAGCAGCCTAACATATAATCATCGTTTGAACACGCATGTTCTAAACGTGTATCCACACATTTATTCTAATTCCTCTCAAGCTATAAATTACTGTCTTAAACTAATCAATGAAAGCCTTTCATGTTCTGAGCCTTTTGGTTATGCTTCCACGATGTTTGAATGGACATGGATAAATCGTCAAGACCTCAATGAAACAGCTACAAACTATTATCAACAAATCATCAATCAACACCATTCAATTTGCCAATTGTACAATGAAACAACTTCATGGTTTAAATCGCTTTACTCAAAAACTCCGACTTATCGAGTAACATTTACTTCTCCCTATGAGAATCAACAAGTCGAATGGTATTTAGACCTTAATTGTCGCATTGCACGTGTAGGAAGTTATGTTAAAAGCTATGTTATTTTTAAAAATCAAACAGAATATTGGTTAGACCATATTTGTTATGTAGATTTTGGTAAATCAGCAAGTGGAACCAATTGCATTGATAATAGCCTAAAATTTGAAATTGATGATTTGGGAGGTGGATATGATCGAGATACAGCGAAAGGGGGTTCTATGTACTATACAGGGAATTTAGTTGATTTTCCTTCTCTTTACAATACCTTAGTTCCAACTCTCCTCGTTAACACCTTTAAAAACGACGCTCCAACAGCTTCTAACATAACATTATTCGATGAAAATGGAATGACAATTGATATTATTAATGGCGTTTCCTCTTACGAACGGCGTTTGGTTCTTGGAACATACTATATTCAAGCGTCAATTTTTTACAATCTATATATGTATGCATCTGGACAAGTTCGAGTCGATTTAACGGAATGCACAGAACTTGCAATAAATTTTCTATTTGGAAATCTCACTGTTTCATGTGTTGATGTTGAAAACCGTCCCTTAACCAATTGCGCTGTAATATTTATGAGGCAAGATGAAGAACGCATGGGATACACTGACAATTTCGGATTAACTACTTTAGAGGCTTACTATGGTAACTGGACGGTTAAGGCTTATAGGATGGGTGTTCTAGTAGGAGAAGCAAACATCCCCTTGAATCAATCAAAGATGGACTTAAACGTTCAATGCAATGTACGAGACTTAACCGTAATTGTAGTTGACCAATATGGACAACCTACTGAAGCTAACGTATCTTTAAGAAATGACGAGTATGACTTGTCCTTTTCAGGTTGTATCCATAAACCAATGGAGAATATTACATTCGCTCAGATACCACTAATGAACTACACCTTAACGATTGAGGCTGACTCCACAACACAAACTTATACTGTGAATACGAGTCAAATAGGGCAGGTACACATGATACGGACGCTCGTTAGGGAAGTTGGAATAACTTGGTTTGAAATAATCATCTGCATCTTGATAGGAACAATCGTGGGATCAGTAGCAACATGGGCACGCATTAGAAAGAGAAGTCGCGCGCTTAGCGCAAGAACCTTAAAGGTTCAATAAATAAGTTAACATATTATTTTTTTGCCGATATCGCGCGACCATTTGACGCTGCAACACATACTTGTTACGACTTGTAGCTGTCACGCCTACTTGTCCAAGATAAAATTTGTTACAGTCGTCACGGCTGTTACACCTATAACAGTGTCACCATCCTGTCGACAATTTGTCGCCACTATCATCCATGTCAGACAAATGTTAGGCACATGCACGCGCATCAGCTGTAGTTTTCTTTGGCTATGCCTGTAGTATATGCATGCATGTCGTTCAACGGGATTTGACTTGTGTTTCATCCTACGGGGGTGGGAGGGGGGTATAGAGAGATAGTATATATACTAAGTCCGTTGAAGCCATCTTAGGAGTTAGAGCACACGCTCATAGTATATATACTAAATTTGTTTAGTCAGATCGAGCGCCGATTCTCTTAAGTCTTTTGACCTAAGTGACTAAATAGTGCTCCTCTTGCGTAATGCTTCTTTGTAGATAATCCATTTTGGGCATAATGCATAGAAAAATGGGTCAGGATTGATAACGAGTTTCCTACTCCGTTTGGGTTCTCCCATAACAAAATGCTTGTTTAATCCGAGAACTCGTGGTCTCTTCATGACCACACATTACAAACAGTTCCATCGAAATGCTCACAGTCCCCTTCCTTCCGAAACGTAGAATAACCTTTGACGGATTATATGACGGAAGAGTGAGTTCGAATGAATGGAGAAGAACCGTTTATAATGTTTATTCATAGAGGCTTTGTAACATGCCCCAATTGTGGAGTAGGGATTGGTTTTGGAGTAGATATAGTCGGGAAGGAGAACATTACTTGTCCTAGTTGTAAACATGTTTTCAGTTATAATGACGGTTTTATAGAAAATATAACAGACTTGGTAGAAAGAAGCGGTTCCAGTATACTGTTCTCATTACCTATTTGTGCTGGTGTCATTGAAATTGATTCAGTTGAAGTCAAAATCGGAAAAATCAAAGAAGTCCTCTTTAAGACTCATTTCTTCAAGGTTTATGATGCCCTACTGACCATAGGTGAGAGTCAAAAGCGTCATACTATCATCGACAACAGGTTGATTCTGAACGATTCAATGTTTGTTCCCATTAGAGTAACAGAAAAAGGGTTCTATGTTTTTAGTTCAGCACTAAATGAAACCGATTTGCTCAAGGAGACTCGGATCAAATATGTCGCAATAGGTAGAGATAGCAGAGTGGAAAAGATTCCGATCTGGCATAAGTTTCTTCAAAACGTAATAGACCTTATTCGTAAGAAGGAATATGGGATGGCAATCGTCCAAACTATTGCCACATTTGACGCATTCTTCGATGATTTTCTGGCAAAGCAACTAAAGATTAGAAGAAATTACGATTTAGACACAATCCAAAACATTCTGGAAAAAAGAAGTAGGCGGGAAAAACTTTTCTACTATCTACATTACGTAACTGGACAAACGTTTGAAGATAGTCCATATAACAAAGAGTTGAAAGACATAGTGGATTTGAGAGATAAAATAGTGCATCCTAAAGAATACAGGTTCAACGAAGCAGACCTCACAGAGGAAAAAGCTCTGAAATCTTTGGAAACTATAATAAAAAGCATAAAATGGGTCAATGACACGAAAAATAGGAAGATTACCGTACTGAGTGCATCGGTGGGTCAAAAGACTTAACAATATCGTCTGCTCTAACGTAAACTTTCGGGCATGTTTCGCACCCTCCCAGCAGAGGTTCACCAGACTCTATTCTTATTATGAGTTTTCGAACTTCTCGTTGAAAACTTGGTTGCGCTGCAAGGGCCTCCTCTTCAACCTTCTGAATCTGATATACAGCCGCTATATTGGATTCATCTATTATTTCACGCTCAAGAAACTTCTTAACTTTCACCTTGAAAAGGTGGTTCCCTCTGGCAATCAAGCTACCCTCAAGCCAAATCCTACCATTTTCATCAGTCTCAAGAGATAGCGGGCGATTGTCTGATATTAACGAGCGAATCATTAGGGGTATATTGCTCGTTACAAAACTCCTAGGCCTGATTTTTCTGCTGGACTTGACCACTCTGTTTTTGAATTCACTCTCCAACTTATCCATCAAACGAGTGTTGAATTTTTCTTTTGCCTGTTCAGCCTTTTCCCTAATACTGCTAAGACTCTCGAAAAGTACCCAAATATCTCGGTACGCCCTCAGATGGTCCTCTGCACATTTGTCAAGTATTATTATGTCTTCTTGGCTTTCACTTTCATTAGACCCGTGAGAGTAGCGAGGCATATAAATGCTAGCTATTCGCCTCAAAGCTGGTACTAGCCTAATAGAGTGGTTAAGCTTGACATGATAGTCTTCTTGCCCTCTATACTCATTAGTATAAATATACCAGCAATATTTATCTTGGCGTGTCTCTACCAGCCCCAGATCTTGAAGTTTCTTCAAGCATCTCTCACACTTCTTCCTCAGAGATTCAAGAGATTTTTGAGAGGAAGTAGTAGAGTCTCCTTTGAGGATATCCATTAGCTCTTTCTTGCTACGAGGTTTGACCTTCAAAGCATCGATTACTTTTTTCATCTGTCTCCGCCCTCGTGGACGTTTTTCGTCCGTCTTGCGATAAATTGTTAAGTACTCGGACAATATAAGCCTATCTCGAGACATTGCATATGGTTTCCATAGACGCCATGAAAACGAAGGTAGCGTGACAAGTTGAAGAAATGGCTCTCTTTAAGCTGCCCCGTTTGCGGATTCAGATATCCATTGAAGAAGTTTAATCCCACGATGAAGCCCATAATCTATCCTGTCCAAGTTGTGACTGGCGGCGGGCGATCTAAGGGATTCAGAGTGGCTGAATATCTGCCATGGTCGTCGCTTCCAGCACTTAAACAAACAAACGCGTGGAACAGCCTACTATGCCTTTACGAGAGACTTGGAGCTGCCTATGACAACTTCTACCAAGTGCTCGGCTTTCTAAGCCCAGAGATCAGGAAAATTTTACAAGAACTGCAAAAATCCTACGCACACGCCTATCAAGCCAACCCGCCCTCAGACTACGCTCGAGCATACGCTTCAACACAAACGTTGCCAGACCTTTCTGAACTATACATTGAAGATGATTACTCAGGAGCCTATGCACATCTCTTAAACCAAATTGGAGGAGTATAAATGAGTAACTCCGAAAAACACTCGGAACATATCTATACAATGAAAGGCATTCCAGTTAACGCCTACCTAAGCGAAACTGGAGAATTCCGTTGGATACCAGCATCTCCCGCTTGTAGCGACAAAATCAAGGCTAAAGAAATTCTCGAAGTACTCAAGAAAATGCCAGACGATAGACGTACCGTTTGGGCTTCGAGACTAGACCCAGACCAAATTGAGACAACATGTCCCATAATCCGCAAGGAGGCCGACCTATGCAAGGAGTTCGACGAATTCTGCGCCGCCTATAACAGACCAAAACAGAAAAGCACTGACCAAAATAATGGAGGTGAACACGCAAATGAATGAACATAGTCGAGCATATGCGAAAACAGACAGGAGCATGTATAAGCTCACAGCAGGTTGGGCCACTTGGCGATGGCTGTCGGGAGTTTCGAGCAAGGAGAAGCAATGGTTCCTCGGAACGCTTAGGGGCCGTGGTGGCTATCAGTCATGGATGGTTCACCTAGCAAGAGGCTTACAAGACCCGGACTTTCTATTGAAGTTTGAGAGAACATCGGACCCGTGGGAACGCTCGAAACTTGTAGGTCAGAAAATCGGTGATCTCCGCAAGTCCTATGGAATTATGGGTGATGAACAACGGGCCGAGCTGGCAAAGCAGGCTGAGATCGAGCTAAAGACTGGCCTAGAATTGATGGGCAAGGACAAGAAGACAATTCAAGACCTAATCGCTTTAGTTGATCCACCAACAACTAGGTAAACTACGAGCGCGCATTGGTCAAACCCCAAACTTCCCCTTTTTTTGAGGTGAAGGCTTTCCCACAAAGTCCTCAAAGAAAGAAGAAGAGTAGGGCTGCTTACTCGAAAGGCGAGATTAATAAGCTTATTGATACTATGCTTCATCCATATTTTAATCGTCACCCAACATTAGTGATAGTCGATGCTGCCCTTCACGGCTTCGTAGAGCAGAATCCTTCAGAGACAGTCCTCAAATTCATTCGCTACAATCTGCCCAAGATCATCGACGAAATCACCGCCAGCCATCGCATTTGAAATGCATGGGACTTACATTGAATAGCGTATCTTCATTTGCATGGAAAACCTTTGCCCAAACAATGCGCGTGCGTATAGAACTTTCTGCTACGTTACACGAAGACGGTTTAACATATATAGAGGATGGAATATTGAAAGCCTAGGAGTAGTGAAGATGCGCGTTCTATTTATTTACCCAGATATATGCGCTGCCTCAGGCAGATTTCAGCAAGGAATTGGGTATTTATCAAGTGTTCTAAAAAAGGATGGGCATAAGACTTTTTTGCTACATGTCAAAAAGGAAGTTTCAAAAGAGAAGCTATGCGGGGAAGTCCATAGACTAAATCCAGACATAATTGGATTTTCAACCACGACAAATCAGTATCCATATGTTAGACTCTACTCCAGTTGGATAAAAGGAAACTTCGATATCCCAATAGTATGCGGGGGCATAGAGCCAACTCTCTCTCCGGACAAGGTCATTTCAGATAAGAACATAGACGTTGTATGCGTAGGAGAAGGAGAATACCCCCTGCTTGAACTCGTAAATAGACTTGAGGATGGCAAAGATATAACTGATATTAAGAATTTGTGGATTAAAGTAGGAGAAAAGTTATACAGAAACCTCGTAAGACCTCTCATCGAGAATCTTGATGAAATGCCATTTCCTGACAGGGATTTATTCCATTATGATAAGATTCTAAAAAGGTTCAGATACACAGCAGAACTCATAACCGGCAGAGGATGTCCCTTCAACTGCACCTATTGTTGTAACCACGCCTTAAGAAAATTATATCAAGGCAAGGGAATTTACGTGAGACGTAGAAGTGTAGAAAATGTTCTGAATGAGATCGAATATATCGTAGAGAAGCATAATGTCAAAAAGTTGCTTTTTGATGATGATACATTTACTCTTCATCCTAATTGGATAGAGGAATTTTGCGGAAAGTACGCTAAAGAATTTAATATTCCATTTTCATGTAACGCATTTCCAACCACTTTAAACGAAACTATTGTTCATGAATTGAAGAAAGCTGGTTGCGATGAAATTTCGATTGGGATTGAGTCAGGAAACGAATGGCTAAGAAAAACTGTACTGAAAAGAGAAGTAACTAACGAGCAGATAGTAAAGGCATTTAGATTAGCTCATGAAGCTGGCATTAAAACGTGCTCATTTAATATGGTTGGTCTACCTTATGAAACCCCCGAAATGATCGAAGATACTATTAAGTTAAATTGTCTAATTAATCCTAATAATATACAAGTCTCTGTTTTTTATCCGTATCCAGGAACCCGACTGTATGAGGTATGTAAGGAGAACGGGTGGATCACATGTTCTAGAAAACTTAGCTATTTCGAGGAAGGAACTACGCTTAACTTGCCAACTTTTACTAGTGAGCAGATTACATATTATTATCGTAGGATGTACCAACTTTCAATTGATAGAATTGTTAGCTCGCGTTACCCATTCATACATCCATTCTACAATACTATAAAACTTTTATTAGGCGAATCTTTGGCATACAATGTTTCCATTATAGCAAGAAAGATTCTGTTTCAATACTAGTCGACGTAAAGCGCCGAACCCCGCTCAGAAGGTCTAAACTACAACGCCAAGGCCCATTTGACTAACTAAAGTGTGGTCGTCAATCGAAATATTATTTTAGCTCAGTTTCGGAAAATCGCAATTTTTAAAAACAAATGAATCTAACATCTGCGCGCGCAGGCTTATGCGCGCATTAACTACTCTGTTGAAATTATGATTAGAAATTCTGATTTTGTCGTCAAAAAACATTTCTACAACCAAAACATGACCGTCAATCAAGAGCACCCAATTTCAATTAGCTTAGAAAATCGATAATGCTTAAAAACAAATCTATCTAACATCTATAGTTCACTTATAGAAAGTTCATCTAACTACTGAGGAACAAAACGTGAAGTGTTTCATAGTGCTTCCTTGCTACAACGAAGAGCAAAACATTGACTTACTCATCCCCCACATTGACAAAACACTACGTGATTACATCCCCTATCAGATTATCGCTATAAACGATGGAAGCGACGATGACACAGGACAACTTCTCAAACATCTTTCAAAACAACATCCAATTGAAGTGCTAGAGCACCCAAAAAACAAAGGATTAGCCGCAACTCTCCAAACAGGCATAAGCGCCGCGGTTCAACGTTCCTCAGACGGAGACCTCATTGTTACTATGGACTCAGACAACACGCATGATCCAGCGTACATTTTAGATATGATGAAGGTCGCAACAGAGGCTGACGTAGTTGTGGGCTCACGTTACATGCGGAATGGGAGACAGATGAACGTTCCACCACACCGTATGATACTAAGTAGAACAATTAATTTCTTAATCAGAAAAATAGCCAACCTGTCTGTTATGGATGCCACAAGTGGCTACAGATGCTTTAAAGCGTCCGCGCTCAAAAAGTTAAAGAAGAATATGGGGCAGAGGTTTATGGAGTCGAAGGGCTTCGAGGCTTCTCTAGAAATATTATTAAAGATGTTCTGGTGTAACTCAACAATCAAAGAGGTCCCCATCATACTTGATTATAACAAGAAAGAAGGCTGGAGCAAAATGAAATTGTTGCCAACCATGAAAAGATACGTTATTCTGCTAACCAAGATAAAAGCTTGGAGAAACGAGCTGGAGGCAAACAGTTGAGAGTAGCAATCCTTTATAGTCACTTAAAAGAGTGGGGGGGAGCCGAGAACGTCATCTTGAAGCAGGCTGAGTTGCTTCGAGGCAACGGGTACAACGTTAAATCCTATTTCGCTTATGTGGATAAGCAATTAGCCAAAGCCCACAGCAATCCGCATCCTCTTGTGGAAAGTTACTTTGACTCTCCCATACCCGACAACAAAATAATGAGAATAATTCTTTCCATCCCGCTGGCTCCTTTAACAATTAAGGCTTTTAGAAGCGTGGACGTTTTGCTTTGCCACGGCTACGGACCTGCGCCTTGGATCGGCTACGTACTAAAAAAAATTAGAGGTATGCGCTACATAAGTTACATTCACTCTCCACCGCGTTTTCTGTTTCTTGACTCGGAGGCTAGAAAGCTCTGGAGATTTGATAGCATACGGGATGTCATATACTTGCTTAACAAAGCCGTTGGCCCTATCTTGAAGGAGATAGATTTTCTTGGAGTATTAAATTCTGACAGGGTTTTGGTTAACAGTTTTTTCACGGCGCGTCGTGTGAAAGAAATCTATGGGCTTGAACCTACGGTTTGCTATCCGCCAGTCGATACCAACATGTTCAAACCGCAAGATGACGAAACTATTCGCAGAATGCGTTCTGATTTCGGTTGGCCTTTAATTCTCTCAACTGGAAGAATTGCGGCGGTCAAGCGGTGGGAATGGCTTATTGAGATGATGACGCACGTGGTAAAGGTTTTTCCTTCAGCAACTCTTGCGGTTACAGGTGAAATAACGGAAGAGAATATTGAGTATGTTCAAAAGCTAATTAAGCTTGCAGAGTTTCTGGGTGTTAGAAAAAGCGTGAGGTTTTTAGGTTTTAGAGCCGCCAATGAGTTGGTAAGACTATACAATGTGGCTGATGTTTACGCTTATGCCGTTCCTGGCGAAGACTTCGGTTTGGGACCGGTTGAGGCTATGGCTTGTGGTACACCTGCTGTTGTGTGGGATGATGGCGCAGGTCCATGCGAAACTGTAATAGACGGCAAAACAGGGTTTAGAGCCAAACCTTATAACATTGAAGATTTTGCGGAAAGTACAATGAAGGCTCTTGATGTGAACAAAATGGAGATGCGTGACTTTGCCTCTAAATTTGTGAGGGAAAACTTTTCGTGTGAGAGTCATTTTAAATCGTTGGATCAGGTTCTCAGAAATCTTTGAGATGTTTTGCGATTTTTTCTTTGGTGCTCTAACTTTTTTGGTTTTCTGTTGTTTTGCCATGTTTCCTGCTTGGCATGTACGCCATTGTGGAAGTCGTGGTTAAGAGAAAGTAAGATTAATGAATCCTTGAATAGACTGTAATGGGAGAACTGAAAGATAGATGCGTGTTTTCAGCGTGTTTTTTCATCCTAGCCCCTCTGTAAGTGCGGTGGGTGGAGCTGAGAAAAGGTTTATCGAAACCTTGAAAATTTTGAGCATAAAGGGCGTTAAAATAACTGTCTTAGAGCCGCGGCCTGGTTTGTTAGCTAGGTTTGGGGTTTGTCGCGAGACGCGTGAGTTGGGGGGTCTTTTTTCTGTTTCTAGGGGTGGCTGGTTTGGCATTTATGTTGGGTGGTTTTTGTGGGTTTTTTGGGCGTGTGTTAATTGTTTGCGTTTTCTTCGTGGTCAAAGGTTTGATGTGGTTCTTGCTCCGAATAATACGTTGCCTAATTTGATACCTGCTTATTTTGTTCGTTTTGTGTTTCGTCTGCCATTGTGCGTTGTTGTTCATCATGTGGATGTGTTGTCTCCGATTGCTAGTCCGGGTTTTTTTGGAGTCTACTATACGTATAGGGGTGTAGGCTTCGACATTTTTGCTTCCTTTCTCAAAAGTGTGGCGTTCTTTGTTATTCTTGCGTTTTTGAGGCGTTCAGATGTGTGTATAGCGGTTTCGAATTCAACAGCGGAGGCTTTGGTGAGGAATGGTGTGCCGAAAGAGAGGGTTTATGTCAACGGTAATGGTGTTGACGTAAATTATATTAATGGTTTCGAGTTTGAGGGCGACAAACTTTATGATGGGGTTTTCGTTGGGAGGGTCAGCAAAGAGAAAGGTGTTATTGATTTGGTTAAGGCCTGGCGGAAGATCGTTGACGCGAAGGATGAAGCTCGGCTTCTTATTATTGGTAGTGGGCCTGACGTTTATGGTGTTAAAGACATGGTTAGGGTGTTGGGTCTTGGGAAAAATGTTGTCGTTAGGGGTGGCTGTAGTGATAGGGACATGTATACTTTGATGAAGGCTTCTAGAGTGTTTGTTTTTCCAAGTGTGTTTGAGGGTTGGGGCTTGGCGGTTGCTGAGGCTTTGGCGTGTGGTCTGCCAGTTGTGTGTTATGACGTATCTGCCTTGCGTGAGGTGTTCGGTGAGTGTGAGAGTGTTTTCTTTGTCCCATTGAAGGATGTTGAGAGGCTTGCGTGTGCTGTGTTGGGTGTTCTTGAGACGAGCGGATCGGAAAGGTTGGCTGAAGTTTCGAGGAGTTATGTTAAACGTTTTGATTGGAGTAGGGTTGCGATGAAGGATTTGGAGACAATTAGTCTTTGGTCACATTGATTTTGGTTCCTTTTTTCTGAGATGGATTTTTTATTCGAAGGGGGAATAAGCTGGGTGTAGCCTTTTTGCGGCTGACTTCTTGTGTGAAGTTCTTTTTGCTCTGTAGTTGATGCGGGGGTGTCAAAATTTTTGGTTCTTTTTCTTCAAAAGATGGGCGTTTTGTGGGGGCTGATGAGAATAGCGCGTGTTTTTCGTTGTTTGTAGAAGTTTTTTCTGTAGTTGGCTACTGTTAGACATTTCTATGTATGGAAAAATTTTTAAAGTAATGCCTTCAAACCTATACGACGCTATATACATGATTTGTTAAGAGGAATGAGAGATGAACAGGAAACGTTTGCTTACATACTTGGCGACTCTAACGATTCTGGTGAGTCTAATTGGTCCTTTGATGTTTGTTTCCACTGGGACTCAAGCAACCGAACCTGATTCTTATTACAAGCTGATGCCTGGTGTGCTTAACACGGATGGGTACTTGAATTATCCATTTGAAACTGGCACGAACCTGACGATTGGCTTCTCGAAGTTTGGAGAAATGATTGATAGTAAGGACAATGTTGGCTTAGAGTATGGGGATGTAGATCCGTTTGCTCCTCCTGGTGGAAAGGGTGTGGGGAGCATAGTGAAGGGCGCGTGGGTTCAAGGCTGGTTGTGCAACATCACGTATTATCACAAAGTGAAGGGGTCATGGAGAAATGTCTGGGCGGGTGCGCTTTTCAGCGACGGAACTACTTTCAACAACGGGTCTTGGATAAGAGTTGACTTCACAAACGACTATTCAACAACATATGGCCTTGAGAGTTTCACAGACCCTGGTGCCTTCATAGGAGCTTATGCTATGGGCTACACTAACCATGGTGGAAGGAAGACGAATGGAACCTGCGTTACAAAGGATATACAGGTCTTATACAATGGGTCTAGAAGGTTCATAGCTTTGATGAACACAACCGTTTATGACCACTTTGAATATAGGACAGACCCAGGCGTGGAGGACATACCCCTGCTCGATGTTGTGATAACGATAATCTTTGATAAGGTTAAGAAGTCCGTTGTTCTGCTGAAGGATATTAAGACTAAGGTGAGTTCGAAGTATGCTACTGAGATGAAGGTTCAGTTCAGCAACAGAGGCGAAGTAGACTTAGGTACGGAGACTGCTGGCTATGCCAGTTACTTCCACTTCTACACAGAAGGTATCTCAGCCTACAACAACTTGACTAATGGCATGATAGAATGGACCGTGACGCCTGCGCATCCACCGCCGTATGATAATGCGCATGAGGGATTAAGCACAGTATACAACTGGAACTACGTGCTCAACCAGACAGAAAGTCCTAACTGGCCGTCAAGCTATACAGGCTCTTACAAGAACTATACAACCTATGGTCCAAACCCGAACGCCACAAGCTTGTTTGACTTGGCTACGGCAATAAACCCGGCTGCTGGGTACTATTGGTATGCAGCTTTCTGGCCGATTCTTTCAGACTGGAGCATAGACGGTTGGAATGAAAAGTGGAGATCCATGACGCCTCATGATCCTCACTACATTGATGCTGGTGCTCCATCATTGTGGGACGAACCTGACGTGCCATTCTACATAGGTGAGTGGGACTTCCTGCTCCATCCAAGGATAGTAGGAGGTAAGAATCAGCAGTTCAGGTTTGTGACAGTCTATGGAGTGAACAATCTGCATGAAGATGGCACACTGTACACATGGGAACCGCATGATATTCCGGTAGGTGGTGGAAGCGACTACCACCAGGGAGGCGGCGCCATTAACAGGATTGACAGAGAAGCTGCTTACCAGCTCAACGAAGTCTTTAATCCGTGGGACCTTTATGCGGCGGTTGAGAAACAGGAACTCAGGTGGGTTTACAAGAGCACGTTATCATCAGCAGCAAGCTACATTACTTTAACTGATGGCTTAGATGTAGCGCCCTACAAGTCTTCGTTTATCACATCATATGTCAATGGAACTGCTGCGTGGAATTACACGTACTCTCACAGCAAGAACTGGTCGGCGAAACTAACTGTCCCAGTCAACAGAACATCAAATGATGGAGCCGTCGTAGGAGTACCCTATGGAGATATACTATGCCATATAGGTGAAATTTCGTTCTGGTACTACAAACCAAGCGGGGATGAGGGCATCTTCCCATACGTGGTTCTTGACATCGACTATGATGGCGATGGCGTGATTGATCACTGGCTCGTAAATGCTTTCACATGGCCCAAACTATTTGATGCATGGACTCAAGGTAAGCCGTCCGGTCTGCACAACGTGACCGGTAAACTCACCTACATGGGAGAGTGGAATCTGGTTCCCGACATTGCTGGTTTTGAACCTGGTTACGCCAATTGGACGTATTGGAAGAACAGTACTCTAGCCACCAAAAAAGTTGTTAACGTCAAGGTAGACTACGGTTTCAGCAGTAACGCATCCTCAACTGGAGCAGTCGTTTATATCGATGACATCAAGATAACCTGCACAACCCACAGTCTAGAAGACGGAAAAGTCGTACCCCACATCTGGGACAAATACTGCGGCTTTGCAGAGAGAGTATTCGTTAATGGAACACTTCAAATACCGAGAAGAGCCGGTTACACAGCCAGCGATCTAGACTATGATATAAACTTCGTCACCGGAGTAGTAACCTTCTACGACGAGACAGGAGCAACCAGAACCCTACTGGCAGGCAGCACGGTAAAAGTGCTGTACTCAACATTGAAAGAGGATGAGAAAGGACGCTACGAATGGAGCGTCGTTGGATCTACCTCTGCAGCCGTGGACTCAGCAGGACTAGCCATGGTCTCAGCAGCCTTCAAGAACAAGGAAGTCGAAGTCGAAAACAGCGGCTTAGATTGTCAAGACACAACATTTGGATCAAGAGTTCCATACATGCTTGCTAAATATGGTCACTCCGGAAACTATCCCATTGGATACGGAAAACACCCAGAAAAAACCTATTACGACTCAATCGGCAGACTCTACCTACGAGACGACTGGTGCACCAACGTATCCATATCCAGCTCTAACATCATAAGCGTGGGCAGCGGAATGGCTAACCTCCTATCCGAATACTTCAACGACTTCACAGACGCCTTCATCTACTCCAAACTAGGAGACGGCATAATGTCAGTATCCTGCTGGAACAGAACCCTGAACTTCGCTGGCACCTTCATCTACCCAGGCGGAACAATAAACGACCGCTACGGATACGCAGTGGTCACAACCTACAAAGACATCAACGGAACTATAGGCTTCATAATCTACGGCTGGACAGGACAAGACACCTACTTCGCATGCAGATGGTTCAACGTAGGAGGCTTCTATATGATGAATGGCACACGGACAACCAAGAACGGCGCCGAATACCTACAAACAGAAAACCGCGGAGTCACAACACTCATACTAAGAATCACATACAAGACAGCAGCCGGAGTAGAAGTATGCCCACCAACGGTTCGCATCATGGAACGCCTAGGCACAATAAGCGAAAAAACACCACACGACCCATAAAGTCGCCACCCCTCTCTTTTTATTTTTCCCCATTTTTATAAAATAAAAAATCTACTTCACATTTACATAAGGTTCTAATACCTCTAGCCACAGTTCATTAGCTGAACAATCATGAACAACCAACCCTCAACCAACTCCACTTCCGAGTCTTCAATCGAAATAGCCCAATTCGACCAAATACAAGCCCTAGTGAAGTCAGAATTCCAAGTGGAAGACAGCTTCCTAGAACACGGCATCCCAACCTTCTACGTCAAGCACGACGAAAACTCAAAACAAGCGTTTCTGAACCTAACCAAACGCATAGACCCCACAGGCTTCATACCAGTTCTGAGAAAGCAAAACGGAAACATCGTACTACGAGCAGTACCAAAGCCTCCAACTAAGCCAAGCCGACGCACCACAAACATAGCGCTTTTCCTAGCCACTCTTGGAACTGTACTATTCGCTGGAATCTTTCAATCTTACGATGAGGTAACCCAAACATACAATATATTCCAAGCAGTCCCGTTTACAGTTGCGATCTTGGCCATACTGGGCTCACATGAGATGGGACACAAAATCGCAGCCAACAAACACAAAGTTGAAGCCACCTACCCATACTTCATTCCGGGACCCCCACCAATAGGAACATTCGGAGCCGTCATCCAACAAAAGTCATTGCCCCCCAACAAAGACGCCCTATTCGACGTAGGAGCCACCGGACCCATCGCAGGATTCATAGTTACCCTCATCGTCTCTGTCATAGGAATTCTCTTATCCCACCGCACAGAATCAACTGGACCCTTCATACAACCACCCCTACTCCTAAGATGGATTGCCGACACGTTCCCACCTGGCGGAACTGGAAATGCAATACAACTACATCCAGTTGCCTTCGCAGGATACGTAGGCATGATAGTCACCATGCTAAACCTTACGCCAGCAGGCATGCTAGACGGAGGCCACGCCGCGAGAAGCTTCCTAAACGAAAGAGTACTCAGCATTCTGGCACTATTTTCAATTGGGATGCTGCTCTTCCTCGGCTATTGGCCCATGGCCATGATAGCCCTACTCTTTTCCTTCTATCGGCATCCGGGTCCACTAGACGACGTTTCAAAACTCACAACCAGCAGAAAACTCGCCACACTGGCACTGGTTGCTATCTTCATTGTTTGTATAGCTCCAATCTAAGAGCCTACACAGAAAGAAAACGCAACAAATAAACTCTGCTTTCTTCATACAAGAAGAATCTTCAGGAGACAGCGCAAAATGAGTTTAACCCAGCCCCTAAGCCTAAAACATGAAATAAAAGAATTTGTGACGAAGCAGGGCGCATTCAAGGTCGGAGTGGCAGACGCCAGTAAAGGGTTTGACAAGACATTGGAAGGCTGTCACCCACGAGACCTCATGAAAAACAGCCGCTCCGTAATTGTTTCAACCTTCAACGTTGGCCTCGACTACTACACCTCAATCCAATACGAGCAAAACATATTCGTCAGAATCCTCCACCTCTACCGAGACTCAGTCAACTCAAAAATAGTCAGCTTCTTAAGAAAGAAAGGCTACGACGCCATGGAAGCGCCAGTAGGCTGGCTAGATGAAAACAGAAAAATCGCCTACCTCTCCTTCAAATTAGCAGCCTACGAGGCAGGAATCGGAGTCCTCGGAAGACCCAGCATCCTGATAACACCCGAATACGGACCGAGAGTAAATCTCGGCGTAGTACTCACTGAAGCTCCACTTGAAGCTGACGGGCGAATGATAGGCTTTAATCCCTGCCAACACTGCGACGTCTGTGTCAAAATCTGTCCAGTAGAAGCCATAAAGGCTGATATGCCTCCCCCAACAGGCTTTGACAGAAACAAATGCTTCCAATTTGTAAGTTGGATCGAAAAAGAAACCAAAGGAAAGGTTAAGGCTTGCGGATACTGCTACAACCGTTGTCCAGCCGGAAAACTAGTGAAGAAAACTCTGCAGGTCACACGATGGAGAACACTACTAGACACAACGCCGCAGCGAAGAAAACGGTTGATTCAAAAATTCATGGAAGCTACTTAAAACAGAAAAAAGGGATCTTAGACTTCTTTAGCAGAAACTGCTGTCAGGGTTTCCATAGTGTAGTTTGTTGCAAAACCAACTCGCATGGCAAAGTCCATAGCCGCCTTCGTGGTAGGTGCCTCGAACACGATGATGCCGTCGTATCGTCCAAACGTGAAGTACACGTCACGTATGGTAATGCCCTTCGGAGCCTTCAACTCTTTAAGATATTTAACGGCTTCCTCACCCTTTCCCTTCGGCACTAGAAGCGTTATAAACAGCATTTAAAATCCCTCCCACTAACTGTATGACTTTTGTTAACTTAAAGGTTTAAGCTCGGCTGCCCTGTTTTATGTCCAACCAACTATCCAGCGTCAGATATGGCAACGTACATTCTTCTATCGTCTAACGTGATCTCATGCCACTGCACTCTGAGTTCAGACCGTTCCCTATAAACATGAACTTTCTTGGCTCTAACAAGCTCAGCCATCTCAGCCAAGTACGGTTCGAGCAACCCTACACTTTCAGGGTCTAGTTCCGCAACATGAACAGCCTCAAGTATATCGGTAGGCATGAATCCCAACTCCTTGCGAAGAGCCTGAACACGACGTGCCAAATCTCGCATGACGCCTTCACCAAGCAATGTCCTGTCTCGACTCTTATCAAGCAAAACATGTAAGCCTTCCCCGGAGGCTGACGCCCACTTTTTCAAGTTGACTTCCGGAAGTTCCTCGAGATATTCAACCTCCTTCACGTTGGCGAGTTCGAGAAACACCTCTTCCAGCTTTTTGAATGCTTTCTGTAGATGCTTAGGCGCTACTACAACTGCCTTTCTTAGAGGCCATCTACGCTTTAACTGAGCCGACTGTCGAGCAGAATATACCAGCGAAACGCACCGCAATAATGCGTCAAATTCTTGTTCTAAAGCCGTATCTTGGAGCTTCTCCTCTGGTTTAGGCCAGCTTTCAAGGTTCACTGACTCAGGTAGAGAGTTGTCCATTTCTCTGTAAACCTTCTGGTGCAAAAACTCGCTTAGATATGGCGTAGCAGGGTTAAAGAGAAGAACAAGAGTCCTCAATGTTTGCCAGAGGGTAGCATAAACGGCTAATCGACGGTTAAGAGTTTTTGGGTCGTCGCTCCATAGGTCTCTGCGAACCATCGGAACATACTGTCTGCTAACATTCTCGACCACGAACTCTTCTAATTCAGAGAGGGCAAACTGGAACTCACACGTTTCAATTTTGTCTGCGACATTCTTCACAGTGGCTTGTAGTTTTGAGAGTAACCAATGATCAGGCGGTTTTAGAACTTTGTTTTCTTTCGCCCATTCTAACGTATGCGTTTGTGGGTTGAAGTTGTCGTATTCGGCGTTTTGCATGAAAAACCTGTGCAAATGGTAGAGTGTCCCGAGCACTTGGTAGGGTCGTCTGCTCATCTCCCCCACGTCAAAGTTCATGGAGTCAACTGGGGAACACTTCCAAAGAACATAAAATCTAAAGACATCTGCCGAAGATTTTCTAAGTAACGAGTTTGCCTCAATCACGTTACCGAGGCTCTTACTCATTTTTCTTCCTTTAGCGTCCTGAGCTAAACCTTGGTAAAGAAAAGCTTTGTAGGGGGCTTCAGCCTTACCCGTTAATACGATGTGTTCAAGCAGTAGCGTGTTCGCCCAACCTCTAGTCTGATCTATCCCTTCTGTTAGAAAGTCGGCTGGAACATATTTTCTGAATTCTTCGTCTGTGAATCGTGCGTATGGCGAGGCACCACTATTATGCCACGTATCAAGGACAAAGGGTTCACGTTTCATTTTGCCCCCACATTTTTCACATTCCAACACAACTCTATCTACCCAAGGCTTATGCAACTCAAAATGTCCACGCGGTTTTTCTACAGCTCTTCCAAACAGTTCTTCCTTGCTTGTTATTAACGTCTTGTAGCCGCATTTTTCACATGCCCAAACAGGTAGAGGTGCGCCCCAAACACGTTCTCTTGAAACGCACCACGGCTTGCCTTCACGTAAGAAGGCGAGGAAACGATTTTTCGGGCTTTCGTAAAAGTATTCTACCTTTTCCGCAGCCTCAACGACTTTTTGGTTTATCTTGTTTGTCCAAAGAAAATATTCTCTGCGGGCTAACCACACGAGCTTGTGGTGAGACCTCCAGCAGGTTGGATACTCGTGGCGAATCATCTTAACTGACGCCAACAAACCTTTCTTGCGAAGTTCCTCCATCACTCTAGAGTCAGCATTTCGAGCAAACAAGCCAGCAAACTCGCCAGCGTCAGCAGTGAATCGGCACTCTTCATCAAAGGGGACATAAACGGGCAGGCGGCGACTCTGAGCCGCTAGAAAGTCGTCTTCTCCGTTTCCAGGAGACAGGTGTACTAAGCCAGTGGCGGTGCCAGTGTCTACAAACTCTTCGCATATCACGGTGTGGACGAGTGGAAGTTTGTCCATTTCTTGCTGTTTTGGAACTATGTCCTTAAACGGGTACTCGTACTTCTTGCCTTCCAAACTCTTGCCCAACAAAATTTCAACGATCTTGAAATTCTTTATCTCAAGTTCCTGCATGACTGGCTCAACACGTTGTCTGGCAAGAATCCATATCTCCTCGTTCACTTGGACCTTAGCGTATTCTGCCTCCGGATGAACTGCAAGCATCATATCGGTGATTATAGTGAAGGGCATGGTTGTCCAAACCAGAAAATATTCGCCTTTAGTCTCGCTTGCCTCTAGTTTGAAGTAGAGTGAGGGGTCTTCTACCTCTTCGTAGCCTAAGCCGACTTCAGCGTTGCTGAGAGAAGTTTGACAGTGGGGGCAATAGGCAACCACGTAGTAGCCTTCGCCGAGTAGGCCTTGTTCCCAAGCCCGCTTGAGGTATTGCCACTCCCGCTCAATATACTCGTCTTTGTAGGTCCAGTAAGCCCTGTCATAGTTCATGAACAAGCCTAGGAGTCGGTCGGCGCTGAGCCAAGCACGGTAGTACTTCATAACAGTCTTCTTACATTCCTCAACAAAGCGTTCTTCGCCCACCCTCTCTACTAATTCTTTTTTGTTTTTGACGCCAAGTTCTCGCTCCACTTCTAATTCAACGGGCAAGCCTTGACAGTCCCAACCAGCCCAAAATGGAATATAAAAACCCTGCATGGTCTTGAAACGGTAGCGTAGGTCTTTCATCACTCGACCTCGAGCATGTCCAACATGAGGAAAGCCGTTTAGGGTAGGAGGGCCTTCTACATAGCCCAAAAAGCCTATGTTAGTTTTTTCTCTGGAATTCATCAGTTTTTGGGCAATCTTATTTTTTTCCCAGAATTTGCGGATTTCTTTTTCAAGCTTGAGTGGGTGGTAGTCTAACGTTAGCCAGCGTCTAGAATCAGCCTTGAATTTGGTGGCCACCTCTCATCTGTGACACCAACCTAACACGAAATATCCGTGCCATAATATAAGAGTTACTGGAGAGCGCATGGGCCTTAAACGTTGAAGATCTTTCGGTAATTCTTAAATAGTCACAGAGAAAGCAAAGTAAGTTTTAGTTGTTGCCCCTTTCTACTTTTCTGAAGAACACAAAATACAGGGAACTTGCCACAAAATAAGTAGCTGTTGTAAACAGAAAAGGTGTGTAAAAGTCACTGATAGTCATCATTTCGCCTGAGATTGAAGCCGTTATGGCCCGAGGGATATTGTCTGCCATAACCATTAAGCCGCTAGTGGTGGCGCGTTCGCTTTCCGCTACCATCTCCATCTGAAGCGCTGAGCTTATAGGCGCTGCCATATTCATTAAGGCTCCACGGATGAGGTAGGCGCTTGTTGCCAAAGTTAAGTTCGGCGCAAGTGTTACAAACATAATAAAAGGCATAGAAAGAAATTGACAGGCCACTACGGCTTTAACTTTGCCTAGCCTATTTGACAGTATTGGCGCGACAAACGTGAATATGCCCAGTGTAACATTACCCAGCGCGAATATAGCGCCCACTTGCTCAGAAGTGGCGGCAAACTTGAGTTTGAAGAATAGGCTGAAGAGCGGAACTATAAACCCAGCGCCGAAGCCTATAATGCCTGTAGGTATCATAAATTTAACTATTGTAGATGAGCTCTTGATGTTCTTTAAGCTTAAGAGCGTGTCTACCTTTTGTCTTTGCATGGTCTTTTCTTTTATCAGTAGCATTGGACCTGTGGCAGCTAGACCTAAGGCGATAGCAATTATAAGTGTAATGCGGTAACCAGTAGCCGATCCTTCTTCTCCGATGGGCAATCTTAAGGCTGCGTTGAATATGTCTGGTATGGCGCCGCCCACGTAACTGCCTATGACGCCCATTATTGTCATGATAACCCAATCGATGCTGAACAAGTATGTGCGCTCTTCTTGTCGGCTGTTTTCTGTCAAGAATGGCGCTGAGGCTACCCAGCCTATGGTGCCTATTAGGCCTGAGGTGAGGCTGGCGAAAAGTAAGATAGAAGGTTGTAGAGTGACTATTTGTACAAGGCTGATAAGGTTTGATGTTAGGCTGATAAGTATTGCTCTTTTGGGGCCTATGCGTTCGCACAATAGGCCCGCTGGTAACGCTATTACTCCTGTGGCTATGCCGCTTGCTGTGAACATGTTGCCGACGAAGTCTGGCTGGAAGCCTGTTTCATGTAAGTTAAGGTATAAATAGAATATTGTTCCCCAGATGCCGAAGCTTAAGCCCGTTAGCATGGTTGCCACTAGGTAAAGCCGAGCGTTGCGGCTGAACGAGCGGATACGCAAGACATATTGCTTGACTTCTAAGATCATCTGCAATGTTTTTCACTTAGAGTACTAAGCGGGTTCGCCATATAGAAAGAGTCTAGGAATAAATACCTTTTCAAAGAATTATGTGCGCGCCCTATCCTTTTTAGACTTCCCATCTTCTTTTTCTGTTAGAATTCGCTATTTGTGATGCGGTACAAGGCAGAGAAATTTTAGTGTTGTTTTGCCAACGTTTTTGAATTGATGTAACATGTTCGGTGGAATAAACACGGCGTATCCTGCGCCAACATTCTTTTTCTCGTTTCCGCATGTGACTTGGCATTTTCCGTTTAGGATGAAGACTTCGTGTTCCCAGCCGTGACTGTGATGGGGCGAGTGACCGTTTGGGGAAATTTCGAAGTAACGCATGGCGAAGTTGTTTGCGCCGTCTTCTTTGGTTATTAGCCACCTAACTTTGACGCGTTCAGCGCCCGTTTCTTCTGCGTCCTTTGCCTCTACTTCTGAGAAATGGGTAGTCTTGAAACTCAATTGGGAGGCACCTCTTTTCTGATGTTTGTTACGAGTCGTATATAAAAGGCTTAATCGTTGAATCTAAAATCTTTAAGGTTAGAGACTGATTCTTCTTCCGTCCGGGCTTCTTGTGAAGCGTGCAAACTCTTCTCTGACTTCCCTCAACTGTTCACTGGAGAAAACGGGGCCGTCTTTGCATACTCTGAATTTGCCTATCACACAGCTTCCGCACAGGCCCATGGCACAGCGCATGAACCGCTCTAAACTGACTTGAAGAGGCGTATGGTGCTGCTCTGCTAATAAGAACATTTTTTGCATCATCTTTTCTGGCCCACATGTGTATATCATGTTGGGCCTCTCCTTAGCCAGTATTTTTTCTGCTGGGTCTGTGGCAATTCCCTTAACCCCATAGCTTCCGTCCTCAGTTGTGGCAACAACTTTTCCATCAGCCCTTGACAAAGTCGTTTCAATTCTTCTCAAGAAAAGGAGTTCATCTCTTGTTTTGGCTCCCAACACAAAAGTAATCTTGTGGTGGAGCCCCACAAGATTTTCCATTAATGATTCCAGAGGAGCCAGTCCAGTTCCTCCCCCAACAATCATGACGTTGTCGCCTACTGGAGTGAAGCTGTTGCCGTATGGTCCTCGTATTCCCAGAACGTCGCCAATCTTCTTTCGATGAAGAGCTTTAGTAGCCTCGCCAACTTCAGCTACGGTTATTGAAGAGTATCCGTCTGGGCGCATGGCTGACAAACTCATAGGAACCTCGTCAACGCCCGGAATCCAGACCATGACGAACTGTCCTGACTTAGCTTTGGCGCAGAGTTTGTCGTGGAAGGCAAACGTCTTGACTGTTGGGCTTTCTTGTTTGATGTCTTGAATTTTTATGATTCTTAGGCTGTTAGTAGCTGTGGGCAAGACCGACAATTTCTTTTACACTCCTAAAGCCTTTCTCCTTCAGATACTTGTCGATTCCTCTCGTAACAGAACGGAACACGCTTAGACCTTTGAAGGCAACTGCCGTCCCAATCTGAATTGCTGAGGCTCCAGCCAACATGAATTCTACGGCGTCGCGCCACGTGGCTATTCCGCCACAACCGATTACTGGAACCTTGACCTCACGGTAGATTTCGTATACACATCGGACAGCGATGGGCTTTATCGCAGGTCCAGAGAGTCCTCCAATCTTGTTCGACAGTATTGGCCGACCTGTTTCAACGTTGATTGCCATGGCTCTAACCGTGTTTATGGCAGTGATGGCGTCGGCTCCTGCTTCTGCCGCTGTTTTGGCTACTTCTGCTATTGAGGCGACGTTTGGTGTCAGCTTCACGAAGACTGGCTTGCCTACCTTATTCTTCACGCTTTCAACGACTTCTGCTACTAAGTCTGGACTCTGCCCAATTTCTGCCCCAGTCTTCTCAACATGAGGACACGAAACGTTCAGTTCTAGTGCGTCTGCGCCAGCCTCAACAGCAACTTTTGCCACGTCCACGAATTCTTCGGATGAGAAACCGTATAGGCTCACGATTATTGGGACTGCTGTTTCCTTTGCCTCGGCTATTTCTTCAGCGAAATAGCGAATGCCTGGGTTAGGAAGACCCACGGCGTTCAGCAGTCCACATTCAACCTGAACCACGGTTGGGTTGGGATATCCTTCACGTGATTTTGGTCCAAGCGACTTTATTACTACGGCGCCCGCGCCAGCATCAACTACGCTTCTTAGGGATAGTCCAGACATTCCGAGAATTCCAGCGGCGAGCATTGTTGGGTTGGCAAGTTTTAATCCTGCAATTTCTACGGCAAGTCGACCTGACATCGGATACACGCCTCTGGTTTGCAGTAGAGTTTGTTCAGCCTCACAGATATAACTTAGCAATTAAAGTTTAAGGACAGACTATTTTCTAACGTGAATGAACGGAGTGACATAGACAAGCACGATAAAATGGTTTAATGGAAGATTTTTTCATAAGGCATAAATGCTGATTATATCATTGTTTAACTGTGCCTAGTCTTTTTGTTAGGGCGATGAAGCATCGTATAGATGAGAAAAGGAGAATAAAGAAAAAAATGGAAAGGAAAGCAATAGTGGGAATTGTGCTGTCTCTACTTCTAATAACCATGATAACTTACACATATAATCTGGCATCAGCAACCTTAGGAGAAGCATGGTGGAACGCCAGTTGGGGATATAGAGCGCCAATAACAATAACCGAAAATTCTGGTTCTGATTTAACAGATTATCAAGCCTTAGTTACTGTTGACACTGCTTCACTTATAAGCCAAGGAAAAATGAGGAGCGATTGTGGTGATATCAGATTCACAGATTCCGATAGTAATGAGGTCCCATACTGGATTGAGTCAGGCATCAACTCTGCTAATACAAAAATATGGGTGAAGGTGCCAATCATACCTGCAAGTGGCACGGCAATCATTTACATGTACTATGGAAACCCGACTGCAAGTAGCATAAGCAATGGAGATGCAGTTTTTGATTTCTTTGATGATTTTCTTGGAACAGAACTGGACTCTGGAAAGTGGACATGGCGTACCGCGTGGGGCAGCTATCTAAGCAATGATTTGCAACCTGGGACTGGCTATGTGACAGTGGCAAACTCGACAGTTTCTGTCGTTGCACCTAAAAACAATCAACCTTACCCTTGGGAGATACAAATGACAGAATTGACTTCGCTTTCCAATTTTACCCTTCCTCTAGTCTTAGAGGGAAACTTGAGCATCCCAAATTGGGGTGGATATGGAAGCGCTGGTTGGTATAGAGCTGCTTGGGGTGGGCTCTCAGATTTTAATATCACGCTGCCAGGTCCTTATGTTTGGCGTAACGGGGTCGTCATACAAGCGAGTGAGGGTAGCTACAGCCCGTACGTATTTAACGAGAGCGCAGGTACCTATCTCTCGGATTTTCCAGGAACCCCTGTTGATTTTCATACATATAGGGTTTTATGGAAAACGAATTCCGTCAAGTTCTATAGAGACGGCGTATATCATGAAGAGCTCACCACAAATGTTCCGAATGTATCTCTTCCGATATGGTTCTTGACGAGCAACTGGGCAGGAACGCGTTATTACCCAGATAGTAGAATCGACGTAGATTGGGTTAGAATCCGCAAATACGCTTTCCCAGAACCAACAGTAATAATAGGCGTGGAAGAGTTCGTGCCAAGTCTAATACCCGCAACAATCGATATCGACCCTGACACTTTGAACTTAAGAAGTAGGGGTAAGTGGATTACCTGCTACATTGAGCTTCCAGAAGACTACAATGTACGTGACATTGACGTTTCCACAATAAAGCTGAACGATACCATTTGCGCACAACCTAGACCCATTGCAATTGGAGACTATGACAACGATACAATTCCAGATTTGATGGTTAAATTCAACAGAACTGAAGTCATATCATACATCCTCGCCAATGTCGACATCACAGAAAGATTCATGACTATAACATTAACCGTAACCGGTAAACTCAATGATGGAACACCATTCCAAGGAAGCGATACAATCAGAATAATACTGCCTACTCCGAGAGAACGCACAGCAGGATGCAGAGCACGCCTAATCTAACAAACGCCACAACACCACTTCCACAATATTCCCTCTTTTTCTCTCTCTTTTTGCAGTAAAGGTTATTCAATAGACAAGATAAAGATTAGCAACGAACGTACTGAGAGTATCGATGATGGAGGAAAACAAGTGAAAGCAACCATCATAGAATCTTTAATGGGCATTCTCGGCTTTGGAGAAGACAACAAACTCGTCGAAAAAGTTCTATTCCAAAAAGAGCCCAAGGAAATAGCTGAAAGACTCGGAAAAATCGAAACTGGAAAAGTCATCGAGGAAATAGGCACATTAGTTAAGAAACTACAAGATAAGGGTTACAAAACCTTCATTTTTGAAAGCTTAGAGATGGCTAGAAACGCCAGAGAAAAACTAAAAATCGAAGTAGACGTAGCCAAGCCTTCAGAGGCAGGCGACTTACTTCGCAGAAATCTTGACAAATTCGCGGTTGAAGTGGGCTTTGTAAAAAGAGCCGAAGAACTCCGTGAATGGACACACAAGGTTTCTATGGAACTCACAAAAACGCGGGTCAAGCGAGCGGTTGAGAAGCGTGACCTAGTCGTAGCCCAAGCAATCCAAACAATCGACGACCTAGACAAGACACTGAACCTATTCATGGGCAGAATACGCGAGTGGTATGGGCTTCACTTCCCCGAACTCGACCGCCTGATAGAAAAACACGAAACATACGCACGCCTCGCTCTCAAGCTTGGAGGAAGAGAAAAATTCACAACAGAAAACATTGAGAAAGAAGGCTTGCCAAAAGCCAAAGCCCAAGAAATAGCTAAGGCTGCAGAGGCCTCAATGGGAGCCGAACTGAACGAGAAAGACCTAACTCAAATACAAGCCATGTGCAAAAACACACTAGAACTATACGACATACGACACTCGCTAGAGGGCTATTTGGACTCAACCATGGCCGAAGTTGCCCCAAACATCCGCGAATTAGCTGGTTCACTCTTGGGAGCAAGACTCATAGCCCTCGCTGGCGGATTGGGCAACCTAGCAAAAATGCCCGCAAGCACCGTCCAAGTGCTAGGCGCCGAAAAAGCCCTTTTCAGAGCGCTCAAAACTGGAACCCGCCCCCCAAAACACGGAATACTCTTCCAACACTCACTCATTCACGAGGCAAAATACTGGCAAAGAGGAAGAATCGCACGGGCGCTGGCTGGAAAACTATCCATAGCCGCAAGAACCGACGCCTTCACCGGCAAGTACATAGGAGACGAATTGAAAGCCAGCCTCGAAAGAAGAATTAAAGAAGTTCAACAAAAGTATGAGGCACCACCGCCACAGCAGCCAATAAAGCCAAGAGGCAAAAAGCCTCCAAGGAGAATGAGACGTGGCCGCAGAGGTTAAACCGCACCCACATTTTCCAGGAATCTACTGGGCTGTCTTTGAAGATGGTTCCCGGAAACTAGCCACAAAAAACTTAGCGCCAGGAAAAAATGTCTACGGCGAACGGTTGGTTAAGCATAAGGGCGTAGAATACAGGCTCTGGGACCCCTTCCGAAGCAAGTTTGCCGCTGCCATCCTAAAAGGTCTTGAAAAGGTTCCAATCAAACCAGGCGACAAGGTTTTGTATTTGGGCGCAGCCTCTGGGACGACCGCGAGTCACGTTTCCGACATCGTAGGCGAGGCTGGCCACGTTTACTGCATAGAATTCGCCTCCCGAGCCATCCGAGAACTCGTCAGCAACGTTTGCGCCTTCCGCTCCAACATGTCGCCCATACTGGCTGATGCGCGGTTTCCAGAAAGATATTCAACGCTCGTGGAAAAAGTGGACAACATTTACTGTGACATAGCTCAGCCCGAGCAGGCTAAGGTGTTGGCGGATAACGCTGACCTCTTTCTCAAGCCAAACGGATGGATTATGCTAGCCATTAAGGCTCAAAGCATCGACGTTACAAAAGAACCCTCTGACGTGTATAAACGGGAAATAGGCATCCTCAAAACTAGAGGTTTTCAAATTAGAGAAGTCATACACTTAGAGCCCTACGATAAGGCCCACGCCATGATTCTAGCAAATATCAAATAAAGCTGCAATTTGAAGCTTGGCTTTTCGAAAGGCAACCTTCCTTTTTGGCTTTCAACTTTTCTATTTTGTATCTGAATCGAAATGATGAACCGTAAGTTTATATGAAACTCTCACTAATCTTTAACCGTCTGAGGGAAGATGATGAATAGGGCGGAGATGCTGGACGCCACAGAGTCTATTTTTAAAAAAGCTGGCTTTCAGGTCTCCCAAAGATGTGTCGCAAGGCCAAGTTGCTTTGACTTCGCAACTCGAAGGGAAAATGACCTCGCCCTAGTGAAGGTGCACTGCAATATTGGAAACGTCTCTGCCAAAGACGCCTCAGAGTTTAAGACTATCGCTAAACGTTTTTCTGCTGCACCATTATTCATTTGTGACAAAATGCGTATAAGACCCCTCGAAGACGACACCGTCTACTCAAGGTATAGCATGTACGCCATCACCCCAAAAACGCTTGAAGACACAGTTTTTCAAAAAATATACCCACTAGTGGAAGCTGGTCCAGGAGGCTACTATGTCAGGCTTGACGGAGACACTATCAAGAGAAAAAGGCAAAAGCTGGGGCTGTCTGTTGGAAAACTGGCAGAAATGATGGGAATCTCCGCGAGAACTTTGTATGGGTATGAAAGAGGCACGGCTAAGGCTTCGGTTTCCGCAGCCTACAAGCTAGAATGGGTTTTAGGCGTTCCGTTGGTGCAACCAATCAACGTGTTTCAGTTGCCTCCTCTAGGCACGGGATTTTTGGCCACTGCTAGGCGTCTCCTCACTAAAAATCGGTTCCTCCAAACAGTCTTGAGGAAGCTTGCCCAATGCAACTTTTCAGTAGCCTGTACAAGGCGAGCGCCATTCGACTTCATAGCCCAATCCCCCAAGAGACAGTTGAACATAATTGGAGGAGTTCCGCACAGAGGCGAACGAGATATCGACCAAAGAACTGAAGAAATCGTAAGCATTAGCAAGATCGTTAACGCACAACCAGTGTTCGTCACGGATGATGAAAAAGTCCCGAATAGCAGCATTGTACTAATCCGCCACAGAGATTTGGTCAAGATAGAACACCCCGAAGACTTCATCGAACAACTATAAGCAAGCAAGCCAGCTGCCAAAGTAGAGTACGCGCTGTTTTAGTAGTAGTTAAGCCCAATCATAAGAAACTGATTCAAGTTAGTTTGGTTTGTTTTGTTTCAGCTTCTCCTTTCATTCTTTTTGCGGGTTTCCAAGATTCTCGCACAAAATCTGGGTAGGAACCAAACTTTTTAATCCATTCTTCTAAAAACTCTACGGTTTTGGGGTCAGTGATGTAGCCGCGTCCTATCTCTCCGTATTTTTCTGTCAATTCAGAAATTGCTTTGTCTCGTTCTACTTTTGCGATGATTGATGCTGCCGAGACGATTGGGTAGGTTCTGTCTGCCTTGTGCTCGGATATTATTTGAACCTTGAAAGGGAGACTTTCCAGAATGTGATTTTTGAATCTGTCAGGTAACACGTCTGAGGCGTCCACGTATGCTATGTCTGGCTTAAGAGCACCTATCACTTTAGCCATTGTTTGAGCCTCAAGCCGATTCAGTTTGTGCAATTTCTTTCCAGTTTCGACTACTCTGTCAATTTCCGCCGGAGACAACTTAATAAAATAGTATTTGAGAGCCAACTTCCTTATTTCTTTGGCAAGTTGCTCTCGCCTACGGGGCGTAAGAAGTTTAGAATCCTTCACGCCTAAGGCTACAAGCTTAGGAAGGTCTTCTTCGTTGAGCATGACGCCTGCGATGACGAGGGGTCCGACTACTGCTCCGCGACCAGCATCGTCAACGCCAACTACCTTCATAGATGAACGACCTCTAAAATCTCAAGATGGCTTTTGCAGAGACTGGACGACCTTGTCAATAATAGTCCTATGTAAGTGTTCCCTATTTTCGTATGTTACTTCAAGGATTTCTGCGTCCTCTCTGGCTTTTATAGTGTTAATGAGTGGGTCTCGTGCTTTGAAGTGAATTGTTCCCAGCAATGGTTTATTGCTTTTTATCGCTTGATTGACCGCCTCTTTGAAGGCGGGTGAAAACAGCTCCATTGGGCCTATTTCGTCCACGACGATTATGTCAGCATTTGATAAGGCAGTAATGATGGAGTTTGCGCCTACTGCGTTAAGGTCTTTTAGATTAACTCGGTATTTGCTGACTTGAGGACCCGTAGGCTGGTTCACGTGGGCTAGCCATCCCCTCTGACCGCTCTGGAGATCGACAATTTCAAAGCCCATGCGGACTCCTCTTTCTCGGGCCTCCCCGCTTATCATGCCACCTGCCTTATACCCCATGCTTTTGAGAGCGTCTAATACTCGAAGCACAACGCTGGTTTTTCCGATGCCCGGTTGTCCAGTCACAAATAAGAGTCGCTTCAAAAGGCTCACCGCAAACTCCTCTTTTATGGTTGTAAAGAGAAGATATTAAGTCATTGTTATTTTACTTTCTGGATTTTTCATCTTCACTTCGGGTTTATTGGACAGTTAGGCAAGCAAGCCCATTTATATTGCTCGCACTTTTGAGTATGCCTATAGAGGATTTTCAGTAAATTTTATTTTTGAAAAATTATATTTAGGATCGAAGGAAGGATTGAATTGTTTAGGAAAGCGGTTTCCGGAATATTGTTTGCACTGCTTTTAATAGGCGTGTTAGCTTTTGCGCTTAATATTCGATTAGTTAACGCATCTGGAACTATTTACATTAAGGCTGATGGAAGTGTTGAACCTCCAGATGCGCCGATCTTGAATGTTGAAAACGTTTCTTATACGCTCATTGATAATATTTATGATTCTATCGTTGTGGAGAGGGACAACATAGTAATTGACGGGGAAGGCTCCACAGTTCGAGGAACGGAAGCTTATGATTCTAAAGGAATATACCTGTCAGGAAGAAGGAACGTGACGATCAAAAATATGGAAATCAAAGCATTCTACTACGGCATCTTGCTCTATGGGTCTTCAAACAACAGCATAGTCGGAAACAACATAGCAAACAACAAATATGGCATGGGGCTTTCTGAGTCTTCAAACAATAGCATAGTTAGAAACAACATAACAGCAAACAGCTGGGACGGCATCTGGCTTTCGGTATCTTCAAAAAACAGTATAGTTAGAAACAACATAACAAACAATTACTGGGGTGTTGCGCTCTATCTGTCGTCCAACAGCAAAATTTACTATAACAACTTCATCAATAACAAAGACCCAGTTTACGATGGGTCATGGGACTATCCTGAGTATTATGCTCCTTCAATTAATGTTTGGGATCATAGTTATCCTTTTGGAGGAAACTATTGGAGCAACTATACTGGCGTAGACTTGTACAGTGGTGTTTATCAGAATGTGACTGGCAGTGATGGAATAGGCGATACCGCACTCACTATTGATAAAAATAACAGAGACTGCTATCCACTTATGGCTCCGATCAGCGTGTTTGATGATGGCACTTGGAACGGGGCATCATACAGCGTCGATGTAATTAGCAATTCAACAGTTTCAGAGTTTCAGCTTAACACAACGGAGAAAACAATAAAGTTTAACGTTACTGGTGAAACTGGTTTGGGCTTCTGCAGAGTAACCATACCAAACATCGTAATTCAAAACATGTGGCATGGTAACTACACAGTACTCATAAACGACCAGCCTTGGCCTTTCACAAACTGGACAGACACGGAAAACACACACATATACTTCACCTACCAACACTCAGAACACGAAATAACCATAATACCAGAATTCCCACAAGCCACAATTCTATCGCTGTTTATGATTCTCTCCCTGCCCGTTCTTGTCTTTACAAAGAGAAAACTATCCAGAAAACACAAGACCTAATTCCTAATTCCTAATTTCCCCCTTTTCCTTTCTTCATTTTGACACCACAAAATAATTATCATCATTTGCTGAATCTTCGGACAAGGTTTAAACCAAACGAAAATTGTTCTCTAATAACAACAAACTTCTGAGGATGCAGAATGAGTTTCAGTTTTCCAACCGAAGTTGTAAGAGAAGGAAAGACCAGTATTGTAGTGCCCAAGCTTGAGGCTTACGTAGGAAAGACTCGGAAACACGCTCCGTCTAAGGCGCCAGTGTTCTATAACCCCATCATGAAGTTAAACAGAGACTTGGCTATTTTGACATTGCAGGCATATCAGAGAATGGCAGGTAGAGAAATTTCTGTTTGTGAGCCCCTGACTGGTTGTGGAATTCGAGGCATCAGACTTGTAAAAGAGGTTGAGGGCGTTCGAAGGGTTGTTTTGAACGACATCAACTCAGAGGCAGCTAACCTCACTCGTTTCAACGTAGAACGTAGCGAGTCCCCTGACCTATTTTTGGTCACGAACGAGGATGCGAACCTTCTTTTAAGCCGATATGCAGCGCCCCGCAGAAGATTTGACTATATTGACATAGATCCGTTTGGTTCTCCAGTGCCTTACATAGACTCTGCTCTCAGGGCTTTGCGTGACGGCGGCCTACTCGCCCTAACTGCCACAGACATGGCTCCACTTTGTGGTGTTTACCCCAAAGCTTGCGTCCGAAAGTATGGTGGAAAGCCGTTGCGAACTGAGTATTGCCACGAGTTGGCTGTTCGGCTTTTGGTTGGCTGCCTAACCGTGATGGCTGCAAAGCACGAAATCGGAATTAACGTGGTTTTCGCACACAGCACAGACCATTATATTAGGGCTTATGCAGTTGTTCATTACGGCGCAAAAAAAGCTGACACCAGCCTCCAGAAAATGGGGTATATACTTCACTGCTTCTCGTGCCTTCACCGAGAACCCTCTGAAGGAATATTTTCTTTTCTGAAACGTGATTGTCCTGAATGCGGCTCCAAACTGAACTCCGCTGGACCTCTGTGGCTTGACAACTTATTCGATGAAAAGTTTTGCGCCTTGATGGAAAAAGAAATGGAGGAGAAAGGTCTGAAGCAAGACAAGAAAATTGTTAGGCTGTTTTCTCTGGTTCGAAACGAGGTTCATGCGCCCATTACATATTATGTGGTTGATAAAGTATGCGACAAACTGAATTTGCCAATTCCGCCCCTAGTTAAAGTAATAGATGAACTGAAAAAAGCAAGTTTTCAAGCAGCCCTAACCCATTTTACTACTCGAGGCATCAGAACAGGCGCCTCTGCAAAAGCTGTAAATGAGGTAATAACTAAACTCACAGCTCAAACGTGAATAAAAATGATCGGCGAAATCACGGCTTTAGGTGCCGCACTTTGTTGGACGCTTTCCGCGGTTTTGTATAAAACAGCCTTATCGGATGCGAAGCCAGTTTCTGCCAACATCGCACGATGCGTGTCGACAACCTTCTTTCTTATTGTATGTTTAGTGGTGACAGGTCAATTGCAGAGCTTAACAACTTTGCCAGCATATCCAACGTTTTTGGCAGGTCTCAGTGGGGTTGTGGGTTTGTGTTTGGGCGACACCATGTACATGCTAAGTCTATCTTTGATTGGCGTTTCAAAAGCGGTTCCGGTCACTTGCACATATCCGTTATTTACGATGTTATTTGCAGCTCTGTTCCTAAACGAGCAAATTACGCTTTTTCTGCTTTTTGGGGCATTACTCATAGTTGTGGGCATACAATTGATAAGTCAAGAAAAAAGCAGGTCAAACTTGAAAAGAGGCGTAACATTCAAAGGAGTCCTCATCGCCTTAGCCACCGCAATAGTTTGGGGCGTCAGCATTACCCTAATGAACATTGCATTAGAATTTTCTGAATCAGCTTTCGCTGTGAATGTAGTTAGGATGTTAGTAACTACAATTTTGCTTTTGGCGCTCTCTCCACTCATAGACAGAAAATTCAGCTTCACACGACTAAAGACAAGGACATGGATAATTTTAGCTTTGGGTGGAATCGTAGCACTAGGCTTAGGCTGGACTTTACTCGCCATAAGCCTCTTACACATTCAGTCTTCGCGTGCGGTTCCGATCTCTTCAGTGTCGCCGCTTTTTGCAACGTTTCTGGGAGCTGTCTTTTTGAAAGAGAAGGTTACACTAAGAGTTTTTGTTGGGTCAATTTTTATAGTCTCGGGAACTTTCACGTTGTTTATTGTGTGAACCTAATTAGCCTTTATAGGACATAGCCAACAAATCCGCCACGTTAAAGACCTTAATCTGCTCATAGCCAAGCTGGTTCAGTATATCTCGAATTTGGATGTAGCAGAATGGGCACTCGGTGACGACGGCTTCAGCACCCGAATTAATGATGAACTCTCCCTTTCGTCTAGCAATCATCATTGACAGAGACCTGCGACCCGTACGAACTCCCCCGCCAGCGCCACAGCATCGGTCGGCTTCTTCCATCTCAACAAACTTAATGCCAGGGATTAGCTGTATCAGCTGTCTCGGCTCATCATGTATTCCTTGACCCCTGTTAAGATGGCATGGATCATGATAAGTGACAGTCATCTTCACTTCCTTCAAGTCTTTAGTGTTCATTTTTTCTAGGCCTATCTCATGAACGAGGTATTCGCAGAAGTCGTAAACCCGATACCTCGGCTTCTCCTTTCGCGTCTCCATCATGACTGATGGAAAGTCGGTCTTCATAGTTAACGTGCATCCAGCACAACCTGCCACGACTTTCTTGACTCCGAGTTTTTCGAATAATTCCACGTTCTTCTTCACCTGCTCGTAGGCTACGTCGAGAACTCCAGTCCTGAAGGCAGGCGAAGCACACGAACTCTGAGCCTTTGGAATGTGAACCTTCACTCGGTTTCGTTTCAGCACCTCAATCGTGTTTAGTCCAATGGACTGCAGCCTATAATCGATTAGGCAGCCTGTGAAAAACGCCACCTCGTCAATTGGGTTGGGCACTTCTACCACGTCGGGCACTTGCTCCAGCAACGGGCGTGTCTGTTTCTCCACGGAACGTCCCGTTTTCTTTATGCCTTCAACGAATGGAATCTGTCCCTCAAGCGGGCCCAGTCCAGACTGAACCGCTATGGCTCTCATTTTTTCAATAGCCTTTTTCGGGATGTCGATTTCTTTTGGGCAAACTTCCACGCAGGTCCGGCATGTGGTGCAGTCGTATAAGCCCTCGATGAATGCCATTTTCACACGGTCTTCTACGTCTCGTTTGTCAAACTCAAGCCGCGCCAACTGACGATGACTGAGCGGACCCGCAAACTCTTGCCAAGCATCCTCCACGACTGGGCAGGCGGAAACGCAAGCCCAACACTCGATGCACTCTCGAACCGCCTTCACTGGTTCGATGTCGCTTTTTTGAATGATCTCTGGTCGTGTGGCAGGCTTTATCCTCTCTACGTAGGGTCGTATTCGCTGGATTCGTCGCCAGCCTCTATCTAGATTTACGACCAAGTCTTTTACGACTGGAAACTGCAGGAGAGGCGTGATTGTTAACGGCTTGCCTTTCTCTACGGCTGTTCTGCAAGCTACTCTTGGCTTGCCGTTGATTATTACGGTGCAGGAGCCGCATTGTCCTGCTCGGCAAGCCCAACGGTAGGCGAAGGAGCCGTCGCACTTTTCATATATATAATGGAGTACGTCTAGCACCACCATTCCGTCGACGTAGGGAACCTCGTAGGTTTCGTAGCGCCCAGCCTTATCCACGTCTGGGTTGTACCTGAAAACCTTGGCTTGAATGACTTCTTTCATTTATACGCCCTCCGGCTTCAGAGTGGTCACGGTCACTGGAATCTTCTTGAACGCCATCTCGCCTCTTTCTTGTTGTATCTGGATGTTTACAAACCAGTTTTTGTTGTCGGTTTTTGGGTAGTCTCTTCGGGAGTGTGCTCCTCGACTTTCCTCTCGCATGACTGCAGCCTTCGCAACCATCTCAGCCACGAGAAGCAGGTTTTCTATTTCCAGCGCCTCGATCCATTCTTTGTTGTATCTGGTTCGTTTGTCTGTCACGCAGAGTCGTGGGAGTTCTTTCTTCTTTATCTGCTCAATTTCGAGAACAGCCTCTTGAAGTTCTTTTCCAGTTCTAAAAATGCCCACCTTGTCCCACATGAGGCTGATAAGCCTGTTTTTGACTTCAACAGGTCTTGTTCCTTCTTTCCTTTTCAGGAAAAGGTTCACTCTTTTTATTTCCTGCTCTATCCACCTTCGATTTATGGGAGGCTCACCATTCTTTATTGCGAGTTTTGCCGCGTTTTCTCCGGCTCTTCTACCAAAGACTTGCGTGTCTGCGAGGGCGTTTCCTCCAAGGCGGTTTCCTCCGTGGACTCCGCCTGCAATTTCTCCTGCGGCGTACAACCCGTTAATGTTTGTTTCTGCGTTTTCGTTGATTTGAAGTCCGCCCATGAAATGGTGTGCTGTTGGAGCTACTTCCATGGGTTCCTTTCGCATGTCCACTCCCACGTCAAGAAACTGCTTAAACATGGTGGGAAGACGTTCCTCGATTATGTTGGCGGGCAGGTGAGACACGTCTAGGTAGACGCCTCCGTGTTTGGTCCCTCTTCCTTCTAGAATCTCAGTGGCGATAGACCGTGCCACTACGTCTCTTCCTGCCAACTCGAGAAGTTTAGGCTCGTATCTTTGCATAAACCGCTCGCCCTTTGTGTTACGAAGGATTCCTCCCTCGCCTCTAACGCCTTCAGTGACGAGTTGTCCGCGATGGGATTCAGGATAAACCATGCCTGTGGGGTGGAACTGCACCATCTCCATGTCGATGAGACTGGCACCTACACGGTAGCCCATGGCATATCCGTCACCCGTGTCTTGCGCCGCATTAGTCGTTATCCTGTAGAGTCGTCCAGCCCCGCCGCTGGCAAGCACAACCGCTTTAGCCCTAAAAACGAGAAAGTCGCCTGTTTTGTAGTCGATTCCAACTGCTCCCGCAACTCTGTTGTCTGCCATCAAGAGGTTTGTGACGAAGATTTCGTCGAGCACGGTTATGTCTCGGCGCCTGACTTCTTCGACAAGCGTTGCCATGAGTTCGTGTCCTGTCCTGTCTGCGGCGTAGCAGGTTCTGCGGTAGGTTTGTTTCCCGAACGGTCGTTGCATAATCTTTCCCTCGGGTGTTCGGTCGAATATGGCGCCGTATTCTTCGAGGTCCAGTATGCGTTCTGTAGCCTCTTTGACTAAGATTTCGACGACTTTCTGGTTGTTGATGTAGGCTCCGCCTACGACTGTGTCCTTAAAGTGGACTTCCCAATTGTCGGCTGGGTCGACGTTCGCCAGGGCTGCGTTGTAGCCGCCTTCAGCCATGCATGTGTGTGCTTTGCCGAGTAGTTCTTTGCTTAACAACGTGACGTTTAAATTGTATTTTGCTGCTTCTATGGCGGCTCTGCTTCCAGCCCCGCCAGCGCCGATGACTAAGACATCAGTGTCAACAGTTTCATAAGACAAGGTTACTCATCACTCCCATCCATTTTTGCTTAATGATGAAGACTCGATTAAGCTATAGGCATTTGATAAATCTTCTGCTAAATCAGCAGAAAAGAGCAGATCCATTTTGTAGCTCATTGTGCAAGGAGACAGCAATTCATCCATCCTTCGCATTTTTCCTTGGATATTTGCCTTCAAGATACTAATGCATTTTATTAGATATGTTTAAATATCCCTCACGGAATAAATTTCCCTAGGGAAATAAATGTCCGTGGACGCTAGATCAAAAATTCTTAAAATTGTCAGTTCATGTCTCTGTGGAGTCAAAGAAGTGGTGCAAGAATTAGATATAAGAACTTCTAGCACGGTGGCACTTTTAGAGAAGATGAGTGAAGAAGGCTTAATCAGTCTAGAAAACAGATATTCCAGACGAGGCAGGCCAAAGAAAACAATAAAACCTACAGCTCTTGGTTGTGAGTTTCTGGAAGCATTTGAGAAATTGAAGTCTAAATCTCTGAAAGCCCGAAAAAACGATTTGAAGCACGCTGTAGATGACGCTCTGTATACGAGAAGACTTATCGAAGAAGGTCACTCTCCATTCGCACTTTTTATGGAGTTGAACAACATTGCCCACTATCTTAAGGTCTCTTCAGAGGCTTCTTAATCTCCTTGAACATGAGGGCATCGACTACATGATTATTGGAGGCTATGCGCTTCCGTATTATGGGAGAATTAAAGCCACTGTAGACATCGACATATCTGTTCCAATAAGAAACAACAAGGAAAGAGAAGCATTCATACATCTGCTAAAAGCAAATGCCTTTGAACCAAGCGTTGGTAGCAATTCTGCCCAAAATCCAATGATGGTTGTGGTGGATAGGATAGAAAAAATCGAAATAGAAATATGGTTCAAACCTGACGGCATAGTTTTCGACGAAGAAACTCTGGAAAGAAGACGCAAAGTCTCTCTATCGGCAAGCTTTAAAGCTTGGATAATCTCGCCTGAAGATTTCATCGTAAACAAGCTCGCCAGACCTGATAGAGGAGCCACAGATGAAGAAGATGTTAAAAGTGTTCTTGTTCTTCAAAAGAATAAGTTGGACTTGAAATATCTCCAGAAGAGGGCTGAAGCAGCTGGAGTACTCAATTTATTAAGAAGCATCCAGTCTGCCTAGACTACGCTATTTTAGTATTTTTTCGTATATTTTCTGTTTGTTCTCTTCTACCTTCTTCGCCACGTTCTCGAAGAGGTTGTTTCCATGGGAGTCGATGGCTACGGCTAATGGACCGAAATCTTGGGCTTCCATAACCCACATGGCTTCTGGCATTCCTAGGTCATACCACTCCACAGTCTTCACATTCTTCACGGCTTTTGCCGCGAGAACAGCGGCTCCGCCAGTGAAGGCTCCGTAGACGGCTCCATACTGTTTCATGGCGTCGGTGGTTTTTTTGCCCATCCCGCCTTTTCCTATCACCACACGCACTTTGAAGTTCTTGATGAACTCGTCTTCAAAAAGGTCCATACGCGTGCTCGTGGTCGGACCAGCCGCAACTATAATCCATTTGTCGTCTTCTTTCTTGACGATGGGTCCGCAGTGGAAAACCGCTAGTCCTTCGAGGTTGAGGGGCAGTTTCTTTCCCTCTCTGTGGAGTTCTAGGGCTCTTCTGTGGGCTTGGTCTCGTGCCGTAACTATGGTCCCCGTAATGTAGATGACGTCGTTTACTTTCAGTTTTCGGACGTCCTGCTCAGAAATCGGAGTTTTCAGCCTGTAAATAGCCATATCTGGTGGCATCTCCCACAAATTCCTTTTTTTCTGTTAGTCTTGAAATGTTGAGCTAACTCTGAATTTATGCCTTTCCTCAAGGTTTCTGGAAAATTAAGTCTGAACATCCAGTTATACGGCATGGAAATTGAGATACATTAGCTGTTTGCATGCGCGCCATCATCAAAAAACTCTCACTCCTTGACATGTAGAATAAAAAAATGGTTTGGAGGGGATGCTATTGCCTAAAGGTACACGTTACTTCCTAAGGTTCCGTCTCCACCATTGGGTATGACTGCCACATGTCCTACTGCATCGCCATTGTCATCGTAGTAGGGGCTTTCTGGCGCGCTATCATGATCACTTGCATAATTAAAAGCCTCCACCATCGAGATTCTTCCATTGCCATTCGTGTCCGCATTTACTGCAACGCCTCCAGGCGTTTGGAAGTTAACCGCGCTCATGAAGTGGTACACGAACTCATCATAGGGGCCTTCATCACATGACCATGAATACTCACTTGCACTGCACGCAGTCAAGATGACCCTGCTAGCCCCAGATATTTGAGAAATGAAGTTTCCCGAAAAGCATTGTTCCATGACAACTGTGATGGTATTGTAATCTAAGTTATTCAGCATTGTCGCTAACTGGCCAGGAGTTAGTGTTGGGTTATAGTAGAGGCATAGTCCACTGGGACCGCCATGGTTTGTCGTATAGATGAATAGATTGTCTTTGGGCGTCATTTTTTCAGCTAGTTGGTTGAAAACAGTTTGCACGCTAGCAAATGTTGCTGAATAATTTACTGGCATCTGAGCGTCTTCGGCAACACCGTCCTTGTAAATGACGTAAATGTTTTTAGGGTTATAGTAATAGCGGTTTACAAGTATCGAGTACATGTATTTCAAGTCATTCCAGTATCGGAAAAAAGCCATAGTTGAATTGTAGCCACCGCTGATGAGCACTGCATAATTGGTTGCAAATCTTATGCCTGGGATTATTGTGACAGACACTATGCTTTCAGACCATGGTTTCGTGGCTACCTCAACAATCTTGTGAGATATGTATTTTGCTAGCACAAGTTTCTCTCCTGCCATATCAGACTGGTTCAGTGTTCCTTTGATGTAGACCCTAGATCCTGAAGATGCCAACAAGGTTTCTGGGAGGTTGTCTAAAATTCTCATGAACCTATCATCTGGAATCGGAGTGTTTTTTTGTAAATAGTCAAGGCTAGACACTAACATAAGCAGGTCGGGTCTGACCCGGGCAAAGAAGCCTTCAACAGTGACTCTTTTACCTACGAAACTCTGCCAATCAGAGCCTTGAAGCTCTGAAAGTTGCGTCGGCGCATCCTCGGCTGGAACAGTTGACCTCATATAATTGAAGTAATAGAATTGGAAGATGTTCAAGGCAAGAAGAATAACCACCAAAGCTGCTAAGCTACCTGTAGTTTTCTTTCCCATTTTCCCATCTCTCCAAACTAGCAACGTTCCCGTTTAACCTATTTATAAATTGCGCCCGCACAGACTACAAGGCATGGCGAATACGCCCATAATCTTTTCTCCATTCTGATCGGTTCTTTCGGTTCAGCAATAGTCTTGCCATCCCTTTCACCGCACTTTATGAGTTAAATATTCAACGGTTCCGTCTGGATGAATCCGTGCCGAGGCTCTTCTGGCAGCCCAACACTGAACCGCAACCGCCACTGGGTAGGATGCTGGATGCCTATGTGCATATTCAACGTTGACGCCCAACACTGTGAATTTGCCGCCGAGTCCCATAGGACCGATTCCTGTCATGTTTGCTGCCTCATACAGTTCTTTCTCCAGCCTTGCCAATTCTGGGTCTGGATTCGGCTGGTCTAACGGTCTTAGTAAGGCAGCCTTTGCCAGTTTCATTGCGATGTCAGAGCCGCCGCCAGCCGCAACTCCAAGTATGGTTGGGGGGCACGGCATGGCTCCAGCCTTTATGACTGTGTCCACAACGAATTTTTTTAGGGCTTTTACGCCTTCGCCTGGCTGAACCATACCTAGGGCGCAGACGTTTTCGGAGCCGCCTCCTTTTGGCATGACCGTGATCTCGATGGTGTTTCCTGGCACGATTTCGTAGTGGATGAAGGGAACAAACCTTCCGGTGTTGTCGCCCGTGTTCTTTTGGGTGAAGGGGTCAACGGCGTTTGGGCGTAGCGGAATTTCTTTCGTGGCTCTTCTTGTGGCGTTGCGAAGCGCATTCTCGATTTTGTCTAAGCCTTTTGCTTCGGCGCCTGTCTTCACGTAGAAAATGATTACGCCAGTGTCTTGGCAAACGGGTGTTCTTGTTTTTTCCGCCAACTCGATGTTGTCCAGTATAGCCTTTAGCTGGGTTTTTCCTGCCTCGCTTTCTTCTTCACGATATGCACGTTTAAGAACTTCTTTAACATCTTTTGGCAGTTCTACAACTGCCAGACGCAGAAGTTTTACGGCAGTGTCTTCAACAACGTTTTCAACCTTCAACACATGCCCTCCGTAAAGAGGATAGGTGTTAAAACCTCTAGCCCTTATAACTTTTGCATTAGCCCAAATCCTGTTAGAGGCATGGCATATTTGGATCCTATTTGGATCATGTATGGGATGGTCTAGGGGCGTGTGCGCACGCTTGAAAACAACTCCTCAACTAATCACTTTGACAAAGTCAATCCACTAGAGCATATTAGTCCATTCGTGCACGCATAATGATCTTTGTTTTTCACTAGCTAACGCAATAGATATTACTGAATTTTTCTTTGACATAATCCAGCCAAGGTTCTGGGGTTGGACCCTTGCCAGTAACTTCTCGAAGGAGGTCTGGTGCTTCGCGAGTCAAGCCGAAACGATGGACTTTGGCCCTCAGCCATTTCAGAAGAATATTGAGATTGCCCTTAGCTATTTCTTCTTCTAAGTTTGCGATTTTACGCTTTGCCGCAGCGAAAAGTTGGGCTGCGTACAGATTTCCGAGCATATAGGAAGGGAAGTACCCAAAGTATCCTTCAGACCAATGGACATCCTGTAGCACGCCTTTAGCGTCATTCTCAGGTACGATGCCCAAATATTCATGCATCTTAGCGTTCCAGAGTTCCGGCAGATCTTCAACCTCTATCTCGCCTCTGAGTAGGGCTTCCTCTATCTCGAACCGCAACATGATATGAAGGTTATAGGTTACTTCGTCTGCATAAATTCTGATTGGAGAGGGCTTGACAGTGTTGATAGCACGATAAAAATCTTCAAGGGCAATGTTCCTAAAATGAGAAAGGATGTTTTGAAGTCTTGAATAGAAAAACTTCCAGAAGGGAAAGCTTCTGCCTACCATATTTTCCCACATCCTCGACTGCGACTCGTGCACGCCGTGTGAATACCCAACATCTAGATACAACCACTTCACGAGAGGATCTTTTCCTTGGTCATAGAGAGCATGGCCGCCTTCATGTATAGTGGCGAATAAGGCTGGTGCCATTTTATCGACCACAAAATTCGTTGTAACCCGCACATCGTCTGGTCCTACTGATGTTGTGAAAGGATGAGCAGTTGTATCTAGTCTGCCTATGTTGAAGTCGTAACCAATAGCTTTGAGAACTTGCAGAGAAAGCTGTTGCTGTAAGTCTTCAGGAAAGTGTCCTTGGAGAAGTGTTTCATCCGGTTTATTAGGTTGTTCTGTTAGTGAGCGCACAAGAGGAACGAGCTCTCTGCGCAAATGACTGACAATTCTCCTCAAATCTTCTGTGGTTAATCCAGGCTCATAGTCGGGCAAAAGCGCGTCGTAGGGGTTCTTTTCGTATCCATAGAGTTCTGCGAACTGACGTGTGAATTCGATTATTTTTTCTAGAGCAGGTTTAAAAAGTTTAAAATCTGACTTCTTTCTTGCTTCTACCCAAATACTATATCCTTTTGATTTAGCTTCACTGAAGGCTCCAAAGAGGTCAGGTGGAATGGTTTTCGATCTTTGATAGATGGCACTTATCCTTTGGACTAGGGCTTGCTTTTCTATTTCAAGTTTTTCTTCCATACCTGCTAATTCTTCAAGAATCTCGCCAACTGCGTCTGAGGTGAAACGCTTAAACCCTTCTGTCTTGACGACTGCGTAGATTTCAGCCCTCCCTTCAGCTCCTCCAGTAGGCATCTTAGTTTGCTGGTCCCACGATAAGAGAGATGCTGCGTACTCAAACTTAGCAGCAATTTTCACCTGGTCTAGTAGTTTCTTGAAAAGTTTTTCTGCTTCGCTCATAATCTACGCCCCATTTGTCTTCAGTCTCTTTACATCAAAACCTAATATATCTTCTTCTAGGGCGTTCTTGTCGAAGTCGCTTATTTTTCGTGGCGCATCCACGGTTATTAGGCGTCTTGTGGCTGGGTCTGCCTTCAACTGGGTTACGTCTAGAGCCTGCTTGACACAGACTATGATTCTGGGCATTTCATGAACCTCGCGTTTTACCTATGCTTACCAGACAAAACCAAATTAAGGATTTTGGTTTTTGCGGTAGAGTGGATATACTTCATAACAGCAGCCATACTCATCGCCCTCATAAGCGGAATCGTCATAAAAATGCGAAGAAAGAAAAAACCCAGAGAGAAGGCTGTGAAGAGTTCTTACAATAACTGACGTTTTTGCCGCTCAATTCATTTTTTACGTGCGAACGCGTCGCTAATAAGCTTAACCTTCGGGCTTTGCTCCAACTTTTTCCAGATGTTTCTTCTTCTTTTTGATATTCTTTTTCCTCAAAGCTTTCATACATTTCTCTCCGCTTGACTAATATGCAGATGATTCTTTTAGTGTTTTAGATTTTGCCTATTTTATTAAATATTAAGGCTAATCCCCGAGGAGCATATGTGGCTCTCATCATAAGTACCGCGCGAGCTTGACTCAATAACAGAACTTATATGTATTTGCGCTACTAATGCTCTTAAGCTAGAGGATTGCCTGAGATGTCGACTCCCATAGCGAAGACCCCTCCTCCAACCAGTCTACCTTGCAACCGATATTGGACGAGCCTTCGTCCTGAATGTAAAACATGCAAGGATAAAATGAAGTGCCCCATGTATGTCGCACACTGGAAGAAACATCAAAAACTTATGAGATGAAAATGACCGTAGAAAAGTTTGTAAAATCGTGTCTACTTCAAGATTGAACCGTTAACCCAGTAGAGGAAAAATTATAAGAGGTAAACGTTCATTTTCTTGCATGCCAGACCAGGTTCATTGCGCACATATCCTTGTGAAAACGGAGCAAGAGGCAAAGACTATTCTGGAACGTTTGAACAAGGGCGAGAAGTTTGCTAACATCGCCAAGGAAGTTTCATTGTGTCCTTCGAGTAAGCGCGGCGGTGATCTAGGCACTTTCGGTAGGGGAAAGATGGTTAAAGAATTTGAAACCGCGGCTTTTGCTTTGCAGAAGGGACAAATTTCGCCCGTTGTTAAGACAAAGTTTGGCTACCACATCATAAAAAGGCTTGAGTAATGCCCTATACCGTCTACGTCCTCTTGTGCCGAGACGGAACATTCTACACTGGCTATGCTAAAGACCTAAACGCCAGGCTTAGCATGCACGAGCAAGGAAAAGGCGCAAGATACACAAAAAGCCATAAACCAAAGAAACTAGTCTACGCAGAAGAGTTCGGCACGATGAAAGAAGCAATGCGCAGAGAAAAGGAAATCAAAAAATTGGGACACGAGGAGAAGAAGAGGCTATGCCAATCCGCTACTATGAGGCACCAGACATCAAGGCGCAAGTCGACAAGATAGTTGCCCAACTGGGCTTTACACACGTAGAACCCAGCAGACTATACTGCTACAGGAGCAAGGGCTCAAAAAGCAGACGCACAGTAGCCCGCATACACAGCCTAGGCAAATTGTGGCAAATCGCCCTAAAAACAAAAGCAGGCTACCTAATAGAAGTAATCAGCGAACGCTATGATAAGCTGAGCCAAGAAGAAAAAGAAAAAGTCCTGATCCACGAGCTGTTGCACATACCAAAAGGGTTCTCAGGCGGATTCAAGCCACACAAAGGAAACATAAATAAGAAAACAATCGACAAACTATACAAAACTCTAACTCAAGCAACATCCACTTGAGGAAGAAGGTCAGAAGAAAAAAATTATTTTAGAGGTTTCTGGAAGGGTTTGAGCCAACACCGTTATAATCGTTTTTCTTCCAAGTAGACTGGTGTAGTGGGTTTCAGTTGCTTCTTCAGTTCTCCGAACAAGTTTTCTAAATTCTTCTTGTTCTTTCCATAGTCAAAGAGCTGATCGCTGTCGACACATTTAGATTCAGCTTCAATTAGGCTTTGTCCATCGTCGATTTCAGTCACTTTGATTTCAACCTTTTCGCCATAAGATTTCATCGAAAAACCGCATTTGCCATATATCTCGATTATGCGTGGCTTTTCGCTGACAACTTTCTCTCCGACAAAAGAAATACCAATCAGAGGCAAAACACTCTTAACAATAATTGAAACATTTTCAGGAGTGCCTTCGAATGCGAGCTTACCGACGGCTCTCTTAGTCAACACATCACCAGAATTAAATCAATTTACGATTTATTTCTGTTTTGCGTAGCATATTTGGAGCCTAGTTGGATCATATATGGGATGGTCTAGGAGCGTGTGCGCACGCTTGAAACCACTCTCCGACTAATCACTTGACAAAGCCAACCAAGATTAAAATGGAGTTTAATCTGCAAATTACGCCCATGTTTAGAAAAACTTATATGTTAAGGGTATTTCTACTGTTCCGCTAAAAATGGGAGGATTGTTTGAGATTGTCTTCAGAACTCGCAGGAACCCCCGTTCTCATATTACGTGAGGGAGCATCCCGTTCTCGAGGAAGAGAAGCTCAGCACGCCAACATAATGGCAGCCCGCATAGTCGCAGAGGCAGTGAAGAGCGCCCTCGGACCAAAGGGCATGGACAAAATGCTCGTAGACAGCTTCGGCGACGTCACCATAACAAGCGACGGACGAACCGTCCTCGACGAAATGGACATTCAGCACCCAGCGGCAAAAATGATGGTAGAAGTCGCAAAAACACAAGACGACGAAGTTGGCGACGGAACCACCACATCCGTAATCATCGCCGGAGAACTCTTAGGCAAAGCTGAGGAACTCATCGAGAAAAACGTTCACCCAACCGTAATTATTGACGGATACAGGAAAGCAGCCGAAAAAGCGCTGGAAACGCTGGAAAAATTCGCCATCCAAGTGAAGCCAACAGACAAAGAGGCAATAAAGAAAGTCGCCACAACCTCAATGGCAAGCAAACTCGTAGCCGAAAACAAAGAATACCTAGCAGAACTCGCCGCCTCCGGAATTCTTCAGGTGGCTGAAAAAGTTGAAAAAGGATACAAAGTAGACGTTGACGATGTCAAAGTGGAGAAAAAGCCAGGAGAGGCAATGACAGACACAAAACTCATCAACGGCATCGTGGTTGACAAAGAAGTAGTTCACCCGGGCATGCCGAAACGCGTAGAAAAAGCCAAAATCGCCCTACTTGACACCGCACTCGAAATTGAAAAAACCGAGTTTGACGCAAAAATCAACATCGAGAGCCCAGAACAAATGGACGCCTTCCTCAAACAAGAGGAAAACATGCTAAAGGATATGGTTGAGAAAATCGCCAAAAAAGGCGCCACGGTTGTCGTTTGCCAAAAAGGCATCGACGACTTAGCCCAACACTTCCTCGCCAGAAAGAATATCCTCGCAGTACGGCGAGCTAAAAAATCAGACATGGAGAAACTTGCAAAGGCGACGGGAGGAAAAATCATCACAAACCTAGACGACATGACCGCGGCTGATTTCGGCTACGCCCAACTGGTGGAAGAAAGAAAAATCGGCGACGACAAAATGACATTCATAGAGGGATGCAAAGACCCACGCTCGGTTACAATTCTCATCCGTGGCGGAACCGAAAGAATCGTAGACGAAGCAGAACGCTCAGTTCACGACGCGCTATGCGTCTCACGCGATGTTGTTGAAGAACCAAAAATCGTGGCAGGCGGCGGCGCACCAGAACTAGAAGTTGCAAAAGTGCTCAGAGACTACGCAGAAACACTTCCAGGCAGAGAACAACTCGCAGTGATGCGCTTCGCAGAAGCCCTCGAATCAGTACCCATAACACTATCTGAGAACGCTGGACTAGACCCCATCGACATCCTATCCGAACTTCGAGCCCGACACGAGAAAGGCGAAGTTTGGGCAGGAATTGAGGTTCATGACGGCAAAGTCAAAAACATGAAAGAAGTAGGCGTCTTCGAACCACTCGCAGTCAAAAAACAAATAATCAAGTCCGCTACTGAAGCCGCTTCTATGATTCTAAAAATTGACGACATAATAGCGGCTGGCAAGATGAGGGGCCCGCCAACACCGCCAAGGGGTCCTCCTGGAATGGGCGAGGGCGAAGGCGCTGGAGAGTTCTAAGGAAACGTCCAGCGAAGAAAAGAAAGTTTTCGTTGGTCCCCCAAAGCTTACGCGCTTTGAAAAGGCTCGGATAGTGGGAGCGAGAGCCCTTCAAATAGCCATGGGCGCTCCCATACTTGTGCAGCCCTCAGAAACTCTCTCAAACCCGATCGACATAGCCTTGGCAGAACTTGAAAGCGGAATCCTGCCAATGACCATCCGCAGAACCTTGCCCGACGGAGCCTACCAAGACATTCCGCTTGGCTGGCTTCTCCGAGACTAAACTTTCAATCTTACTTTTCTTTCTTTCAGATTAGATGAAGATGAAAAAATTGGAGAAGGTGAAATTTTGCCCCAAATGCGGCTCCACCAACATATTTTGGGCAAGCGGACTCCTCAACTATGGTCGATTTGGGAGTGTAGACAATGCGGCTATCGTGGCGCGTTTGTGATTGAGGACAGTAAGTTGGCGACAAAAATTAGGGGAAGCTACCTGAAGAGCGTAGAAGAAAAGCGAAGAATGAAAGCATAAACTATGTTTTTAGCGTTTTTTTGGCTTCTTCTAACGTTTTGTCAATTCGTTTCCAGTGGGCTCCCTGCCAGTATATTTGTTTACAGCATGGACACTCCCAGAACTCCTCATAGTAGGACGATGTGGTTTTAGGAACTCTGTCTAAGACTTTTTCTTTGGCGATGGGCTCGATTCTGGTGTTGCATTTTGGACAACGCGAAATCGTGACATCAAAATCAAGTTTGAGACTAAAACGTTTAGCCAAGTTGGCAAGTTTTTCAGCTTCCGTATTTCCTTCGACTAGAAAGGCGTTCAATCCACGGGTCATAGCCTTCTGATAAAGCTGAAGGTCACGAGTCAACAACACCCGACGCTCGGTTCTTGCAACCTCCATTAGTTGGTCATCATTAAGCGAGTTCGAGTAGTTAACATCATGACCGAGCATACGAAGCCATCGAGTCAGTTTCCCAAGCATGCCATCTGTTACGAACTTCAACCTTCCCACCGAATGATTTGACCAGTTCCGGGCTTTGCCACTATTTCGCCCTCATCCATTACTAGTTGCCCGTTTACAAAGGTTTTTGTTGGCTTGCCCTTGACTTTCCATCCGTCGAAAGGCGAAAACTTAGCCTTCGAATGGAATTTCGACGAGTCGATCTTGTATTCCCGATTTAGGTCAACAACTATAAGATCGGCAGAGTTTCCTTCGCTTAGACTGCCTCTATTCTTTATGTTGAATATTTCTGCAGGTCTTTCCGAGGTCACTCTAGCCAACTCGGGTATCCTTAGGCGCCCTTCGTTTACCTGCGTGAGCATTAACGGAAGCGTTGTTTCTAGTCCAGGTATGCCAGTCTTCACATCCCAAACTGCCTTGGCTTCTTTTTCTTCCACCGCATGCGGGGCATGGTCTGAAGCAACAGCGTCGATTAAGCCATGCTTAAGGGCGTTCCAGAGAGCTTTCATGTCGTTTTCAGTCCTTATTGGAGGATCAGTGAGCGCAAGAGTATTGTAGTGTTTCAAATCTTTCGACGATAGAAGAAGATGATGCGGAGTAACTTCACAAGTGACTGGAAGACCCAACTTCTTCGCCTTCAAGAAGGCCTTCAATCCACTGCTAGAACTGATATGACAAAAGTGAACGTGAACACCAGACTTCTTCATAAGCCGAATGACACGATGAATTGCTTTCGCTTCAGCAGCGGGTGAATGAACCTTAAGATAGGCTTCTAAGTCTTTGCGCCCAGCTCTTTGTAGCCCCTCTCTAACATTTTCAAGGGTTTCCATATCTTCAGCGTGCACCGCAACTAGAACATCCATTCCCGCAACTTTGTCGAACGCAGCCGACAACGCATCATCATCCCTAATGTCCAGCCCACCAATCTTCTGCGACAGAAACAGTTTAAACGCCACGGCCCCTTCCTCAACTATGGAAGGTACTTCACTCAAATTCTCTGGAAAAGCCGAATAGAAAGCGACGTTCACGACTGCCCGTGTTTCCGCCAAGCTCATACGTTCTTTCAATGACTTTGAATCCATCGTTACTGGCTTGTTGTTGGGCATGTCGATGGCTAGGGTTACACCGCCAGCCGCAGCCGCAGATGTTCCCGTGAAAAAATCTTCTTTATAGGCTAGTTGCTGGTCTCGCAAGTGAACATGCACGTCGATCAGTCCAGGAAGGATTATCTGTCCTTTCAAGTTTAGTTTGGCTGAGGCTTGAGGGAGGCTTGTTTCTTTGGCTATTTTAAAAATCTTGCCCTCATCTATGGCTAGCCCTGCCTCTACAAGTTCTCCGCGCGTACATATTTTGATGTTATGCAGAATTAGGTCAACGGGCAAACACTTTTCCTCAAGTTTCCGGAAGTCTAAGGCAAGTTTTGTCAGGCGATTAGTTTGAAGAAGTCTCGTTCCGTTATTATGCCAACCAGTTTCTCGTTTTGTATGACCGGAAGAGCCCCGACATCTCTCCGTCGCATGAGCTCGGCTACCTGACCAACGTCAACGTTGGGGTCGACCGTTATGACGTCTTTAACGGCGATTTCAATAATCGGAGTTCTCAAAACCTGTGCAATGGTTCCAGACTGTAAGTGCTTGAAAACTTGGCCTGAACCAAAATAGCGTAGCATGTCCATCACGGTTACTATGCCAACAAGCTTTCCATTTGAGACTATTGGTAGCCGTCTAAAACCGTACTCGGTCATGATTTTTTCTGCTTCTGAGATAGGCGTTGAGGGCTTCACAGTAACAACTTTTCGAGACATTACGTCCGCTACTTTGGCTCCGCCTATTTTTCCAGTGAAAATTCCAATTATGTCTCTTTCTGTTATGATAGCCCACACGCGGTTTTCTTCATCAACAACTGGTAAGCCGCCGATTTGATGCCTTTTCATAAGTTCCATCGCATCGCTGATTTTGGCTGAGGTTAGAACCGAAACTGCTTTCTGAGTCATGACTGACTTCACGGGCTCATTTATCGCCCTAAAGAAGTTGCCCGCATATTTTTGCTGAATTATCTGAAATTTTTCGCCCCCACCCAGATAATCGATAAGGTCGGTGGCAGTGATGATGCCTCGAAGCCTACGAGTCCCCGGATCCACCACTGGCATTCGTCGGAATCCTTCTTTTACCATAATCTTTATGGCATCATAAATCGGCGTCGTAAGTGCCATTGTTATTACTGGACTCTTCGCAATGCTCATTATTTCTCCTTCACGCTTCTTGGAAGGATGCGCTTTCAAGCCGAGTGGTCCCTTTTCCGTTAAACTGCGTCGAAAAGTTTCTCTTCTTCCGCTACTTGGTGTGGTCAAACTATTCCTCACCTCGTTAAAGCAGTGCCTTCACAATGTCTTCACGGTCAACTATGCCAATAAGCTTGCCCCTCTCGTCTGTGATGGGCACACGCCCAATATTTCTCTCCAACATAAGTTCTGCAGCCTCACGAACCGTGGCTGTAGGCTTAAGAGAAAAAACAGGAGTTTTCATCACAGAGGATATTTTCGACGGAGCCATAAACCGTCCCTTTTTAGCTTCAAACATGGGGAAAATTACTCCGCTGTCTAGGAAGTTCTTCTGGGTCACTATGCCAACGAGTTTTCCTTTTTCTACGACTGGTATCCCAGCCAAGGCTCGTTCTTGCATTAAGCGCCAGACGTTGTCCACCTCATCATCTGGAGAACAAGTGATGACTTTGGTTGACATGGTCTCAGAAATGGGCCTTGATAGCTTAGCCGAACCCTTTTCTAAAAACACGCTTAGAAAATGTTCTAAGCCAAGCACTCCCACATAACTAGAGTCCTGGGCAGATTTCACAACGGGAGTGTACCATTCATCTAGGCGGATCATTTCTCGTATGGCGTGGAGCGCGTCCATGTCGACGGTTGCGACAAACTTAGGCGTTGACATGATTCCCTTCACTCGGATGGGAGAAATTGAGGACGTGATGGCCATTATGTCCCCACGAGAAATCATTCCAACAAGGCGCTTCTGCTCATCTACAATTGGGAGAATCCGCAACTCTCGGTTTCGAAGAACGGCCCGAGCTTTTGTGGCAAACTCATCTGCATAGAGTGGAGGGTACGTTCGGTCCATTATTTCTTGAACACGCAAACCATCGCCCTCTCAGTATTCACCTTTCAGCTCGATTTGGCATTCGTCGCAGATGAAGTTGCCCTCAACCTCTTTAAGTTCGTCGGACCATCGTCCGCAACGGTCGCAATATCCAGTCAAAGGAGAATACTCTGGCAACTCTTCCCGTGCAGTTCCTCCTTCAATGCGGGCCGTCTCTTGCATGATTTCGATAAGCTCAGGCGTAATGGCTAGAATGTCTTTGCTGGAGATTAACCCGACAAGATCGCCCTTATACATTACGCCTAACCTTCGAATGTCGAGTCGACTCATTCTTCTAGCGGCTTCGCTCAGAGTTTCGTCTGGGTCTATCGTAATGAGGGGCGACGTCATTACCTCTTTTACAGGCAATTTGCTCGCTTGGGTGTTTTTGGCTAAAACCCGAGTGACCAAGTCACGTTCAGTTATGATGCCGAGGGGTTTCCCTTCCTTGCTGGTTACGATGATGCAGCCAACGTTATGTTTATCCATTAGTTGAGCCGCCTTATTAGCGGGCTCATTTTCTCGGATTGTAACGACTGGGCTACTCATAACGTCTTTGACGAGCATTCGCGCTCTTATGCCAATCTCCGCCATAGTTAATCACCGCTCTAGTAGGACAGATAATTAAGGGGTTTATTAAATTGTTGCGTAGCGTTAATTTAAATTGTAAATCCTGTGGTAAATGACTATGAATAGGATTAGGGTTGGCACGTCTGGCTACAGTTACTTCTGGAATCCAGGCGTACCTACGCCTTTCCAATGGTATTGTGGGCAAGGCTTTGACACGGTGGAAATTAATGCCAGCTTCTATCGCTTTCCGTCTAGAGGCTGGATTAAGACGTGGATGAAGTGCCCAAAAGATTTTGACTTCAGCATCAAGGTTCATAGAAGCATAACCCATTACAGAAGGCTGAAACCAGACGCTGTGAAAACGTGGAGCAAGTTCGAATCGCTGTTTAAAGAAATAAGAGACAAAATTGCCTTTTGGCTTTTTCAGATGCCACCCGATTTCACAGCCTCTGAAGAAAACATAGCCCTCATTTCAAGCTTTTTCTCAGAACTAGAACTAGGTAACTCTGCGGTTGTTGAGTTTAGGCATCCCTCTTGGTGGGGCAAGAAGAGAGTTTGCGAAGAAGTTGGAGCAGCCTTCTGCTCAGTTGACGCTCCGGGGTTGCCTAGAGAAATTGTTTCAATGAATGACGCCGTCTACTTGAGGTTGCATGGAAGAGAAACATGGTACGCCTATATTTATTCTGAACAAGAGCTGATAGAAATGATTGAAGCGGTCAAAAAGCAAGACGCAACGAAGAAGTACATTTATCTTAATAATAATCATGGCATGTTGCCGAACGGCAAGTTCATAATGCAGCATGTTTAAGACTGATAAGTCACAATCTATATCTTGCCTACGTATTAGTGTGCTGAATCTGAACTTCATAAATTCTAAGTTCATTATCCACTGGCTAATCGTTTTGGATGCCAATTGAAGAAGAAGACAGGCTTACTTAGGCGGCAGTTGTTCCACACTTTAGGCTTAAGCTGCCTCGCCGGTGCAGTGTTCCTCCAAATCCTAGTGTTCACTGACATATTCCATCAAGGATACTTCTACGCCATAGAGAACAATCAACTAATCCTCTCACTCGAGGTCTTCCTCACCATCTTCACACTCATCTACTTCATCTACATATGCCAACAACTCATCCGAAAACCAGACTAGACAAAACCCAAAACAACAAAAACACACCACAAAGTCTTCATTTTGTCAAAAAACGAATACGTGAGCGGAAAATGTTTATTAATTATTGCGACATACTATATATTGGCGTCTTGTGGTTTCTGAAAATTGTGGGGCTGGAGGGTATGAGGAACTGCGGTGACCGTGGTTGTGCTAATTGTAAGTATGCTGTTCACTTGTTTGAGAGTGTTTATTGTAGTAAACTGAGGGCGCGGGTAGACGATGTCTCAGAGTGTCCCCATTTTGAGGTTGAGCTGCTGGAATACAAACTATTTAGGAGAGCCTAGAAGAATCGAGGCAACCCACTGCCTAACTCCTGAAATACGTAAGAGTGAGGCGGTTACTTGGGTGCTTTCATGTTAGTCACAGTTTGATTAGAGAGGAAGCGGATTTACTATAAAGTCGTATACCTAAAAATATGTTTGTAAGACATTATTGGAGTCCTAAAACTCAGACATATAACATTCATTGACTACGCCAAATCTCATCTACAATCTCTTTGGTCATGACAAAAATAGCCCGAGCCTTGTCCCTATCAAATTTCAATCTATATCCCCAATGATCTATTCTACTTCTTATACGCCAAAGTTCTTTTGGTTCAAAAAGTGCATCAAGTATGCGATTTTCTTTTTCTTTAAGAGCATCTCCCAAAGCTTGTCTAATATCCTTAAATGATGGAGGAGGTTCTCTTTTAATCATAACACCGAAATCCTCCAGTTTCTTTTTCATGGCCTGTTCTACAACATTAGAACAAATCAGAACAGCAATCCAATTCTCATCAACACCTAAAAAATTGAACTTGTCGGCAATTTCATCAATTAGTTTATACCTCTCCATCTTTTGAAGGTCTCGATACTTTGTTTCAAATTCTGAAAGTTTTCTTTCCAATTCGGCTCTTCTAGTTTCTGTCTTCATCAACTCTTCTCTCATTTCTTTCAGGATCTCTCTCAGAGTGTCGGTTGGTAGTATTTGATATGCCTTTTCCGTTGGATTACGATTTCTGTCTAGAATTTCCTTTCGCTTGAGACTTTCTTCTCCACTGGTGAGACGTTTATAAAAACTGTCACTCCAAAAAGAGGTCCCGAAAAGTTCGGGATGACATTTTCTGGCTGATGTGAAGTAGATTAGGTTATATTTTAAGGCAGCTTTTTCATCGTCAGAAAGTTCGCAAGTTTGTGACACTCCTATCACACACCTCTCAAATAGACTCTTTCTGATAATTTATATGTTTGAGAAGTTAATAGACTATGGGTAATGGGTTTGAAACCAGAACTTAATTTCTCTCAACTAGAAGATCTAGACAAAGCTTACTTAGCAGGTTTATTCGATGGCGAAGGCTGTGCCAATCCAACTTTTGCTTCAAAGAAGTATTTTTCTTCAAAAGAACAGAAAAAGAAAATCTACCATTGGCCTAGAGTGCAATTTGTGATTTCTAATAAAAATCGTCTTCTTCTTGAATTGGTCAAAAGAATGGTGGGTCTTGGAGGTCTGTATAGAAGTAAAGAAAGCAAAGTATGGGACCTTCGAATAACTAAACCGAAACAAGTTCTTAATATGATAAATGCTCTTCTTCCCTATGTTAAACTAAAAAATGAAAACCTCTTAGTCTTAAAAGAAGCATCACTATTCATTTCGAAACATAAACCTCGTTCAAGGTGGGCTCGGGAAGAACTAAAGTTCTTTTACGAAAACTATGTGAAAAAATTAGGAACTTCTCAGAAAGGTCGTCCAATCACTCACAAAAGGGATTTCGGCTAATTTTGCATAGTCATTCTCCATGGATGGAAAGGCTAGAAACTTAGGCGATGCTATTTAGCAATTATTAGAACTATTCTGGAATTTAGAGGCTATCTTATCTTATTTGTCCCTTTCCTAGCGGTATAAACTGTTGTATCTCGCCCAGAGGGATTTCGAGAATTTGCTTCTGTATGCGTTTAGAAGCCTTTTTGACTAGCAACTGTCTTATCTGCTTAGCAAGCTCGCTGCTTTTCTGCTTCCCTGGAATCATTTGGACATAGATTTTTGTCTGCTTGGCGATAGCATCTGGGGGACCTCCAACGATGGATGGACGCTCTTCTTCCATTCTAACTCCAATGGCGACCTGTAAAGGAACGTTTCGAACATAATTTTTCCGTCCGTGAATCATGAATGAGCCTTTCCTAAGACTTTGACCTGGAGGCGCACTTTTGTTCACTTGCTGAGGAGACACCCAATAAACGTTAACCGTGCCCATCATTTCTCTCCAAGCCCGAGAGTAAGAGGCAGCAAACTGGGCTGACTCTGTAATTGTTTTTTCAATTAGAGGCTTTCCTTCAGTTTTGATCACCACGAATGGCGCGCCCATAATATCTGCGTGAAAAACAATGTCGTGGGGCGCGGTATACTTTTTTATGAGAATCTCGTTTGTTGTTGCGTCTCTTCCCCCAATTACGAGAAAGCCGTCAGAAGAGTGGAACCATCGGAACTTTTCATACCATAATTTTTCTCGTCTTTTTGGCAGAGGCTTAGCGACTTTTCTAACTTGTTTCATTTCTTTTTGCTGCAACCCTTCAATCTTGGTCTGAGTTTCTTGTAGGGCTTTTTCGACGCCTTCAAGTTTGTTTTGAGCCTTTTTCGCTTTTTCATAGTAGTTCGCTGCGTTGGCTTGAATGGAACGATGGAGGCTTAATGGAAACGTTAAATCGTCCACTGTAACGTTGAGGATTAGGCGTTGAGGCTCCAAAGAATGAAAGTGAATGGCAGGAGTCAGTCTAGCCGCGTTTTCTTTTTCAATGCTTGCAACTATTTGGTTCCAAGGCTTCCCTTCTCTTTTTTCGTTCATGATTCTTTCAAGAAGAAACTGTAGGTCGTTGAAGTGTGCATAAATCGCATCGCCTATTTTTCTGTTCTGTTCAACTTTGTTCCTTGAGTCTTCTAGCGCTTTTTGTTGACTCTCAAGAACTCTCTGTTGTCTCGCCAATTCTTGCTTAACTTCTTTAGAAACTTCGACTACTTTTTCTTTCAGAGTCATTTCCGTGTAGTATTCGTCTAGGGCTTCATTGAAACTGCTATAGGCTTTATGTTTAAACTGAGCATACTTTTCCAGCGGGATTGAAGTCACGTCGACCCATTCGCCTTGCTCATTTATCACGATGCAGGGTTTCACTTTTCCGTTGGCAATGGTGGAAAGAAGCTGTTGGAGTTGCTCAAAGATTCTGCCAGTTTCTGGCTCTGTAAGTGCTTCGCATGGAATGTTTTTCTCAACATGCGCACGGAGAAGAATTTCCTCTGAGTACAGTCCGCCGATGCTTAGGAATTTTGTGAGGGCTCTAACGATTTCTAGTTTTCCTAGGTTTTTTATTTCACTGAAGCCTTGGCGGCTTAAATGAAGGGGGTTCCTCCCGCTTGATGGAGGATACTGGAAGACTTCGCCGCGTAGAATGTTTCGGTCTCGCATTCTCCGATAGGCTAAGGCGTGGAGAATCTTGTTTTCTGGACTCACTAAAAGGATGTTTCCTTCGCCGAAGAGTTCTGATATGAGTTGAGATTCTCCTTCTCTTGCGCTCAGCTTGATTACTATGATTCGTTCAAATTCGTGTTGCCGAACCTCTTTAACCTCGGCGTTTCTGAGGTATTTTCTGAGAGCCATACAGAAGGCTGGAGGCTTCTCTGGTTTTTCAAGAGTGTAGGAAGTCAAATGGAGATGTTCTCCAGCCTCTATGATTAGCTGGGCGGATGGTTGACGAAGCTTTAAAAGCAAAGTGGTTGGATTAATCTGATAAATGTTATCAATACGTGTGCCCTTAATGGTTTGGTTAAGCTCAGGAGTAAGCGCAGCAATGTCGAAACTGGTCATTTCCTCCTTCAACGCATCCACCGCAAGAAGGTGCTACAGATGAAGCCTTTAAACCTTCTTTATTCAATCAGAATCGGTTTAGGCATAGTTGCAGGCCTACTATGCACTCTGGAAAATTATTTTAGGCAGATACCGGGAGACAAACTAGGCGACATCAACATTTTTTTGACAGGCCTTTCATACGCGTTGCTTTTCTACGTCCTTAGTTACTACGTTCTTAAACGAAGGTTTATTAAAAAAGTGGAGAAGCCGTCTAAAGTTTTCACCATGGGAATAGGCGGATACTTCCTCACGTGGATCGTTGCTTGGAATCTGTTCTTCACGCTTGCGCATCCTTATGTTCACGATGTGGGAGTAGTTAATGTGACACTTTCTTCTACAAAAGTATTCGTGGGGCAACCAGTTAATGTCAGTGTTACCGTCAGAAACAAGGGAGACTTCACAGAAAACTTCATAGTTGTCGCCTATTATGACGACACTCATATCGAAAACACAACTGTAACTGGCTTAGCCCCAAACACCCAAACCACTGTAACGTTTAACTGGAACACGGCAGGCCTTCCATCAGGCAACTACACAATTAAGGCCGTAGCCGGCGGAATTCCAGGCGAAACAGACCTTGCCGACAACACGCTTGTCGGCAGTACAGTCACGATTAAATTCCGACCCGTAGCTTCTTATACTCACTCGCCAGAAACACCTAACAGAAACGAACTCGTAACCTTCGACGCTTCATCTAGTTATGATCTTGACGGCTCCATTGTGAACTACACTTGGAACTTCGGCGACACCAACATCACAACCGTCTCTACTTCCATCATTAAACATGTTTACTCCACTGCTGGAGACTTCTTAGTTAACCTAACCGTAACCGACAATGATAACCTCAAAAATTCGGTCACTGACACTGTATCTGTTGTTGGCGTCCATGACGTGGCCGTACTCAGCGTTACGCCAGATGCCACTCAAGTGAAAGCTGGGACAGTTGTCAACATAACCGTTGTAGTCAAAAATGAAGGCGAATACGTCGAAACCTTCGATGTGATGGTCTACCGCAACGACACCCTAATCGAAAACAAAACCGTCAACCTCTTATCTCCAGGCGACCAAATAACCCAGACTTTTAGGTGGGACACCACAAACGTGGCGTATGGCAACTACACTCTCTCCGTTGAAACCAGCGTGATTTCGGGAGAGATTGACACGTCCGACAACGTCTATGATAACGGAGTCGTGGAGATTATATCGTAATAACTCAAACGGCAACGAGTTGTTAATGGTCGGACTCCGTTCATAGTGAGTCGATCCTGGAAAAAGAAATGGGCATCTATTTCCTTACTTGGACTGTTGCTTGGATTCTTTTTTATACGCTGGTTCGGATGGCTCTATTTTCTGAGGCTCCATGAACTGGTTTATGCTAGTTTGACCAGTGCGGATGGGCGGCTTCTTGGGAGCTCCCGTTGGCGTTTCCTTTGGCACTTCCAATATTTCCTCAAGCTGTTCCTCTGACGCTTCTTCTAACACTCCTTCTGGCATTTCTTCTGCTGGCGCCTCTTCTGGCTTTGACGGTGGTGACGGTGGTGATGGTGGTGGAGCCTCCGCCTCCTTCAGGTCCATTTTAGAAAGAACGCGCATGTAGTCTGCCCATGCGGAGAAGAATCCGCGGTCGTAGTCTGCGTGAAACCTGTCTTTAGCGTGTCTAAGGAATTCGCGCCTATGGTTTTTCAGTTCCTCTTCGGTGGTAGGGTGCATGTTGGAGAGAAACGCGTATCGGTCGTTGTTTGATTTTTGGGCCAGGAGGATGCCTTGTAATGCTCGGAAATAGCCCTTGTTCCATCTTGTTTTCTGTATTTTCTCTTTTAGTCGTTCGAGTATGCGTTCTGCCTCGGCAAACTGTCTTTTCGCCGCAAGTTGGAAGAATCGGGTTACGAAGGCTGGTGAGATGGGCATTTTACTTTCGTCTCGGCTGTTCCTCTTCAGTCACGTCTTCTATTCCATGTTCAGTGATTTTGAAAACTCCCTCGCCTTCTGGCAGATATGGGCTGGAAACCAATCGCGCGATTCTTACGGGTCCACGCGCTGACTTTCGGAGAAAAACGCGAGTATGGCTAGTATGTGCGACAATGTGACCGCCAATTGGATGAACTGCTTCTCCGAAGAAAACGTCAGGTTTTGCCATTACCTGATTCGTCACAACCGCGACGGCGTTGAAGGCTCTAGCCAAACGAATCAGTTTATGCATGTGTTTGTTGAGTTTCTGTTGTCTCTCTGCCAGCATTTCTCGACCCAAATATTCGCTTCTAAAATGAGAAGTTAGGGAGTCTACAATTATTAAGCGAATATTGTTTTTCTTCACTACCTCATCTGCGTTGTCTACAAGAAACGCTTGATGATCTGACGTGAACGCTTCGGCGAAGATGATGTTCTTAACAACCTCTTCGGGATTTAATCCCAGATGGTTCGCCATCTGAACGATACGCTCAGTTCTGAAAGTATTCTCGGTGTCGATGTAGAGGGCTCCGCCTCCCAGGCCCCCACGCTCTGGCGGCAACTGCACGTTGATGCACAGTTGATGGCACATCTGGCTTTTGCCACTCCCATATTCTCCATAGAATTCAGTTATGGTTTGGGTTTCGAGTCCTCCATCCAAAAGCTCGTCTAGCGCCTTGCTTCCGGTGGTTAGACGTAGGATGTTTTGGCGCATTTTCAGCAATTCATCCGCTCTGATGAAGGAGAGGGAAATTGACGACCGCGCAGTCTGGATAACTTCAAACGCCTTTTTTTCGCCAATTCCAACTGCTTCAAGTTCCTTTACCGTTGCGGTGGCGAGGGACTCTACTGTGTGGAATCCGAGTTCGCGCAGTTTCTGGGCGGTCGCGGGTCCGATGCCGGGAAGGTCTTCTAAAAATTCGTACCCCTTCTTTTCTGTTGGTTCTTCGGTCATTGTGATTTCCTCAGTTGAGGATTCGGGGGAGAGTTAGAGTATGGTCTATTTAAATTAGACGAAGGAACGAATAAAGCATTCTGTGAGAGAGCAGACTGAAACTAATATTTTAGGCGGGTTTTAGGCATGCGCACACGCCCCTAGACCATCCCATACATGATCCAAATAGGCTCCAATTAGGATCCAAATATGCTACGCAAAGTTTGTTAATCGATGAGTTTACGAAGATTTCGTCTCAACGTTTTTCATGAACCAAAATCCTTAATTTGGTTTTGTCTGGTAAGCATAGGTAAAACGCGTTGCTGATTGCGGAGGCTTATAAAAAATGCCCAGAATCATAGTCTGTGTCAAGCAGGCTCTAGACGTAACCCAGTTGAAGGCAGACCCAGCCACAAGACGCCTAATAACCGTGGATGCGCCACGAAAAATAAGCGACTTCGACAAGAACGC
>Ga0209725_1000044_pt1 | contig 66915 bp, 61 predicted proteins | sample I18A1metaG_FD_184145 | JGI IMG/M metagenome (GOLD analysis project Ga0209725, IMG submission 184145) | Lake sediment bacterial and archeal communities from Gulf of Boni, Indonesia to study Microbial Dark Matter (Phase II) - ​I18A1 metaG... | ecosystem: Environmental > Aquatic > Freshwater > Lake...
GTATCCCGAGGCGGATCTTAAGTGTGGCACGACTTTCGTATCGGTCGACCTGCCCCTTTGACCTGAATCCCGCCCTGAAGCCGTGATCTGGGTCTCGGGAACCCCCGCCAATATCTGCTAGAACACGCGCTTTGCTAAAAGGTTGCCATCACAAATTTGAGCGCGAGCAAACTATATGGCAGCATACGGGGCTAGTCTTGTTGGCTGGGCCCGTGGCGCAGTCCCGCAGGTCATCGCCTGCGAGGCGTAGTATGGATAGCGCGGCAGATAGACACGTGAGGCTAGCCGAGCCTCCTAAGTGAACCGCGGAATCAGCTGTAGAGTGTGCCTGAAACGCACGCGAAAGTCCGGGGTTCAAATCCCCGCGGGCCCGCCACTCTCGAGTGATCGGCTTCTTTCCGACCCGATTCTGTTGGACGCCTATGGTGAATCATCCTTGGATGAGCATTGTCGTACAACTTGCTTCCCATTCAGGGGGACGAACGAGTAATCAGTGCGACAATCTCGTCGAATGTGAGACTCTGCTCGACGCGTTTTCTCATATCTCTCAGCTTGAACCTGCCGGATTCTAGTTCTTGGGGACCCACTATCAACGTGTAAGGGATCCCCAGCGAGTCGGAGTACTCAAGTTGTTTCGCGAGTGACCTGCGCTTCATATCTACGTCCGTTGAGATTCGAGCGGTCCGCAACCTGTCTGCCACCGTGAGCGCCTGTCGCCTAACTGCATCATTGACGGCGGCGATGAACACAGTTCCGGCCTGTGTCAATCTCGGAAAGACCCCAGCTCGTTCAAGCGAGATCAGCAGTCTCTCGATGCCTCCTGCTACCCCGGTAGCCGGAATTTCTTTCTTTCCGTAGATTGCGCAGAGTTTATCGTACCTGCCTCCGCCCAGGACTGCTCCAACGTCTTCGCCTCCCTTGTCGAAGGCCTCAAAGACTATGCCATCGTAGTATCCGATTCCTCTTACGACGCTCATGTCGAAGATACAACGGTCTAGTCTGTTGAATCCTTGGAGTGCGTCGGCAAGTTCGGTGAGCTGGCTGTAGCCTAGCATGGCCTCCGTACCTTTCGGTTGCAGCTCGGAGATTCTGCCCAGAACCTCGGCAGAATTGCCCTGTATCGACATGAACTCTGCGAGGGAATCCACGGTTTTACGCTGGAGTCCCAATGCACCGAGCTCTGACATGACGGCCTCTCTAGAGATCTTTCTCGACTTGTCAACTACTCGGAAGACTGCGTCGATCTTCTCCTGCGTCTGAACTCCCTGACTTTCAACGAAACTTTGGATAACCCTTCGATTCGAGACCCGGACCTGATATTCCGTTAGGCCCACATTGGAGAGGATGTCCATGCTGAGCGCGATAACCTCGGCGTCGGCCGTGGGGTCGTCGGATCCAAAGATCTCAGCGTCCCATTGAGTGAAGTACCTGTATCTTCCAAACTGAGGCTCATCGTACCGCCAATTTCCTCCAATCGAAGCGAGCTTCATGGGTTCAGGAAGGTCCGAACGGCCAGCAACCATGCGGGCCATACCAACGGTGAGGTCGAACCTGAGGCCGATGCTGCGACCAGACTTGTCATTGAACCAGTAGATTTCATCCTTGATCGCCGGCCCGCTCTTGGCTTCGAGAGTGCGGAGCTCCTCAAGTGTGGCAGGCTCCATCTCTTGGAACGCGTATCTTCGAAACACATCTCGTATTCCATCGTAGACCCAATTCCGTTTGGCCATCTCTTCAGGCTCGATATCCCTGATCCCTCTCGGCAAAGTAAACTGCTTGTCTGACAATTCGCTCGCCTCTGTGATCTTGTATTCCGATACCTCATCTGACGGTCTGCTAAGTGCTTTCTTGCAGTCTGATCAGATCATCACTTATTAGTGTGAACGGTAGGTCCCGTAGACTCCTAACTGGACGTGCAAGTTTTGTCATCCAGAAGAGTCGGTATGGGCTTGTCTGTCCTGGCAGGGTTAGCTGTTGCAGGAATCGTCGGAGTAGTCCTTGATGTGGTCGAGCTCCCGGCAGGCAGCGCCATAGGCGCCTTCATAGGCGGTTTGGTCAGCGGCTTGCTACTGTACGGCCCACGCAGGAAGGCGACGGTGGCAGGCCTTGTTGTGGGGATACTCAGCTTTCCTGTTCAGCTTTCGATATTCGTCGCCTTGGTCTCTTCAGAGCTGTACACTCCCCCCGCGGTTCCGGAAATACCTCAGAGCGTCCTCATGGTAGCCTTGGGGCTAACTCTGGTCATGCAGATCGTTGCAGGTACGGCTGGAGGGTTGCTGGGCGGTGTGCTCCATCCTCCGCCGCGTGAGCATGTGGAGACGCCTCGGCCGTACATGCCTCCCCCGCCGCCACGACCGGAGAAGTATTGCATCCAATGCGGAGCAGGCTTGGCCAAGGAGACAGCCGTGTGTCCTGCCTGCGGGGCAAGACAACCGTACTAGCTCATTTGTGAATGTTTGACTGGGTCGTCGCCTGACTGGATGATGCCTGAAAGCTATTCTAGACTTTGAGGAAGTCCAGTGAGTAGTAGACGATGTCTGTCCTCCGGTCAACCACGGCCACTATCAGGTCTTTCTTGTCAAGGGTCGCTCGTTTCAGGAGCTTCCGAAGGGTCTTCAGGCTAGCTTCGCCGCCTTCGTACACGATGTAGACGTATCTCCTCATAGGTCCTTTTCCATGGATCTCAAAGTCAAAGACGGGACACTCCCTGACTATGTATCCTCTATCCCGGAGGTCGCGGTACACTAGATACTTGACCCAGACTTCAGGCCGTTTCGCAGAGACCGACTTCACAAGTTGTTCAAGAGTGATCTGTTCTTTCCCAGTTCCCTCAACTGTGACTCTCCCCTTCTCAACAAGGTAGAAAGCCTCGTTCGGAGTGAGAACGAGTCTCTTTCCCCTCAGTTCTCCGAAGCCGCGTTCTCGGAGCTCCATGAGCTCTGAGGCTCTTGGAAGTATGACCTGACCTGCTCGTAGGAAAGCCTCGTACACCTGAAACGTCTTCTCGGCCTCTAGTTCACTCACCTATCGCTCAGTCCTTTTTCGGTCAATCGAACGTCATGTAGACTGACGTGCACTTTTAATGTGATCGCGTCATGCTCTACGACGGCGTCAGAGTTGGATCTGGCGACTCTCAGAACTGTGGAGTGGACTCGCAAAGGAGTCCGCCTAGTCGATCAACGCAAACTTCCTGATCGACTGACGTTTGTCACGTGTACAGATCACAGACAAGTTGCCCAAGCTATCCGCGACATGACGGTGAGGGGCGCGCCGGCCATCGGAGTCACCGCAGCAATGGGCTTAGCCCTCGCGGCAAAACGGAACAAGCGTAAAGAGAGTAGACTATTGCTGGAGGATCTCGAGAAGGCGGGAGAACTATTTTGCGTATCTCGGCCGACTGCTCGGAATCTCTTCTGGGCGGTTGAGCGGATGCTGAAGAAAGCTAGGGAGGCTGTTGCTCAGGGGCGCGACGTTAGGCGGGCCATGGTAGATGAAGCACGACTCATGGCGGATGAAGATGTGGAGGCCAATCGCAGGATCGGCGCCTTTGGCGCCGAGCTGATTGAAGACGGGGATACGATTCTCACACACTGCAACACAGGTACTATGGCGACTGTGAGCTACGGCACGGCGTTCGGGGTTATCCGAACCGCCATCAGCCAAGGAAAGAAGGTTAACGTCATAGCGACTGAGACGAGGCCTAGACTACAGGGAGCCAGAATAACTGCCTACGAGGCGTTGTCAGGCAAGATCCCCACGACTCTGATAGTCGACGGCGCCGTTGGCATCGCAATGTCGAAGGGCATGGTGAACAAGGTGATCGTGGGAGCCGATCGCATAACCAGAACAGCCGTCATCAACAAGGTGGGCACGTTAATGATCGCCCTCGCGGCCAGGCATCATGGCGTTCCATTCTATTCTGCCGCGCCTCTTACGACCTTCGACCTGACTGGAGAATCCACAGAGGTGTCAATCGAGGAGCGTCCCCCGGGCGAGGTTACGCAGATTCTGGGAAGACTGATCGCACCCAGAGGCATCAAGGTCTTCAATCCTGCTTTTGACTCGACGCCGCTTGACCTCGTGACCGGAGTTATCACAGACCGAGGAGTCTTCTCAAGCGAGCAGGTACGGAACATGCCCGCTATGTGAAAGCCTAGGCGGTTTCAGCAGCTTCAGTCTCTTACTCAAGTTTCTTGAAGTCGCATATTTCACTTGGTTCTTCCAGGTACCTGTTGATTGTGACCTCTGCGATCATCTGGCAGTATCTTGCCGTCTCAGTCAGGTTCCACGCGATCGACCTAAATGCGAGAGCAACATTTCGGTTTGATATGTCATCCACGATCTTGTCCGAAATTCTTCTGTTTCTGCTTTGAGCGCGGGTCCCCTCTTCGATCGACTTGTTCGCCAGATTCACATCAAGCTTTGTGAATGCCTTCATTGTGTTCTCCGAGATGACCCGTACTTCGTCTTGCATCTCAGCGATTTCGTCGAGCACCGATCTATACTTCTCATAGTCTTCGTCCTTGATTCCGATGACCTCCTTAGCAATGTTCTCTGCGCAATCTGCGATGCACTCCAAGTACTTGGCAACGATACGGTTCCCGAGTGCATGCTGGGGGCTGATAACCCCTATTTCGTGAGCAGCAGTGAGCCTAGTAGTTGCAAGTATGAGCTGGCGCACTATCAGCCAGTAGATCCTGTCGGCCTCGTTTTCCATCTGGAGGACCTCTCCAGCGATGTCCTGTCTCTTCTCCAAGAGGGCTGCCATCGATGCTTCTTGCATCGAAAGCCCAACCCTGTGCAGTCTGGAGATCAGGCCGCTGACGGGAAATTTCGACGGGTCCACGAAACTCTGAATCACGATCCGTCTAGGAGTCTGTTCAACAATGCTGAGCCCCATCAGTCTTTGGACCGTGCTTCTGATCTCCCACAAGTGCTCGGAGGTCAGGTCCTTACTCGACGTGATAGTGACTGAATCTCGTCCCTGGATGTAGTTTCCGGTGATGATTCTTGACAGCAGTTCATGTTCCCTGCAGAGATCAGCGTCTATTCTTGCCGCCGCAGACTCCGTTTTTTCCCCTGCGACACCTGGAACGAGTCTGAGACACCCGTTATCCGTGCGTCTGAGCGTCACCACATCCCCTTGCTTGAGCCCTACCTGTTCAACCCAGTCTCGTGGCAGTGAAACCGTGAGCGTCGAGTGCCCGACCTTCTGGACTTTGCGAATCTCCATTTTCCGAACCTTGATAGAGGGCGAGACGCGATTTCCACAACCGTTCTAGTCGCGTCATTACCTCGCAGCAACTTCTGACCTGAAGTTAAAATCATATATATTCCGTCTAGAAAGCAAATAGAGTCGATAGGGCCGCCATGGACAAACGTCTGGTCCGCTAGCTCGGGAAAACATTGTTGCGGGCGTTCTGGAATCGGGATGGCCGACGAATTGGAGACACGGCGCGTGAGTGGCGCGGCACTAGAGTCGGCACCCCATTGCCGATACGATCCTGTGATCTGCCCAGATCTTGCAGGTTCCCTCGGAAGAGACCATCGTGGGCCCGAGGGGGCTTGCAGGTGTACATTCTTTCATGTAGAGCGGGCATTCTGGAGGATCGATCTTGCCGATGATTACGTCAGCGCATCGAGCGTTCTTGACGAATTCTGCGCTCTCACCGCTCCTAGACAACCCGTAATGGGCGCGTGCGTCTAGATGTGAGAACTCGGGCTTCAGATCCAAGGCGCTGTTCGGTATCATTGCGACTCCACGCCAGTACCCCTCTCTGAGGTCGAAGGCCTTCGACATTGTCTCCTGAGCCTTCACGTTCCCTTCCCACGTAACGGACCTTGTGTACTCGTTCTCCATCTTGGGTTCTTCTTCGCGGATCTGAGTCAGGATCATCGCAACGGATATCAGCACGTCGAGCGGTTCGAACCCTGAAAAGACCATTGGCTTGCGGCATTCGTCGAAGCAGGCTTTGTATGCTTTCATCCCCGTTATCGTTGACGCGTGTCCTGCGTTGATGAAAGCGTCGACTCGGAGATCCGGTGATCTTGACACCGCCTCGACTGCTGATGGGACGTATCGGTAGGATGTTAGCAGGCGGAGGTTAGACGGTGGACGGTGAAGTATTTCGTAGGCCGTTGCCGGCGCAGTGGTCTCGAAGCCCACCGCGAAGAACATGAACTCGCCGTCTGGTCGTGACTTTGCGATCTTGACTGCGTCATGCACGCTGTACACGATCCGCACGTCTGCGCCGAGCGTCTTGGCCTCAGCGAGCGATTTCTTCGATCCCTTCGCTCGCGACATGTCGCCGTAAGTGAGAATTGTCTTGCCTTCAAGTGCCAGATTCACAGCGGCATCAATGTCGGCAGCGGGCGTTACGCACACCGGGCATCCTGGTCCAGCGCGAACCTCTACCGTGTCGGGCAGCAGGCTTCTCACGCCGTGGTGCGTGATTGTCCACTCGTGAGATCCGCACACGTGCATGATGAGAATGTCTCGTCCTATCGCTTCGCTGAGTCGATCGATTCTAGCCTTGAGCCGTTTCGCCAAGTGAGGATCCCGGTAGCCGTCAAGGACTGACAAAGCATTCCCCTACCGGGGAGTCTCGACTCCTTCGTAAGCGAGGATTTCTCTCCAGTACGAGAGGGTCTTCTGTGCCTCCTTCTCGTCCATCACTTGGATCGCGTATCCTGCATGGACGAGCACATACTGGCCGGGTCTGACATCAACTAGCGAGACGTTGATGCCTTCCCTCGCTGTTCCTTCACCGAAGTCAACCTTGGCAAAGTCACCATCTATCGTGATGACTCGACCCGGAAAGGCGAGACACATTGGGACCTTCGCGAGGTTGGATGCCCAAACTATTAGGGTTATTGTATATGATACAGGTAGGGCAGACTTGGAGAGCAAGGTAAGTAGTTCTGGAAACATGGGACATGAAATGAAACTGCTGCTCGGGATTTCGTCTGGAGATCGGCTTGGTGAAAACTGCTCTAGCGCTTGTGCTATCGTGTCAAGAAATCATCGCGGCCATAACGGCTTGTCCGAATGAGACGCCTCCGTCACCGGGCGGCACGGCCTCACTTGCCAAGAAGCGGAGTCCCTCTTTCTCTACAGTCGCTCTCAAAGTGCAAGTGATCTGCTCGTTGTATGCGACGCCCCCCGTGAAGCCTATTGATTTGACTCCTAAATCTGCCGCGGCTGCGACGGCGCACTCGCCCAGAGAACGTGCGATGTATGATTGCGCTGAGTATGCGAGGTCTCGGAGAGGGTAGCGGCCGACGTTTGTGAAGATCTCGCGGACCATCGAGCTCATTCCGACCACGTTTCCTTTGAGGGTCGGTTTGAGATTGAGAATATCCTTGCCCCCTACTGCGCAGGACTCAACTTTCATGGCCGGTTCGCCTTCGTATGTCCGTTCGTAACAGAGGCCTATGATGGCCGATACGGAGTCCAATACACGACCGCAGCTAGTCGTAAGGGGGACCTTGCCGGAGCGAAGTTGCGTCAGTATCGTATCTACCTCTTTCCTTCCATGTGGGAAATGCGTCTGTCTTTCCAGCAGCCAGTCTTGGAGACGCGGATCGTCTCGAAGGATGCCGGCGACCATCCTCAGCGGGTACCTGGTCGCAAGATCCCCTCCGATCATTGGCTGCGGCTCTAGGTGTCCAATTCGCTTTTGTCCAGTTCGAGTTGCAAAGATGATCTCGCCGCCCCATGCTGCTCCGTCCTCGCCGTATCCATAACCGTCACAACATATTCCCACAATTTCGTTTAGATCATGTTCAGCCATCAGTCCTGCCACATGCGCGTAATGATGTTGCACAGGAATCACTCGAATGCCTTCTTCCTTGCCTAGTTCGTCTGCAAATCTAGTTGTGCTGAAAAGCGGGTGCAGGTCGCGGCCGACGGCTTCAGGCCTGCATCCCGTGAGCATCAGGAGGTGATGCGTGGCCTCTTTCTGGAACTCGAACGTCTGAAGAGTCTCGACATCGCCCACGTGCTGGGTCATGTATGCCCTTCCATCATGGACGAGACAGGATGTCACGTTGAGCTGTCCGCCGACCCCGAGTGTGCAGGCATCCCTTGGAACTGCAGCTGAGACTGGTGCCGGCGCGTAGCCTCTGGATCTTCGAATCAGTGTCGTCGTTCCATCAAACGATCTGACTACTGAGTCATCACATCGCTGTGAGATCAAACGGTTATGAACGAGGAAATAGTCGACGACGTCTCTCAATCTGTCGAAAGCATCTTTGTTGTCCTTTATGATCGGTTCCTCAGGAGGATTCGCACTTGTCATAACGAAGGCTTGTTCTTTCGTCTCGTCGAAGAGCATGCTATGGAGCCCCGTGTATGGGAGCATGACGCCGATATTGTGAAGCCCAGGAGAGATCTGCTCTGAGAGATGAAAGCCCGAACGCTTCCGAAGAAGCACTATCGGTCTAGCATAGGAAGTGAGGAGCCGCGCCTCGTTAGGATCCACCTCAGCAAAAGATCTTGCGGCCTCGAGATCTCTTGCCATTATAGCAAGGGGCTTTTGCAGTCTGAACTTGGTCCTCCGAAGCCTGACTATCGGCTCGGTCAGAAGCGTTGACGAAGCAAGATGGAACCCGCCGTTGCCCTTGATCGCTACTATGTGGCCGCCCTCAAGGAGTCTGCCGGCTTCACGTATCGGGTCAGATGAATCGACTCGCTTTCCGTTGTTCGTAAGCAGCGCGACTGACGGGCCGCAATCGGAGCAGGCAACCGTTTGTGCGTGAAACCTGCGGTCGTTTGGGTTCACGTATTCCGCGGAGCATCTCTCGCACATATCGAAGTCTTTCATAGTTGTGCGCGGACGATCGTACGGTAAGGCGTCGATGATCGTGTAGCGTGGCCCGCAGTCCGTGCATGTGATGAAGAAGTATTCAAATCTACGATCTCTCCTGTCGCGCAATTCTCGCAGACAGTTCTCACATATGGCGATGTCTGGAGGAATCACTGAACCGATGTGAACTCGAGACTCGTTGCTCTTTACGATTCGGAATTCTTTGAACTCGCCCGTCTCCGGCTGAAAGGTGGTGTCGATTTGATGTATTGCTGATGTCGGCGGGCGTTCGGCTTGGAGCTGGACCATGAATCTCGACACAGAAGCGTCGGGGCCTTCGACTATGACCTCGACGCCAGCGTCGCCGAGGTTTCGTACAAATCCCACAAGCTTGTTGGCCGTTGCAATTCTGTAGACGAACGGTCTGAATCCTACCCCTTGAACAATGCCTTTGACGACGAGTCGAGCCCTCGTCATACCTCACATCCGATTCATTCGTGTCTGTTGATTCTGCAGCTAGATGCCGACATTCGAAGATTGCGCGCACTGGAGATGTTGCTCCGCTAAATAGGTTGATTGTGGGCTTACGCTCAGTTGAAGTCGGCCCGGGCATTTAGACTAGCGACGAAACGCACTTAAGCGGCGCAGAGAGACGGCATGGCGCCTTCAGGTCGGGAGGTTGTTTGGCGCAGACTGTGCAGGAAAAAGCCCTAGTCAGGATTCTTGAGGAACACTGCAAAGGGTGCGAGCTTTGTGTGGTCGCGTGCCCTCAAGGAAACCTTGCACTGTCAGATAGGTTGAACAAAATGGGCTATCATCCTGCCGTCTGGCACTACGTGGGCACGAAGGGCCCGTGCACGGCCTGCGGGATCTGCTATTGGGTCTGTCCAGATTTTGCGATACACGAGGTGTTGGTGAGGACCTGATAGATGACGGAACGCGTCTACATGAAAGGTAATGAAGCGCTCGCGTACGGCGCGCTCAAGGCAAAGCTTAACGCGTACTTCGCCTACCCCATCACGCCTTCAACCGAGATCCCAGAGACGCTCTCAAAAGAGTTCGGGAACGAGGAATATCCAGACTTCAAGGTGTTCCTTCAGGCTGCAAGTGAGCTCGAAGCAATCAGTATGGTATTGGGAGCAGCCGCCGGGGGCGTCAGAGCCATGACGGCCACCTCAAGCCCTGGATTCAGCCTCAAACAGGAAGCTCTCTCTTACGCGGCCGGAATGGAGCTACCGCTACTTGTTGTCAACATCAACAGGGGCGGCCCGGGACTTGGCAACATCGCGCCAGAACAGGGCGACTATTTCCAAATGACAAAGGGAGGCGGACATGGCAGCTATCGGATGATTGTGTTGGCGCCAAATTCCGTTCAAGAGATGGCGAGCTTCCCAAAGACTGCGTTCGATCTTGCCTTCAAGTACAGGAACCCGGTCTGTATTGCAGGAGACGCTTTCACCGGCCAGCTGAAAGAAGACATCATGTTTCCGAGAATCGAGCCGGCGGAATACGACGTATCATCTTGGGCAGCTACGGGCGCGAAAGGAAGGGAACGCCACATCATCAACTCGATGAATCTTGATCCTGAAGTTCACGAGAAGCACGTCACACACCTAGACCAGAAATACAAGGCTATCCAGCGAGATGAAGTGAGATACGAGCTGTATCTGACTGACGACGCTGAGATCGTGGTCGCAGCTTTCGGCATCACTTCGAGAATCTGCAAGAGTGTGGTGAACAGCCTGAGAGCGGAAGGCTGGAAGGTAGGCTTGTTCAGGCCGATAACACTCTGGCCGTTTCCTTACGATGAGGTTCATAAGCTGACTGAACGCGCAAAGCGCTTCCTCGTGGTGGAGCTGAATACAGGACAAATGGTGGAAGACGTTCGTCTAGGAGTGGAAGGAAGGGCGACAGTAAGTTTCTACGGCAAGGTAGGGGGCCTTCTTCCAACAGAACGAGAAATCGAGGACAAGCTGCAGAGCGTTGCAGAGGAGGTCTCAGCTTGAGCATACAGGAACCGAGTCTGCAGCAGTATAGGAAGAAGCTAGGGAAGCTGGAAGCCCTAACGGACAAGCCTACGCACTACTGCCAGGCCTGTGAACACGGTGAACTCACTCGACTCATTGCGAGCGCAATCGAGAACTTGGGAATCCGAGAAAAGGCAGTGATGATCGACTCAGTGGGCTGCAGCGTTCTGGCCTTTGAGTACTTCAACATCGATCACATACAGTCACCTCATGGTCGAGCTCCAGCCATCGCTACAGGCCTCAAGAGGGTTAGACCCGACCTCGTTGTGTACACCGTGCAGGGAGATGGCGACACGTTGGCCATAGGCCTGCTGGAAGTCATGTACGCAGCCATTCGCGGAGAGCCAATCTCAGTTTTCCTCGTGAACAACGCGATCTATGGAATGACAGGGGGACAGATGGCACCCACAACGCTGCAAGGACAGGTAACGACAACAACGCCGTATGGCAGAGACACGGGCTTTACAGGCACACCAGTCGATGCGTCGAAACTGCTGTCGACAATCGACGGATCAGCATACGTCAAGAGAGTCAGCCTCGCGATCGCAGAAGTGGAGACCGCTAGAGGGAAGTCGTACAGCATCAAGAACATACTCGAGGCGAAGCAAGCCGTTGAGAACGCCTTCAAGGTTCAGATGATGGGAGGCTTCTCCTTCGTCGAGTGTCTCTCAAGCTGCTGGGTCAACTGGAAGCTTCCTATCATGGAGGCGAAGCGTTTCGTCAACGAACGTCTCATCAAACAGTACCCGCTCGGAACATACAAGGACAACTTCGGGATCGACAAAAGGTGACCAAGACTCAGATTCTCCTGTCTGGGCACGGCGGGCAGGGCATCCTTCTCCTCGGAGACTACATAGCATACTCAGCAATGCTCGACGGAAACCACGTCGTCTACACGCCATCGTATGGGCCCGAGACGCGAGGCGGAAAGGCGAAGTGCTATGTCGTGATCTCAGATGATGAGATAGACACACCGATCCCGGAAGAACCTGACCTCATGATCATAATGAATCAGCCGTCGATGGATTTCGTGCCGGTACTTGGAAAGGGGGGCCTTCTGCTATACAACAGCTCTCTGATCGAGGGAGAGCCGGAAAGGAACGACATCAAGAAAGTCTCTGTTCCTGCAAGCGAGATCGCGGACTCGCTTGGAAAGGAGCTGAGCTCAGAGGTCCTGGGAGATGCGAGGGATACAAGATTCTTGGCGAACTCGGTGATGTTCGGAGCATACTTGGGAACGCCAGTCGGCCGAAGCGCGAGCAGGTATCTCGACGAGACTCTGCAGCATTTCCTCGCGGGAAAAAAACCTGGGCTCGTCGGGCTGAACCGTTTGGCAGTATTTCGAGGGCTCGACCACATGTCGGGCTCAGCCGCAAAGAACGGCTGAACCGATTTCGCATCGTGGCCTCTGTCGCATCGGGGTAGAGCATTGACAGCATATACAGAAGGCAGATAACTATTTACCGGGTACGTACCGCCAGATCGTCGATCTGTTAGGATGAAAAAGCTTGCTTTAGGTAGATCTCCTGCAGAATGAGCGCTCAGGGAGAGCAAAGACACGATGCCTGAAGTCACAAAAGAGGAGTTGCTCGAGAAGGCCAAGAAGCCTGCGAGGGACGCGATGCGTCTTCACCCGTTCTACAAGGGAAAGATGCAGACCGTGCCGAGATGCGCGATTCGCGATTTCAACGATTTCGCGATTTGGTACACGCCTGGTGTGGCTGAACCGTGCCGCGCGATCGCAAGGGACGAGAAACTCGTCTACGAGTACACCAGCAAGTGGAACACGATCGCCGTCGTCAGTGATGGGACTAGAGTTCTCGGCCTAGGAGACATAGGGCCGAAGGCCGGTCTCCCGGTGATGGAGGGGAAGGCGCTCCTCTTCAAGTACCTTGGGGGGGTTGACGCAGTCCCGATATGCCTCGACACCAAGGATCCTGACCAGATCATCACGGCCGTGAAGTGGCTTCAACCTTCGTTCGGCGGCATAAACCTCGAAGACATCGCCAACCCCAAGTGCTTCTACATCTTGGACAAACTCCGCTCGGAAGCAGAGATACCCGTCTGGCATGACGATCAGCAAGGCACAGCAACGGTCACACTTGCGGGCCTCATCAACGCTCTGGAGCTCGTAGGCAAGAAGATCGACCAGATCGCTTTGGCCATGATCGGGGCGGGCGCTGCAAATATCGCCTGTGCCCGTCTAATGTTTGCCTACGGGCTGAAGCCAGAGAATACTCTCGTCGTCGACACAAAGGGCATACTGAACCGCCAAAGAAAGGACCTAGAGGCGAAGAAGACCGAGTTTTCAGACAAATGGAAACTCTGTGAGAAGACGAACAGAGAGCAGAGATCAGGCGGCATTCCAGAGGCGCTTAAGGATGTCGATGTCTGCGTTGGGCTATCCACACCTGGACCCGGTACGATCAGGAAGGAATGGGTCGAAAAGATGGCGTCCGACGCGATAGTTTTTGCCTGCGCGAATCCTATCCCTGAGATCTGGCCTTGGGAGGCGAAGGAGGCAGGTGCAAGAGTCGTTGCGACCGGCAGGTCCGACTTCCCGAATCAAGTCAACAACTCTCTCGGATTCCCAGGTATTTTCAGAGGAACCCTAGATGTTCGGGCTCGAACAATCACAGACGAGATGTGCATTGCCGCCGCCGATGAGCTTGCCAAGTGCGCCAAAGAGCGAGGGCTAAGCGATGAGTACATCGCACCAAATATGGACGAGTGGGAAGTCTTTCCGCGTGAGGCAGTTGCGGTGGGAATGAAAGCTCAGGAGCAAGGTCTGGCCGGTCTGAAGATCAGCCGGGATGAACTCTTTGACCGTGCTTCAGGCATAATCAAGAGAGCACGCGACCTGACTAAGAGTATGATGTCAAGCGGCTTCATACCTCCCGCTCCCGAAGAGTGAAGCGAGCGGAAGAACTACTGAGATCCCACAGAGCGAATGCGCTTCTTCGTCTCCGTCGCGGACTCGGGGCGCAATTACAGCGTCGTAGCTCCTACTGTGTACGATTCGTGTGAGCGAAGGACCTAAAGGCACCCTCGACAGGTACGGGGACCACGTCAGTAGACGCGCGTGTGCCGCGGGCTGGCGGTTGGAGTGGGTAGTGCCCACAGTATCTGACAGGGTCGATCTTCTTCACATTTCACCTATACGACGTGTTGCTGCTCTCTTGGCTGAAGCGAGGAGGCAGAGAGACATAATCTCGTTCGGGGGTGGTGCTCCAAGTCTTCTGCCGCCGCAGGAAGTCTTGGACGAGATGAAGCGCATGCTTACTGAAGAGCCGAAGGCGGCTTGCTCATACGTTGGGACGCGGGGGCTGCTGGAACTGCGGCGCCTGGTGTCCGAAGAGTTCGCAAAGGAGGAGGGGACGAGATACGATCCGGAGAAGGAGATGGTCATAACCGATGGAGCAAGCGAGGGTATCTTCACGCTGTTCATGTCGCTCCTAGGAAGAGGCGACGAAGTCATCATCACAGACCCGACCTACTTGGGTTTCCGCGAAGCCCTGACGCTCGCCGGGGCGCGTGCGGTCCAGCTGCCCGTGAGCGTCCATGAGGCGTACCAGCCCGACATCGAGAGACTGAAGGCACTCATTACAAGAGAGACCAGAGCTTTCGTCCTTCTTTCTCCAGACAACCCGACGGGGAGAGTTGTCAAGGAGGAGTTCGTCAAGGGCCTGCTAGATCTCGCTGTCGACCATAACTTCTGGGTCATCTACGATTCCACATATCGAAGCATAATCTTCGACGGAAGACAGCTCAAGATCTGCAGCCTCCCAGGGGGACGCGAGCATGTTGCGGTTGCGGGGAGTTTCTCGAAGGAAGCGTCTATTCCCGGCCTCAGGCTTGGGTACGTCATGGGACCTCCTCACGTGGCAGACGCTGTAGAGAAGGTAAAACAGTACACCAGCCTTGCTCCGAACACCCTAAGCCAACATGCCATGATCAAGTTCTTCTCTGACGGCATCAAACAGCGATACCTGAAGGGGACCGTCCTGCCCACCTACAAGGCAAGACGGGACTTTATGGCAGAGTGTCTTCAGAAGGAGCTGCCTGAGGCCAAGACCTCAGTACCTCAGGGCGCCTTCTACTTCTTCGTGGACCTCAAATACTATCTGGAACGCATGAGAAGAGATGACACAGACTTCTGCAACAGGCTGCTGGAACGCAAGAGCATCGTTCTTGTGCCAGGCTCATACTTCGGCGCGAATGGCGCTGGTCACGCACGAGTGACTTTCGTAAGCGAGCCCGAGGACAGGATCGAGGCCGGGATGAGGGCGGTAGCTGAGTACGTCTTCAGCTTCACGTTCTAGCCTACTGTACTTCCTGAAGTGGCTTCTTCGCGACCTGCAGGACGATCTCTACAGGAGCCCTTGCGATCTGCTCGATCTTGGTCTTCCAGTCGCCGCCTATTGACACCAGAGCGTAGATCCCGCTTATCTCTGCCTTTGCCTTCTGCGCGATGCGGGCTAAGGCGACCTGAGTCTCCCCGCTGTCGATCACGTCATCAACGATCAAGACACAGTCGCCTCTTCTTATAGCGTCGCGTGGCACGAACAGGCTCATCATGATCGCGGTCTTGCTTGGAATGTATATCTCCTCGATGAACTCGCGGACGCCGACCTCTCGGCTCTTCTTGGCGATGACCAAGCCAACCCCCAACCTATGCGCGACCAGAGTCGCCAGGGGGATACCGTCGACGGCAGCCGCCAGGACCTTTGTGATTCTCTTGCCTGCGAAGGCGTTGATGGCATGCTGTACGGCTCTCTCGAGAAGAAGCGTATCCGAGATGAGTCTGGTATTGTCAAAGTAGCCGAGTTCGTCGAACCGTATTCGCTGCTGTATCTCCCCCTCTAGGCGCATGATCTTCTGCAGGGTTTGATTGATCGACTGGGCGCGGTCAATCGTAGGTAGAACGTGTCCTTTGACGTATCTGCTCAGTACGGTCTCCGGTAGGCCGATAATCTGGGCTAATTCACGGTATGTATAGTAGTTCTTGGCGAGATTGAGCAGTTCGATCGTCATCAGCTTGTATTTGAGGTCAGAAATCCTAGAACCCGCTCTCACGGCTGTTTCCTCTCAAAACCAGTCTCTTTGGGGGATAGTAACAAGTTCATGCGTATATCTAATAAGAGTTTCCGCCCGGCTTTGACATGAACCCATAGGGTTGCCTATCGGCGGCTGCTGACGACGCCGCTGCTATCCTGGTACCGGCCCTCGTACTTAGCGGCTGTTTCTTTGCCCAGCCTTAGAAGTGTCAACTGAACGAACCTCTCGCCAGCTCCCAAGTGAACCCTGTTACTGCGGCTGTTAAACAGCGAGATCGTTAGCTGACCCCTGAAGCCGGGATCTACCAAGGCAAGGCTTGCGAGTATGCCTTCACGCGCCAGGGATGACCTGATGTGCAGCACCCCAACCAAGCCGCGCCCGAGTTCCACCCTCTCCATTGTTGCGACGAGTCGATGTTCAGCGGGATCCAGAACCACGGTGGCGCTTAGTCTGAGATCGTAACCGGCTGGGTTCAGACAGGTCGGCTCAAAAGGGTCGATGACCAAGTCGCCGGAGTACAACGCCTCGCGGATCTCAGAGTCGGAAAGCCCCATCGCTTGTCGCCCCCGTCTCTACGTTTGGCAGCATCGGTCAGCAAGGACGTGAATGATTAAGCCTTTCCCAGAGCCCCCAAACGTCCGTTTGCTTTCAGCACGTGTTTTTCTAGAGAAGCTTATTTGCCTGGACGAGGCCATCCGCGCACGATGCTGGGAAGATTAACTGCGCTTCCAAGTCTCATTACTAAGTAGCGTCTTGAACACATCAGGAGCAAGGCTTCTCGACGGGAAACTTGACGTAATCATCGCGTCACTGTCTGCGAATCAGACTTTTTCGATTCTCAGGGCGGTGCCTAGCGCTCGCGTTGAATTGAAGACTGAAGGCAACACGCACGCAATTGTGAAGATCCCGGCGCTTGCCGCCGAACAAAGTTTTGAATCACGGATTGTTGTGGAATATGCGACTGCCACACGCTCCTTTCAGATAGATGACACGGCCTTCCCCAGGCTCGCGGATCAATCCGACGATTACTGCAGGCCAGGTAGGTTCTGGGAGACGAAGGATCCGCTGATCAAGCGAACTGCCGAAAGGATCTGGGCTTCTTCACATGATGTGGGAAACTTCTTGTCCAATGCATTTGTTTGGGTTCGTGAGAACATCAAACTTCAAGAGCCGCAGCCGACTCGCCTGGGCGCCGCGCGTGCGATCCGCGAGCTCGCCGGGGATTGCGACGAACTGTCAGACTTGTTCATTGCAATATGCAGAGCAGCGAGTGTACCCTCCCGCCGGATTGTTGGACTGTTCCATCACGGACGTGAGAGCGGGCGTAGGCCTTTCGACTGGCACGCATGGGCTGAGGTTCGAGCCGCCGGAGACACGTGGATTCCATTCGATCCTTCTTTGGGTTTCTTCGCAAGCATAAGTGAGAGGCATCTGCCAAGGTGTTGTGTGGGCCGGCGGTCGGACTACCCGATCCGAAAGTTGACTTGGAGATCTCGTCCCGACAAGCCCCCGGTCCTCAACGAGGACGACATCGACAGCATGACCCTTCTATCAGGGAGCGCGTGAAACGCGGTGAACGCTTATTTCGGGCGACCAACTCAGTCTGCCAGACATCCGCGGCTGGTAATTGTGATTGTGCCTCAACTACGTCGAAGGCGGATCTTGCCTGATCGACGGTAGGCCCTGTCTGCTCGGCGACCACGGGAATCAGGCTCGAAACCAAGACGGTGAATGCGTGAGGCACGGGGTGTTTGATGTTTGGAAAACACAGGAAGGCCTGATCCTGATAAGTGACTTGGGAGGCCCATGCGAAGGCGTCACAGACTGCTACGGACTCGGAATCTCGCTAGAGGAAGCGACGAAAGTCGGACAGATTCATGCACAGAGTCTAGGAGCGAGGATCGTGACAACCCAAAGGAAGTGCCGAAAATGTGGAACAACATTTTGGGCCGCAGGGGGACTGGGCGGGAAGATCGTTTCCGACCGCGCCATGGGATACTTCTGCACGTCTTGTCTGAAGGTTACCCCCGAGGTTGAGATTGACGAATACTGGAAAGAGATCGGGCGCACAGAAGACAAGCCTAACATCGATCTAAGCGACTGGTGCGGATAGGCGCGCTGGATCTCATCGACACTGTTAGCACTATTCCTAGGGCACTCTGTGCGAAAGGGTCAATATCCAGCCGCGGAGTGATCTGCTAGAGCAGTACGGAAGCTCATGGGTGAGCCATGCGCGTTTTTCTGACTCGGCTAACTTGTTAGTGGACTCACGTGGGCGATCGACGCAATGCTTCTGATTCACGCATTCTTCTTGCAAAGCTGTCTCTAGACAGGCAGTCCTCTCGCTGCAAGTTCTTTCCTATTAACTAGGTTAACCGGCACCTCTCCACGTGCTATCCTGACGCTCTCCTCAGCTGACATGCGCGATACCTCTTCGAGTGCCTCCTGTGTCAAGCCTCCGATGTGAGGTGTCAAGACAACATTGTTCAGCTTCAGAAACTGCGAACGTGCGGGCAGAGGTTCGAGTGAGAACACATCCAGTCCAGCACCGGCTATCTTCTTTCTCCGCAGGGCATTGAGGAGTGCTTTCTCGTCCACCACGGCACCTCGCGCCGTGTTTACCAAGTACGCTGTCGGTTTCATCAGCGCGATCTGAGCCTCGCCGATGAGGCCTTTGGTGTCCGCTGACAGCGGCACATGCAGCGACACGTAGTCCGCTTCTCTCATGACATGTCGCAACTCGGCGACTTCAGCTCCATATTGCGTCAGGGTCTCAGGAGAAAGGTACGGATCGTAGACGAGAATCCTCATCTCGAATCCCTTTGCGATTCTAGCTACCCTCCTTCCTATCTCGCCCATGCCCACCAATCCCAAGGTCTTGCGGGCCAGCTGTCTGCCTCTGAGAATCGAAGGCAGATTTCCGCTCTGGTCGCTTCGCCACTTTCCATCCCTTATGAGGCGATCGCCCGCGAGAGTTCCTCTGCTGACGTTCAGCATTAGCGTGACCGCGAGTTCGGCGACGGCCTCTGCATTGGAGCCTTTGCAGTTCGCGACGTACAGTCCGCGCTCGGTAGCCGCGGCCACGTCGATATGATTGTATCCGACGCCGTACGCTACAATTCCTCTGAGGGTATCTTTTCCCGCGTCCATAATATCCTCGGTTATGTGATTGTACTCGGCGGCGATCACGGTAGCGCCTTGGACCTTTGCCATGAGCTTCTTTTCCGGAGCCCACACGACCGTGCCAACACTTTCCAAGAGTTCCATTGCAGCTGGAGTCATGAAGAATCGGTCAGCAAGCACAATCCTACAAGTACGACTCATACATAGACCTCGCGCGCCGCAATTTCGTCTGAAGGCTGATCTCGTTTCGCCACACTTCACGGCGTTCAGAGCTTAAGGTTTCGGGATGTGGGCCGCCTTTTGTATCGACTTGTTTCGAGATCTCTCATGTCATTTGTGACGAATCGGTGCAAACATGGCTTGCAACGCGCGATCAGGGAAAAAGTCAGGGAATCTATGCAAAGGCACGATTCGTCCCGAATCCGCCATCCGCTTTGAGGAATGGGACTTCCTGCGCTGAGGGACACACACACGTTCCGAGATCGGCACACTAATATACCCTGCTCCATGCCGTCCGGATTGGGGGAGTCATCGGGTGAAAGAGTCCTCATCAGCAAAGAGACCGAGAAGTGCAGAACCGGCAGCCGTCATTCAGAGAGCGCTGGTTGAGGCCATTGACTTCGGCTTACTGGCTCCTGGCGAGATTGTGAGAGAGACGATCTACGAACGTATCGAGAGTCGCTATCGAGTTAGACGCGAGGAGATCCCTGAGAAGCTTGAAACCTTTCACAATGCGCTCCAAGAGTTGATCGGCACAGGTGCCAAAGTCATGTGGCAACTCATTGCCAAGAACCTCTACAATAGGCTTGGCTTGAACTTCACAGAACACAAGGACTGGACACTTCTTGACTACGTAAACCACGCAAAAGGCCAGGTCATGAATGATTGTGGAGAGATGCCCCTCCTGCACATTTGAAGATGTTCGCAATCAAAAGCGCAGAATTCCGCAACCGACCGCGCAAGAATCGCGAAACCCGAAATAGTATTCGGTGGGCGATGGAGCTAGACGATCCGAAGGACCTTCAATGTGAAATCCGCGAAACAGCTGATGCAACGAAAACATCAGATCAGTCCTGCTTCGCATTTGCTCAGGACGGTTCCAACATGCTTAAGATGAGCAGCGGGCCGTCTAGATTGTCGGGCCCGTAGTCTAGTCTGCCTGAGTGTCTGGACCAACCATTCAGGCAGGGACAACCAGGATTAGGACACAGTCGCGAGTTTGGGTGTAAGCCTTCGGAACAGCTAGTGAGGAAAGCCTGGGGTCCAGGGTTCGAATCCCTGCGGGCCCACCAACATCTCACGCAGAGTTGGTTCGGAAATCTCTCGCTTGGATCGTCCGCACAGCATCCTAGTGGCCCGCTCTTTCCGCAGGCTGGACTGTTTTCGTCTGTGTCATTCAGCCTTTCGGCGTTCGCCACGTTCCACGGGTGTCCAAGAGCAACGAGGACTCTCCGGCTAGAACAGCCCCGATCATCGAGTCTCGATACGCGAGTACTTTCTAGTGGGTCGGTACATCTACGGTAACTATTGCCTCGTACGGGGAACAGTTGGGCGCCGGAACGTCGAGGTTACTCACTGTTACTGGAAAGCCCCTGCCTGAGGTTGAATTTACACAGGTTGGCGTGACGCCGACGAATAGCCATACGATTGTCCAGTCAGTTGGTTTGGTCGTAGTAATAGCGGTCTGCTTGTCAGAATTGTCCCAGCTGCATATCAGTTCAAAGTAGCCGAAAGGCAACAGCGGCGTCTGTTTCTTGTCAAGCAGGTAGACTCTGGCTCGCGCTACTACACTCGAATCTTCGGGAAGCTTACATTGTAAGCTGGCAGTTGTGTACCATAATCCGTATCGGGCGTAGGCTATCGAGAAGTTGGTCAGTACTATCACTAGTGTGAACATGGCAAGCATCATGACCTTTCTCATTCCGTTCAAGTTGCTCACCTCTCGGAACATTTGGGTATTTACTGTCATCGCGCCCTTCCTCGGCGCTCCCTTGACGAGCACGGGAAATATCAGCGAACGCCAGACAGGCGGTCAGTGAGATCTCAGAAATTGAGTTTGTGGTATGACTCGTTCAGGATTTCAGGCTTTGCATCTAGGCAGCCCATTCCTGCGAGTTCGCCAAGCAGACACCAGCAACGCGCCTGTTGCCATCCGCTGCTCGTAGGGAGCGCGCCGCCGAAGGACGAGCCCTTTGCAGAGCATATTCGAAAGCGCCTAACCTTGTTGGCATGAGAGTGAAGGACGCACAAAGGACATGCACGACATCAGAGAGCTGCGGCAGGATTTTCTTCTATAGAGCGAGAGTGTCACAGGTTCTTCGCCCTCGCGTCCCACCCTCTCTCAGGAGGCTGGCGAATTCACTATCCAAGTGAGAAAGGAACTCCATCGTCAGTCCTTGCGTAAGGAAGAAACGAGCGAATCGTAGTTGAATGTCAAAATCAAGCTCGAAATTCGATGATCGAGTCCTCGGCTGCCAATACACTCGTAGACCCGAGATCCTGCTTGTCGCTCGAACCCGATGCTCGTGCTTCCGTGGAAAGAGCCGCTAGACGTCGAATGGATCATTGACCACTTCACCTGCATCGAGATGGAAGAGCAGGAGACTGCCAGCGGCAAGAAGTATCATCACTACACGCACCCAGAAGGCGAGCCTGACGACGCGCTTCATGGCTTCATCTATGCGCTGATCGCGGATGCCGCTGGCTGCATGGCTCCGCCCCTAGTTGTTCAGGACCTCTTCAGTTGATGGCTCATCCTCGACAGGCGCCCTGATCCATATCCTAATGCTTTCGACTCGGCCCTTTTCCACCCGCAAGAGGACGATGGCCCGCACATTCTAGCGTAGATGTTGATGCGCTTAGCGCGTTTCAGACTAGCCGATGTCCAGACACCGACCGCGAAGGCTGCCACAAGTAGGTTATGCGCTATGCCCGATAGAAGCATGAGGTATCTCGTCGAAGCTCCTGTGGCCAGCAACTCGCTGTGTCACTTTCTGACCTATTGTCTCCAATTTTCGGGCCCCGAAAAGTCACGATCAGAGAGTGACTAGATCTTGGTCTCAGCTATTCGTCTCTTGGGAGGCAAAAAATGAGGGATCTTACGCGCCGTATGCCTAGTTGTATGCTGCGCTGTCTTATCCATTCCATCCACTGTAGGGAGTGTAGAATCTGACTTCCATGTTCCTCATGTTGTTGTTCCAAATGTACCAGAAGTACTCCTCATAACTCGATGCGAACCAGATTTCTCCTTTAGGACCATATAGCAGAAAGTTCACCTTCTGCCAGACCGGCTTTCCGGTTCCTCGCTTGATTTCAATTTGGCCTATCAAGTAGTAGTATGTGTCCTGGTAGACGTAGGACGCAATACATGCTGCTCCACCGGGTTTTCCTTTCCCGATGACGTATACATCGTAGTAACCCGCTGGCATCGTAAACGCAGCTCTGCCGTCTGCCACTGCATCGCCATCAACTATGTCGAAAGGTCCCTCCGAGACAACTATCTTCACGCCACCCTCGGGTGCTAAGGTTTGGACGGGTGCGGGGTTCGCAATGGTTGAACAGGGCTCCTTGTAAGTTGTAGTTTTAAGCGGGATGAAGATTCGCCCACCATTACCTGCGTCTGCTCCTGGCGCTGAAGTGCCTCTAGGAACACCGATTATGTTGAACTTCCAAGCCATTTTGCCCGGCGGTTGATCTGCCACGGCTGATGGAACGTTGAGCATCGCCGTCCCTAGGACCAGCAACACGAGAGTCATTGCTGACAGTCGGAGCATGCTGTTCGCGTGCGCGTTCATCTGTTCGTATCACCTGCACGTGGCACGGTGCCGTTTCAAGATGGAAACATGATCGTTCCCTATATAACAGCTTGGTAACTCGTAGATCTGGAATTCAACCTCCGAAAACAATGGAGGATTGGGGCATACGTCACATGCGAAGGATGATCAGTTTCCTCGATCGTAGTCAGTTGATATGCTTTCCAACCCATGACGTGAGATCGACACGCATCATAACGCACGTATCAGAATCAGCTTCCGTGATCGAATGACGGTTTTGTCTTTATCCTGATCGACGGCCACACCAAGCATGAAGGGTGGATGGCAGTAAGTAATTAGAACGTTGATGTTCCATAAATAGAACTTTGATATACCGACCCGCATGCCGGGAAGTAGTGCGGGAGTGTTCATCGCGCTGGCAAGGAGGTGAACTCTGACATGAAGAATCTTCGAAAAATGATTCCTGTGGCGACTGCCATCATAGCTCTTCTTTCTCTATTCTCCGCCTTACCTGTCGCTCCAGTACATGCCGTGCCGATCGTTGGCGTTTGCCCGGACGGTACCCTCGAGACAATAGCCATCTCAGCTTTGGACGGCCTAGGGAACGAGATACAGTACGTAGTTGAGGTGGAATGTTTCGTCGTGGGAGCCGCAACAGGAACAACTACGACCGCAACATACTATATCAGCTACAGTTTGACCAGCGGTACCGTCGTTCTCAGCGACTTCGGTTCAGTAGGCACCTATGAGCCCAACACCAAGCATCCGTGCAACAAGCCCGGCATATGTGATGTAGCGGCGCCGAGCTTCACACAGACCAGCGGAACGTTCCTGACCGGTTCCGAACTAGAGCTGCTTGGCGGAAGCGCAACACTGAACTTTTGCCCAACGAAGGGAAAGAACACAGTGGCTCATCTCGGTGAGATCATCATCAATCTCCCCAGCGGATTCTTCACTGCGGACGGTGCGAGTAGCTTTGAGGTTGACTTCTCGATAGTTTGGCATCCGGCGTAACCATCGCCACAGCGACCCCAAGTCAGCCTCAAGCTCTCCCCTTTCTTTTCCACCGGAATATCATGGAGCTGTCGAAGAAGAAATGATGTAGCTGCGCCGACCATATCGATATCCGGAATCATAGATGAGTATTGTATGTGGAAGGATGATTGAGTTGAACGTCCGCCAATGGAGGCATGGACGCAAATTGTCCAGCATTATTTTGCATATGATCGGGTTTCTGCGATCATAGACGGAATACGAGGACCTTGCCCTTTCTGACTTCGGCCTTGAGCTTATCCGACAAATCCAGATTATGGATTGAGCTAGGACGGATCGGGTATCGAATCCAGAAGTGCTTCGCCAAGGCTTGATGGTGCGTGATCCAACGGGCAACCTCGCCATCGTAGCCGGCCGGGGGGACTATTCGCAGTCTCACTCCCTCTCCCCTCGTTGTCAAAGACCTATTCGGAGACTAAGCGACCTGTCGGTACTCCGAGATCGCCATGCCGGCGACGAGAGCAAAGAAGAAGATGACTGCTGAAATCAACAGGATCATCACCGCAGCAGACACGATCCCCGCAACGCTGCCCTTGCTTCGTCTGAGCCCGTCTAGGACAAGCAGGAAACCAATCGGATAGCCGAGAAGCCCCACGTACGTCTCGACTTCGGGCCGCTGAAAGAGCGAAACGAACGCCACTATCATCCCCTCGACGCCCGTCAAGGCTTCGACCATTGGACCAAACTCAGACATACGGTCAAACAGCTTACCCCGAGTCACGCGAATTCCCGCGGAAAAGAGCAGTACTCCGCTGAGCGCAACAATCGGACTCCAGAAGAGCAGCCTATGATTCGTGTACGGGCACTGAAGGTAGTAGTCGCCCTCTATCACTTGATCCACAACGTGAACGATGCACTCATGCCGCCCCACCCAATCCAGATCCACGGGCGGCTCGAATACTCCGCCGTCACGGCGAAGACGATAGTAAGCCTTCACAGGGACGACAGGAGCAACCAGCGCAACGAGCAAGAGCAAGAGACCAGCAACAACCAGAATATGCGGAGAAGACCACGGGAGTGCTCGGATTCGGGCCTTCCATGAAGCCGCTATGCGAATTACAAGAGCGGCTGCCGTCTGAACAGTAGAGATCGCCTTCTCCAACCTAGACAGCCTTCACACACCCAGCGGTCCCACGTCTCACACGGCGAATCAGAAAGACGCTGACTGCCAAGACTGTGACAAGAATCGCACTCATCAATGCTCCTGAAGGGAATTCTGGAATCCTGTTCTGTATGCTCGTCATTCCGAGGATGACGAAGGCGGTTGTCTCAGTGTTCGTGTCGCTATCTCCGTGACCGCCATCAGGCGTTATGTGCGTGAAGATTCCACCGCTCGTCTGGTTCTGCATAGACCAGACCCTGGAGATCACATCGTCTTCAAACGGAAGAGTGATGCCGAGTCTCCCAGCCGTGTACAGCAGAAGGCCCAGCTTGTATGTGGCGTACGCGTTGGGGCTTCCTTGCGCCTGTCCTTCGCCGTAAGGAAGATAGTAGGCTTTGTCTCTCAGCCCAATGTCGTCCCACATCTTCTCCGCCAACGTGAAGTTGCCAACCGCGTTCGCATGGTCTCGTCGGTTGTGATTCGAGAGTGCGGCTAGGAGGAGCAGGTCCGCGTACTCACGCGAATCCTGGACGCGGTCCGTTCCGTTGCCTATGTCATGCCTCAGCAGATAGGAGCCATTGTAGAGCGTCATGTGAGTGACAGTCCTCGGCGGAATCTCAAGCACTTCATCATCTGTCATGATGACCTCGTATCGAAGGCTGAGAGGCACGCCATCACTGGAAACGGGCAGGTTGTACGCCTTGGCAATCTCAAGCAGTCTTGATCTTATCGTCGAGGCCAGCTTCGAGTCGTAGGGCTCAAGTGCCTTGTAGGCGAGCAGGTTGTCTGAGGATACCCAGTAGACGTTAGGCGCCACCCTAGGCGCTTCACGACAGAGTTTCAGGTCAGGATTGTAGGCTACGGTGCGCAGGTAGGCTACGGCCTTCTCCAAATTTCCCTGACTTGGCGCGGAAATCGCGACGGCCTCCGCCCCTTGTGCTAGCAGAATTAGGAGCATGAGGAGGGCTAGCTGTGTTAGCATGAGCGGCGTTTCCGAACAGGGGTGTCAGGCTTCGAGGGTAAAGCGTTATCGCTTCTTGAGAGACCTTATCACCTGACCGATGGTTGCAATGCCTCTACCTTGCGGGAAGAGTCGCGGCGCACGTGGGACGGCTCGCGGAATCGCGGGCCAAGGAAATATGCCATCCATTACACGAGCCGCTTCGGCTTCGCAGACTGCCAGCCCGCCTGCTCCGGCAACGAAACTTGAGACTCGAGTTTGTTGCCTCGCATGGTCGCTGTTTCTGTCAACTTCCAGCCTACCGTGACCCCCACCCCCCCTAGGGGGGGTTCCCCGGTTCTGGTACTAGAATCATTATGGCGCGCTTTCTGAATCAAGCCCAGAGGCAACACAAGAGTGAATTGCACCGCGTCATCGGCCGACGTTCAAATGATTTGTCACAGTTCAGTCCCAGGGCAGGGTTTGCTCGTCAGAGAGCCGGACTGAGTGCTTCCTGAGGCGCATGTGTTTCCCTTCAATTTCCCTTATATTGCATATTGCCTACCTCCCAACCTCTGGCGAACTGCGGTGCGTCACCATGCGAGTAGTTGATCTCAGAAGCGACACTGTCACGCTTCCGACTGAGGAAATGCTTGAGGCGATGAGAACCGCTGAGCTCGGAGACGACGTCTACGGAGAGGACCCCACCGTAAATCGCCTTGAGGAACTTGCTGCCAAGAAGATGGGCAAAGAGGCGGCCCTGCTGACAACTAGCGGAACGCAAGCAAACCTAGTCAGCTTGATGAGTCAAACCAGGCGCGGGGATGAAGTCATCCTGGAAGCCGACGCGCATCTGTACTACTACGAGGTCGGCGCATTCTCTGCTATCGGCGGACTCGTACCCCGTCTCGTAAGCGGGAACATGGGAGTGATCACGCCAGAGGACATCGAGAAGGCGCTGAGGCCTCCAAACATCCACTTCCCTCCCACGAGCCTGGTCTGCATCGAGAATACGCACAACCGCGCTGGCGGCACGGTGTGGTCGCCCTCTCAGACCAAGGCGGTCTTCGATTTCGCGAAGACCCACAGATTGAATGTGCACATGGACGGTGCGAGGATATTCAACGCGGCGGTCGCGCAAGATGTTGACGTACGCGAGTTCACAAGATATGTGGACACGCTGATGTTCTGCCTATCCAAAGGTCTGAGCGCACCCATTGGGTCGTTGGTGGTGGGGAGCAAGGAGCTTGTCGATCGCGCAAGAAGGTGTCGGAAGATGCTCGGCGGAGGCATGAGACAAGCCGGAATAATCGCTGCCGCCGGAATAGTCGCAATCGAGAAGATGGTGGACCGTCTCAGAGACGATCACGCAAATGCTAAACATCTGGCGAGAGGACTCTCGAATATTCGAGGAATCGGTCTAGATCCGTCACGTGTTCAAACGAACATCGTCCTCTACGATGTCAGTGGACTGGGCATAAGTGCTCGTGAATGGGTTGCCAAGTTGCTTCCCTTCGGCGTGAAGGCTGGAGCCCAAGAAAGCGGACGCGTGAGGATGGTCACCCATAGAGGCATCGAGAAAGACGACATAGAGTACGCGTTGACGGTGGCCGAGGAAGTTGCCAAACGGGTTTCCTAATGGAACAGCTGAGCCAAAGTCAGACGACGTTTGCTCTCTCTGACTCACGTTTCAGAGGTACCGCTTTGGGAATTTCGCTGCAATCGTCCAAGGATTTCCAAGTCTGACCTTTGCCACCTGTGTGCAGAGCTGGTAGGCGTCCCATCGGTCAAAGCCGTGTTCGCTTTCGAGCCATCGAATCAGCTCTATGAATGCGATTCTGACAGCTTCCTCCAGGGGAATGCCGGTTCCTGAAGACGCTACAGCCGCGACCCATTCTTGGCTTTCGATTCGAGGCCAATCGATTGGTTTTCCTTTGGTGATTCTGACCGTTATCTCAGTCTCGGCAGGCATCTCTACCGCGGTTCCGCACAGCTCTGCGTCGCCTTGAGTCGCATGAGCGTCGCCCACGTAGAAGTATGCTCCTTTCACATTGATCGGGAGGTAGAGCGTGTTTCCACATGTGATGTCCGGGAGATCCATGTTTCCTCCGTGAGGGCCAGGTCTCTCGCTTGAGATTGACTCGATCTCGGGAGCCGTTCCAATAGTGCCGATCATCGGCTCGTATGGAAGCGTGTGCTTTTCGTCAAAGAACACTTTGCCATCGCGGATAGGGCAGACGCGTGTTCCGTGTGGAATATTGGGGCTCAGGAAATCGCGGTAGGCGTTCTTTGCTGGTTCGCAGAGATACCACCACCAAGAAGGAATGCGCGTTGCACCTTGGCCCCTCGTTGGGCGGATCTCTTTGATCTCAACTGCTAGTGTGTCTCCTTTCTCGGCACCCTCAACGTAGATCGGGCCGCACACAGGGTTCGAATATGGAATCGCAGTCATGTCCCGCCTATCTTGCGGGCTCCTGATCTGACCTGAGAAAGCGTCTTCAGTCTCAACTAGTACGGTCTCTCCTGATGCGATTCGAAGCCTAGGCACATAGAAAGGACCGAGCGAGTAGAGCAAGCCCTTCTGATCAGTCAGAGTCAGCCGTTTCATGTTTCCTATCACTCGATCAGAAAGACGCCCTCTGCTTGACTAATACGCTTGGCGGAACAGAAACGTTCACTGCCACCCCACGGAGGCATCGCGATCAGATGACGTCTTGGCGAGTTATGCAATACGCATTTGTACTGCGGATGATTGCAGACGACAAACAGGCGGAACACACACTGACTACAGCAATCCAGAGGCCCGATGAGCATGCCAATTCTCCATGTATTGTCTGAGGGTGAGGTGGATCGAATTCACTCTGCTTCGCTCGGTATCCTGAACGATGTTGGCATAGAAATTCATCATGACTGGGTTCTCAGAGAGTTGGAAGAAGCCGGAGCATTGGTAGACTACCCAAAGAGAATGGTAAAGATTCCCCCATCGCTTGTCCAGGAGTCAGTCAAGAAGGCACCCAAGTTGCCTACCTTGGCTGGGCGGTCCCGAGAAAACGATGTTAGGATCGAGCCCGGCAAGACCTACACTCGCTCCGCATCCGGCGCCATATACATGATCGATTCCCAGACCGGAAAGCGCAGAGACGCGACGACCGTAGATGTCGAGAACTTCACCAAGCTACAAGGTGCTCTGCAGAATATCAGTTTCTGCGGTGGGTCACCTTACCCTTCTGACACTCACCCAGCCTTGCGGGATATCCATCAGATGAGAACGATGCTGGAGAGCACCATGAAGCACATTAGGTTTCAGCCGTTGTCCGGGCGCAATCTGGATTTCATTGTGAAGCTGGCAAGCGCCGTGGCTGGCAGCGAAGAGGAGCTAGAGAAGCGGCCGATAATCAGCTGCATCGCTGCTCCGTCGAGCCCGCTTCGATACTCGACGGAACAGATTGAAGTCATGATCGGATGCGGCAGACACGGCCTACCGGTGATGCTGGGGTCGACTCCAACGGTTGGAGCGACTGGCCCTGTGACGCTTGCAGGATCACTGGCGTTGCAGAACGCCGAGATCCTTGCAGGAGTCGTCCTATGTCAGGTTATCACCCCTGGAGCGCCGCTCTCGTATGGGCCGCGGATGCCAACGATGGACATGAGAACGGGCCTGTCGAGTTGGGGAGCAGTCGAGTTCGGCCTAGCAGCTGCGGCTTCTGTCCAGATAGGGCAGCTCTACGGGATTGAGATCGACGCGTACGGGCCCACCTCAGACGCAAAGGCTCTGGACGAGCAGGCTGCGATTGAGAAGACATTCAACGCAGTACTTCCAGCGCTTGCCGGGGCACACGTGATAAACGGAGCTGGAGTGCTGGAAAGCATACTGACCGTGAGTTTTGAGCAGCTAGTGATTGACAACGAAATGCTCGGCATGATGTTTAGGATGCTCCGCGGAATAGAAATCAGTCAGGCAACTCTCGCAGACGATGTGATACGCCGCGTCGGCGCCGGCGGGAACTTCCTTGCAGATGTACACACCCTAGAACACTTTCGAGCGGAACACTTCATCCCAGAGGTGTTTGACAGAAAGACCAGAATGATGTGGGAGCGTGCAGGAAACAAGGACGTAGTCTCAGCATCAAGAGAACTAGCGCAGAGACTACTGAGAGAGCATCAAGCTGTTCCTTTGGACAAGAACGTGCTGAGAGAGATGGATTTGATCGTGGTGAATGCAAAAAAAGAGCTCGTCAAATCTCCGAATTGACCAGCTGAATGGGAACCATGGAAGCACGAGGCGTCGATTCAGCCTATTCTTCGATCAGTTCAAGCCAGTTCCCGTCAGGGTCCTTGATGAAGGCTATCTGATGCGTACCGCCCTTCAGCGTGAAGGGCTCCATTGCTATCGTGACGCCTTGACCTCGTAGACGTTCAACTGCCTCTTTCAACTGCTTCACGCCCAAGGCGATGTGGTCAAAGTTGTCTCCTTCAACGAGCTGTTTCTTGTCCCGCCAATGAGTGAGTTCAATGGCATTCTTGTCCGCGTCCTCCAGAAAGGCGATTTCTGCGTTGTTCTCCTTGACTTCAAACCTGCGTGTCAGCTTCAGCCCTAGGAGGTCTTGGTAGAATGCGATCGATCTTTCAAGGTTCATCACATTCAGACACGTGTGCATGATCCGCAAGGGATTCACTGAAGTCGAGAACTAATGGTCCTGACTGATTTGCGTTGCGCATAGGTCTGAGTCGCGTTCGTCAGTCAAGTGGTCGACATTACATGGCGCACTATTCTTGGAGGATGGCCACTAGCTGTTCGGGTTCTATGTTGCCACCCGTCAAAAGAAGCGCCACTTTCTTTCCTTCTAGGTCACGCTTGATCTTGAAAGCACCTGCAGTTGAAGCTGCGCCAGATAGCTCTGCAACTTGGCCTGTTGTGTCAAGAATCGTCCTGACAGCGTGCCTCATTTCGTCGTCGCTGACGAGAATGATATCATCTATCCTCGGCGTGAGGATCCTCAGCGGCAGCTCGTATGCTCGTGCTGTCGCCAGTCCTTCAGCTGCGGTACTGATACCGTTGGTAGATACTATCGTACCCTTTTTCCATGACTGGTAGAAGGCCGGTGCACCTTCTGCTTGGACCCCTATGATCTTGATCCGTGGATCCAGCGCCTTGTATACGATGCACGCGGAAGAGGCGCCTGATCCGCCGCCGATCGGATTGATTACAACATCCACATCCGGCTGCTCCTCAATGATCTCAAGGTGCATTGTCCCCACCCCTTCGTACAGCAGGGGCTCGTTGACGGCGTCGACGTACAGGTAGCCTTTCTCGGAAGCCAGTTTGTCCGCATACTGTCTGGCCTCCTCATAGTAGTTGCCGTAGGTGATGACCTCGGCTCCAAGCTGACGGATGGCCTCAGTCTTGAGCTTCGGTACTCCATGTGGCATGACGATCTTGACTTCGACTCCAAAGACGGAGCCTGCGTACGCTATTGATTGAGCGTGGTTTCCTGTCGATGCTGTGATGGCTATGTGACCGGTGGCATGATCTCGCATCTTATGCATGTAGTTGATGCCTCCGCGGACCTTGAAGGCCCGCGTCGGCTGGAGGTTCTCTAACTTCAAGTACGCGTGGCATTCGAGAAGCTTGGACAGTCGCCTTGAGTAGATGAGGGGAGTGGGCTTCAGATAGCGGCCAACCACGTTCCTCGCTGCAAATACATCTCTCAACTGCGGGATTCTTTGTTCTGTCAACGAAATCACTTGCTTAATGTACCCATGCACCTGGCTTCAGTCGGATCGTTCCCGCCCTCTGCCGGACGGAATGGCTACGAGGAGTATCGGTACCAGGAAATAGATGGCTGTGCTCCATGGCATATTCAGTAGTGCAAGGATGATCGCCGCGACAGAGAGGGCCGGGACAACAAGGTTCCTCTGCCTGCCAGCGGCTATGGCTGCGGGACCGAGGCTCCGGTCAACAAGTCGGTAGTCCTTCGAAGCATACGACCACTGCCAGTAGAAGAGTAGCCCTATGATTAGGAGGTTTGCCTCGAGTACGATTGAAGCGAGGCTATCGTACGGATAGTCACCCACGAGTGCGGTCGAGAATGGAATAAGCGCAACAAACAGCAGAGAAGCCATGTTGATCAAGAGGAGTCTCCTGTCGATGAAGCGTATGCTATGATACTGCACATGATGAGCCACCCAGAACCCAGCCAGCGTCACGAATGCGATTATGTAGTGCATGAAGTCAGGAAAGAGTCCGACGAGGATTTCGCGTACGGTGCCGGGTGCAACGGAGTGTGCGCCTATCGGCAGATCCATCCCCGTCACCAGCAGGGTCATGGCGAATGCGAAGATCCCGTCTGTGAGCGCCTCAATGCGGCCCTTGGTGAGACCCACAATTTTTGTGCTCTCATCCGACTGTTCCATGATACCAGTCCTCATCAGAACCTCAGTCTTTATCGATCGATCAAATCACTTCAGCAGAAGAAGCAGAATCAACAACTTCTTCAAGCTGGGTTCACGACGGATCGCTCGCTTCATGAACTCCATATAAGGCTTGCCGGTAGGTCATGTGGCTCCACGCATGAATTTCAATAGATTACTCTCTTCGTAGTTGGTCTGTCGCTCTGGTCGAATCACGTAGAAGTACACTTACAGACGCTCGTCCGTTTTCCTCATTTGCTGTCCGAAAAAAGGGCAGCCAGTTTGTCAATGATCTGGTATGTGTACTATTCCTGTGTATTGCCCGCTGACGAGGACAAGGTTCCTCGTGAGGACCGTTGTGGGCCTCTCACAAGGGAAGCCAATGTGCCAAGTGCACCTATGACCGCCCCAGTCAGGAACACGTTTCCCATGCCGAGTACGAATTCATCTCTGGCGACGGCGTCATGGGCGGTGAGACCGGTGAAGAGTTGAAGCATCGTTTGGGGAGGAAGTGCAGTCGCAAGGACGGCGCCGACCAGGGCAAGCCCGATCGATTGGCCCATGAATCGCATTGTGCCGAGGGTACCGGCGGCTAGGCCTAGCTTTCTTCGATCTACCGAGCCCATGACTGCGCTTGTGTTTGGGGAAGAGAACAGACCGAAGCCTACTCCCAGCAATGCTAGTCTTGAGACGATGTCCAGACCCGAGGATGTGACACTCAACCGAGACATCAGGAGTAGCCCAACCGTGACGACGATCATGCCAGCCGAGCTCAGCAGCCTCGACCCGAGCCTGTCAGAGAGCCAGCCGCTGATCGGTGATAGCAGCGCCATCGCTGTAGACATCGTAATGATGAAGAGTCCCGCCGATTCTGGATCAAGGCCTTGCACATCCTGCAGGTAGATGGACATTACGAATGTCACTCCTGTGATCGCGACGTAGCTCAGAAGCGCTGCAATGTTCGCTGCCGCGAACAAACGATTTCTGGTGAACAGTGGAAGCTCAAAGATCGGATGTTGGGAAAGCTTGCTTTCGACAAACAGAAACATGAGAAACATGCCTCCGCTGAGCAGCAGCATGGAAAGGATCGGACCAGAACTCCATCCCAGGTTCTCGCCAAGCGTAAGGGCAACCAAGAACAATGCCATGAATGCCGAAAGTGTCCCGGCTCCCGTGAAGTCGAATCCCTCACTTGTCGATCTCGTTGGTCTCTCCTTGAGCTTCAGCGTAACGAGCGTCACGACGAAGATACCAATTGGAACGTTAACGTAGAATATGGATCTCCAGCCTAAGCTCTGTACAAGCACGCCCCCTATGACGGGTCCGGTCATGAGTCCCGCATACACCGCCATTGCATTGATGCCTAATGCCTTACCTCGCTCCGAGCTCGGAAACGTGTCGGTCACAATAGCGGGACTGTTCGAAGCTATCATAGCCGCTCCGGCGCCTTGAACAGCACGGAAGAAGACTAGCTGGAAGCCGGTCGAAGATGCGCCGCATAGAATCGACGCGGCCGTGAAGATGATGAACCCGAGCGTGTAGATGTTTTTCCTTCCCCTCAGGTCAGCGAGCCTTCCCACGTTGACCAGCAACACCGTCAAGAGAAGAAGGTAAGCGAGCGGTATCCAAACGACAGTTTCAAGTCCTATTTCCATGGACGACGCGATTGACGGGATCGCTATGGTCACTATGCTCCCGTCGAGGGGCGCCATGAACGCGCCTATGGTTGTGATGAGGAGGACCGTCCACTTGTACCGTGACCCAACGTCAGTGCTCATAGCTGAGAAGGCTTGACTCCTCGTCACCTGGCTCCCTCGAAGCGGGTCGGCTCGTAGGACAAGCGGTTTTCCAAGTTTAACGATAGCGGATTCGTGGTGTTTTAGACGCTTTGCTTTACGAAGTGTTAAGCGGGTTCATGTGGACAACGCATTGAGGTATGTTGAGGAGGAGAATCCTGCTAGCCTCAACCCTCGCCCTGACCTTCGTAGCGTTGATGCAGCCGGATTGGGCTTGGATGTACTGTTTCAAAAGCTCATGGAAGCGCTGCGATCGTATGTACGATTGCTTCGAATCGTCATACAATCCTTGGTATGCTCCTCAAGCAGAAGTCGGGCATATTCGGCAACGCGTTGCCGCGAGGGCTACACGCTCATGGTAGGTGATGACCTACGTCTTTCCGGCCCTGACGACAGCTCTCAAACCGGCACCGCTTTCCCGGAAACCGGCACCTCTTTGAAGGATGCGGTCTAGCACCATAGCAGGCATATGCTCCGCGAGTGGAACGCCGGTCTGGAAGCGAACACCTTGAGCGCGGTCAAGATTCATGTGTAGCACACCGTGTGCTACACCCGTGTTTGGGTAGCTACCCCTCCCCATGGGGAGGGGGCGGGGGTCATGGCCATTCGTATCACAACTCGAACAGATTCATGGGCGGGGTTTCACCGGCCACCGGAGCGTACAGCGGCATCTTGGGCGGCTCATAGTAGCGGATCAACAGACGTCTGAGGCGGTCGTGTTTGTCGCCAATGATCTTCTCCACCGCGATAGCGGATGTCATAGAACTCTGATGATCAGCGTCAGCGTGCGGACAACGATAACACTTCGCGGGCAATCTAGAGTTAAATCGTCTGATAGTTGCTCTTATTCGATGTCGGAAGACTTCACATTGGATGTAGATAGTATACGATCTGAATTTCCTGTTACCAAGAAATATGCGTACTTTGACCATGCGGCGGTTGGCCCGCTTCCCGCGCGGGCGGTTGAGGCAGCTAAACGAGTGATGGGAGAGAAATGCGATGGCGACCTTCACTGGGGATCCTGGGAGGAGACGGTCGAAGCCACGAGGAATTCGATAGCGGCTCTGATCGGAGCGAAGGCTGAGGAAGTTGCTCTGGTTCACAGCACATCCGAAGGCGTTGCGATCATCGCGAATGGTTTGTCCTACGAGAAAGGCGACAACATAGTCACTTGCGACTTGGAGTTCATGTCAAACCTCTTTCCCTGGCAGGCGTTGGCGAGGAGGCACAGGCTGGAACTCCGAACGGTCCGCAACTGTGATGGGAAACTGTCGATGCAGGATTTTTCGGACGCGATCGATGAGAGAACGAGGATCGTTGCGGTTTCGTATGTTCAGTACTCGAACGGGTTCAAGATCAACCTTGAAGAGCTGTCCAAGATCACGCACGAGAATGGTGCTTATCTCCTGACGGACGCTGTTCAAGCGGTCGGTCAGATGCCCGTAGACGTAGCGAAGCTGGAGGTTGATTTTCTAGCTACAAGCGGCTACAAGTGGTTGCTCTCACCAATCTCGACGGGTTTCCTTTACGTGAGGTCCGAACTGCTTGACGTTGTCTGGCCCACAATCGTAGGTTACCGCTCCGACGAGAAACCTTTCGAGTTTGGATTCAGGGAGTTCCACCCCGCGGCGACAGCTCGAAGATATGAAGATGGTCAACTGAACTTTCCCGGCTTCGCAGGCATGAAGGAATCGATTGCTCTCTTGCAGGAAGTGGGAATTGAGGCGATATGCAAGAGTGTCCTGGTCCTAACTGATCGCTTGATCAGCGGGGTTGAGCAAAACAAGAGCATCGAGATAAGGAGCTGTCTCGATGATGACGTTAGATCCGGGATCGTAAACTTCGGATGCAAGGATCCTGAGTCACTGGCGGAACGGCTCCTCCAACGCGGATTTGTGATTTCCGTTCGAGAGGGCGGATTGAGGATCTCTCCTCACTTCTACAACACGGAACAGGAGATCGACAGGCTGATTTCCGAACTCAGTGCTACGGAAGTTCTACGATCTACTTGACGAAGCAAGGTTCTGCTGGGTTCTTGCGATCTCGTCGAATGCTTCCGGATTTTCGAGAGTTGAGAGGTCGCCGAGGTCTGTCTTGCCAAGCATTCGAGACCTGATGAGTCTTCTCAAGACTTTGCCTGACCGCGTCTTCGGTAGAAGTCGGTGAATCAACAGCAACAACAGGGAGAACAGATAGGCCGAGGAAATCGACCTGCAAGTTCTCATAAGGATAGGGCGATAGGCCGCAGGTTCGAAAACCAGTCCCTAATCTGTGAAGTATGCATCTAAACAGCGTTCCCGCCAACGCAAGCCAAGTAGCACTAATCACATCTTGGTCTTAGGTCAGTGTCTTGTCTTCTCAGATGCTCATTTCCGCTTAAGTACGATTCCTACAGGATCTATCTCGCCTCGCAGTAACGCCAATTCCTCCGGAGAGGGCGTTTCAGTTACGGTCACGTTGTCAGGCACAACTAGTTCGAAGCCTGTATTCTGTGTTATTTGTTGAATACTAACATCAGGATGTTTGGACAGCAATGCCATTCGTTTCGTCTTGTCATCGAATCCCATTACTCCAAGTTGGGTTATCACTCGATACGGTCCGGTGCCAGCGGGAAGGCCTGCTGCCTCCCTTGCGCCAGGGCCTGTCAAATAGCCGGGTGTCGTAACGAAATCGACTTTCTCGACGAACTTCCGCGGGTCCTGCTGCATTAGAATGATTGTCTTCCAACATACAGAGCCTCCATCGTTCCCGCCGCCACTTCCAGGCAGTCTGACCTTAGGCTTCTGATACGTCCCAATTGCAGTCGTGTTGACATTCCCGTACATGTCTATTTGCGCGCCTCCGAGGAAACCATAGTCGACATAGCCTAGCTGCGCGTTCGACATGATATAGTCCATGCTTGTGGCCATGACGGGTTCATGGCTTGCTCTCGAATCAGCCACGGATATCGGAAGCATGGGTACACGAGGCGCTATTGCGCCTGCCTCAAAGATGATGAGCAAGCTTGGTGCGTGGGTCTTCTGCGCCAAGACAGCTGCGATTACGGGTAAGCCCGTTCCCACAAGCACGGATTTGCCGTCTTCCAGGACTCTTGAGGCGGCGCACGCCATCAACTCGACAGGTGTGTATTCGCTCTTTCGTGCTGTCATTCTACTCAGCCCAGGGGGCCTTTAGAGGCGCTTTGAGATACTCGAGCTGCTGGAGGTACTTCAGTTTCCTTGCGCCGCCTATCCGCTTCAGGTATTCGTTGAAATCGTCGGTTCCTTTCACATACTTCTCAAAGTATTGTCTGACTCCGTCATCTGTCTTTGAGAGTTTGAGCCACTCGGCCATATGCTCCTCGTCTGAATAGTACAGATAAGGCATGTTTCCAGGGTGAGCACCGTAAGGTTGCCTGACGACTGCGTCAACCAAGTAGAACGGAATGACCGTTCTCCAAGGTTCCTTTCTGATTCTATCTTCGCTCACAATCTCCTCGGATGTTATGATTAGCCGACGTGCGGCTTGAGAGAGCTCAAAATCCATGACCATGATGCCATCTATCTGACAGTTACCGTATTTGTCACATCGGTGTACGTGAATGGTCGAGACATCAGGATAGCATGCTGGAACAAGGCACACGGGTTTCTCGCTGAATGGATCTCTAACTGTAATTGCAGGACTATGCTTGTATGTATCCGTGCCTAGCATGACGCGTGCCGGAAGGAACGGAAGCCCCATCGCGGCAGCTTTGAATCGCCATTGAAAGCCCGCGTTCGAGATCTCAGTCACAACTTCCACTTTGCCTGTTTCAGCAGCCCTCCGTGACGCTGGCGACAAACCCCGAAGCTCATGCCCGAAACAGTATGCAACCTCGACGCGGTTGACACATCCTGAGGCGATCAGAATGTCTGCATCGTGGGTACCCGTCTTTGCAGCGAGAGTCAGATTCCTCTTGCCTTGTCTCACGATTTCACATACTGCCGCCATTGGAACTCGGACATGGCCGAACCCTCCAAGGGCGACATAGTCTCCATCATGGACGAGTTTTCGAACAGCTTCTTCTAAGCTTGTCCTCTTATCTTGGAGTCGTCGAGACTTGTTCTCTGAAATCCATCTTCTGTGTTCGTCAGGGTCGTGCCAAGCGAGGATCTCACCCTCCCCGCGTTCTAGGATGTCCACCCCATTCGACCACGCGGCTTGCACGGGCCTGTCGGAAAATAACACTTTCTATCTCGGGCACAGGCGGGTCGTCGAATCTTGACCATTTGATTCAACATGGTCTCACGACAATTCATGTTGCTTTGTCGACATACTGTGTCGTCGGCTTCCAGACGATAGACATCGGGATTCATTCTTCGCGGTTGTGGGTTAGGTATTTAGAGTTTCGAAATCTCACGGCTACGAGTTGTGAGAATCCAAGAAGTTCGCGGTGCGACAAGTCCGGTCCCAACCTTGGAAGGGGTGCCTGTTCTGAGGAGCAGGATTTCTTCGCTGCCTTACCCGGACTCTAGTTCACGTTCAGCTCGGAAAACCTCTATCTAGCTTTAGAACGGCTTCGACGTAGTATCAGCAACTGCGCGGCCACCATCGGTCTCGCAAGGATACTGACAATGCGAGCTGTTTCAAGACTTCCAGCATCGGACAAAGAGGTTGCCTTCCTACTATTCCTTGGCTATGTGTCTTGTTGCATGTTCGGAGTCAGTTTGGGTGTGGCTCTCCCGCAGGTCATGGTCGAGTTCTCTATCAACCAGACTCAAGCCGGGTGGCTCTACTCTGCATCACTTTGGTCGACAGCAGTTCTCTTGGTCCCTTCAGGATACCTAGCTGATCGCTTCGGACAGAAGAGGCTCCTGCTTTGGGGTTATCTTCTGGCAATCATCGGCGTCACTGGCCTAGCGTTTTCGCAGGGCTACTTGGGATGTTTGTTGGCTTTGCTAACGGCGGGCGCCGGCCTAGGTCTCGTGGTACCCCCCTACTACGCGATGGCGGGTGAAGTCCTCAAGCGGGTGAGGGGGTTAGCAGTTGGATTTGCGGCGAGTGGCTACTACCTTGGCGGAGCAGTAGGCCCCATTCTAGTAGGGTTCTTCGTATCCCAGCAGCAGTGGAGGTCCGCATATTGCATCATAGCTGCCGTTATGTTCGTTATGATGGCAGTTCAGTTTGTGCGCGTGAGGCCCCCGCCCACACGGGCGGAGAGTCACAGGCACCCCGCCGTTCGCTCATCGTTCACAAAGATGTTGAGAGTGAGAAACGTATTCATTTCGTCGGTTTCGATTCTTCTGGCGAATATCGGTCTTCTCGCGGCCGCGGCTTGGTTACCCACTTTTCTACTCTCAGTCATTGGGTTAGACGCTACAAGTGTCGGTGTCGCGCTCGGATTTCTCATGCTGACAGGCGTGGTGAGTTCGCCTGTCGTTGGGGCTTTGTCTGACCGGATCAGCAGACGACGCGTCGCCTGTATCAGCGGGATCGCTTCTGCGGTGATCAGCATACCCATGCTTACGACCCAGTACTCATTTTGGTCGTCTCTCGGCTACTCTCTTATGTTCGGCTTTCTCCTTCTCCCGGCATGGAACCTACTCGTCGCCATCGCTCAGGAATCTGCAGATGAGGAGGCTGTGACATCCGTTACAGGAATAACGCAGGCATTTGGCGTGGTTGGCAGTGCGGCAGGACCAATAGTCGCAAGCAGTCTCATTGCTGTTTTCGGCATCAATCAGGCTTTGATCTACTCGATAACGCTGCCTGCGTTCAGTTACGGCATCCTTGCATTGACCTTGGTCGAAACGCGTGAAAAGTAAGTGCCACTGGCCGAAATATTCAACTTACGGCGATAAGACATCGGCTGATGAATCATTTTTCAGAGCGTTCAAGGTCGCTGGATCTTCGATCGAAGCTTTTTTAGCACATCTAAGGTTCGCGTTGGCGTATGTCGGAGACAGCGGGTATGGGTGCAGGGCAGAGAATAGAGTATCCGTCCCGTTTGAGGGAGATGCTGGATCGCGCGCTGACAGACACGGAAGGGTTCTGGAGCGAAGCCGCTGGTAAGTTGCACTGGTTCAAGCTTTGGGATCGAGTGTTCGAGTGGAAGTACCCTGATTTCAAGTGGTTCGTCGGCGGTCTGACAAATCTCTCCTACAACTGCGTCGACTATCACGTTCTCCAGAAGGGAAGAGGGAACAAGCCAGCCATTATCTGGGAGTCAGGAGAGACCGGCGAGAGCAGGGTGCTGAGGTACAGTCAGCTGCTTGACGATGTAAGGAAGTTTGCCGCAAGTCTCCGGGTCCTGGGTGTGGAGAAGGGCGACAGGGTCACCATCTACATGCCGATGGTTCCGGAAGCCACTGTGGCGATGTTGGCGTGTGCAAGGATCGGGGCTATACACTCCGTAGTCTTCGCCGGTTTCGGAGCCGCGGCTCTTGCAGAAAGAGTGGTTGACGCAGGCTCCAAGGTGTTGCTGACTGCCGATGTGGCGTACAGGCGAGGAAAGGAAGTCAACCTCAAGGAAGTTGTTGACGATGCCCTTCAAACGCGCAGCGAGATACAGAAAGTCGTGGTGCTTAATCGAGCGTCGAAGGAGGCTCGGATGAAGAAGGACAGGGACATGTACTGGGAGGAGGCGCTCGACGCAGCCAAATCCGCTGGGGCCGATTTCGTTCCGGTAGAGTCGAACGAGCTCGCTTTCATACTTCACACCTCCGGCACCACCGCGAAACCGAAGGGCACAGTACAGCCCCACGGTAGCTATCAGGTCTTCATTCACGCCATGGGCAGATGGGTCTACGACTTGAGCGACCGAGACATCTGGTGGTCTACGTCAGATATCGGCTGGATAGTGGGTCACAGCTACGTCGTGTACGCGCCACTCCTATTCGGCTGCTCCACCCTCGTGTATGAAGGCGTACCTGACTATCCTACACCGGACGTGTGGTGGCGGATCGTAGAGAAGCACCGAGTCACCAAGATGTGGATATCTCCAACAGGAGTCAGGGCGGTCATGAAGTACGGGGACGAATACCCGACTAAACACGACCTCAGCTCGATCAACCTCGTAGTCTGTGCAGGCGAGGTCCTTAATCCCCCAGCTTGGAAGTGGCTGCAGCAGACCGTGCTCAAGGACAAGGTGCCTGTCGTAGATCATATGTGGCAGACCGAGAGCAGCGGCCCCATGGTTGGCAACCCGGCAGGAATTGCTTTGTTGCCAATCAAGCCTGGCTCAGCCACGATACCTTTGCCCGGCATCGACGCTGACATTGTAAATGAGAAGGGCGAATCGCTCCCAGTGGGCGCCAAGGGTAACTTCGTCTGCTTAAGGCCGTTCCCGGGGTTGACGCCGACGCTGTGGAGAGATCACGATCGATACGTGAAAGACTACTGGGAACGCATTCCTCGACGCTACTACACAGGCGACGCGGCCCTGAAGGATGAGGACGGGTACATCTGGTTCCTCGGCAGAATGGATGAGGTCATCAAGATAGCTAGCCACCGCATCGGGACGATCGAGATCGAGAGCACACTCATCGGTCACCCTGCAGTGGCTGAAGCAGCTGTGGTAGGCAAACCTGACCCTGTGAGGGGCGAAGTGGCAGCAGCCTTCATCGTGCTCAAGTCTGGACACGCTCCTAGCGAGGAGCTCAAAAGGAGTCTCAGGGAACTCGTCCAGAAGTCACTTGGCAAGATCGTTGTCGTGGACGACATCGACTTCGTCGACATGCTCCCTAAGACTAGGAGTGGGAAGATCATGCGTCGGCTCATCAAGGCGGTAATAACGGGCCAACCTTTGGGAGACTACTCCACCATAGAAGATGAGGGATCGATAGAGGAAATACGGAAAGCCGCCGAGGCGCTCATGGCCGGCCTAAAGAGAAAGCCCTAGAATCTTCGCAGAATGAACGCTAGGCGCGAAGATGCGTAACTTCACTGCACAATCGTCTCTTTGCCATTGCAAGCCGACCGCGTCTCACAGACTGGCGCTTCAAGATTCGGCTGAGATTGACCGTCCGCTTTCTGAGCAATCGCAAGGTCTCTTTGGGCGCAGGACACCCAATGGATCTCTTCTTTGCCACCACGGCTGCAGGATCCATTACGCTATCTAGTCGACTCTCGAGCTTCTTGGATCGATTTCCGAGCGCCTCTCGCGTTTTCTTGAGAATCAGTTGGCGCCAGAGGCCTGTTTCAATCGACTTGCTTTCGGACAACTCGACAGCCGCTGATGCCACGATCTGGTGAGCGAGACGGAAAGGCACTCCCAAGTCTGTAACCAGCATGTTGGCGATCTCTGTCGCTGTGATCAATGCAAGACCAGCTGCGTCAGGCTGAACCGGACTCACAATTGTCTGAGACAATACGGTTCGGAGGATTCCAATCACGTCTTCCATTGCAGCGGACGAGTCCCAAATGCTTGGCGTAATCTCTTGCAAGTCTAAGTTGTAACTCGTGGGAAGTGAGTGAAGGATCGTTGCCGCTTGCGAGAATGCCCCAATGGGTATCGCGCATTTTGCTCTGACGAGTTCGATTATGTCGGGGTTCTTCTTCTGTGGCATGATACTGCTCGCGAAAGAGAGACTCTTGGGCAGCTGGAGCTGGCCAACCTCAGGGGTCAGATAGAAGACGAAGTCCTCCGCAAGCCGGCTGATGTTGATGGCCAGCTGTGTCATATGAGCTAGAAACTCGAGAGCAAAATCTCTGGAGCCGGCTGCATCGAGAGAGTTCTCGACAATTCCGTCGAATCCCAAGAGTGTCGCGACTAACCTTCGGTCGATTGGTATGCTGGTGCCGGCGAGAGCGCATGCTCCCATAGGCGACAAGTTAAGCCGAGCGTAGAACTCCTCCAGTCTCTGAAGATCACGCAGCATCGCGTCGTGAGTGGCCATCAGATAATGACCGTACGTTACTGGCTCGGCAGGCTGCAGGTGCGTTCGGCCGATCACCAACGTCTTGCAGTGCTTCTTGATCTTGCTCTGGATTTCAGCGAAAGTATCGATGAGCAAGTCCATTATTCGCAGAGTCTCGCCTCGGAGACGCATGCGAATAGCCGTTGCGACCTGATCGTTTCGGCTCTTCGCTAGCTGGAGATTCCCTCCAGCGACCTTCCCCGCTCGTCTTGTCACTGCTTCTTCGATCGCCGCATGTACATCCTCAGCCCGCGAGGAGCTTGGCATGGATCGAAGTTGCGCAAGCGCTCGCAGGATCTTCCGAACATGTTTGCGAGAGACCACCCCATTTCGTTGTAGCATCACAACGTGAGCCTTGTTGATCTCGACTACGGATTCAAAGAGGTACCTGTCAGCTTCTTTGCTGGAAATGAAGTGCGCCGCTTCTCTCTGCGGGGGGCCTAGACCTGAACGTCGATAAAGCGAAGACACGAGGCGTCCCTAGACTAGATGTATCTTTTGCGATTAAGAGCCTCGCTTCGAATGGGTTGGAGTTTCACCGGTCCCGGGGGCCTGACCGTACTGTGAAGTGTGCCAGATCGGGGTCATAAACATGGCGTCCGGTTTTCAGCTAGTCGGTCACTGCAGGAGCGATGGATTGAGCAATTGGCTTGGTCTTCGCTTTGACATTGTAGGCAACTCTCGTTGGGAGGCTCCAGATCTCAATGAATCCGACCGACCATTTCTGGTCGAATCTTGAGCGGGCCTCGTACGTTGCCAAGTTTGCATCATACAGGGACATTGGCGATGAGCGGCCCACTACGGACGCGAGCCCCTTGTACAGCTTCACGCGGACGGTGCCTGTCACCCGCTCCTGCGTCTTGTCTATGAATGCGTCGAGGTCTTCGCGTAAGGGGTCGTACCAGAGACCAGTGTAGACGAGAAAAGACCACTGTTGATCCACTTGCTGCTTGAACCAGAGTTCATGCCGTGTCATCACTGCCTTCTCGAGATCACGGTGAGCATCCAGCAAGACTGCGGCGGCCGGGCATTCGTATACTTCTCTTGATTTGATTCCTACGAGACGGTCCTCAAGGTGGTCAATTCTGCCGACACCGTGACGGCCTGCGATCGCGTTCAGATCCTCAATGAGCCGATCCGGGCTCAATGAGTCCCCATCTAGGGCTACCGGTACGCCTCTCTCAAATTCGATCTCGACGTATTCTGGCTCATTGGGTGCTTCCTCAGGGGGGACGGTCCACTCGTAGACATCCGCGGGCGGCTCGTGTCTCGCGTCTTCAAGAACGCCTGATTCGATCGAGCGTCCAAACAGGTTCTGGTCAATGCTGTAAGGTCTGTCAAGATCGACTGGGACCGGAATGCCTTTGCGGTTTGCATATTGAATCTCTTCTGGCCTTGTCATGTTCCACTCGCGGATCGGCGCTATTATCCTCAGGTCTGGTGCCAGGGATTTGATCCCGACATCAAATCTGACCTGATCGTTCCCTTTGCCTGTGCAACCGTGCGCGACTGCAACGGCTCGCTCTTTGCGAGCGATGTCAACAAGCTTCGAAACGATCACAGGACGTGCCAACGCAGTGCTGAGCGGATACTTGCCCTCGTAAAGTGCGTTGGCTTTGATCCCCGCAAAGACGTATTCCTCAACAAACTCTCGCCTGGCATCGAGGGAGTAATGCTGAACCGCACCAACGTTGAGCGCTTTCTGCTCGATCGCTACAAGGTCGTCTCCTTGACCCACGTCAACGGTTAGAGTGACGACGTCTAGGTCGTAGTTCTCCTTGATCCAGGGGATAGCCACCGAAGTGTCGAGACCCCCAGAGTACGCAAGAACGAGACATTGAGCCACCCATCATTCACCTGCATCGTAACGGATCTTTGGGGAACTGGTCACATCCGTTAATGATTCATTAATAAGCCTTCCTAAGGACCGAGGAATTCCGCAACTCGCCACTCGGCTGGGCTAAGAATTCTTCATATAGGTGACGACACGACCCCAGTTGCGAGAATCTTGCCGGAACTAGATGAGGTAGACAAGGCGATCCTGAGGAAGCTCCAGAGAGACGCGCGGATCTCATTCAGGAGTATCGCCAAAGAGGTTGGGACCAGCGAGGCCACAGTATTCGTCAGGGTCAAGAAACTCCAGAAGAATGGCGTAATCAAGGCGTTCAGGGCGATCGTGAACCCCGAAAGCGTCGGCAGGAACGTGACAGCGTTCGCGCTGGTCAAGGCGGACCCGAGGTCGTACCCTAAGGTCCTAACAGAACTGCGAAGCTTTGACGATGTCTGCGAGGTTTACGATGTCACCGGTGCCTACTATTCCATCGTCAAGATGCGAACGAGTACGTCAAAACAGCTCGCAGAAGTGCTGGACAGGATTGGGCAGATCAACGGAATCACCGGGACGGAGACCGTAATCGTTCTGAGAACCATAAAGGAAGAAACCGAGATCAAATTCTAGGTTCGCCGCCGAACCGGAACAAAGCGTGCGAGCGCACCATCGGCAATCTTTATTTTAGGGCCGTTCCGTGAGTCTGTCGATCCCGCGGTAGCTCAGCCTGGTAGAGCTTCCGAGTCAGGCAAAGAACCTGACGGAGACGCTGTAGACCTGTGCCAGCGGCACGGGCCGCTCAGCCTATCAGGCGTACAACAGACACCGGAGTCTGGAATAACGCCAGAGGGAATGTCGCCTGTTCAAATCAGGCCCGCGGGACCAAACCTATTCCTCAGCCCTGTTCCTCGTTGCGGAGCTGACGTAGGACTATGTGAACCTGCCCTGCATGCATGTTCGAGAGTGTCATCAAACTGTTGAAGCGCAATCGCGTCGGTCTGCTCGACTTTGGTTTGTTTCATGGCCGCGATCATATCTCATATACCTCATCCGTTTCTATTCTTCCTCGAGGAAGTCTTGTACTCGAAAAAGGAATTGCTGGAGAGCCTTAAACCCGTGAGCAGGTGGTCTAAGAGATTCATGTGGGCCGCAGCAGCTCACGGATTCATCGCAACGGTGCTCGGATTACTTTTGGCCATCGCGTTGGTTGCCTCTCCGTCCTTGTCCGCCGTTGAGATTGCTACAATCATCAGGACCCCAAGTGCGGGCTTTGTCGAGCTGGCAGCCCTGTTCGCGTACTTTGCGATGTACGTCGTTGTAGGGGTTCTCGGCGCTGGGTTGAGCTCGCTTTTCTACCATCATATCGAAGTGGTGATGGGAAAGATGTATACTGGTCGGGCAAAAACTCTCGCATGGATTCACCTTGTGCTGATGAATGCCGGCATGGCAGCGGCGAGTTGGACAATGATATATGCGGGCTATCTGGGCGGATTCGAACTCTGGCCGGCCGATCAAGGCGGATTGGGATGGAGCATGGAACAGGTGGCCGAACAGGTCGTTACTAAGTTCGTGCCGATAGTGGGACTGATGCTTGCGATTACAGGTATCGGCGCGCTAGCAGGCGGAATCGGCTTTGTTATCACCTACCGCAAGAAGTAGGCCGATGACATGAGATATTGAGCGAACTCTTGAGTCTCAAACCCCAGACCACCCTGGAATGCCAAGACATCTTACAGAGCTGCTATCCAAGGATCAGGCTCGGTGACCACACATGCAAAAGCACGAATACGCCGACAGGGCATGACCTCTTTTGACGCAAGTCTTTCGACCGACAGGAGCCATTATTATGCTACAAACGGCTACAGAATCCTTAGATGGTTGAAAGAGGGTGGTCGTTCTGTTCATGAATTATGAACTGTCGTTGCCTCCCGTCTGGCTTGACCCCGCCATCTTCCTGACCAACTTGGCTTGGGCGCTAGTACGCAGTTTCGTCACGTTCGTAGTATGCTTTGTTCTCGGGCTAGCCGGAGTCAAGATCTTAGACAGGCTGACTCCCGGCATCACGGAAATGCGGAACATCAGGCGCCAACCGTTGTCGACAGCTCTGTTCGCCGCGGGCATGTTCATATTCCTCTCGCTTGCGTTCGTCGGCTCCGTCGCCGCGCCACTGCCGATCGGACTCTCATCAGGCCTTGGTGCAACAGTCAGTCCCTTGCTGGTTTTGGGCTATAGGCTAATTGCGCTTCTTGCGGGGTTTATCATCTCCATCGTCTTCGCGGGAATTTTCTGCAGGGTACTTGAGAAAGTTGGCCCATTTGGCGTGAAGCTTGACGATGTGAACAAGGATCCTGTGGCAACAAGCCTCTACGTTGTGGGGTATCTGATATTCCTGGGCGCGATTCTCTACGCTTGCCTGCTGATCCCGGTGTAGGATCGGAAGAGCCGACTCCGCATGAGACCCCTGCCGTGCCCGCTACGAATCGCCTCCGTTGCGTTTCTTTGCCTAGTTGTCATGGTCCAGGTCACGACGGGAGGCATGGCCTCAGGCGAGAGAGTGTCTTCGATACATGTGTCTAGGCTACCTACTCAATCAAAGCCCTCATCAGTAACTCCATGGAAGCCGAGGCCGGTTCTGGGACCTCAGAACACACTTGTTCTGCTCATTGATTTCTCAGACATTAGATTTAGAAGCTCGTTGGGAATAGTCCGGTCCCTCGTCGATGTTGTCGATCAGTGGTTCAGGACCTCATCGTACGGCAAGATGTACATCAACTACGCGATCTACGAGGACTCCCTGACACTTCCCGGAACAATGTCCTCCTACGGAGCGCCAGAAGCCGGAAACGAGCGCGGAGACGACGCGGGCAGGGCTCAAACCTACATCAGCGACGCGCTCGACCTCCTCATGTCCCAGACAGACTTGGCCCTCGAAGACTATGAGCACATCGTTCTGATGCACGCAGGGGGTGACGAAGCGGAAAGCGGCAACCCAAACGACATCTGGAGTCACTGTGACTGCGTTGGGCCCATCGCCGAAAAGAACCCAAGCCAAGAGGCGTCGTGGGTAATCACGGACGACTCTGGAACGATCACTCACGCGTTCTGGGGAATTTCGACCTTCAGCGAGGATGAGCACTGGGCAGTCTTCGCGCACGAGTTCACACACAGTCTGGGTGTGTCGGACCTCTACATCTACGGTTCTGACGGGTACTCAGAGGGGCCGGGGGTCGGATTCTGGTCAAACATGGCAACGGGGGCATTTCTGGATCCGCCGGCCGACATAGACGGGTGGAGCAAGTACATTCTGGGATGGGCTGAGGCGACCACTGTAGACTCGCCTCATGGGGAATACATGATCTATACTCTCGACTCAGCGCAGGAACCAAAGGCGCTTCTGCTCAAAATCGGCGGAAGCGAGGATGAGTACTACTTCCTACACGCACGCCGAAAGACAGGAGCAGACGCCGCCTTGCCCAGCGAGGGCGTCATAGTCTTCAAGATAGATAGGTGGCGTGAGAGAAGCCTAAGAGGTGAGGAACTGGCGCTCCTGTACGACGCAAACCCTGACGCGCCTCGTGAATGCGACAATTATGGCGGGCAAGGCCGCGAACTCTGCGAGTCACTAGATGCACCCTACAACGAGAACGGAAAGCAATACCACTTTTCATTCTATGACTTGTCAGCGACCCTGCTTCTCAACGATGACGGATGCTGGGACGCGAGTACACGAAGCGGGTTCAGAGTGCAACCCGCCGATGGTGATGCCTTCAGAATCACGCTAGGGGCATCACCTGAGGAGGTAGGAACCACGAGAGCCTGTGCGGCGCCCGTAACCACAACTGGCACAACTCAGACAACGATCACAATTGCTGCTCCAACTTGTGTCATTGCAACTGCCGCATTTGGTTCGGCGATGTCGCCCGAAGTAGACTACATGCGCTACGTCCGCGACAGGTTGATAGGTTCGACTCCTTTGGGTAGGATGCTCGTCGACGCATTCAACGCCTTCTACTATTCCTGGAGCCCTCAAGTCGCTCAAATAGTAGGTTCAAGCTCGTTTCTGCGAGCGGCCTTTCGCATTCTGCTGCTGCCCGTCATACTCGCGGTTCATGCTGCAGCTCTATCGTTCGCAGCAATGTCAGGCATGACGGGAAACGCCAATGCTGTGTCCGTTGTTGTTTTCATGCTCGCAGCTTCAATCTGCGTCGTCGCCTACGTTGCGCTGCCCTTCGCAGTCTGCCTGAAGTTCGTGCAAGCAACGAGGAGATCTCGACGCAAGTCCTCAATCTAGTATGCGTGGCCGACTTACGGTTGTGTACCCAACGGCTCATATTCGCAGTCGAGCGAACGTTCGCCAAGTGAAAAGGATTGGCGGTCAGCCTAGAAACGCTCGTACTGCAGGTCGTAGTCAGCACGATTATCATTGGACCGATACTGTGGATCGCGGGACGGCTTCTCGTTGGAAAGGAGAAGGCGAAATTCACCGACGGCCTTGTGACCGTTGCGCTGGGAACAATCATCGGCGGAGTCTTGAGCTACATAGGTTTGTCAGGCTGGATTGCTGCGATCGTTATGCTGATCGTCTGGCTGGCGTTGATAAAGCACTATTTCGATTGCGGATGGTTAAAGGCGCTCGCCATCGCGATAGTTGCCATAATAATCTTCATCGTCATCATATTCATCCTAGTGGCGATCGGCTTCGCTGCGCTCACAGCCTTACTGCCGTCTCTCGGCGTATGAGTTCGGACTGAGAGAACCCCTCTCTATCATACGCAAAAGCTTCGCGGTGTGCTCGCGGAGCAGGCTATCTTCAGTACGCTTTCGACAGTGCGGTACTCACGCTGCCTCGCCGGTCACGATATGTAGTTTGCCAGTGCGGCACCCAAGCCAGGCCCACCATCTCAACCTCTATGTCGCTTCTATTCGGCGTGACCCGTACTTCCTCAAATCTTTCAGTAGCGTCGTCCCACCGTGCCGTGATAGCCGCTGTCTCCTTCTGCAGCTCGCCTTGTAGCTCATCGATGTCTTTCTGCAAGGCTTCCGCGCTTTCCGCCGCCTCTTGGGCACGCATCTCTGCCGAGGCCTTCTGACGGTACTTGCTCAGCGTGGTCGAAGCAGAGCGCATCGACCGTCGGCCAAGGAACAGACCTAGCACCGATTCCCCAGCGGACACCATGACCTCTCGCTTGCGCGCTTCAGCATCCGCCTGTTTCATCGCAACCGTTGATTGGGCTCGCCGCAATCGGTCCTGAAGCATCCGCAGACGCGTGTCGTACCTCTGATTGAGGTTGTCTACCTCTTCGTCCCGTTTCTCGCGAGCAGACTGACTCAGGCGCATGCGAAAGTCGCGCTCAGTTTCGTTGGGCTGAGAATATGCTCTGAGCGATGAGCTGTACAGCAGCTTCAGACTACTACTGCGGTAGAGACGATCGACCAGATCATCCTTAAGCGCGGCGAACTCTCGTGCCTCATTGATGGACTCAGGCAGTTGGTCAAAGCAGGCATTTGGCTCGGAACGATCCAACAAATCACGTGGCTTCAGATCGAGCGACTCTGCCTCTTCCCAGTGTGGTCTGCCGCCGCCGCTTGGCGGCTGGGCGAGCAAAGCGAAATCCTGCGCCGTATCCACGTTCAGGCGCCGGTCTGCAAAGTGGATCCGGCCTATTCCCAAAACGGCCGGTGAATAGAGCAGCGCGCTATCTTGCACCTCAACTGGACCCACTTGTTTCTCGATGTCTTGCTGGACTTGCGGCGAACCTATGCGTGCGGGAAGGTAGACCTGTTGAATCTCGGCAGGAAGGACGGGCGGTGCTGCTAGCGGTTCTCGACCAATAGGCATGGGTTTGGGTGCAGCAGGAACGAGTCTATCTGGTACTGTCCCAGTTCTTGCCACCGGTGCGACGAGCGCCTCGTCAGGCTGTCGACCGCTCATCAACACACGAATCTGTTCTTTGGTCAGCGGTCCGCGCAGGTAGCTCATCGCCCACCGAGACTGAAAGGTGACCGGCGCATCCTCATGCACGTTGTGCAACAAGAAGACTCGGTTAGCCAGTGAGGAAATGATGTGATCGACAGTATCCCGTTTCAGGGCCTTGCCCGCTTCCGAGGACGCGCTCTCCAATCCCTCCAGCAGTCGCATTTTGTCCCGCTCAGCCTGCAGGCGACCGATGAACCAAGTGCCAGCGTTCGTGAGGCCCTTGTAGTCCAAGTCGACGGGGTTCTGCGTAGTCAACACGACGCCTAAGCCGAAGGCTCTAGCCTGTTTCAGCAGCGTAAGCATAGGCTGCTTACTCGGGGGGTTGGCGACGGGCGGGAAGTAACCGAAGATCTCATCCATATAGAGAAGCGCGCGGAGGCTCGTGGTGCCAGGCTGAGCTCGCATCCAAGTAATCACTTGGTTCAGCAGCATGGTCAAGAAGAACATTCTCTCGCGGTCGCTCAAGTGTGCGATGTAGAAGACCGAATGGCGAGTCTTGCCGTGTGGCGTGCTAAGAAAGCCAGCGACATCCAAAGGCTGTCCTTTGAGCCAGCTCCCGAAACTGGGTGCGGCAATGATGTTGTTCAGACTAATAGCGAGCTCAAACCGGTCCTTCTGGGGGAAGAAGGTGTCGACAGGGAGAACTCCGAGTTGGCCAATTGGCGGATTCTGAATCGCCAGAATGAGTTTTGCCAGGTCCAAGTCTTCGCCCTGCCGCCAGAAGTGCTGAAACAGATTCGACAGCAGAATGTGCTCACGGGATCGTACAGGATCCGCGTCGATACCAACAAGTCCCAGTAGTGCGCTGACCGTCCCCTGGATGCGCTCGAGAAGGTACTCGGAGTCAGTCTCCCAGCTGAGAGGCGGAGCGGCAAAGGAATGCAGAATCGATACCGGGACTCCGGCGTCGCTTCCGGGCGTGTAGATCACAAAGTCCGTCGAGTCCCGGAGCATCTTGATGCGAGCTTTGTCTTCTCCCCACTCGGCGAGCCCTTTGCTCCACATCTCCGACTGTTGAGCTGCGAATTGATCCTCGCTTAGTCCTTTGCGTCGTGCATCGTCGACGTTGATCCAAGGTTGGAAGTCCTCAGGTCGCAACTCAGGGAAGGTGAGCAGTAGATTCGTCATATCACCTTTCGGATCGATTATGATTGCTGGAACATGGTCGATTGCAGCTTCCTCGAGGAGACAGAGGCAGAGGCCGGTCTTCCCGCTACCCGTCATACCGACGCAGAGAGCGTGCGTTGTCAGGTCGCGAGCATCATACATCACAAGCTGATCAAACAGCTTCCCTTTCTTCAGATCGTATTCTTTGCCAAGGTAGAATACGCCAAGTTTCTCGAAGTCCATGGCTCTCTTCCAACACTGCGAGCTTCGAGCTTTTGAATTATGACCTGATTCGGCCAGCGCAATCGCACGTAGACGCGTACTCGACGACTTTAGCCATCAGCATCTCATCTATGTACTTATCTCGGATAAGTGCTGGCACCAGGCGCTGCAAGCATAGGTTTGGGAACTGAGTGTGACCATCGTTCTGCCTCAAGAAGGCTCTGTGCTTCTATTCAGGATTTGCTGCGACCAAGCATCAGTCTCTTATAGTCACAGGAGAGATAGGGGACGCGTGAGTTGTTCTTCTTGGTCGAAGTGAACAAACTCATAGATGTCGAAGGAACAGGGCCTGTCCACGCTGAGTAACTGAAATCAGCAGGGGCAGAAGCAACGAAGGATTTGCTGAAGCTGACGAAGACTCCTGCTGCGCGTAAGGAGCTTGCCGAGGCAACTGGGATAGATGAAGCATCGATCCTGAAATGGGCAAATCACGCAGATCTTATGAGGATCAAGGGAATCGGTGGAGAATACGCAGAACTCCTGGAGAAGGTCGGAGTTGACACAGTGAAGGAGCTTGCTAAACGGAATGCCGACAATCTGCAGGAAGCCGTTGAGAAGTTCGATCTGACGACGTCACCGATCGTGCGAAGAAAACCGGGCAAAGATGAGATCCACACCTGGATCAGACAAGCCAAACGCCTCAAGCCGACCCCTACATACTAGGGCCGCGCACTGGAACATCCTGCGGGTGAGTCAGGACCACCTCCTTTTTCCCAAACTCGACGGATTCCACAGAGAAAAGCTATCGAGTCTGGCTCATCTGGACATAAGCAGCGACTTGGAAGCCCCGTGTGAGCGTCCCGAAAAGCTCTTAGCCGCAGAACGCGCGTATTTGGATCATGGCTAAGCGAAAGGCGAGAACTGGAAAACGCAAGGGACGCAAGTGGACAACGAAGGGCCGAGTCAAAAGGAAACTCAGGAAAGCCCTGACCAAATGGTAAGCGTCCAGGGCGTTCGACAGTTCTCTTCGACGGTGCGACTTTTCGAGTAATGCGCCGTACTTTTTGTCGCTGCACTTTCTTCCTGTTTTGACATGAAGAATGCACAGTGGGATGCGATTCACATCGTGAACACTGGAACCACAACGGCATCAATACAGCTTACATGTGGAAGTCAGATCAGTGATAGTCTAACTCTAGGGCAGGGCGCGGCCACCTACCGCATCTATTCTGGAAAGTCGTGCGGGCCCATCCGTATTGTTTCCGACCAGCTGATTTGGGTTACGCAGCGGATCATAGGCTGGGGTGGCTGGAAAGAGGTGTTCGGTGTCCCAACGACGCTTGCGACGACGGACTGGTACTTCACATGGTATGACATGAAAGGCGCTTCATGGAACGCCATTCACGTGATAAACCCAGGCGCCACGGACGCGACAGTCCAGATCTACGTGGGCGGTGTCCTGAAGGATACCATTGCTGTTTCAGCGGGTCAGGCGGCGAACGTGAACTATCCTAGCCTGATGGCTGGTCCAGTCGGGGTAGTAAGCACTGTGCCGATAATGTCCTCCCAGCGTATCTTGGGTTGGGGTAGCTTCGAGGAGTGCGTCGGAGCCTCGCTTGCCACAGGGTAGCACGGCCGTATCATCTCGCGGAGCATGGATCGTTCGGTGAAAACTCGTCGAAATCGAAAACTACCCGGACTAGCGTGACGGTTTGGGTGTGGGTATGGTTGTGGATGTGCAAGAGTTCATACTTCATGGTCTGCGGGTAACAGTAAAGAAGGCACGCCCAGATCGGAGAGTACGACAAGTTGAAATAGTTGCGGCCCGCCGTACGGTAGTGTCTTGTTGGGTTTTGTTGGGATAATGCGACCCGTTGGCTTGTTCATGGTCGCGTTTCTGGCTGCACTCATAATGTCGGCGGGGATGCCAGCTGTGGCCTACACCAACCTACTTCAGAATCCTAGGCTTGAAACAGGTTCACTCGCTCCACGGGTAATTGATCCGCCCACGACGTACTGGGCAAAGAGCTACGGTAGTTCTTCATTTCTAGAATTGAGATATAACAGGGCCTTCGCGGTCGAGCAAACTTCGGATCTCGGATACGTTCTCGCGGGCAATACCGTCGGTGAATATGGAGTGGACGTGTTGGTTTTCAAGCTGACGGCGAGCGGCGACACAGAATGGTGGGGGATGTATGGAGGAGAAGGCGGGGATGATGAGGCGGTGTCGGTGCTTCAGAGCTCAGACGGAGGATACGTGGTCGCCGGATACACGAACTCATTCGGTAATGGCCTGGACGATATGTGGGTTCTGAAGCTGGACTCGAATGGCCACGTCATATGGGAGTACTCCTACGGTACAGGTTTCTTTGAGCGTGCCAATTACGTTGAACAGACTAGGGATGGCGGCTACATATTGGGTGGTATGGCAACTGGAGTGGTCACTGGACATGACTTCTGGGCACTGAAGATCGATTCAAACGGAGTTGTGCTGTGGGATAGAACCTACCATCTGGGGACAGTAACAGATAGAAGGATTGAAGCAATTCATGAGACAAGCGACAGCGGATACATTCTTGCAGGATCAACGGTCCTAAGTGGAACAACAGACCAATCACGGGCCTGGGTGATAAAGACCGATGCCGACGGCGACATTCTTTGGGACAGGACTTACAATCCATTTGATCCATCCTATCCATCTTCCAGCGTCGACGTGGAGGACATACGGATAACCTCTGACGGCGGATACGTCCTGTTTGGTGAAGCGACCGGACCGGGAATTTCGGGTCAAGATTTCTGGGTACTCAAGCTGAATTCGAACGGTGACATCGAATGGGATAAGGCGTACGGAGGCCCTGGAGAAGAAGATGCGCAACCGATCCGCCAGACGAGTGATGGCGGATACATCATGGCTGGTGCAACAACCTCATTCGGCGCAGGCTTCAAAGATGTCTGGATCGTCAAAGTCAACCATAACGGAGACATCGTTTGGGAGCGGACTTATGGAGGACACACGGATGACGAAGCACTGGGCATGGATTTGACATCTGACGGTGGATACGTGGTTGCTGGGTATACAGATTGGTTCGGGGGTGGACCCACCGAGGCGTGGGTTCTGAAGATTGACAGCTCGGGGTACATCGGTGACTGTCCGCCAATAGGATCCTCAAGCGCCACAGTAGTGGATACCCACGCAACCATCGTGAATACGCATGGAACGGTATCGTCAGTCTCCGAAGTCAGAGTCTCAACGATGTGGGGGGATTCGGTTCCCCAACCCTGGCTCCTCCCCTCTACTCAATGCTTCGAGAGCGCAATGCCTGTGAGTTCCGTTGAAGGCGACGTGCTCGATGCTCCTGCGAATGCAGTCACCTATGTGCTTCCGGATTGGCAGACGGGCGGTGGGCATGCGAAGCCGCCTGGCGTAGGACCTGCAGCCCTTTCGGATTTCACCGCATTGGGCTTTGTGTATGGTGCCTCAACGAACACTCAGGTCAAGGCCTTGGATACTGACAGCAACTACTTCGACCCTGCCACTGGTGCGCCCAACTTTTCTAACGGTGTCTTAGCCGTGTTTGCAGGTCGCGGTGTGAATAGTGTCGTCCACTACTATGAGATGACCGAGATGACGCCGCCGATCTACGCGGACTATTCAACGATTGGCGGAGTAGAATCCTATGCGTACTTCAACCGGCAGGACAACGTGGTTGCTTCTCTGCCAGTTTCAGCCGGGCAGGCTGGAACAAGCGACATGTTCCTCGTGGAGTACTTCAAGGACGCGAACAACAATAATGTCTTCATCATCTACGGGTTCGCTTGGAAGGGCACGTACGTAGGCGGTGTATTCTTCAAGGACTACATTCTACCGAACATCGGAAGCTTCACGCATGGCTGGTATATCTATCGATGGGACGACGCGAACGGCAACGGACTACCTGATCCGTATGAAGTCAACACGAAACCCATAAGCTTCGGCGACTGAACTGTAAGCCTAGAATTCCTTATCGGTACTGAGTGATCTCGGACGCTCTTGTCTGCCAGCAAGTACCTCAGCCTACTGTACGAGACATCGAGTCCCCTTGTGTATGTCCGTCTCTGGTGCCCAGTTGAACGCAAGTATCTACGAGCCTGATCTTGCATCATTCATTTTTCTCGTCTACGGTCCTTCCGAGCTTCACGTATCATCATCGTCAACATCAACTAGAAACGACTTGCCACGATATGCGCCGAGAAAACAGAGACCGAAAACGACGCCGACACTTGGACACTACAAAGCTTGTGGAAACAGCAAAGATATGGACAGGGTCGGATGATGGCGTTTCCGCCGCTGGTTCCAAGCCTCTCCGGAACAGAGATCATGGCGTGGCTGTGACCTCCAACTATGACGTTGATTCCGCCCACTTCCTCTCCGAGCTGCCTATCCATGTTGTAGCCAATGTGGGTGAGGGCAATGATCACGTCTGCCTTCGGCTGCAGCTTGGGGACAAGCTCTGCCGCGGTTTCTATAGGATCTAGGAAGGTCAAGCCGACAACGTTCTTGGGATGCGTAAGCACAGGCGTGTCGGGTGTAATGAGCCCGAAGATAGCGATGCTCTTTCCTTCCCTTTCGATGATTACGTGGGGTTTACAGAATGGTGGTGGTCGGAGCCGTTCCACGCTTCAGACAAGCCGGACGGGTACATTCTTTGGATCGTGTGAAATGTGTGGACAGAGACCAAATCTTTGAAGTCGTCGTTCCACCCTTGGGTACCGTATTAGCTCCTCAAGCTCTAGGTCCTTCACAAGCTTGGGATCGATTGCAGAGATTCGGTCGTGCAGTTGACGCATACTCTCTTCGCTCGAAAACGACCACATAACGGCAGGGTGACAGCTCACTCGGGCACAGCTCAAATTTCTAAGCGCATCGACTTGGAGTGCGAACCCTTCTTCTTTGGCGCCTGTCAGTCTTGCGAACTCGCTTTCACACGATCCTTTCAGCGAGACCCGAACATGCAGACACCGGAAAGCCGCCAAGTCTTGACAGTAGCTCGGATCCGCGCCGAGCAGTATTCCGTTGGTTTCCAGAATAAATCGAAACCGGCGCCCTTTGTCAATCTCCGACAGCAGGTTCAACAGGTGCGATCTTCCAATGGTCGGCTCTCCTCCACTCAGCCTCAGCTGGACCAGCCGCCTGCGCTCTGCCACTCGCACAAGATTTCGGGCGGCGTCCTGAGCGTCTAGGAAGTCACCGCAAGTGGTAGGTCGTTCCAGGATGTTGTCAGACACCCAGCAGAACCTGCAGAGAAGACCGCATCCGACAACGTCTCCAGTGGCTATTCCACCATACCACCGATCAGCCCGGAAACGATAGTACTTCCGGAGCTGCCCTCGGGGACTGTCACATGTAACGAGTGACTCTATCGCGCCGTGTCGGACAAGTGAATCGTACATGCTAACCCAAACGCAGCCTCTGGAGCTGAGTCTTCATCGCGGGAAAGACGCTCGACGGCCTTTAGATCTTCTGGCAATGACAGTGGACTTCGATCGCTTGCTGCTAAATCGCCGTGCTCCTCAGAAGGGTTCTCCGGCAAAGGACCGGGATACGCGGGGAGCAACGCCGGTGCGAGCGCCCTTTGCTCAGATGTGTGCCCACAGCACACAACTGAAGATCAGAGAACGGCCCGGGCCACGTCTCTAGGGCCTGTAACGGATTCCTTGGAGCTGCCTTCTCAAACTCGGTACAAGTACAGGGTGTGGAGTCCAAACGGCCCTTGGATTATCTCGACACGGGTCGGCGTCCACTCCGGGATTGAGAAGTCGTGAGAGACCACGCGGGCTCCACTGCGCAATTCCCTTTCGAGCTTCTTCCGCAACGCCTCGTTGACGGAGGGCAGAAGATACATCGTCACAATATCCGCGTTCGAGAGGTCTGTAGCAAAGAAGTTCTGCCGGACGGCTTGAAGGCTGGGTTTCAACGATGCTGAACTGTTCCGGATGATTGCGAATCGTTCTGGGTGAAGTTCCACGCCGAGAGCATTGGCCCCGAACTCTTTCGCTGCAGCTATGACGATCCTTCCGTCGCCCGCGCCGAGGTCGATGAGTCGCTCGCCCGGCTTGACTTCCGCGAGCCCTAGCATTCTGCGCACTATCGGTTTTGGCGTCGGCACGAATGGCACATCTAGGCCCGTCTCGGTCATGGCTTCTTCAACTTGCTATTTGCCCCACTCATAGATAACCTTGGCCGTGTTCGAAGCGAAGTCCTGAGAGCAGTCAGCTTTCCAACCGTTGGCTTCCCGGGAGTGACTAGTTGGCGCCCTGGGCGGGATTCGAAGTCGCGGATCAGCACCATTGATACTGACCTCCCGCGTCGATGGCGTGACAGGCCATCATCCTAGACCGCTGAACGACCAGGGCGTCTTTGATTTCAGCGGGCATGTCAAGCTTCGAGTGACAGATTAAACGTTTTTGGGTCTCCTACGTGGAATCAGCAGATTCGCGGCACAGGATCGCCGAGAGGCTTCGGAAGTATCCTCTTCCCGCCAACCAACGTCTCTACCGCGACGAGATCAAACTCCTCTGTGGCGCGACCTATAATCTCGGCCTCCTTTCCAAGCTCCGTACTTTTCAGGGTGTCTAGAACTTCATGCGCTTTCTCCGAAACGACTGCAAGCGCAACTTTTCCTTCATTCCCGACTTCCATCGGATCGAGGCCCAGCATCTCACACGCAGCCTTGACTCCTGTATGCACAGGTATCTTCTCATCGTGTACTAGGATGCCGACCTTCGACTTCTCTGACCACTCGTTTAGAAGGTTTGCAAGTCCCCCTCGAGTGGGGTCCTTCATGCTGACCACGCCTCCCACCTGCAATGCTTTCACGATCATGTGATTCAGAGGTGCAGCGTCCGATTGTACCTGTGTCTCAAACCCGTATCCTTCCCTAGCTGAGAGAACAGCTATCCCATGGTCGCCGATCGCTCCTGAAAGGATGATCTGGTCGCCCGCCCGTATGTTGGAATCAAGCAACCATTCCGCTTCGCAGCGGCGAAACTTCCTGACCTCGTGGAGGTTGCCGTCGAGAAGTGGGCTTCTACGGCCAACGCCCGAGCAATTCATTACGAACTTGTCGAGGCCGCCGCGTTCTACAACCTTGGTATCGCCCGTTATCACGGCGACGCCGGCCTCTTTGCACGTTTCATTCATGCTTGAGAGTATGCGTTCGAGATCGGTGAGCGGGAAGCCTTCTTCAAAGATGAATCCTGCCGCGAGCGCAAGTGGTTCCGCTCCTAGCACGGACATGTCATTCACCGTCCCGGCCACTGCCATTCTTCCAATGTCGCCGCCCGGAAAGAACAGAGGCTTCACGGTGTACGAATCCGATTTGAAGACGATGCTGTTGATGACGGCTGCGTCATCGAGCGCCTCGAGCGGGACCTCGGCTTGGCTCCCGCCAAGACGCGTGAGTATGTACCGTTTTATCAGTGCGTCCATTGCGGAACCGCCGGCCCCATGCGCCATTGACACATACTCGCCGGACATGGAACGTCACTTCGTTCAGGCTCTCGGCGGTCTACTTTGCGACACGGATCAAGTATTCGCAGAACTTGTCGTTGTGCACTACGCATTTCGTTTGATCCGCGTGTGCCCTCCCCAGGGTACCTTTCAGCAGAGTCTCCATCAAGCCTTCGTCGAGGCTCTCGCAGATAAGGTCCGGGTATTCCCTGGCAAGCTCGAAAAAGACGCAGTTGTGCATTCGAAAACGTAGCTTCTTCGAGTCGTGCTCGACGATTTCGGGGATTGCGCCTACCTGTGAGAGATGCTCCTGGACAACATGCCTTCTCAGGGCCTCCAAGTCCCAGCGGACCACTCTGCTTTGATCTGTAATCTCTCTTGCCAAGCGTTCGCCCAAGTCTCGGCCGATCCTCCTGAGCGCATCCTTCGCCTTGTCCGTTCCAAGGCTCTCGATGAGCCCACGCACCAGACTGCGGGAAAGCAGTTCATATTGTCTCTTGGGGTATTGAATCGACATCGGTTTCTGCGTCGACTTGTATCTGAGGACTGGTCTTCCGATCTTCCTGCGCTCCTCGCCATACTCCTCAACGAGCCCTATCCTCTTCAGCATGTTGATGTGGTGTCTGACCGTTATGGTCTTCAACGCGACTTCTCGCGAGAGTTCCTCTACGCTCATTGGTCTACGTGAAAGTAGGTCGAGTATCTGGAGTCTCGATCTACTTGACATGGCTTTTCCGAGTTCGGTTGCGCTCATAGGTCGTCCTTCATTTGGAGCATTATGTGATAACTATAGCCAATACATATAGAGTTGACATATAGTCTCCGTCACTCGTCAATAGTAATTAGAGGAATTCCGCAGGAACAGCGTTCGTGCCGCTCGACCTACCCGCAACAACCTCATAACTTGGAGACAATGATTGGGCCTCAAGCGGGTCGTCCGACATGACGCACACGGTCCAGAGCGAGCCGGGAGAGATTTTCGACATCGAGCTGGACGAGAACCTCAAGAAAGCCAACGATCTCATAGCCGATGAGAACTCAAGACAGCTGCTGAAGCATGGCGTAAAGGCCGTTGACGTGATGGGTTCAGCGGGGTCAGGAAAGACCTCTCTGATCGAGCAGCTTGTGTTGCTCCTGAAGGGCAAATATCGAATGGTTGCCTTCAAAGGTGACTTGACGAGCAAGATCGACTCAGAACGCATCGCGAACCTTGGAATCGAAACCGTACAGATCAGCACCGGTCGGGAATGTCACCTTGATGCGAATCTCGTCAGGAAGGCTCTTGCAAGGGTCGACTTGACCGCGGTTGACCTTCTCTTCATCGAGAACGTTGGAAACCTGATCTGTCCTGCGGACTTTCGGCTTGGCTCAGATAAGAGGGTCGTCGTCGTGAGTGTGACTGAAGGGCCGTATATGGTCGTGAAACATCCCCTCATCTTTGCAGACGCTCATGTGGCCGTGATCAACAAGATAGACCTAGCCGGTCCCATGGATGTGGACCTGAATAAGCTAGGAAACGATGTACGAGAGATCAACCGGAAGACATCGGTTGTCTTCACCAATTGTAGAACCGGCCAGGGTGTGCGAGATGTTGCCTCGGCATTAGGCATCGAACCTCCTCCGTGACTCGGCACAAATGTTGAAGCTCCATGCATGAACTCTCAAGGACGAGCCAGATTGTCGAAGCCGTCCTGAATGAGGCGGAGAAGCAGCATGCCGCAAAGGTGCTCGAGGTCGAAGTTGAGATCGGTGATTTGACATTCCTCGGCCTCGAACAGGTTAGATTCGCATACAAGATCTTGACCGACAAGACGATAGCCAAGAACTCGAAACTGACAATCAAGCGCGTACGTGGAAGAGGCAGCTGTGGGGGCTGCGGGTATGATGGACCGCTATCGTATCTTGACGACCCGCAGTTTCACATGTTAGTTCCGACGTTCAATTGTCCACGATGCGGAAATCCCCTGTCAATATCAGCGGGACGCGAATGCATCATGAAGCGAATACGCATAATGAAATAGCGCAGATCAACTTGACGCAGCTTAAATGCCTCGCGGCCTTCAAAAGGAAGCATGCCGTCGTCGCAGGAAGAACTCAGGCCTTTCTTCAATCCCCGCTCTTTAGCGGTGATTGGGGCTTCCCCCATAGCCCACAAGGTTGGCAACATCATCGTCCACAGTCTCATTGAGAACAAGCAGAGGGGGCTTCTCAAGGCCGAGCTCTTCCCGATTAATCCAAAATACTCTACTGTGTTGGGGGAGAAGTGCTACCCGTCTCTCCGTGAGCTTCCCCAAGACGTTGAAACGCTTGTTGTTGTCATTCCCGCTCAGGGCGTTCCAAGTGTAATCGAGGAAGGAGCATCGAAGAACGCAAGAGCTGCTATCGTGATTTCTTCTGGCTTTCGCGAAGTCGGAAACACTGAGCTCGACGAGAAACTTGTCAAAGCAGGAATGGAAACCGGCACCAGGATAATCGGACCAAACTGCTTGGGGATATACGACCCGTACTCAGGAATGGACACCCTCTTCCTACCAGAAGTCAAGATGCTTTCCAACGGCAGAGAAGTAGTGGCGACCCCCCGACCTCTGCCAGGATACCTCTCTCTGATCAGTCAGAGCGGAGGGTTCGGAGTCGCCGCGCTCGACTACATGGCCGGAAGAATGATGGGAGTGCGAACATTTGTCAGCCTCGGTAATAGATGTGATGTGGACGAACATGAGTTACTAGATTTCTTCAGGCGGGACGAGAAGACAAAGGTCGTGCTGCTGTACATTGAAGGTCTGAGGAGTGGTCGCGATTTCCTAGACGCTGCACGGCAGTTCACAAAGTCGAAACCCATTGTCGCCCTGAAGTCTGGAAGGACCGAATCAGGCGCCCGGGCGGCGGCCTCACACACCGCGGCTCTCGCAGGGGTCGACAAGATCTACGACGCGGCGTTCACTCAATCCGGGGTCATAAGGGCTCAAACGCTGGAGGAGTTCTTTGACATGGGAAGAGCTCTGCAGTTCCAGAAGCCCGCACTCGGAAATCGGATATCCATCCTCACAAACGCTGGCGGTCCAGGAATAATTGCAGCTGATACTTCCATCGAATCCGGGCTGAGGGTAGACAGTCTTTCGGAGGACACCCTTGCAAAGCTGAAGGACATGAAGGCAAGAGGCGAGCTGTTAGAGATAATGACGGGAGCTAACCCTATCGACCTTTCTGGGCAAGGAACGAGCGAGATGTTCGCAAAGGTTCTCAAGATCTTGATAGATGCCCCCGAAGTAGATGGCCTAATTGTGATGGCATTTCACCAGGCGCCACCGATACTTGACGACGTCGTGCAGGCGATCGCTGAAACCCACAAAGACTGCGTGAAGCCGATCCTCGCTTGCGATGTGGGAGGAACTGAGATGGCGGAGGAGTTTAGGTCTCGATTTGAGAAGTACGGTATCCCCGCCTACGAGACTCCTGAAAGAGTCGCGAGGGCCATGTATGCATTGGCCAAATATGGCCAACATCTTGAATCCACGACAAGACCAGTCAAAGGGTGACGGGCAGAGCATCTAGAAGGTGCAGCCGATGGGCGCTAGCCTCGCAGTCATAATTCTGGCCGGCGGGACTAGCCGTAGAATGGGGCCAAACAAACCCTTGCAGCAACTGGCCGGCCAAACCATGCTTGCTCAGACGGTGATGACTGCTCTGTCCATTTCGCCGAATGTCGTTGTGGTTGCCGGAAATCCGGTACAGGAAGCGGCATACAGAAGTGAAGTCCCGGACAGCGTCACGCTGGTTCATGACAAGATCCCCGAAAGGGGGCCACTGATCGGTTTGTACACAGGACTGGAGAATGTGGACTCCGAGTATGCTGCCGTGCTCCCTTGTGATTCTCCATTCGTGATTAGGGAAGTTGTTCTTTCCCTTCACCGTGTGGCAAAGGGTGCCGACGCTGCTGTTCCGGTTTGGTCGGATGGGCGGATCGAGCCGCTTCACTCTGTATTCTGCGTCCGGTCTGCTAGAAGAGCGGTAGTTGAGGCGTTGAAGGCAGAGATGGATACAATTCGGGAGATGATTCAACAGATGGACAAGGTACGGCTCGTCTCCGTGGACAAGATCAAAGAACTTGACTCGGGTCTTCTGACTTTCTTCAACGTCAATACCCCCGAGGACCTTGAAAAGGCCAGAACAATTATCGACCAAGTCGGTTCGTACGGGTCGGCTAGCGCTGGTCCCGATCGAAAATGATCCTTTCGAATCCTGAGTAGATGTTCATTCTCGGTCCGCGTGCGAAGCAACACAAGGTAACCCCTGTCTTCTCAGCTGCACGCACTCCGGAATAGATCGGTCCTCTAATGGAGACCGTGACAGGGATCCCTACCCTAGCCGCTTTGATCACCTCGGCTGCCGATTGCCTTCCCGAGCTCACGAGAACAGTTCTCGAGGAATCTAGCCCCGTCCTAATGATCCGCCCAAGGGTCTTGTCTATGGCATTATGACGCCCTACGTCTTCGAAGAACGCTCTCATCTCTCTCTCGAAGAATGCAGCTGCGTACTGGAAACTGCCGGTCTTCCTGAACTTTTGCGAATACCTGTTGAACTCGGCCATCATCTGAACGATCTCAGAAGCAGGAATACGAAAACGAGAATTGACCCTGGGCTTGTCAATTCTGTCAAGTAGTCGATGGAAGTCTTCAGATGATCCACAGGCTGACGTGAGAATCCTAATAGTCTTTGCAGCGTCGGTTCTGACCTGTGCTCCTGGCTTCGTGCGTATGTAGACGCTCGTCGTCTCTTCACTCCATGCAACATCTTGTACGTCCGAATGGGTTTTCAGGATCCCCTCCCCGATCACATATCCAATTGCGAGTTCTGGCTGAGCAGTCGGGGTTGCGAATAGCGTGGCTACAGGTTCCGAATTGATGTGGACCGTTACTGGCGTCTCGACGGCCGCCTCTTCTGAAGTGAATTCGTCTCGGCTAGACGCCAAGTCAAGCTTTCTTACGGTTACCGCGGCAGTAGACTTCATGAGTCATCTCTCCATATGTACTACCTAGACAAGGGTACTCGGAGCACGAACCTGTGATGCGTTCCTTCCGGGATAGGGACTATCTTATCACCCCTGAAGGTTTCATCTTTGCGGTCATTGGAAATCTCCATCCCGCCGACAGAGTCATCGGGTATCTCAAGTACGTCCCGGACGAGTTCGGAAAATGGGGACGCGGTCGTCAGCGTTTCCGTCGAGCTTTGCAGCACTACAACGTCCCCTCCGTTCTGGATTCGATGCGATTTCTCGCGTCAAAAGCTCCGCAATACCTATTCGAGTCGAGTGTGGATAATGTCACGCTGCCAGCCGTCCCGACAGACGCGATCGTTGAGCATCTCCGTCCTGAGGAAAGGCTGCTGCAGCTGGAGACCGCTCAACACCACGACGGACTCGAGGACAAAGCGCTCAGACTGGTCCGAATGATCTCGGAAGAAGCTAAGGTACGGGCCAAGTCCATGGGTGTGACTGGATCCATCCTCGCTGGGATACATGATCCTGCATTCTCCGACATCGATCTGGTAGTGTACGGATTCGACAACGCACTCCGCGTGCGAAGCTTCCTTTGCGAACCCTCAGGAGCGGTTGGAAGACTCGCTGGAGCCTCCCTGGAGAAGTGGATCACCGAGAGAGTCAACTCTACTCCGCTGACAAGACAGAATGCTATTGACCTGCTCGCTAGGAAATGGAACATCGGACTTTTCGACGACACAGAGTTCTCGGTGCATGCGGTTCACACGGAGGTCGAAATCAGCAAACGCTACGGCGACGATCGTTATCTCTGGCTCGGAATCGTTGACGCCACTGCCAAGGTCATTGACACCAAGGAGAGTATGTTCATGCCGGCGGTCTACCGGATCGAGTCTGTGGAGATGAAGGGGAAGTTCCCTGCGTACACGGTAGACCGGATAGTCAGCTTCGAAGGCCTGTACGCAGACATTGCGAAAGAAGGCGATCAGGTCTCGTGCAGAGGGAAACTTGAGAGAGTCGAGTCACACTCTGGGATCGAACATAGGATCCTAGTTGGGTCGCCAGAGGCGCGTGGAACGGACTTCATCCTGCCATCCCATGCCAGAGGTTGACGCTAGGCTATGGCAACGATCTTGAACTGGTGGAAGAAAGAAAGCTCATTATCATAAAAATGATATATAACGTTCCACGTTCTACCGTGCTCTAGGCGCGGGTAATTGGCCTCTTTATCAGCCGACCAGATTGGGGATGGGGACGAGTTGTACGACATGTACTCAAGGTTCGGCTGGAAGTGGGCGGTGCTGGCCTACATGGCCGCGAGGGTTCTGACACGGGGAAAGCAGCTTCCAGACGACGTTGTGCAGCAGCTAACGATAGCAAGGGCAAAGATGGAGAGCGGATGCCACACCCTGTGTGACATCGCCGCAGATCTACGTAATTTGGAAATCAAGCTCTTCCCAGCTGTATTGCATGTTAGTCAGGGCGAGGTCCGTGCGATGCTTGAACTCATCGGCAAGGCGATGAGCGGAACGATTCAAGAAAACGACATTGATCTCTCGCCTCTTCAGCCCGTGCTAGTTGACTGCACGATTCCGAGAGTCTGCTTGCGTTAGGTCAGGCCCCTTCATTTGGGACCAGGTCTTGAGTTGGCCGGCAGTGTGCTTGATCAGTCTACGGGACCAAGTAGGTGGCAGAGGCCGGTGTGTTAGCCGCCCTCATCAAAGCGCTTTCGACGGCATCGCGGATGATGTATCCGGATTTGTGTAGGATTGTATCTTTCAGCTCTGGATCGATCTCCATGCTTGCTGTGCAGGGGTATCCATGATGCGCATTCGAGATGACTTGCTCCAAGTTTTCAAGACGATTGGCGGCGGACCATTTGATCTGCTGCGCAACGTACCAAGTCGAGCCACAAGGTGCACTTCTCAAGACTCGCGTTTCGGAGATCAGGTCGCGTTGAAGCGACACCTCAATGACGGGCCTGCCAATCTGGTACCTTTGGACAAAGGCTTCGACTAGGCCCCCTCCCGTGGCCTCCAAGTCACAAAATGGTTTTGGAAAGGCGCATTCAATTCCGAGGTTTTCAAGTGATCTTTGTAGCTCGCCCCGCACGCTCGGCGAGCACCACTCTGGGTCTTCGATTGGCACTATCGCTGCTCTCGCGCCGGCCAGCCGGGCGACCTCAGGCAAAGCAGCTAGCAAGTCCGGATGCAGCCCAATGGCAAGCAACACGTCCACGCGCGGAAGGACTTTCGGAAAGTACGGTTGTGGGTCGTCGATTACCTCAGGGAGTCCTTCGGGCACTCTGAATGCCCCGCAGACATCGGGCGCGA
>Ga0209725_1000045_pt1 | contig 66710 bp, 62 predicted proteins | sample I18A1metaG_FD_184145 | JGI IMG/M metagenome (GOLD analysis project Ga0209725, IMG submission 184145) | Lake sediment bacterial and archeal communities from Gulf of Boni, Indonesia to study Microbial Dark Matter (Phase II) - ​I18A1 metaG... | ecosystem: Environmental > Aquatic > Freshwater > Lake...
GGAGGATATCATGCCCAACACGCTCCCAACCATGATAGTAAAAGCCACTTTGGATATTGGCTTCGTTGTGATTCTACTCTCAACCTTGAGCTTCCTAGGAGTCGGTGCCCAGGAGCCCACGCCCTCTTGGGGTACAATGATCAGTAGAAGCCGGCTCTATCTTCCAGGCAGTTGGTGGATTTCCGCTTTTCCCGGTCTATTCATTTTCTTGGCAGTGCTTGGTTTCAGTCTACTCGGAGACGGACTGCGAGATCTGTTCGATGTTCAACTATGAAGAGGGGCATATGACTACCGCCAATACCCTCCTGAAAGTACAGGAGCTCTCGATTAGCTTCGAGACCTTTGAGGGTAGAGCGAATGTCGTAGCAGATGCAAGCATCGAAGTGGCAAGAGGCGAGGCCATCGGTCTAGTTGGAGAAAGTGGATGTGGGAAGACTATTACGGCGAAAGCGATTCTAGGTACCTTGCCGCAACCGCCTGCGAAGATAGGTTCCGGAAGGATCTTACTCGCAGGCACTGATCTGCTCGCTCTCACGCCTCGGGAAAGGAGAGAATTTGCGAGACACTTCTCTTTTATTCCACAAGATCCCATGAGCTCGCTCAACCCAGTCTTTACTGTGGGAGATCAGCTCGTCAACGTAGTTCTCTGGAGAGGAAGGCCTGACTTCGGATTGGGACGGTACATTCTCAGCAGGAGGCAAAGGGCCGAGGTCAACCAGGCAATATTAGAAAGTAACGAGATGCTGCGCAAGGTGAACATACCTGACGCGGAAAGGATACTGAGCAGCTATCCAAACCAACTCAGCGGTGGGATGAGGCAAAGGGTCCTAATCGCGATGGCGCTGTTGGGGAAACCTTCCATGATCATTGCCGATGAGCCAGGGACCGGATTAGACGTTTCAATTCAGGATCAGATCCTGGATCTTATCAAGAGCAGGGTGAGTGAAGAGGACATTTCAGTTGTTTTCATTACCCATGATCTTGGCGTGGCAAGGAGGATCTGCGACAGGATATACGTCATGTACGCCGGCACGGTCGTCGAAGTAGCGGAGACTCGTTTTCTCTTTGCGAGCACCAAACATCCGTATACAATGGGTCTCCTTCAGTCGGTACCCAAAGTGACTGGCAAGATGGGCAAGGGCATCCCTGGCAATATACCTGACTACTACCACCCGCCCCAGGGTTGCAGATTTCATCCCCGATGTCCGCATAGGATGGATGTGTGCGACAAACAGAGACCACCCTTACAGCAGTTGCCAGAGGAAAAGTGCGAGCACAAGGTTTCCTGTTTTCTTTATCAAGAGAGTGTATGACATGGCACAGGACTTGCTTGAAGTCAAAGGTCTGACGAAATGTTTTCCCGTTTACAGCGGGATCATTAGGAGGAAAGTCGGCGAAGTCAGAGCTGTAGACGGCGCAAACTTTACACTGGAACGGGGAAGGAGTTTCGGGCTCGTCGGCGAGTCCGGTTCAGGCAAGACGACTCTGGGGAAGATGATCGCAGGAACATACATGCCGACGGGGGGTAGCATAGTTTTTGATGGCGTAGATGTAACCAACGCGATCTACAACAGGGCATTGAAGAGACGGATACAGATGGTCTTCCAGGATCCGGCTTCTGCCTTGAATCCCAGAAGAAGGATCAGGGATACGCTGCTCGACCCACTGAAAATTCATAATGTCGGTTCTGGACAGGCGCGTGAGAAACTAGTGATCGAGATGCTGGAAAGAGTTGGACTTTCACAGGAATTTCAGTACAGGTATCCGCACGAGCTTAGTGGAGGCCAGAAGCAGCGAGTTGCTATTGCAAGAGCCGTAATCACGCATCCCGATCTCGTTATCCTTGATGAACCGACTTCTGCGCTAGATGTGTCGGTGCAGGCAAACATCATGGAGTTGCTGAAGGAATTACAGAGCGAGTTTGACTTAGCTTATGTTTTTATTACGCACAATCTTAGCCTTGTCAGGAATGTTTCGGACAAGATAGCAGTTATGTACCTCGGAAGAATCATGGAATATGGGCAAACGGACGCCATATTCATGAATCCAAAGCATCCATACTCCGTCGCCTTGCTGTCAGTGATACCCACAGTATCCGACGAAGAGGAGAAGTTCTTACCCGAGCTCATGAAATTGTCAGGCGAGATAGCGAGTCCAGTGAACTTGCCGAAAGGCTGCAGATTCCACACAAGGTGCCCGAAACGGTTCGACCCTTGTGACAAGATTGAGCCGGAACCCACATGGCATGATGGACATGAGCTGAGATGTCATCTGTATACAGCAGATAGTCTACCCCGAGCGGCCCCAATAGGCAATTAGGCACGATGATGGCTCGGAATCAGGGCGCCCTAGTGTGACTAAGCTTCACTTGACGGCCGGGTGTACTAGTTCTTCCTTCTCCCCATCGAGCACTAGCTCGTCATCTAGGTAGAAGGAAACATTACGCATCCCTATGTCAAAGTGTGAGGGAGCATCGTTCTTCCCTCCCAGACCATTTAGCTTCGCTGGGCTGTCATAGGTGTTGATCCCAAATGCGAAAAGTATCTGACCATACATGACTTCCCAGTCCATTCCACTTTTCTCCGTGAAGCCAGCGGTCCAATCAGCGCCTCGATTTGTCCCCCATCCAACATGCGAAGTAATCAAGCTTCGTTCATCCTTGAACTTCTTTAGGAACAGCTCAAACATCTTTCCGGTTCCGTCGGAGCTATCGAACTCCGTAATCTTGCCATCTTTAACTGTGCACTTTGTGGGAGAAGTCGCATACATTCCGAGAGGAATGAGCCCATCTCCAGGTGCGATCACCAAGGTGCCATTGGCGCTATCCTCCAACGGAGCGCATCCGACCTGACCGCATTCTGTGTTGTCCCATCTACCAGGTTCATCTGCCGCCCCATATCCAGCGGAGCCTTTTCTGCCCGTCTTGTCGAGCGTCAAGTCCGTCCCGTACTTGTTCGTCATTCTGATTTTCTTCGCGCTCTGCAGAAATTCAGCGCCCCTTAGGCTAAGTCTACGCACCTCCTCGGTCGGACCAAGACGCCATTGAGCGGAGGTTGGTCCTTCGATCATTATGCTCCTCGCACCCGCCTTCAGGGCGGCATTGTGGGCGGTCTGGTAGAGATCGCAGTTCACTATCAGGTCTGCCTTCTTCATTATATCCACAATTCCCGGAAAGAACTCCTCTAATCCTGTGCCTGTCTTCATCGCGCCGCTGGGTATGTCAATACCGATCATGCGCGCACCAAGACTCTCTGCTGCCATTTGGAAAACCTGATTGTAATACGGCGGTGGCCTTCCTTCCGCCAGGGGTGCCCCACTGAACATTGGGTTTTCGAATACCAGAAGCGTTTCGTTCTCTTTCAGCTTACTCAGTTTGAATAGGTTCGTGATAAGTGAGAGTAGACTGTGATCCATACAAACCATCTGTTGCCGCGCAATGAGGCGAGCTCATTCTTAAGGCTGTCTCGCAGAGCATAGATCATATGGGCAGGCACCGAGCCCTTGAAAACATGATTCTATCAAGTCCATTGGCGCGGAGATATAATCAACCCACAGGGTCATGATTATAGCGTGGTAAAGCAGATGCGCATGGTTCCACATAGCACTGCGAGGCTCTTTCAAGATATGCTGAGATTGAACAAGTTGAGGAGTGGTGAGACAGTTGTTATAATTGTCCCCTACATTTATGATAGCGAACATCTCCTGGCTTCCGTCACAGCTCTAAGTGAAATAGGGACGGATTCTTACACAAGTCCCGGCCAGCGCCTATGTTTTTCAGGAGAACGGAATTATCGAAGAGCCACATGAAACTATATATTCAAGCGTTCCGCCAGACGGCAGGCGCTGCAGGAAGGCCGGGCATGACCACGGAAAAGAAGGAAACGATTAGTCTGGAGGAAGCAACGAAAGCCGTTGAGGCTACGGCTCGAAGGATAGCACTCCTACATCTCTCTTATGCGAGGACCCTCGTCGCAGAACTCGGTGAAACGGAAGGAACGAGGTTGATTGCCAAAGCAATAAGGGACTATGGCATTAGGATCGGAGAAAGGACGAAGAGAGATGTGCAAGAGAAAGGGCTGGAGCCTCTGCCTGAGAACTTCAATGCCGCAGAGACCTACGCAATACCTCGGTTTGGGATGAGTGAATGGACCGAGAAAGTACAGGTCGACAATGAAACGAGAACAAGAGTCCACGGGTGCGTACTTGCGAAAGTCTGGCATGAATACGGTGACGAGAAGCTCGGCCGTCTCTACTGCCACGTTGATCCTGCAAAATACATGGCCTACAATGCGTACTACAAACAGATTCACACAAGAGCGGTCCCAGATGGTGACGACTACTGTGAGATGGCGATAAGGCCCACATCTGAAAATGAAAGAAGGATTTTTTCGAGCAAGAGTGAGGATTGGTTCAGTATCGATAAATGAGCCGGGAGCTGCAGAACTACCCCGGCAACTGTACTGACCGTCCTCAGCGATGTTCTAGTTACAAACAAGCCCGAAGGCTTTCGCGCTCGAAGCTTTAACTTGACAACAGCGTGACAAGTTCTTTGAAACAGCAGACGAAGGCGTGATTCGCATGGCTAGATTGGTTGGATGAAGGGGCAAAGGACCGTCCTCAAGTCTCAGACCGTTCGTCAACGCGAATATTCTCCTTACGTTCAGCATTGAGCATTCAGCATTCCCGAGCGTGTGAGGACTTCAACGCTGAGTGGAACTGGACCTGTGTGGCCTCCAATGTCGTCTAGGTATCTGAAACGCCTTATCTTCTCATAGAAATGCGCTGCGACTATTGTGATTGGCTTGCCTTCAATTCGACATTATTGCCGCAAATCTCAGTGGGCCGACAGGAGGTTCGGCACCGGTAAGCCAGTGCCAGTTGTCCAGTTGCTTACGAGCAGAGCACCCCGATATTTGGGTAGATAATAGTTTCATCTATTAGGACGGCTCGCTTGCGCCTTGAGGCACAAAGACGTGCCGGGGTGAGAGCTGCGTGCGTTGTCTTGTGGTCAAGTTCTTGGCGTTCTTCGGGTTTCCATGTTTCGTCTGAGGCATCTTTGGAGGCAGCGGTTCAAGTTACGACTTGGCCTATTAGAACCAAGAGGGCATACAGAAGCCCAGAAAGGCCGGGATGCAGTGTCGTCACACAGAATAGTCACAACTTGGAAGTGTCCCAAAGCTCTGGCGGAATAGTTCTTCGGTAAAGGAACGGCGAATCATATCGGTTCATGCAACTCTCTAAGCAGGCATCTCTCATCTTCTATGCGTCTGTTATCTCCTGCCACACCCTTTGCAATGTGAGCATCGAAATCCATCTTTCAGCATGCACGTGATCCCTTAAATGCAAGGAACGTGCCCTCCGATGTCGATGAGAAAACGTGGTTGAGAAACTGAACCTCGGAGTGTGCGGTTTGGGGGGGATGGGCGTCGTATGCGCAAGAGCGTTCAAGATGTCACCGAAGGCCCATGTTGTGGCAGTTGCCGATGTAGTGGAAGATACTGCTAGGAAATATGCGGATGAGCTGAAAGCGACGGCATACAGTGAGTATCAAGAAATGCTTGAGCGAGATAAGCTGGACGCAGTGTGCATAACTACGCCGCAACACCTGCATGCTGAGCAATCCATTGCCGCCATGAACAGAGGGCTACATGTCTTCTGCACCAAGCCGATGGCCGTCACTTTGGAAGAGGCGGACAGCATGATCGAGGCAGCGAAGAAGAACAAGGTAAAACTCGAGATCAGTTTTCACTACCGATTCGACAAGCGGATCATGAAGATGAAAGAGATCATCGACAAAGGCGAGATAGGTAGACCTTTCTCAACTGTCACATCCATCCAGAGTTACCGTGGAGCGGAGTACTGGGCGAGTAGCCCATGGAGGGCCAGTCTCAGCCAAGCGGGCGGAGGCGCTTTGACCCTGAACTATTCGCACGATATCGACTTCCTGCAATGGTACTTCGGGCCGGTGGAATGGGTATTCGGTAAGGTGGATACGATGGTCCACAACGTGGAAGTGGAGGATGTCGCTACAGCGGTCATCAGGTTCAAGAAAGGTGTGATGTCCACATTCACCTGCAGCACGGCAGCTAGGGGCAGCAAGGCGCCCAGATTGGAGATCTTCGGTACTGAGGGAACGATCTCCCTACTCACAAGAGAAAGCAGAGATCCCAAGGTTCCATATCCCGCGGCTGTGCCGGCAGTCTATACAAAAGGACGATGGACGACTCTATCGATACGTGACTCTCCTGAGAGCGTTCGCCGGTGGAAGGGGAAGATTATGCCTTGGACAGTACCCCTAAAAGGCCTCTCCTCCATTGAGTCATTGGTCGCCCATATAGACGAGTTTCTCACCTGCGTATTGGAGGATAGAGAGCCCACGGTGCCGGGGGAAGAGGGGAAGAGGGTAATCGAGACCATACAGGCCATCTACATGTCAAGTCGACACGGAAAGATCGTGGAACTCCCTCTCACCGCCAGGGCCATGTAAGCGACGTCCCGAACTTTCATTGATCCACGAGAAAACGAGAAGCCTAGCCGGGAACGGAGACTGTGGATAGAGTGGATGAAAGAGATCTGTTGATGATCCCAAGACTGACCAACGTGAACCCCATGATGCTCTATGCCATGCCACGTTACATGCGTGTGTCAAATGTCCTGGGATAACACAGAAAAAGCTAATCTAGCCCGTGGCGCAGACACAGCGCCATGTCTCCTAACATCATTGGTGAGCTTGTCCCACTTTTCAAGAAGGAACTCCAATTCTGTAAGGTCAAACAGGGCGAAACCGTGGCATTGTTTACCGAACCCAGATTCGAACACCCATCTTATTGGCAAGCCTTCATGGGAGCAGCCGAAGATCTCGGAGCCGACGTTTTCCAGGTGACAATTCCAGCGTTTAGGAAGCCCGAGATACCTCAGGCCATTACAGAAACACTACAGAAGGCGAATCTCGTAATAGACATGACCCAAGTACCCGGGGGTACCTCACCCTGGCTCTATACGGATTCGCACAACAAAGTCCTAGCAGCTGGCGTGAGAACGCTCATGGTCAACCATCCGCCGCAAGTCTTGAGAAGACTTCTGCCCGACCCGGCGGTTGCGAGACGTGCGCGTAAGGGTGCGGAATTCCTCGAAAAGGCTAAAACCATACGTGTCAGGTCCGAGGCCGGCACGGATCTGACATTAAGCAAGCAGGGCAGGATTGCGGGTCTTCAACAAGGTTACACCGACGAACCGGGACACTGGGATCATTGGCCCTCTGGAGGCGTCGCCACCGCACCTCTGGAGGATAGCGCAAATGGAAGCCTGGTGCTAAACACCGGCGACTGGATAGTAAATTTCGACAGGATGGTGAGTGAACCCCTCAAGATATCGGTTAAGGACGGAAAGATCACCGATATCCAAGGAGGCGCTGAGGCCGCCATGCTACGCGAATGGCTCAAGCTGTGGAACGACGAATGGGCTTATGTAACTTCTCACATAGGTTGGGGCTGCGAGCATAGAGCGATATGGGGTGCATCAATAATGGATGTTGAAAGCTGCTACGGAAGCATGCTAATAGCGTTCGGCTCCAACTTCTTTATTGGTCCTGCCAGACATTGCGGATTGGGCGGGAAGAACAGGTCCAAAGCACACATGGATATAGGTGTCAGAAACTGCGACTTGCATGTTGATGAAGTTCTCATAACTAGCAAGGGCCAGATTGTACCGGACGAGCTGAAGTAGCTTTCAGGCGTCCTTTCCTAGGGGGTCTGCGGGCGAATATTGAACGGATCTTGTCCACGCCATCCGAATGGATTGCCCTCTGATGCTCGTGTTGGTGTGTTGCACCCTAGAGCGATCCAAGAGTTTGTTGGACGGAAAAGACGCAGCCTGACTTCCATGTGCTCGCGAAGGCATAAGAATGGCATCATCAGCCACATAGGGAGGAACAGAATTGTATGCTACAGGCCTGAAGTGTGTCAAATGCGGTGCGGAATATTCTACGAATGAGAAATCCGCGGTCTGCCCAAGATGCAACGGGCTCTTTGAAATCCGTTACGACTATGGTTCAATGCATGACGAATTTGGCAAGTCAGATCTGGCCACGACCAAGGCGCGGGGACTGTGGAGGTATGCCAAGGCCCTTCCCGTGCGCCCCGAATCGATTGTCACTCTCGGGGAAGGGTTCACACCGCTCGTAGAAACTAGGAAGCTTGTGAGAGGCGTGAAGCTCTTGGCGAAACTCGACTACATCATGCCAACAAGCTCTTTCAAGGACAGAGGTTCAACAGTTGCAGTTTCCAAGGCGAAAGAGCTGGAAGTGAACGCGGTTGCCATAGACTCGACCGGAAATGCGGCTGCATCACTGTCTGCCTACGCTGCAAAGGCTGAGATTCCATGTTACGTGTTCGTCCCATCGTCCACTGAACCAGAGAAAGTTGTTCAAATGTCTGCCAGCGGAGCCAAAGTCATCAAAGTGAAGGGTACGCGGCAAGACACTCACGATGTCATCGAAGAGGCGTACAGAAAATACGGTTGGTACTACTGCGGCTTCATGGTGAGCCCCTATGCGATTGAGGGAACGAAGACCATTGCCTACGAAATTTGTGAGCAATTGGACTGGAAGCCACCTGACTGGGTGGTCTTTCCCGTTGGAACCGGCAGCGGTATCGTAGGTTGTGCAAAGGGCTTGCAGGAATTGCGCAAGCTCGGCTGGATAGACAGGATTCCAAGGCTAGTCTGCATCCAAGCTGAAGGTTGCGCACCAATTTCCAATGCCTACAAGAGAGGTGGAGAAGACATAATCCCTGTGAAGGCCCCGCACACTGTGGCAGAGGGTCTTGCAGTCGGAGCGCCGCCAAAAGGCAGTCTTGTACTTGAAGCTCTGCGCAAGACAGGCGGGCTCGCAGAGGTAGTGACTGACGACGAAACCATTGAATGTGCCAAAGTTCTCGCTGCCAAGGAGGGTTTGTATGCCGAGATCTCAGCCGTCCCCTCTATCGCGGGCGTGGTCAAACTAGTGAAAACGGACATAATCGAGAGAGGCGACACAGTCGTATGCGAGCTTACGGGAACAGGTCTTAAGAGCAGTCGAGAGTATTCACAGATGGTTCAAGAACCGTCAGAAATCGAACCGAATCTTGAATCCCTCATTCACGTGCTCAGAGGATAGACAGAGACAAGGAGCTCGAGTTCAGCATCCCAGAGGGATAAACCCTCCCATGTTCTGGCGAATTCTGAAAATCTGCAGAGGGCTATCTATCTTTCTCAGGGTCGGTAACCTCACACAAATGGTTGAAGAACCATGTCAAGTACCCAGTTGACATCACGCCGGAGAAAGCTCAGGTTTGAGGATTTCTGTCGTATTAGGCAGGTTTCCGGACCTCAGGTATCCCCTGAGGGTGGCGAGATCGCTTTTTCGGTAACCGATCCCGTCTGCTCTCAGAACCGATATGCCACACGCCTCTATGTGATGGGTCTCGAGGGAAGAGTACGTCAGCTAGCGGCTAATGGTTCGGATAACCGTAATCCGATCTGGGCGCCTTCTGGGACCAGGATCGCCTTCATTTCGAATGTGGATGGAGAGGAAGGCCTGTGGACGGTCTCTCCTGAAGGAGAGACTTCGACTAAGGTTGTATCTCGTGGCGAAAACCTGTCTTCACCATCATGGTCTCGGGATTCACGAAGGATTCTGTTTCTTTCGAGGGTCCCACAAGGCGATACATCGCAGAGCGATGTGCTGGTAATCAAGACATTGCCCTACAAGTTTGATGGGTTCGGATTTCTGAAGAACAGATGGAGTCACCTGTTCGTCGTGAATGAGAATGGTGGAGAACTGAAGCAAGTCACCGAAGGAGAATACAGCGTCACTGCAGCGGCGTGGAATGCTGACGGCAGCAAGATCGCTTACTTGGCCGCAAAAGGCGAGCGCCGAGAATTCTCCTACAGAAACGACGTGTGGCTCGCGGACGTAAAGAGTGGAGACTCTGAGAGGCTTACCGATGGCGAGCGATACTTCCAATCATTGTCCTTCTCGCCAGACGGTAAATGGTTGGCGTATCTCGGAAGGAAACGGACGTATGGACTGGCAACCAAGACCGACATCTACGTCCTCAATCTTGATACAAACGAAGAACTCAACTTAACAGACGAGTTCAATTCCAAAATAGGAGACACTGTGGCCAGCGGAACCTCATCTGTGACAGATCCAAGCCCGGTCTGGACAATGGACTCTGGTGGAGTCTACTTCCTTACAGCGATGAATGGGGTCGCTGATCTTTACGAGGTTTCGTTGAAATCCAAGAAGGTGCGATGCCTAACCGACGGAGAGAGGACCATTCAATCCTACAGTTTTTCCAAAGATCAGACTGTGCTATCATTTCTGGCGACGGACATGGTTAGTCCGTCTGAGATATGGGTGGCCGTAAAAGGTCACACGCATAAGCTGACCTCCTTCAACGCTCCGCTTGTAGAGGAACTGGAGCTTTCAAACGGCCAGAAGTTCACATTCGCAGCGAGTGATGGGGTTCCTGTTCAATGCTGGTTCTATCCTCCTGTTCGACCCGCAAAGAGAGAAAGAAGCCCGATGATTCTAGTTCTCAAGGGCGGGCCACATACTTGGTGTTACGGGGACGCCTTCAGTTTTCAGGCTCAGATTCTCGCAGCAGAAGGTTACGCCGTGCTCTACACAAACGAGAGGGGAAGTGGTGGGTATGGAGAGGAATTTGCCAGAACAGCCAGAGCCAGGTTCTATGGGGAGAGGGAATTTCAAGACCTAATGGAAGCAATTGACTACGCCATACATAACTTCCAGGTGGATCCAACTAGACTCGGGATAACCGGATATTCTCGTGGGGGATTTCTAACCAACTGGGCGATAACTCACACGCATCGTTTCAAGGCAGCAGTATCGGCAGGAGGCATCTCGGACTTCTACAGCTTTTACGGAACAGGCGACGAAATGCACATCTGGTGTGAAGAAAACTTCGAAGCTACGCCTTGGGATGACGAAGAACTGTACCTGTCCAAGTCGCCAATCAGATATGTGAAGAATGCCACTACGCCCACGATGATTATTCACGCACAACAGGACCATAGATCGTCCGTTACGCAGGCGGAGGAATTCTATACCGCGCTAAAGAGACTCGGCAAAGAGACCGAACTTGTTGTCTTTCCCAGCGAGAATCATGGTCTCCCTAGGGCTTCACAACCCCAGCATTTGATTGAGTATCATCGACAGGTAGTCAGATGGTTCAAGAAATACCTCTGAAGAAGAATGCAAGAACCTACTTCTTCCGTATTGTGAAACTGAGGGTTCCGTCATTCTCTTCTACAGATACCAGCATATTGCCCGTCGCTCTGCACCAAGCTGTGACATCCTGTTTTGCTGTCGGATCATCGGCCAACAGTTCGAGTAGGCCTCCGCTTTCGATGTGCCTGATCACGCGCAGTAGTACCTCTATGGGGCCCGGGCAGAAGAGCCCTCGGGCGTCGACGGTTTTCTTGCCTGCAGAACTCATTGTGCTCGTAGGCTACCTCTTGATCTCGAATTGTGGGGGCACCCTAAACGTGGTAAACTTGCTCTGAGCGAGTCCCATGTCCGCGAGCGCTGCGCAAACATGCACTCCAGCAACCACCGGGTCGATCACAGGAACTCCGAGTTGCTTCTCCAAGTCCTTTCTCAAGCCGGAGAAACCCGAGCAACCCATGACAATCACTTCTGCGCCCGTTTCCTTCAGTGACTGTTCACAATTCTTGGCGATCAGGTCTTTGGCACTCACTCGATCATCCATAACACCCAGAACGGTCAACCCGATCGGTCGGAACGCAAACTGGTAGTCAGGGACACCGAGCTTCTTGATGTACCGGATCTGCCTGGGAACAGCCGTATCGGCGCTAACTATCACCAGGAACTTCGTCGCGAGCAACCTTGCAATGGCATAGGAAGCTTCAGTGATACCCACCACCGGTATGTTAGCGAGTTCCTTAGCTGCTTCAATTCCGGGGTCTCCGAACGCAGCGATCACAACTCCATTGTAACCCTTCTTTTCCGCCTCAGCGACCATCTTGTGCACTTCGACGGCGGCAAGATAGTTGTGATAGTAAGATTCTAAGCCGATAGGCCCCTTTTCCGGATTAACGACGTCGACTTCAAGACTCGGGGTCTTGTATGCAGAAATTGCGTCTGCGATTACCTTTGTGTTTTTGGGGTTCGTGTTCGGATTGATCACCAGTATTCGCGTGGGGTTCACCATCCCGTTGGCTCGGCAATCTTCAGTAGGGTATACAGGTAGTCCCCTGGGAAGACGACACGTCTAGGGAACATTGTATGCACCACGCCGTCGATCGGAGATGTCACTTTGCATAGTTCGGAACCATCGATGTTAGTAATGCGACCCAGAACCTCGCCATTCTTGGGGAGATCTCCCTGGTCAGCTCTTGCGTGAAAGATGCCAGCAACCGGTGCCGCAACTCGGTACCATGTCGTGTCGAGGAACCGCTGATGCTTTGGTTTTGTCGGCGAACCCTTTAACATGCCGAAGTGCTTCAGAAGATTTCTTACGCCTTCGACGTGCGCTATGACTTCCTCCTCGGATGGTTGTGTTCTGTATCCCAAGCCGCTCTCGGTTATGGTCGAAGGGATCCCTCGCTTCACCGTCTCGTAGATCAGCGTCGTTGGACCTGTGTGGCGGATGTCTGGCGTGCCAGGCAGAACGTACTCGTATCCAACGACTTTTGCCATTTCTTCTGAGACTTCGTCGACTTTCTTGTCTATTCGCTTTGCATAGATCGTGTGAACGAGGTGTGACTCGTCCAGGTCTCCGCCTCGCAAGTCAACATGATAGTTGGATTTCAATATGACCTCGTTGAACAGTTTGTGAGCCACTCTCTCAGTCAGTGTTCCATTCGGATTGCCCGGAAAAGCCTGGTTTATGCTCAGGCCATCCATCAGACTCACGGAATGGGTGAGGCCAAACCATGGAGTCCGGAACTGAAAAACGGTCATGTACACTGCGGGAACTATGAGCAGCCTCCCGGTCAGGTCCTTGGGATCCGTCCCCTGGTAGAGTCGTGCAGCAGCCTCGACACCGGCGTACTCGGTGGGAAACAATCCGCCCGTGACAGTAAAGGTGGGTCCGGCCGCTGAGCCGTTAACAACTCCCAACGGAATTTCGATCTTGCCAGTTGACACGGCGTCTATCACGGTGATGTGGCCGAATCTCTTCTGTCCCTTCTCCGCATCAAGAGGGCCAAGATTTTGAGAGGTCATGACTGCGGATCATCGAAGAAGGCACATATAATGATATCTTAGGATGATGTCTTTGAGAATCTGAACTGTGCCTGTGTTCCGTCTTTCTCAAAGACAACAGCGACGTTAACGCTATATGATTGCGCACGCTATCACATAGGCCATTCAACGAGAGGAGTTGAGAACACCATGTCCGGTGAGACTCTGAGAGTCCAGAACCTCGAAGCTCCAAAAGGGAGTAAGAAACAAGGTTATCTCAGGATCGCTGAGAAACCGGCGGGTCCACACCAAGTTCCGATGACGCTGATCAATGGGGCGGGCGAAGGACCGACATTGATTGTCAACGGCGGTGAACACGGTTCAGAGTACAACGGTCCAGCCGCTGCCTTGAGATTGTGTGCGGAACTTGATCCGAAGAAGATTCGTGGGGATGTGATCATAGTTCCTATGGTTAACACTCTGGCTTTTGAGGGCAGATGGATGCACTCCAACCCAGTTGACTATAGGGACATTACAACATGCTACGTGCCCGAGATCCCGAAAGGAGCCTCCGGGCACCCACTCATTACGTATCAAGTTGCCCAAACGTTCTACCGTGACGTGCTCTCAAAGGGAGACTACAGGCTGAACCTGCACGGGGGTGATCTCGAAGAGGATGTGCTCTGCAGTACAATGTACTCGAAAACAGGCACAGATGCCAAGAGAGATGAAGCATCACTCGCGCTGTGCAGAAACTTCGGTTGGACATGGATCAGGGAGGGACTTCCAAGCCCGAAGCAGAAAACGAGTGAGGAGAAAGACCTCAGGATGCCTATCGGCATTGGTACAGAGGCTGGAGGCATGGGAAGATGCCAGAGTGACGATGTTGACCGGGTAGTGAATGGAGTAATCAACGTTATGAAATACCTGAAAATGCTCGATGGAACTCCCGAAATCCCCCCGGTGGCGAAGGTCTTCAACCCATACCACATCTATGCAGAACGCGGCGGATTCTTTGTCTCAAACGTCAGAGCCGGAGACATGGTCAAGAGAGGCCAAGCAATCGGCGTCATAAGAAACCTCTTCGGCGAGGTCGTTGAAGAGATCGAGGCCCCTACCGACGGCGTCGTCCACATGGTAACATCACCCGCAACATACGAAGGAGACGCTGTGTTCGAACTGGGCAAAGACATCAGAGAGATAAAATGATCAACTGAAACACGGATCGACCGAGAACTACGCAGTGCCCGGGAATGCTTGTTTGCTAGCGAGACCGTTGCAAGTAGGTGCCGGTCTCGCATGTGATCTTTTTGAACGGTCTTGACTTCATTGTGATCCCCCCTCTTCTCGGAGATCTTCAGACTTCTCTACGCCAGGTTCCGTAAAGCTATTGCAGCGTTTGTATGAGCAATTGCAGCCGCGTTCTGACAGTTTTGCATGGGCAGTGAAGGCGATCCTCCTCAATTTGACTCGCAGTGGTAGTCCAGACCTTATAGGAGGAAGTAGGAGGACAGCGTTGATGTCTGTATTCCGAGGCCTGCTTCCCTCACTTTCTCGTATATCTTCACTTCAACTCCCGCACTTTGCATGTTTGTTCCTTCGCAGGAGAATATGGTGACCTCATCATCATCTTTCCTTCCGGGCTTCAACCCGGCAACTACTTGGCCAATCCATTCGATTTTCTCCGGTTTCAACGAACCCTGTTTGATTGCGAGGACTATCTGCCCAATCCAAGTTGGTGCTCTTTCACTATCGACAATTACCCTGCTAGCCTTCTTCAGTGTGGCCGCGTCGAGTTCAACTTTGTGCGGATCATCGGCTCCTATCGAGTTGATGTGTGTACCGTTCCTCACCCATTCTCCTTGCACGACTGGTTGGGTGGCCCGAGTCGAGGTGACAAGGATGTCCGAGTTCCTCACAACTTCTTCGACCGTGTCACTGGGAACTATGTCAATGCCCAGCTTACTAGCCATCTCCCGGGCATACTCAACATTCTTTCTTCTTCCAGAGTGGACGAAGGCTTTGGTGATGTTTCTGACCTTTGGGAGAAAAAGGAGCTGACCTTTGCCTACCAAGCCTGTTCCAACGATGCCCGCAACAGTGGAATTCTTTCGGGCTAGGTATTTTGCGCCGACCGCGCCGGCTGCGCTAGTCCTCATCCATGTGGCGTAAGATGATTGAATGATTGCCAGTGTCTTACCTTCATCAGGATCAATCACATGAGTTATGTATGGTGAGATTCTGGCTGGAGGAGAGGTCTTCGCGTTGGTTCCTTCCTGCCAAAAGTGGAAAGCGTGAGAGATTACGACCCTGTTCTGTTCCTCAAGATAGACCAAACCCTGCCCGACGCTTGTGGTACCCGGGGCCAGGTGCGGCAGGTCTTTGCCTTTCATTCGAACTTCTCGTCTTGGCGTGTCCTGAACTTTGCCTAGCCCGTGTTGGCGGTAAACGTCCTCTACCGCTTCAATTACGTCTTCGGGTGCAACGGCTTCTCTAACGTCTTCATCCCGAATGAGTAGCGTCATCTTTCTCCGATCCGGTTTTGTTAGACTCTCATTTAAGCTGAATCACTCGGGTCTCAGAGACCTACGCTGGGCTCCCGTAACCTTTCTTTTCTTCAAAGTCTAGGAAACTCGTTCCGCTCACACTTACCACCATGGCCGCCTCTCTCCCAGTTTTCTTGGCTTCCAAAGCTTCATCTATGATTGCTCTCACGGCGTAGGCCGACTCTGGCGCTAACAGTCGCCCTTCAGTCTGAAGGAAGATGCGGGCCGCCTCGAAGATCGCTTTCTCGTCTCTCGGATAGACTCGCGTATCGACGAGGCCCATATGCCGGAGCAAGCTAAGCAAGGGGGCTGTAGTCTGAGTCTGAATTCCCACGGCTTTTATCGGAACCGGAAGGGTTTCCCAACTAAGTCGATAGGTCTTCACCAAGAGGTCATCCATAGCGCCTTCTGCGGTTTGCCCAGGAGGAGCATAGTCGTATGTACCATCTGTCAGCTTGGATGAGGTCTCTGACTCTGCTCCGAGGAACCTTACTTCTAGCCTTTTCTTTACGACATCTTCAACGAAAGGCGCGATTAGTCCGAACAAGTGGCTTCCCGCGCCCACGGAGGCTACTAAGACATTGGGCTCCTCACCGATCAAATCTAGTTGCTTCTTAACCTCGAGACCGATGACCGTCTGTGTCATTAGAACGTGATTGAGGAAGGAGGAGCTTACTGTGACCCCGTCTTCGCTTTGTTTTGTTTCCTCTACGACCTCTCGCTGCGTGATCGCCCTAGAGCCTCTATCATTCGGGTCCTCCCGTAACAGTTTCCTTCCGATCTCGGTTCGGGTAGTTGGAGATTCGTATAGGTCTGCTTCAAACATACTTCTGAGCAAGAAAACTTGGTCCGAATTCTGTGCGCAATCCGCTCGAGTCATGAAGATAGTGGGCTTAAGACTAAACAACTTCGCAGCGAAAGCATGAGCGAACTTTGTTCTCGTTCGAACGGAGCCTGCGAAAATTGTCCGCTTGTAACCTTCTTTCATCGCCCAGAACGCTTGCGGAATGGCTGTATTCATCTTGAACGTCCCTGTGGGCGGAAGATCCTCACACTTGTAGTAGATTCTAGCCGGGGTCCCAAGAAACTTCTCAAGATGATGAGCCCGAATTAACGGAGTGGGTCGACCACAATGAACGTAAGCGGTCAGTACATCATCGGGTACCGGAATCCAACGTTCTTCAGAGAACTCAAGCTGAGATGCAGTCCTAGTGTAAGTCTCGGGCAAACTCCTAACCTCTTTGCCTGTTTCAATCTCTCGGTAGGACGGGAAGGTTCGTGGCATGTCTGCCAGAAGGTTGTACCATCTAGTCGGAATCTCTTCTTGAGGAAGATCTGTTCGATAGGTCCTCAATTCGTCTAACACATTCCTTTGGAGAAAAGTATTCACTCTATTCATTTCAGCCTTGCTGAGGCCCGAAAACACAGCGCACCACAACCTCGTTGTGAAGCACTTCACGGTGGGCCATGGGGCAACTATCAGCTTTCCTGACCAAGACAGCGAGCACCAACACTGTATCATTAGCGGCTGCGGCTTGATGGATGGAGCATACGTTCACAGCGAGAATGTAATCTTCGTAAGGCAACAAGTCTCCACACAAGATCAGTCAAGCCGGCGAGTTGGTCGCTCTGTTCGCACGGCTACACGTCGTACGTGAATGCTCGAAAACATGAATAGGAGCTTGGGAAGTCTATTGAACCTCTCAGATTGCAGTCGATCATCATGACCCAACTGGTTAAGTTGTTTCAGCCGATTGAGATAGGGAAGATGCGGCTGAAGAACAGAATCGTGTTCCCAGCCATAGGTACCAGATTTGCCGGTGTAACCGGTGAAGCCACTCAGAGAGACGTTGACCATTTCAGAGCGCGAGCAAAGGGTGGCGCTGCCCTGCTCGTCGTTCCTTGGGTCTTGGTCGAAACGAAGCTGGGGAAGAAGATTGGCAGACTCAGGCTTGATTCAGACGAATACATGCGAGGCCTGCACGAAATAGCGGATGCGGCGCATCTGGAAGGAAGCAAGATCGCTGTGCAACTTGCGCACCCGGGCAGAGCAATGAGCTCCGAGGAAACAGGCGGCGGGGTTGCTGTCTCAGCGTCCGAATTCTACACAGAGTCTTTCCGAACTAAGGCCAGAGCCCTCTCGGTCGAGGAAATCGAATATCTAATTGACGCTTTCGCCGCAGCCGCGTACAGGGGCAAGAGGGCCGGTTTTGACGCCGTCGAGTTTCACGCGGCGAGCGGGCATCTCATATCGCAGTTCCTATCGCCGTACGTGAACAGACGCGCCGACAGATACGGCGGAGATCCATCCCGAAGAATGACTTTCCTTCTAGAGATAGTTCGTCGAACCAGAGAGAAGACTGGCAAGGATTACCCGCTTCTTGTCAGAATCAGCGGCGATGAGTTTGTGGACGGTGGCCTCACGCTGGAGGACAACAAGTTCATCGCAAAGGCCTTGGCCGAAGCTGGTGTTGACTGCATTGACGTGACTATTGGAATCGTAGAGTCCTATCACAAAGCGATGCCCCCCATGTCCGTGCCGCGGGGAGCATATGTCTATCTCGCTGAAGGAATCAAGAAGACCGTAGATGTGCCTGTCATCGCTGTTGGAAGGATCAACGACCCAACGTTGGCCGACAGAATCCTGCAGGAAGAAAGAGCAGATCTAATCGCAATGGGACGGGCGCTACTTGCTGACCCCGACTTGCCGGAGAAGGCTCGCAATGGAGCGTTCGAGGACATCACGCCATGCATAGCCTGCAACAGATGTGAGATGGCGACCTCTGAAAATTTGCCGATCAGATGCGCCGTGAATCCGCGCTTAGGACGAGAAAGGAGTTACGATTTGAAATCCGCCGACAAAGCAAAGAACGTCATCGTTGTAGGCGGCGGACCCGCCGGCATCACCGCTGCCAGGATCGCGGCCCTAAGAGGCCACAACGTTGTGCTCTATGAGAAACAATCTAGGTTGGGAGGACAGCCAGAATCTCTTCAAATGCTTCCCTGATGCCATCAGTGACAAGGAGTGATACCCGACAACGTTCAGTTCTCTTTCTAGGCAGTGAACACGCACTTCCTCCGCGAGTGACATTTCACTTCTAGGAGAGGTTATGATGACGTGGTGAATTGCTCCCAGAATCCCGTGGTCGGTTCTATTCGCCACGTCCGCCAAGAGCTCTACTTCCTTGGAGGTTTTCGTCATCCTGAGTTCGCGGAGCAGTTCATCACAGCTTTCCAGTTTGGTCTCACCTAGAAACGCTTTCAGGTTGTCTGCGAAGACGCAGGGCGCGCGATCAAAGTCGAGGCCTAGCCTTCCTCCAGGCTTGACGAGTGTGCGTATTGCTTCGCCGAGCTGCGTGACAGCTGTTGTCACGTTATCGATCGCTTCGGCGTACGGCCTTGTCCTCTTGATTGAGCCAAGTTCACGGATCGTGGACTCCCACTCTGTGGGGCAGATGCATTGGGGATCGCCAGTCCTAGGCCAAAGAACTGCGACGTAACGATCTGGGTAGCTGTGCAAGAACGGGAGTGGTGCCCGACTTAGATATTGAACATTGTCAGCACCAACAGCGACTATTACATCGAATTCGGATCCTTCTATCGCTTCCCTGATCTTCTTGACAATTGCTTGATCTTCCGAGTGCGAACACCTCCCTAATGCGTTGATCTGAATCCCATGACTTCGTACAATCGATCCCAGCTCCTGTACCAGCTCAGGAGCCTCGAACCGTCTTCAACGATTTCGTAGGTGTCTTTGGAATGGATCAGCTCCTGACGCGGGCCGAATGTGTAAATGTCAAGGGCGATGACCATCCCGAGCTCAAGGACAGTCTGATCCTGCGGTCCGAGATAGGGGGGTTCTCTGTCGCTTGTGCCAGCTCCGTGCCCGACAGGAACTCTGTCCCAGAATCTGATGCGCCCCTGGCGCGCCGTTTTCGCCACTTCTTCGAAGATGTCCTTGGACCGGACACCAGGCTTCAGCAGACTCTGCGCTGCTGCTTTCAGAGCCAGATTGTCTTTGTAGGCCGCGGCTTGGTCTTCTGTAGGACACCCGGTGACTGCCATGCGCCCAGCGTTAGACCAGTAGCCGCGATGATGATTCGTGACGTCGATTCGGATGACTTCACCCGTGCGGAACCTTCCTCGCTGAGGGACATAGTATGCGTGGCCTTCACTACCCTGGAGAGTTGCCAAGTGCCCAACTCCTGAACCGCCAGACTCGTACACGTGAACTCTGACTCGCTCAGTAAACTCTGCGATCGTGTATCCAAGGCTATCTAGAGCCCCTTCGAGGTGATTCAAAGCAAACACAATTCCTAGCTCGGAATGCTTGGCGGCGGTCTCAAGCAGATCAACCTCGTCTTTCGTCTTCAGAATACGAAGTTGTCCAAGCATCATGTCACACGACAACCATTTGATTTCGGGGAGTGCTTGCTCTGCTGAGAGGGCAAACGACTTGGATACCCGTGACTTGTCCAGACCTACTCTCTTGTTCGTGAGCCTTAGCGCGCCCACCACCTCGGCCAAGGTCCTAATCACAGGGTGGACTGAAGTACCTGTGTTCTCGTCATAGGGTGCGATAGTTCCCTTCCATCCTTGCTCGCGAATGCAGTCGGACCAGTCAAAGGGACAGATTATTGCGTCGTGCTTGTCCTTGGTCTTGACCACGAGGGCTTTCCGGTCAGGATAGTTGGTTGCAAAGGGCAGAACCACGCCGGTAAGGTAGGTGAAGTTGTCTAGGCCCGCCGCAACAATCGCATCATAGTCGTGCATTGCAGTCTGAACTTTCGTTTGCACGCTTCGCATGACTAACATTCTCAAAAGTGGTGGTGGTCAAATAGAGAAATAGTGTCGGTTTGCTGCTGCTTGCGGATGTTCCAAATTTCGTTCTTCTTGGATTCTCTACATGACGAGACTCAGAAGCGCCATTCGCACGGTGACGCCATTCGCAGCTTCGCGGAAGTATGCTGCATGTGGCGTTTTGTCGACTTCTGGATATATCGCGAACCCGCTCACACCGCTCCTTGGCAGATCATGCATGATTATCAGGTCTTTCTTTGATGCTATTAGCTTGTCCAGAGATATTCGCCAAGACTCTGCGAATTTTGCAGCCTCCGCTTTCTCGTGTTCAAGCAACTGCTCGGGTTTCTTACCCTTGTATGGTCCCGCGTCGACGACGAAGCAAACGTCCGCCTCTTTCAGCGCTTCCTCCAAGGTTACGTTGCGATATCTTGCCCTACTTTCTCGAATGTATTTCAAGTATTTCTCACTTGGGCTACCACCTTCGGGGTTGGCAAAGAGCAGTTCTACATCGTACTTGGCCAATCCGTACAAGCGCGCGTGTGCTGTTCTTTCGTATCTTATGTTCCCTGTCATTGCAATTCTAAGTCCGTCGATCTTGCCTTTCTCCTTCTTGATGGTGTAAATGTCCAACAGTCCTTGAGTGGGGTGTTCCATGTCTTCCGGGGGTATGCGGTATCCTCCGTTTATGACAGGGATATTAACCACCTCAGCCGCGAGGTATGGGTAGTAGTCAAGACCCGTTTGTGGGGCCCTCATGACTATCACGTCTGAGTAGTCTTCCACCATTCTGATGGTGTCCTCGAAAGTTTCTCCTCTGGTCGGATCTCCGAATCTGCTTACGGCGGCGTCTGCCCAGCCGATTACTCCGCCTCCGAGTCTCAGCATGGCGGATTCGAAGCTAAGCCTAGTTCTTGTGCTTGTTTCGAAGAATAGGGCCGCCATGATCTTGCCTCTCAGCAAGTCGTAGCTCTTTCGTGGGTCTAGTCCATCTGCTGCGTCAAAGATCAGTTCCATCTCTTGCCGGGTTATGTCTTTCAAGGAGATTATGTCGCGACCTCTCAACGTGTTCTCAACCATAGCTCGGACCTCCTTCCTTGGTTCTGGTCATACCGTCTTTGTGAAATCGGGTTTGACGAACTTGCCAGTTCCAGGTTTCGCAACAACCTGGCCATCTCGCATGACCTCTACGCCATTCACCAGCGTAGCAATGGGCACTCCTTCCACTTCCACGCCATTGTAGACTAATGCGATTTCTTTGGCTTTGGTGTAGAACTCCTCTGCTTTAAGCTTCTTTCTCTTCTTCAAGTCTACAATGACCAAATCGGCGTCAGATCCAATCTGAAGGCTACCTTTCTTGGGATACAGACCGAAGATCTTTGCCACGTTCTCCGAAACTACTTCTACAAGCCTTTGAAGGGATATCAAGCCGCGATTCACATGGGTCAGCATGACAGGCAGAAAGGCGTCAAGGCTTGGCGTCCCCATCGAAGCCTTCCAAATGTTCTCAAGCCCAGCTTCCTTCCACTGTTTAGGAAAGGGTCCATGATCACTTGTCACAATATCAATCGTTCCATCATTCAATCCCCTCCACACTTCAGCAATATCGTCAGCGGTCCTGATCGGAGGATTGATCTTTGCATAAGCACCATACTTGTTAACTTGGTCCGCAGTGAAAGTAACGTAGTGTGGGCAAGTCTCAGCCGTCAATCGTTCCGGATTCTCTTTCGCGCGTCTGACAACCTGAACGGCTTCACGAGCGGAAACATGGCAGATATGTATTCGAGCTCCCGCCGCCTCCGCAAGCATTACAGCGCGGGAGATCCCTTCTGCTTCCGCTACGCCGGGCCTTGCTTCCAGATACGCAGCGAGATCCTTCTTGCCCTCGGACTGGAGCTTTTCTGCCATGTATTGGAATATTTGCCAGTTTTCCGCGTGCACACATGACGGCAAGCCCGTTTGGGCAATCGTCTTGAAGGCTTCAAAGAACGACCCGTCATCAGTCACGTACAATCCCCACATGTCCTCTTCTCGGCCAGGTGAGGGCTGAGGCATGAAAGTCTTGAAGGCGATCGCCCCTGCCGCAGCTAACTTGGGAATCTCTTCAAGGTTCTGGCTTCCAGCACCCCCGAAAAGTCCAAAGTTCACAACGGCTTCCCTCTCCGCCACTTTTCGTTTGTCTGCCAAAGCCTCGGCAGACGCGGTCGGAGGAAGAGTCTGAGGCATTTCAAGAATCGTGGTGATTCCTCCTGCGGCAGCCGCCATTGTGCCCGTAGTGAAGTCCTCCCAGTCTGATCTTCCCATGCCATGACAATGACAGTGACCGTCGATCGGCCCCGGTATCACCAGATTACCATGGAGATCAACGGTTCTGTCTGCTTCTGGAAGATTCTCGTTCTTGCCCATCGCCACGATCTCACCCGCGTCGATGCCCAGTCCGCCTTCAAAAGTACCTCCTCGAGTGACGATCTTGCCGTTCCTCAGAACCAAGTCAACCACTGTCAAGATTTCCACTCTCCGAAATCGAATCGAAAACTGGCATATTAGACACTTGTGATTGGTTTCCGGGCAAGAGAGGGCAGTTCATCTTGCAAAAACCGAGCATACGTATTGTGCAGTTTTCTTATCAGGGAAGGTACCCTTCGATCTGACAATGTTGCTCCCGACGGCCTATGGAAAAGCGTTTAATATCAACTTGGCAAGCTCCGTAAGCCCGGCGATAGAGAATGCATCGGCACATCGATGACGTTAGACCCGTAGAGGTCAGCAAGGGCGTATTCGAAAGGGTTCTCTTGGGACCTGATGACACGAAGCATCACAACTTGGTTGTTAAACATTTCACAATCGGGCCTGGCGGGAAAGTCAGTTTCACTCACGAGAACGCAGAGTACCAACACTATGTGATTAGCGGCTGCGCGGAATGGGGCGGAATGTATGCTCACAGTGAAACGGCGATCTTCGTTCCTGGCAATAAGGTGCCAACGACGATGGGACAAGCAGGAGAAACAGAGCTTCGACTGATCACACACATCTACAAAGCTCCGAAGCCATACTTCAGGTGGGCAAAAGTTAGGGCTTTCCACCTCTACCAAGCGCAGTATACGACACTTCGTCCATCAGTAATCGGACAGCAACTCATCACGGAGGAACAGCACGCCATAAGCGGAGCGTACCGGATGCATGCCTTGGATGTCCAAACCAACGCGCCGCTTAATGAATTGCCAGTCCACACCAACCCCGAGGAAACTATGTACTTTCTGCGTGGCGAAGGCGAAGTCCTGTCCGAAGGAGTTCGAAAGAAAGTGCGACCAGGGTCCTTCGTTTACACCCCGGTTGACGTGGAGCATGCCATATACAACATGCACCCGACTTTGCCCCTGCAGTACTTCGTCCTAGAGTACATTGAACAGGATAAGGCGTGGACCGAAAGGGGATACAAGGCGCCAAGCTTGACCCACGAAAAGTAGGAGACGCCCCCGCTTTCTTGTCGTGCTAGGCTGCCGAGGGAGTTCTTGACTCAGATCCTCGCGAGGAAGCCAGCCACTGGGTGAACTCCATGCGAGTTTTCGACGCAATCTTAACGAATCTCGCGGTCAGAAACTTCCAAGACAGACCGATCAATGAAGAGCACCTTCAGCGAATCCTAGATGCCGGTCGATTGTGCCAGAGCGGAAAGAACCTTCAACCTTGGCATTTCATAGTAATTCGTGACAGAAATCTGCTCAACAGACTCGCGGATCTCATGAAAGGCGACCCTGACGAGCCTATAGTTCGCAGAGTTCCTCTCGCTGTGGCGCTCTTGTCAGACCCCGAGTATGATTCTCATTCTGTTGACATAGGGAGAGTGGCTCAGAACATGACTCTCGCAGCATGGGAGCTGGAAGTTGGCTCATGCTTCATGTGGGGACCCGAGCCACCGGATCGCAAACCCTATCGCGAGGCAGCCCGCGCACTGTTGGGGATCCCGGATAGATTCGACTTCGTTGGTTTGCTGGTTTTCGGATATCCGAAGCAGCTCAGAATGGCGAAACAGAAGAAGCGCAAGCAACTAAGAGAGATAGTCTCGGAGAATAGATTCGGTACTCCCTTTGTGGTTGGCATAGAATAGGAACCTAATCAGAGCTTTGTGTCTTCTACAGCCTTGCTCGAAATGTTGCCGTGGCCTCTCGCTTCTTGGAGGCAAGAGAGCAGAAAAATGGGATCGGGGGGACCTTTCATTCCAAGCCTTTCAGTGTACCTTCGAGGGACAACAGTTGCATTATGAAGTCTCCAGGTCTGACCGGCGGATACGCACGAATGTACATCACAACGGCTCTCATCGGCGCCCGTAGTTCCTCTACAGTATCACCGAACGCATCTCTGATCGTTGCAAGAAGCTGGTCCTTGGAAACCCTGTCTCCAGCCTTAGCAGCCGGATAGTAGATTCCGCCGGTTGGGGACTTGATGTCAATTATGTCGTCTTTGAAGTTTGGCAGTTTCTTGGGTTCAGGCATGAGATTGGGTTTGCCTTCAATCATACCCAGATAGCGCATGAAGTTGAGTACACCGGACTTGTGAAATTCCACAGCCTCGGGCTGGATGTAGCCAGCCGAGCCGGCTTCTGACACCACATAGGGAATCCCGACCTTCGGATACTCATGGCCAGCAAACTTGTCTCTCAGATCTCTTGTTATGACGAGTCTTGCGTCAGGGAAACAGCGTGCCATAGTCAGAGCAGTCTTGTCAACTTTCTGGTCGCCGACCTGCGGAAAGAGAACGGCATGATAATTGATCCACTCGCTTGGTTCGCCGCCATGAAGGGCGATCACATACTGACATTGGTTCTTGAGCGTCGTGTAAACGAGATCAACTATTCGTGCGGTATGCGTGCCTTTGGGATCTCCCGGTATCTGCATGGCGTTGTTGAACAAGCCCGGCCACTCTAGGGGGTTGTGTCGTTCGTGGATGGCCTCAAACGCCGGGACGTTCACTATTGGAAATACTACCACGCCTCCAACAAGCTTCTGTGGCTCAAGTTCTCGCGAAAGCTGGATTGCTGCCTCAATGCTGCTGAATTCTGCAGCATGTTCGCCACCTACTACTCCCAATACAGGTCCTGCCTTTGATCCGTTGATCAGAACGACAGGAATTCGGACGATTGATCCTACCCCGGCGCTAAAACTCACGAGGCCGTGACTCTTTGTGCCTTGCTGGGCTTCGATGCCTCCACAAACGAGCTTCATTGCGAATCACATTTTTCGGAAGATTGCCCAGGTTCGCTATTAAGCCTTCGTAGTGCTTCTGATACAGCGTCTCTATTGGGAAGGCGAGCATCGAATTTCCTATGAGATGCTTCGCCTCAGGCCACTAACAATCTCATGAGAGAAGAGGTTTCCCGTTCCTCGAGACTCAGAACACTCTTCGTGATTGCCGAGATCTTTTCCTTGGGCATCACTTGCGTAGCTACGGCTTCAAACTTGAATCCTAGTTCGTCGTCAGTGATCGGGTTCTCAGGTTCTCCTTTTGGAAAGTCCACGCGGCTCGACAGGGTCTCGCCCATAGTGGTTTCAATGATCACCTGGCAAGGCCATTTGGCTGGGTAGCTCTCGGAAAACTCCCTGTCCTCCACTACAGTCACCTTTTTCATTAGACTTCTGACGGCGGGATCGTTGACAGCCTCATTGGTAAAGCGCTCCATGGGCAGCGTGTGGTCGAGAAGTGCAACTGAGACAGCATACGGGAGACTGTAAATAGCCGCGTGCTTATCCTTTGGGTCTGAGTTGACGCGGAAAGGTTCGGTGGCTACACCGTAAGTCTTGATGGTGATCCTGTTCACGTCTTGTGGTTTGAGCGGTCGTTTCTTGAGTAAATCCAGGAGAGCCGTGGCAGCGGGATGAACGTGCCTGCAGGCCGCGAAGGGTTTGAAGTGGACTTCCACTATCTTGAATTGCGAACCTAGCCCCTCAATCAAGATGCTTTCATTCACCTCATCTGCCATTGCCCTCAGGAATCCCCAGTCGCCTTCAATTGCTTGGGATGGACCCCCAAATCCATCGCGAGCCAAAATGGCCGCAAACAAGCCGTTCATAGCAGCATATCCCGCAACAAGTTCCCTCGTGTTAGAGTCAGTATCAAAGCAGAACTGAAGTTGACCTGAGGCACAGTTTGCAGCGATGCCTATCGCATCGAGGATCTTCTCTTCGCTCAGACCGAGAATCCTAGAGGCGGCAACGGCAGCTCCAAGCGTTCCACATGTTCCAACCGGGTTGAATCCCCTATTTTCATGTGAAGGATCTATCGCCTGTCCAACTCGTGCATGTACATCGTACCCCGCCACAATTCCCGCGAGAAGATCTCGGCCAGCGACTCGGTTGAGTTCTGCGGCGGCCAGGGCTGCAGGCATCACGGGAGCTGCGATGTGACTTCCGCCTAGGCGGTGACCGTCATCCATATCCAATTCTTTTCCAAGGACTCCGTTGGCAAAAGCCGCGAGGGGCGGAGAGGTTTGCAGTCCATCACCGATGATAGTACATGGACCGTGACCGCCAAGTTTCTTGATGCTGGCAATGGCTCGCTTCCCTTCTTCAGTATGATAACCCCCTAAGGCAACAGCAAGAAAGTCGATCAAGCAGCGCTTTGTCTTGTTGCGGACTTCCGAGGGAAGGTTGTCAAACCTGATGTCTGCGGCTAGGCGTGCATAACTAGAAGTTATATTGCTGATCGTCGGCAAGCTTGGTCCACTGCGTAGAGGTGCCCTTGCAAGATAAGCTCTGTGACTAAGGTTCAAGGCGGAAACAGATTCGACTTGTGTACGATACTATCGCGATTTCGAGACTGGAGAATCAGCGCTCCAACGCTAATCGGAGTCAGATGATCTTGCCTAAGCTATTCCTAGGAGGTATGGACAACAGAGTAAAGCAACTCTCGATACTGGGCTTCTTCAATGAATTCGGCCGCAACCTAGTTTCGGTCTACCTACCCCTGTATCTGTTCGCGACCTTGCAAGCTCCCTACGAACTGGTGGGGCTTGCTCTTACGATCACATCTGGGACTTCGGCCTTCTTCCAGATTGTTGGCGGGATAGTCGCTGACTCCTGGGGCAGAAAACGTGCTATGCTGCTTAGTTCTGGAATCAAGATTCCGATCCTAGCGATCTTAGCGATTGGTTCTCAGATGGGGATTTCCATAATGACCTTTGTGGTTCTCTATGTTGCAACTGAAGCGCTGAGCGGCATCTATCTCACATCTTCACACGCGATGATCGCAGATGTGACAGAAAAACATCGGCGAACCGAAGCTTACGGGATCTACAGGATCGGAGTCAACCTAGGGTTCACTCTCGGAGCATTCGTCGGGGGATTCATTGCAGCCTTCAGCATTCTTTTCGCGATCTGGTTGCTCTGCGTTTCAGTGGCCGCAGGAACTATCCTGTTCTTTGTTGCCGAAAGTCACAGACCGACAGGCGAGAAGTTTCGGCCTCTGACAGTTTTTGGTGCGGTTCGTGACCGTGCACTGCTTGAATTTGGACTGGTTTCACTCGTGGCAGGGCTTGTTGCAAATCAGATGGGCGCCACTTTTGCACTGTACACAACGAGTCACCTGAGCATCACACGAGAGCAACTCGGAGCCTTGTATTCTCTGAACGGCGCTATGATTATTGCATTACAATACCCACTTGCGAGACTGGTGCTGAGATATCGGCTCTCGAAGCTGCTGGCAATAGCCTCCGCCTTCAGAGCGTTTGGTTTTCTTCTGATTTCAATCGCTTCCGACTTCTATTTGCTTCAGGTAGTGATCGTTGCCTTAACACTCGGGGAGATGATCCAAGCGCCTTCGGCGTCATCCTATGCGGCTTCCATCGCTCCCGAGAAGAAGCGTGGCGAATACCTTGGGTTCCACAATTGGGCTTGGAATTCTGGCCAAGCTCTCAGCGCTGTTGTCGGCGGGTGCCTACTGGGTTTGCTCATGCCCGCAGGGTATGTCACGTGGTACATAGTCTTCGTCATAGGTATGACATGCACGTTCTTCTACGTCCACATAGCGAAGAAAGCTCGCCGCATGATTCCGCGACTTGATGATATGCTGTAGGCATTCACCATTCTTGAGAGCCATGCAAGTCCATCTCGCAAGACACAACTAAGGCACCTCTCGTTGCAGAGGCACTATCAGTCATCAGCTTTCCGGATGGCATAGCGATCAATCCGTTGGTGAGCGAGATGATTCCTCAGACATCGACTCTTGTCTTTAGTCAAGTCCGCAGGTGCTAAATGCACAGTCCACTCTCTATTTGGTGGTTCAAAATTGGAAAAGTCAAAAGCTGCCGGCAGATCGAGGTCGGCAAAAGGGAAAACGGTATTCCCAATTGTCGATGGGCATGCGCATTTGGGCCCCCGTGAAATCGGCGAAGAATACGAGAGCATGACCGAGGTATATTCGGCAAAAGAAATGATTCGGAGCTTGGACGCCAACAGAATAGACATAGCCGTCGTCTTTGCTATGCGGCAAGCTGACGATTACGGGAAGGCCAATCGGTACATTGCCGAAGCAGCGCGATCCAATCCAAAGAGACTGGTCGCCTTTGCGAGACTGAATCCGTGGCTCGAGAAAAGCCCAGAAATGCTTCAGCAAGCCGTTCGCCAAGAGGATGTGAAAGGACTGAAACTTCATCCTGCCGACGAGTGCTTTGATGCGGATGATGCGATCGTTCATCCGCTGTTAGAACTGGCTGACAAGCACAGATTACCCGTCATATTCCACACAGGCGCCACCGCGCGGCCTGCTTTAATCGGAATGGCTGCAGATCGTTTCCCACATGTCAACATGCTCCTCGCACACCTTGGAACCAACCTCTACCAAGATTGCATCTTCGTCGCCAAGAAATGTGAAAACGTCTACCTAGAGACATCTCAATGCCCGTTCTTACCTCGAATAGCACGAATGGTAGTCCTCAAGGTCGGTGCGCACAGAGTGATCTGGGGATCAGACATACCATACCACTTTCAGGAAATTGAAAGAAGGAAAATCGAGTTGGCTCGTCTAAAGGAGGAAGAACTCCGTCTCGTTATGGGCGGAAACGTACTCAGGCTTCTCAGTTATTCAGCAAGCAAAGCTTGAAACTGGGCAAGCATAGCTTGCCGGACTAGGCCCCTGAGTTCAACTTCAGGGAGAGAACTCCCACACCAGATACTGCAGGTTATCATCCTCGGTATTCTGAACGCTATGAACGAGGTGAGGGCCCGTGTAGACCATTGAGCCGGGTCTTACGGGGAAATCCTTCTCTCGAATTCTGACGAATCCCTTTCCTCGCAGTAGGTAGAGGATTTCTTCATCGTGCTCATGAGAGCCAAGTGTCGATTTCGGGGTCAACGTCTCCAGGTCCACGCCGAGGGTCCTTGTCGCTCCTGAGGCCGCGAGCTCTTCCCGATCGAAGACCGTGCGGCTAATGAACCCAACCAAATGGTGGATTCCAAACTGCGACATACCAGCCACTCTCACTTTTCCTCCCTGTTGCGATTTGCCCCTGCAGTGAGCAACTAGGCACCTGAAGGGCCCTTCGCCGGTGTTGATGATCATGTGCTTCATGTTTGCTGGAACCCACATTGCTGTGTCAGGGTCGATTATCCATCTACTCTGGCCAGCATGCCTCAGAATAGCGAGAGACCCCCGCCCCGACAGTAGATAGTACGAGAGCTCATCGGTATCTCTGGGAACTTCCAGTTTCGCTTGTTCTTCTAAGACCAGAAGTTTTAGCCCTGCGTTTCGGTTCACTGTCTCCTCTGGTCTGAGGAAGACATATTCCGTTATCCCTTCGGCAGGGCGATTCGCCGTCAATTGTGAGAAATCCACAAGCAAAGCTCTTTCCTCCTATGCTGATGACCTTCTGGTATGCCTACGATGCGCGCCATGTTGTGCCATGTGATTGCTTCAAATTCCTGCTCCGTTAGGCCGGCCAATTCGATCTTCCTCTTCTCGACCTCTTGGTAGCGATATGGCGTATCGGAACCCCAGACGAGCTTTCCCTCGCCGGCTGCCTCAACGAGGTTCTTCGCTATTCTGTGAAGAAAAGGGCACTGGGAAGTCTCCAGTAGACATTTGACCATTTCCTGGCCACGAACGATGAATCCTGGTAAAGATCAGTGCCCATATGCGCGCTCATGATTGGGACTGTTGGAGAGTCCTCTGCCAAGTCGCCGATGAGGGGTGGCTCTGTTCCTAGGTGGTGACTGTGGAAGATAACCGGATTCTTCGCCTTCTCGGCTACTTCAAGGAACTGAAGCAAGTCGTTGGGAACAAAACATTCGTCGTTCGGATGCAGCTTGAGGCCTCGGAAACCTTTCTCGAAGGCTTCGCGAAGAGACTGCGGACCATCTTTCCAGGGATTAAGCCTGACGAACGGAATCAACCTGGCGCTGTACTTCTTACAAGAATCAAGGATGTACCTGCTGTGTTCATCGTATTTGCCAGCGGATCGCATCGGGAAGACTATCGACGCCTCGATCCTGTTTCTGTCCATACTTTCCAACAATGACTCAGGAGGGTACACGTCACCTGACATATACTCGTTGCCTATTTCACGCGGACCGATGTGCGCGTCTATCACCATTTTGATCTCATCAACTCATTTTGCCGGAGTAAGTGCAATTTAGGTTCGAGCAACATGGTCACTGGGCTCTTGCTGCCTTGACAAGCCCTTGCTCACGTAGCTCCCTAAAGACTCCCTCCAGAATCTCCATTGAATCGTCTACGTGTTGTTCGTTGACTGTCAACGATGGCATGAAACGCAAAACATTGTGCTGCGCACCGACACTTCCGATTACCAAGCCATTCTTTCGCGCAAGTTCCACAGCCTTGCCGGCGAGCACAGAAGCCGGTTTCTTGGTTCTTTCATCTTCGACAAGGTCGAAGCCTATCATGAGTCCTAGTCCTCTGATCTGGCCGAGTAAGTCCAAGTCTTCTTTGAGGTCGCGTAGCTGTTTCATCAGATAGCGGCCCATTTTCTCTGCATTTTGAACAAGCTTCTCTTCTCGAACGACACGCAGGATCGCCAATGCCATTGCGCAGCCTAGAAGATGAGCGTCCTTGCTCATGCCCACGTGGTCTTCCGCTTTCCACCTCTGAGCCAAGTCGTCTTCGGCCATGAAGACCGATAGCGGTATACTTCCACTTACTGCCTTGCCCAGGCACAGTACACTCGGCCACACATCCCAATGTTCCAAGGCGAACATGCGCCCCGTCTTGCCGATTCCTGTCAGAACCTCATCTGAAATCAGCGGGATTCCATGCTCACGAGAAGTCTTCGCCAAGCCTTGGAAGTATCCCTCAGGCGGAACAACGTTGCCACCGTAACTCAAGATTGGCTCTATCAGTATGCCTGCCACGAGATCAGGCGAGATGACTGAACTCAACAGTCTCTCGAGGTATGCCAAGCTTGCAGCTCCTGCGTCCGATCCTTCACCAAACCATGGACGGTAGGAATCTGGAAATGGCATGTAGAGGAAGCCAGGTAGCTGGAAGAAGCGAGCAATCGTGTTGCTGCCCATTTCCCTCAGGGTGGGTGAGGCGCTCAGCGCACCTGGACTTGCTCCGTGATGTGCCTCGTAGCAACTGATTATAACGGGCCGATTTGTCGCAAACCGTGCAATCCTAATTGCCCTCTCGATTATGTCGGAGCCACTATGTCCGAACGCAATCTTTCCGCCGGCCAGCTTCGAAGGAACCCAACTCTTGATTTCCTCAGCAAGTTCGTTACGCAAGTCGTATACACCCACAGAGAGGTCAGGGTAATCGAGTCCCGTCTTCGCCTGCTCTACAACGGCTTGGACGACTTTCGGGTGCAAGTATCCTACGGATGTTACTCCGCCCGCGGTGAAGTCAATGTAGCGCTTTCCAGCAACATCCTCGAGGAAGACGTCATATGCACGTTTCATTACTATTCCTGTTCTACGGTATAGCGCTCGGCATAGATGCTCGCTATCCCTTGAGAGAATTCTCTCCGCCAATGAGTCTTGATTCACGGCAGATTGCCCCACTCGTTTGATTCGCTTCTCGATAATGGACCGTTGCATGTAGCTTTCGACTCTAATGCTTCCAAGATGACCACGAAAGTAAAATCTTCCTCTTAGTTAAAAGAATTGGCCGTTGGTCTGTCCGCTCCCACGATTCGTCAAGCCAAGTGACTCCAATCTGCATCGGTCCCGATACAGAATCCTAATCTGAGTTCTGTCTGGCAATCGTCACTGTAGTAATGGGAGTCAGAAAGAAAGTAGGAGCATCGAGTAGACACCTTTTCTGAGAAAGCTGGACGAGTTGGAGGTAACTAGCATCACGAAAAGGGTTAATAGCGCGATGAACGCTCGACTGGCAGTCTGGCAACCATAGAAGCCGATGAGCCGAGTCAGCGGAAAAACAGTTAAGTTGAAGATGATCGAGTCCGAAGCTACTGAGGTTGTTCGGGCTGCGCCTAAAGACCTTCGTCATCCGCAGATTGCTGCTGCTCGTGCCTGTCCTCATAGGACTCACCATTATCACGTTTAGCCTTTCTAACGTTGTCACGGATCCCGTGAGCGCGTGGACGACAGACCGCACGCCGCCAGCGGTGGTTGAACAGATTCGAAAGGCGCATCACTTCGATGAACCGCTCCCAGTTCAGTACTACTACTACTTGTCGGATTTGTTACACGGTGATTGGGGACTTTCCCATTCGCTGTCAGATGAGCCGGTGATGCAAATAATCCGGCGCACATTCCCCGCAACTGTCGAATTGGCAATCGTGGCTACAGTCATCCAGATCGCCGTTGGAATACCCCTCGGCATAGTGTCCGCGGTCAAGAAGGATAAAGCTCCGGACCATGCATCAAGACTTCTTGCCCTTGGTGGGGCGTCTATTCCCATCTTTTGGCTAGCGCTGCTCATGCAATACGTGTTCTTCTACAGCCTCAAACTGGCTGGCCTGCCATATCTGCCATCGACTGGCCGCCTAAGTGAGTTCGTGCTGCTTCAATATCCACTCACAAGGATAACTGGCTTCGTCATACTTGATAGCGTTCTCACAGGCAACATTCCAGTTTTGGAGGATGCTCTAGTGCACATTATCATGCCTGCCTTCGTAGATGGATTCATTGGACTTGGTCTCATAACTAGGATCACGCGTTCCAGCATGCTCGAAATGATGAGGCAGGACTACGTTATTCTGGCACGCGCCAAAGGTCTGCCTGAACGTGTAGTGATCTACAAGCATGCTTTGAAGAACGCCATTAACCCGACAATTACCGTGGTTGGGACGAGCTTTGGCTTCATCCTTGCCGGAGCGCCGATTACTGAGACGGTGTTCTCTTGGCCTGGAATGGGCAAGTGGGCTGCTTTCGCGATAGTCTCGCTTGACCGGGCCGCCATTATGGGCTTCGTAATCATAGCGGGCGTGATCTTCATCCTGGTGAACCTCTTCGTTGACATCCTTTACTCGGTTGCTGATCCACGCGTACGTTACGGTTGAATGGAAATGAAAGTGCTGAGCTTGAAAAGCGGCAGACTGAAAGCGAACATCCGTGAACTCCGGTACACCTGGTATCTTGTTAAGCACAGTACTCTCACCATGCTCGGCATCGCCATTGTAGGCGCAATTTTGATCCTGGCACTGCTTGCGCCGTACGTTGCTCCTTACGACCCCGAGCTCCGCGTATGGGCAGACAAGCTCCAACCTCCGACCTTCCAGCACATCCTCGGGACAGATGACCGTGGAGGCGATATTCTTAGTCGAGTTCTTTTCGGTTACCGACTTGATCTTTGGATCTCCTGGAGCGTTGTTCTCTTTGCTGCGACAATTGGTACTACGCTTGGTTCATTTGCTGGCTTCCTGGGCGGCAGGGCGGACGAGAGCATAATGAGAGTGACCGACGTTTTTCTTGCGGTGCCTAGTCTGATCCTTGCGATGGCATTTGGAGCCGTGTTGGGTAGAACTCCCGGAAATCTTGTGGTCGCACTGGCCCTTACTTGGTGGCCTGTATATGCGCGACTTGTTCGCGGTCAAGTTCTGGTTGAGAAACAGAAACTCTACGTAGATGCTGCGAGAGCAGCAGGCGGCGGTTCTGCGCGGATCCTTTTCAGACACGTCTTGCCCAATTCGATTTACCCCGTTCTCGTAAACGCCACGCTCGATCTTGGCGCCGTAATCCTAACGGTGGCATCGCTCAGCTTTCTTGGGTTCGGTGTGGAGCCCGGCGTAGCGGAACTCGGGAGAATGGTCGCAGATGGCAGGGGCTATGTCTTTGCACAGCCATGGATTGTTGGTTTCCCGGGGCTGGCCGTACTCTTGGCCTCCTTGGGCTTGAATCTGGTAGGCGATGGCATCAGAGACGTACTGGATCCGCGACTGAGACGCTAGATCCCTGCGTGGCATCACTTGACTGTAAGAAAAAGGGGGAAAGAGGGGATTGGAGATCCCCCGTCAAGGAGTCTAGAAGCGCCTGGGCGCTTGGATCGCTGGAAGCAACGGAGTGCTCGGGACAGCCAGAATCCAGTCTCCGATGAATATTGCGATCTGCGGGGTTCTTTCGGCCTTCCAGACGTCGTACGCGTGGTATCCGCCTTCCACGCCACCGTCGCCGTCGCCGTACTCTGGGTTATAGAGACCGCGACCTATCGGGGTATCGGCTGGAAGCACCCAGTCTCTCTCTGCGAAAACGGCCATTGGAGCACATATGGGAATGTACGGGACTTTTCGAAGCATCTCTAGCTGGATTTCCCGGTACAGAGCAGCTCTCTTGGCTGGGTCAAGTTCCGCCGAGGCTTGGTTCACCAGCTTTATGACGGTCTGGTTCTTGTCGAATTGAGAGAACTGTGCACGGAAGCCTCCAGGGCTAGCGAAGTTGCCCATCATGACAGCCGGGTCTGCGATATCTTGGAGCCATCCACCTACTCGGACTTGGACTTCGAATTTGTGATACAGGGTGAGCCATGTCGCGGTGTCAACTTCCTTTATTTCGACAGTGATATCCGGTGCGAGTTCCTTCAAGCTGTCCTTGATGAGTAGGGTTGCGGTGAGCGATCTCATGTCTCCAGTGGAGACTAGAAATTCAATCTTACCTTTGTAGCCTACCTTCTGGAACAGTTCTCGGGCCTTTTCGGGATTGTAGTCATAGCACGGAAGGGTCGGGTCGTATCCTATCATTCCTTCAGGTATTTCTCCGCATCTACGAACTCCGAATCCGTTCAGTACCTGGTTGATGTACTTGTCGTAGGGGAACGCATAGGCCACTGCTTGTCGGAACAGAACGTTATTGAATGGTGGCTTCCTGGGATTGATGTAAAAGTCCTGCAGCTGGAGGGTTTTTGCCGTCCACACCCTGATTCCGGGTTTCAGTGGCTTGATCTGTCTGTTGTTGACCCACGCGTCTTTGTCGATTAGATCGAATGCGTTTGTCCCAGGCAGTTCGATTCCATCAGCGGTTCCTGCGTACAGGTCGAGTTCCCGTGTTCCTATCTCTGGGATGTATTTGAGTATGTACCGCTTCAGCTTGCCAGGTCCTTTCCCTTGGGGGCCTCCCCAATAGTCATCGAATCTCTCCACAACCAGTCGGACCTTCGGTGTCCACTCAGCGAATTTGTATGGGCCTGTGCCTGCAGGTGGGTTGGTTCGTGTATATTCACATTCAAAACCTGGCATCACTCCAGGCATTTCTTCGGATCCCGGGCAGTTCTTGATGATGTAGGACGGCGAATAGATGCTAGCCGATGAAGCGAATGCCATTGTTGCGATTGCGGCGGCATATGGGTGTTCGAGCGTTATCTGAACTGTATACGGGTCGATGACCTTAACGCCTTCTTGAGCAAGGTAAAGCCTCGCCTCTTCCTTGTTGTACACCTTCACGGTGTCCCCCGAGAAGTACCGTGGCCCGCCTTTGATTGCCATCGTCTCTGCAGGGGCTACCAAGTATTGTGGTCCGTCCGCGTGATTGATCAGGATGGTTCTGTCTAGCGAGTATTTTACTGCGGTTGCATTGAAAGGCGTCCCGTCGTGGAACTTGATTCCTTCTCTCAGATGGAAGGTGTATACGAGTCCATCAGGCGATACGTCCCAGCTCTTGGCCAGCCAAGGAATGAATTTGTCCGCCCTTGGACCGTCGAAAGTGACAAGCGTCTCGTAGACATTCTCGAAGAAGTAGTTGTTCGCGTCCCAAGTCAGCGCTGGATCTAAACCACCGGGACCTGGTTCACGCGAACTCTCTTCTACGAGGGTGTCTGGATTCGGAACCGGATAGCCAACGGGCGTGGTAACGGGCGTGGTAACGGGCGTCGTAACGGGTGTGGTCACTACCGGCGTGGTCGTAGTTACAGGTGTCGGGGGCGCTTGCTGAGTCAAATAGTACCCTGCACCAACAGCTATGACTACGATCAAGATGACAGCAGCGAGGATCGTGTTGCGTTTCGACCAAGTGCTCAACTATTTTTCTCTCCTAGTCTGCGCTACCATCAGCGGCATCTTGAGGAAGGGCCGCGACGTGTAGCTAACCTACGTTTGCACCGAACTTGGCCTTTAAGCCTTTGGATGATGCGATCCTTTGGTCAAGCAAATGCTTATCTGAACTCATTCTGTACGAAGTTAACATGCTGATTCCAACGAGCGAGTACGAGGATCGAACCAGACGCTGTCAACACTTCCTGAGCAAACACGGTCTGCAGGCTCTCGTGGCATATTCCGATAGGCGTTATGCGATGGGTCAAGGTGTCGAGGTTGGACACAACCTGAGATACTACGCCGGCTTTCGTTCCCCACCTGAGGAAATACATCAAGGCCAAGCGCTTCTACCGTATCTCAGAAACGAATCGCTTGTAGTCATACCACGCAACGGGGAGCCGGCCCTGCTTACGACTAGAGCCGATGAACACTTGTTGAGAAGACAGACTTGGATCCAGGATGTCAGGTCTGGACGAGAAACATACCTGGGCGACGAAAGACTAACAGGCTTGGCACAGATGACGCGCGACGTTCTTCGGGAGCGGGGAATTTCGAGGGGCAAGGTGGGAATCGCAGGCGTCGGAATCACTTTGGGGCTATATCAAGCACTCGTGAGGGCAAATCCGAGACTCGAGTTTGTCGAGTGCACTGAAGAAGTTGACCGCTTGAGGATGATAAAATCTGAGAATGAACTGAAGATCATGCGCAAAGCTGCTGAGATCGCTGATGTTGGAGTTGAAGCATTTTATGAAACCGCCAAGGAAGGAGTCTTGGAGTATGAGGTCCATCAGGCAGTGGAGAGAGCTATGTTTGACGCGGGAGGAGACAACCCTTGGTCTGTGATCATGAGCGGCCCGCGCGCGTACATTTCCTACGTCAGCCCCGACTACACGCAGAGGATACTGAAGTCCGGAGACATGATGCATGCGGACATCGGCTCTGAGTATGGAGGTTATCATTCTGACATTCAGCCAGTAGCCATTATCGGCACACCACTTCAAGAGCAGATTTCACTGCTTGCCACTGACATCAAGGTCATGAGGGCTATGATTGCCGCAACCAAGCCGGGAGCGTCCGACAAGGACATCGTTCAGGCAGCTGTGTCCTCTGCAAGAGGCGAGCCCTTTGGTGACCGACTCCGCATGTACCTCTTCGGTCATGGCTACGGGGTCGGCGTTGACCCTCCGAATCTTACTGCTAGAACTCTCCAGAAAGCAAGACATGAGAAGATCATTCTGAAACCGAATATGCTCCTCTGCTATGAACCCGCCTTGAACGTACCAGGAGTGGGCGGAGCAGCTCTTGAGGATGAGTTGATAGTAACCGACAGCGGCTGCGAAGTAATCACGAAATGTCTAGCCCATGCAGAGAGATTGCTTTCTGAGCTGAAGTCTCATAGATGAGTTGAACTGTTTCAGTAGGTTGAAGGATTGATGTGCGATGGAAGGCATACCTGTATCTGAATACCGTGACCGTGTTCGAAAGGTTCAGGAAATGGCTCGGAGAAAGAAGTTCGACGCTATTCTGGCTTACAGCGACAGGCGCTACTCGATGGGTCAGGGCGTGGAGTCCGGACAGAACATACGGTACCTAGTAGGATTCAGTTTCCCGCCACACCAAATCCAGGAGCTGGATGTCGTAGTTCCATATATGATTGGAGACAGTGTCCTTGCGATTACACCAGAAGATGAGCCAACCCTGATTCTGACAAGGCGAGAAACGGAGCGGGCGAAGAAACAAACTTGGATTCGTGACATTAAGACTACCGCCGACAAGTTCATCGACGCAAGGTATGAAGGGATCGCGCATTTCGTTGGAGAGATACTGAGCAAGAAACGAAAGTGGCGCATCGGAATTGGAGGGACGCATGTACCAATGCAACTGTACTTGGAGCTTGCCAGAGCATTTCCAAGAACCAATTTCGTCGAATGCACAGACGAACTTGACTTGCTGAGGACCATCAAAAGCCCCAAAGAGCGGGAAATCATGCGAAAAGCAGCAGAGATCGCTGACGAAGGTGTCAGTGCGTTGATCCAAGCCAGCAGACCTGGAGTCACTGAGTACGAGATGCATATCGCCGCCGAGAAAGCGATGTTTGACGCCGGAGGGGACAACCCGTGGTCAGTCATATGTACCGGGCCAAGATCCGAGATCTCCTACATGAGCCCCGACTACACGCAAAGAAAGCTGAGAGAAGGAGACATGGTGTATGCGGACATTGGCACCGAATTGATGGGATACCACTCGGATATTCAACCAGCATACACAGTGGGACGCGGCAGCAGAGATCAGCTGCAGTTGATCCAGACATCTCTGGACATGCTGAAACGCATGTTTGAAACCACGCGTCCTGGAGTAACAGACACAGATGTTCTGAGGGCGGCTTACAAGGTTCTCGAAGGCAGCCCGTTCCGCAACTATGTGAGAACTTGGACCTTCGGGCATGGATATGGTGTAGGGTCGGATCCGCCAGACATGACAGGTGCCACGCTCACTCTTCCAAAGAGCAAACAAATGAAGCTCCAAGAGAACATGATTCTGTGCTTCGAACCGGGCGTTTTCGTTCCGGGACTCGGTGGCGCGGCGCTCGAAGACGAGGTCATCGTCACTTCAGAAGGTTGCGAAATCATATCGAGATGCGCAGAGCGAGCTGAAGAATTCCTGAAACAGCAAAGTCAGTAGCTAGTCTCGCAGCGAACCGGATTCTTGGCGCATGCTCCAGTGGTTTCTTCCGCCGTACTAAGCAACGCGAGGAATCCCCAGATTCAAGATCCGCTCGCACTTGGGGCAGCGGAGGCGCTCTCGCTGCACATGAGGATGGAGCTTGGGCTCGACGTACTTCACGGGCTAGTTGCTGTATGATGCCGTGAAAGGGCGGAGGATACCTTGCTCAGAGTTGCCTGACTTGCTTCCTTGCATGCTCGAGAAGAGAAAGCTCGTAGATATCTTCGCGTCGGTCCATCCCTAGCGTGAAACTGCCGCTCGCTCGGTAGTCCAAGATGCGGTCCAAGTCTATGTCAGCGTAGATGACCTCTTCTACGCGACTCTTTGCTTTGGCGAGAATCCGGCCGAAGGGGTCGACTATTTGGCTCTCGCCGGCGTATTCGAAGCCTGTGAGGTCATCTTTTCCGACAAGGCATGAGGATAGAACGAAGACTCCACCTTCCATCGCTCTAGCAAGCGGATAACAGTTGCTGAATGTCTCGTAGCCAACCGACGTTGCCCAGAGTTCGCATTGCACTTCCTCTCCCATCAAATCCAGAAGCCTTGTGTATTCAGGGAAGAGCACATCGTAGCATATGGCAAGCCCAACCTTTGCCAAGGGTGTCGGGAAGACTTTCACATCGTTTACGTCACCTTTCTTCCAGTACGCCACCTCTAGGCTCCCGACGTGAAGCTTTCTGTGCTTTCCAACGATCGAGCCATCCTTTCCGACTATGATCGCCGAGTTGTAGATCGTCCCGGTCAGCTTCGGATCCGCTTCGGCAAAGCCTGTGATGATGAAAACGCTTCGTTCTTTGGCTCTGTTGGAGAGTCTCTCAGTCGACGGGCCCGGAATAGGTTCAGATATCCTGAACAGCTTCTTGCTGGGCCACTCCGACTCTGCTCTGAAGAAATCCTCATCGCCATACTTCAGTATGTGCGGACGCCACCCGGGATAGCCACCGGCACACATCTCGCCGAAGACGACGAGCTGCGCGCCTTTGTCTGCGGCAATGTCTACAAAGTCGCACATCTTCGAAACGCAAGCTCGCATGTCAAACGTGACTGGAGCGATCTGTGCAACTGCGATCTTGAATTTTCCAGACAATTTTCATCAGCGATGAATTGGCCTACAGCATCGGTTCTCTTTCCATTAAGTCTAGCGTTCGGAGCTTCTTGTGGTCTAGTGACCGAAGAACAAAACTGAGACTGCTATCCCAAATACTGTGAGAACTATCGCCAGCAATATCAGAGGTAGCAGAGTTGTTTCAGCCATAGCGAGCACGATTGCGGCGTAGTCCTTGGCATCTAGACCTGGCGATGATGACGCACCTCGCCTCTCCTTGTCTTCCTCGCTCTCCATTGTAGCCTGATTCTCCGAGAGTCAGTATTTTCCAGCGAAGTGGCACGCAGCGAAATGCTCGGAGGAGTATTCAACCAAATCAGGTTCAGTCTGCGAACACTTCTCAGTCGCAATTGGACATCGAGGATGAAAGCGACAGCCCGATGGTGGGTGAGCTGCACTCGGCACATCGCCCTGGATACGCTCCTTTCTTCCTCTCACTTTGGGATCCGGGATAGGCACGGAATTGAGCAGTATCTTCGTGTAGGGATGCAGTGAATTCCGGAAGACATCATCTGTCTCAGCGATCTCGACAATCTTTCCGACATACATGACCGCGATTCGCGTGCTCATGTGCTTCACGACGTTGAGATTGTGCGAAATGAACATGTACGTGAGGTTGAGTTTGGATTGCAGTTGTTTAAGGAGATTCAGGATTTGGGCCTGGACGGAAACATCGAGCGATGAGGTCGGTTCATCAAGGACTATGAGATCTGGGCCTACTGAGAGTGCGCGCGCTATTCCAATCCTCTGTCGTTGCCCTCCACTAAATTCGTGTGGGAATCTGTCCAAGTGATCCTCACTGAGACCAACCGTATTCAGCGATTGGAGAACGATCGATCTCATATCTCCCTGGGTCGATTTGCCGCTGACTACAAGCGGTTCGGCTACAATATCCTTGACTGACCAACGAGGGTTCAACGATGCATATGGGTCCTGAAACACTATTTGCATCTTCGACCTGATCTTCTTGAGAGCAGCACCGCGTAAGTCGAAGATATTCTGTCTTCTGAAGAAGACCGCTCCCGACGTAGGTTTCTCCAGCATCAGAATACATCTTCCCACTGTCGTCTTACCACAACCTGATTCACCTACAAGGCCAAGAGTCTCGCCCGGATAGACCGAGAGACTCACGCCATCAACTGCATAGACTTTCCCCGCGGCACGGCCGAACAGTCCTGCTTCCAGCGGGAAATGCTTCTTGAGGTTCTGGACCTCGAGTATTACGTCATTGTCTCTGCTTGTCAGTTGTGTACCCTCCCTGGGGTGCGCAGAAGGCAGGCCAGGAAATGCCCCGGCTCAACCTCCTCCAACTCGGGTTTGGTCTTCATACAGGCCTCCGTTGCAGAGGAGCATCTCGGGTGGAACCTGCAACCGCTAGGCGGATCGATCAGGTTGGGAACAAATCCTCGAATCGATTCGAGCTGATCCCTCCGCTCTGTCGGTTTGGGGATTGCTCTAAGCAAGGCCCGAGTGTAGGGATGCAGTGGTTTTTCGAAAAGGTGTTCGGTCCGTGCGATCTCAACAATATTTCCAGCGTACATTACTGACACGCGATCACACGTCTCTGCAACCACCCCCAGATCATGTGTGATGACCATAATTGACATGCCGACTCGCTCCTTCAGCTCGTTCAACAGGTCTAGTATCTGGGCTTGGATTGTCACGTCCAGAGCAGTCGTCGGTTCGTCCGCGATCAGCAGTTCGGGACCACAAGCTATAGCCATCGCAATGATCACGCGCTGCCTCATGCCCCCGCTCAGTTCATGCGGGTATCGTCTAACGACGCTCTCTGCCTCTGGCAACCTTACAGTTCGCAACAGTTCAACAGATTTTCGCAGTGCGACACGTTTGAGTTCGCGTCTAGAGACCCGGACCTTCTCCGACGGCAGCTTCTCGAGTCTCTCGATCTTCTCCTTTAGAGCTTGAGCCTCATTGGATACAGGGTCAATCTTGGCGATCCGGTCTGAGATCTCCTTCATGCGCTCTTCGAGTATATCCTTCCTGAGATCTTGGTGAATGAGTAGGGTTTCTGCAACCTGCTCTCCAATTGTGATAACGGGGTTCAGGAAAGTCATCGGATCCTGAAAGACCATCGTTATAACGCTTCCACGAATACGCCGCATTTCATCCTCCGGTTTCTTCAGGAGATCTTCTCCATGAAGCAGAATTTCTCCTCCGTCTATCTTTCCAGGTGGGTCAGGGACAAGACGCATTACGGCGAGCGATGTTACAGACTTGCCGCAGCCTGTCTCGCCCACCAATCCTAAAGTCTCACCCTTTTGCACCTCAAGGTTGATTCCGTCAAGTGCCTTGACCACGCCCGCGTAAGTGTAGAAGTTGACTTTGAGTTCGCGTATCGAGAGCAGAGATTCCAAGACGACGGTCAACTCGCCGTGCCAATCTCAGTCGTGAACCCGCTTCCCTCAGAATCCGCCGTATATGACTGTATCTGATTTGCAGGGGAGCTATGCGCGTTTGAAAAAATGCGGATGGAAATTTCAATGTCAGCAAAGAGTTAAGTCCTGAAGATGATAAGACGGCGGCTATGTGCGCAGACGCGACAGGAAGAAGGGCCCTCGCTGAGTTCGGCGCCTTTGTAACCATGGATGGCGCTGAGGTTGACGTTCGTGCTCATGTACTAGAAGGTGCAGAGAGAGGTCCCTCGGTCTATGTTGGAGCAGCTACGCACGGAAATGAACTTCATGGAGTCGAGATCTGCCGCCGCTTGGCAGAGGAAATTGATTCACATATGCTTCATGGAAAGCTGATCATAGTACCCGTGCAGAATCCCATGGCTTTCAAACACAGAGTCAGACTCAACCCAATCGACGAGAAGGATCTCGACAGACTCTACCCCGGAAGTGAAGACGGGACCGCGACTGAGAGATTGGCGCACACTCTCTACGCGAAATTGGCCTCAACAGCTGACTGCGTCATAGACCTACATAGTGGAGGAACGGGAAGCATGAATGTCCCCCATATCTACGTGCCGCCTTTGAAGCCGACCAGGACTAGATACGCGTCACTTGATTTGGCAAAGGCGTTCGGTGCAGATGTGATAATTGACACTCAGCCCGGCGTAGACTATCATTTCGATTTGGTACATCTTTCGCCGTTTTTCTGTAACTCTCAAGGAGCTGCGGGCCTCTACCCGGAGCTTGGAGAGGGGGGCCGTGTCGATGAGTATTATGTCCACTTTGGGTTGACAGGAGTCAAGAACGTTCTGCGAAAGCTGGGCATGCTCAGCGGCGAGATTGAAGAACAAGGAAAGCAGAAACTTGTTACACGCACATCTGTAGTGCGCGCGCTAACCAGCGGAATACTTCTGAGGAAATATCAACTCGGCCAAGAAGTGAAGAAGGGCGACCTCATCGCAGAAGTGGCTGGCGTCTTCGGAGGTCGAGAAGAAATCATTGCACCTTCGGATGGTGTGGTTCAATGGTCCGTGACTTTCGGGAACGTTGGAGCTGGTGAACAAATAGCCTGGATAGGCCACAACTGAAGGTTACAGCAACGAATAGAGTGGCGCCATTCATTCGAACTTGAGCTCTTTCCAGCCACCATCCGGCGTCTGGTACCTTGCGGACTTCGGGAATCCGTAGGGTTCATACACAGCCATAGTGAGCTTTCCACGCCACTTGGCGACCGCAGCATCCCAACTATTCTGCTTGAGGAATTCAGCGAATTCTCGTGTGCCAAATCTCTGCCCTGTCACTCCAGATGCGTCCTGCAACGCGAGAAATGTCCAAGCATCTGTGAAGGCTTGGACCATTTCCTCATCATCAGCATATTTCTGTCTGACCTCCAGTGGCATTTTGTCTGCTTCCGCCAATGTGAGACTCGTGGGCTTCAACATCTTACCTACAGGTGCACCGACGTTAAGGGAATTGACTGCTATATTGTACGGCTTCAACTCTAGTGCCAAACACTGAGTAAGCCCTTCCATGCCAAACTTTGATGGGCAATACGCGATCTCTGCTACAAACCCCATCTCTGCTGACTTTGATGATACATTGATGATGCTTGCTTTTCCTTGCCTCTTCATCATCGGCAGAAAGAGCTTTGTTGTTAGGAAGTACGATCGCAGGTTCACGGCCATGGTGAAATCCCATTCCTGCACGGTCATCTCTTCTAATGTCTTCCAAGAGCTAAACGCCGCATTATTGACAAGCACATCCAACCTTCCATAGGATTCGAGGACTCGATCCCTCATACGTTCAATCTGATCTTCCTTTGACAGATCGGCTGAGATTGTCGTGATCTCTTCGCCACGAGACCGTACAACATTCGCTAGATTCTCCAACTCATTGACAGAACGTGCGACGGCCACTACATTCGCTCCTTCTCTAGCATAGCTCATCGCCATAGCACGCCCGAAACCTCGACCTGATCCAGTAACGAGTGCAACCTTGCCTGCGAGTCGCTTCAACTCAGATCTGTCCCATGTTTTTGCTAATTCAGTCTTAAGCACTTCTGTCGTACGTTGCCTGACAAGCATCCTGATCGAATCGTCCTCGGGAGTCTCGCCATCGAAGGCGCTCAGAACCACGAACGTCAAGCTTCAAGCCGTCAGCGGGAAACTTGAAGCACTCGCAGGCTCAGATGTGAAAGCCTCTCTGCGGTTCGATGTCTCCGCTGGACGGGCATATTGCAGCATTCGCTTAATCAAGAAACATCTCGAAACGATCAGCGTATCTCCGATCTCAACTGACGAAGAGATTCTGGATCTGATCTATCTTTCTGCGAATGAGATCGACCGCGCGACATGCCGACGCTTCGACGTCGTGACTCTGACCGAGGGATATGACGGTGTCGGCCAGCAGGAGCTCGTTCTCAACAACCATCCGATAGTCGCGATCCATGAGATCAAGATCTACAATTTCAACAATCAACTCATCCGCGATCTAAAAGAGACGGACAGCGATTTAAGCACAAACATCATCCTGGACAAAGAGAATGGATTCGTGACTTTGCCCGCGAACGTGGTGATCATGTTCCCCGTCCCATTAGCAGCGAGGTTCTACTGGCCTTACTCATACGATGGCTCGCGCACTCTGAGAGGCACAGACTACAACTACGTCAGCCGTTTCGCCAAAGGAACCGCGAACATCGAAGTCACCTACACTACGGATTCACGACGCCGCCAATGGCAATTCGAGACGCCTGCATGAATACGGTTGTTATCGAGCTACTCAAGAAGAAAGACTCTAGCGACACTCAGGGCGCTTCGGTCGTTTCAATCGCAGGAATGAGTGAGACTTCCACTCAGCAATCAGGCGGACAGCGTGGATCAAGGCCATTCGCTGCGATACTCGGAGAGATCCAGGAAGATATCCACGCAACTCTTGAGCTCTATCGAAAGAGGAAGTGGGTGGCGGTTTGAGCACTGTCACTATGCCGAACATGGTCGATCTCTTCTACGACAAGCTGTCGACCGATTCAGTTCTCCAGGGAATGCAGGGCCTGGTGGAGAAGATCGTGGATGGCAGAGCTCTCGCCAGTACAGGAGATGTCGGAAGCAATGTGTTGCACTGTTGGCTTTCGTGAAGCCGTCGGCGTTGGGAATGGGCCTCAGGTGCTTAGCCATCGGCGGGATCCGCACATGGCGAAGGAAAAGAGCACGAGCACAGGAATCTGAAGACAGAACGATTCTCTCAAGCTTCAGATCGTCGAAACGTTCATATGAAATGCTTTGTCCTGGTCACGCTTCATCCTAGCTCGTCAGACTGCCAAGAGTATTCCAGATGGAGTAAGCACAAGCATGGGTTCAAGCAGACCTGGATCAGTGAGCGTTTGATTTGAGATGTTCCCATCCGCGCGGCTCGACCTGTGTTTCTTTCCCGTTTCGTAGGAGTTTTACGGTTCCGCCGTTCCGTGTAACTCGTCCAATGATGCGTAGAGGTTTGACTGCATTCAATGCTCTCTTGGAGGCGGTCTTCTTCAGACATACGACGAGTTCGAACTCTTCTCCGCCGTACAATGCGAGGTCAGCCGGATCGACGTCGGTCATGCTAGCATAGTCCACAGCTGGCTTTGAGATAGGTAACTCATCCAGTTCAATGCCCACCGAGCTCGCTCGAGCAATCTCGTAAAGGCTCCACGCAAGGCCATCGCTCGAGTCCGTGGAGGCGGTTACGGCTCGAGTACGGACAAGGGCCATGCCCTCTTTGAGCCGAGCCTTTGGCATGTAGACGCTTTCCAGGAGCGTTTCCCTCAGTGATGGTGGAATCTCTAGCTCAGATGAAAGTGCCTTGAGCCCGGCCGAAGCGTTTCCGAACTCCCCTGTGACGGCCACCAGGTCGCCCGGACTCGCCCCACTTCTGTGAGCGATTGTCTCTCGTTTCGTGGTCCCAAAGAGGTAGCAGGCGATTACGAGGTCGTCGCATTCGTTCGTATCGCCGCCGATGACGTAGGTGCCATATTCTCGTGCTCCTTCGTCGAGGCCATCCGCGATCTCTTCAACATCCCGAGTCGTAGTTGACCTAGGAAGGCCGAGCGAGACCATTGCAGCATGAGGCTGAACCCCTTTCGACGCAAGGTCGCTCACATTCATCACAACCGCCTTCCTGGCAGCCTGCGTGAGCGTCATGCCCTTTGGAACGTCGGTTCGGCCAACCAGCATGTCGCACTTGAGGACGGCGAGTCTGCCGCCTCCTATGTCCACTCCGGAAACGTCATCCCCAAAGGGTATGGGCATACGAGGCATCTTGTGCAGTCTTTTCACGATCTGATCGATGATCATGCGTTCGCCAAGCAGAGGTTCTCCGGTCATCTCTGCAAGCCTTCTCATACAGAAACGGTTGGCCAAGGTCTTGAATGCTTGGATCGATCTGGCAGAAGTTCCAACGGTTTGACCTACGCGTTCTCTCATTCAGTTAGCTGCACCATGAGATTATTGAACCCTCAGAATGGAGCCCCGGCCGGGGATTGAACCCGGGACCTGCGACTTGCGCTCGAGCCGATACGAGGTCGCCGCTCTACCACTGAGCCACCGGGGCCTAGAAACAGGAACGGCTAGGGCCAGACTCTGATTTAAGATGTGTTTTCACATTCCAAGGGTCAATCTCGACTTGCGTGAGGGGCGATAAGACTACCCAAAACCAATTGGAGCAGGAAGATCTCACCGTCTCTTTATGTGGCCCATTTCAAGCGGATACGGACCGAGGGTCCTAAGCCGCTCTGCCTCACCATAGTACTAGCGCGTTGAGATGTCTGCGTATCTCCGTGGTTCCGTCACAAAGAGTGCGACGAGGCCGACGGTCACGAACATGAGAGCGCCCAGCAGATTGAAAGGGGCGGACACAGACATCGCGTACAAGCCGCCGAGGAGCAACACTCCAAGTGTTCGTCCGAGCCCAACGATCACCTCATAGCCGCCCATCACCTTCGCTCGGATTTCAGGTATGACACAGTCGGCAAGTAGAGCGTTGATCGGCGCGTTGTTCAATGCGACACCAAACCCCAGAACAAGAGAGACAAGGTAGACTTCTGGCGCCGTACGCATGAATGAGAACGCCAAGACCCCTGAAGCGATGATGATTCCGCCCAAGATCACGAAGGGTTTTCTTCCAAAGCGATCTGAGAGATGCCCGGCGAAGAATGTGAATGCGAGCATCGAGCCGCTGACGAGACTGAATGAGAACCCGACCTCTGCAGGTTGCATCCCCACCTGGAAAGCCATGTACAGCACGAAGACAAGTGCGAAGAGCCCTTGCGTGATACCTATGATGAATCCTCTGAAGCACAGCACAAGCAGGCTCCTGCTTTCTGAGATATTCTGGCGTAGCGAGGTGAAGATTGCTAGAGGAGAAGACTCTGAAGATGAAGAGCCGGAGTGGAGCGGTCTGTCTTTGATCGGAATAACGAGTGCGGCTGAGAGGAGAGCCATCACGAAGGCCGCATAGAAAGGAATTGTCAGGCCCGCCGTTTGCGCCATCAGACCCCCTACAGTCGGACTTGCGAGACCGCCTACTGTCTCCATCGTAGACGTGAAACCCATTCCGGTTCCTCTCCTCTCCGTGGGTGCTAGATCAGCTGTAAGGGCGAAGACAGCGGGAGTGACCACCGCAGAGCCAACACCCTCAATCATTCGGGCGATCGCGAACTGGAGTAGGTCTTTGACGAAGACTAGCATCAGTGAGGAGAGGGAGAACACTACCATGCCAATTACGATTGTCTTGACTCGGCCTAGCCGATCTGCAATGATCCCGCCTGGGATCAGGAAGATGATGAGCGCCACGTTGTAGAGCGAATAGGCGAAGCCGAGAGAAGTTGCGTCGATCCCGAGTTTAGCCGCGTATTGAGGTAGGATCGGAGTGAACATCCCAAACCCTAGGCTCACGACGAACAGAGCCGCCCCCAACAGGAGAAGGGAAATCGTCAACTTCCTTTCAATGCGCGGCAAGACCATGTACCCTCCACAAGCCTCGTCTATGTTTGCGGTGGAACTCGTCTTCGAGAGAGGACAATCCTGACCTCGTTTTGCCTTTTTCTCTCCAGCTGAGATCGAGCAGCGGGATCGTTTCGCGTACGCTTGAATGGGAAATGGCTGCCTTTCTTCGTAGCCAAGGCATTGCGCATAGGCTTGCCAGTGATCACGTCATTCCAATATCTGTGGCTGCTTGGCTGCTTGCTTGCGCTCCAGAAATTGCTTCCTAACCTTCTCAACCTCGGTGGCAAAATCAAACGTATCAGCTTGGTGCCGTGCAACTCCTGCCACAGTCTTGGATGTGAGCGTATTCAGGATCCTTCGCTCCAGCACCTTTGCCGCCAACCCTAGGTGGGCCACTAGCCGCTGATCCAAAAGGTCTGGTTTTCTTGAAAGGTCCATCATCTCCAATGATGTGTCTCTCTTCACCGCATCGAGAAGGGCCTGGCCCGCAACCCTGCCGAGAACCCCGTTGAAGACCTCCATCACAGAGTCGCGTAGCAGCGTATCGAATACCTGCTCTGCGCCCGAAGTGACGCCCCTGGACGTTGTCGTCTTCACCGGTGAAATCCTTCTGTTCGGCAGGGAGTGGGCTTTCGAAAGGGAGAGTATCGCCCTGCCACCTTCCATGTGCAGGCTTCCTCCGGATGTTCTTAAATATTTACACCGGGGTGCAAATGGCACCGTAAATTATAAAACACAACGCCCCATCAGATAGACACACAGGTGTAAGCTCGTGAAAGGCAAACCCGGCGGCGGCGGAGTCTGGAACTAGTCCCCGCTTAAGACTCGTTCACGGGGTTCCCTTGCCTCCCGTTGACGAGTTACGGAACATTTCATAAGGAGAGGCGTGGAACATAAAGTCACGCGAGTGGGTACCGCTGTGTATGGACCAGTTGATAGGATCTCAATGGAGCAACGCCTACGTCTCATGGGCAAGTTCATGTACGCCCTCGACGAGGCCAACATACGCATCATCACGCTGATGCACAAGCTCGGTCCCCGCAACCTTCTCGAAGTGGCGAGGGCTGCTGGTTTGCCTCCGACGAGCGTGTACGACCGGGCACGGAAGCTAGAGGAACAGTTCAGAGCTCTTTCAGCAGCGAACCTTGACCATTCGAACCTTGGCCTACGAAAATGCATTACACTCGTCGAAGCAAACCCAGGTATGGAGGACTTCGTAACCGAGGCCCTTGCTGTTCAGAACTACTGGAAGACGATCGTGAGATGCGAGGGTGGGTTTACCCACTATTCTCTCCACGCCGTTCCAGAGGACCGGAGGCAAGAGTTCGAAAAGTACATTGCTGAAACTGAGCGAGGAGGATTGGTTCGGAAATACAAAACGGTGTGGGTGACGGACTTCCATTACGCGTTTCCTAACTTCCGACTGTATGACCCAGCAAACCGTGCGTGGACTTTTGAGTGGGACAAGTGGAGTCTTCGGGTCAAAGAGAAGAAGGGTCAAAAGGCGATCCGCGATCCTCCGCGCTACTCAAATGAGGCCGACAGAACGGACCTGCTGATTCTCACTGAACTCGAGATAAACGCTCGAGCGAAGTTCTCGGAAATCTCGAAGCTCATCGGAATCACCCTTCAAGCTGTGAAGCATCGATACGACAAGAGGATTCTCCCACGCGGTCTCATCAAGGACTTCATCATCAACGTGCTGCCGTATCCGCTTGAGCTGTCCGACCTGTACGAAGTTCTAGTGACGTTCGAGGACGAGGAAGGCATGAACTCCTTCTTTGGAATATCTGAAGAGATGTTTCCGATTCAGCGGACCATGAAGGTCCTTGGCGAAAGGAAACTCAGCGTGAGAACGTACACCCCGCGGAGCGTAACTGAACGGCTTTTCGCGATGTTATCGAGCTTGGCAAGATCGGGGTTAGTGAGCGACTACTCCGCCGTCAGAATTAGGCCTGAGACGCAGGCTTGGCAGACGATATCCGCTGAGCTCTTCGAGGATAAGATTGGGTGGAAATACGAGTCGAGTCAGCATTTGGCTGTGCTTGATACGATCGTGGAGCATGCCAAGGTGAATGTATAGATAGACGAACTTGTGTCGTTCGCATCTGTCGCATTATTTGAATTTGCTCCTTTCTGTGTGCACGTAATGCGGGATGACGGAGGATTCCGTTGGCTCATTCTCCGCTCGTTCTTTGTGCGGTGTGCGCACAGTCAGGCCGATCGAATCCTGATGATCCGTTGGTTCTGAATCTAGTAGATGTTCGACGCGAGGGGGATGAGTTTTAATGACTCTCTCCTATTCGATTGGATCGAAGCTTGTGTCAGAACAGGCAAGGCCGACTGAGGCTGAATGGTAGCGGATCATCCAGCGACGGTAGGTCGAGTGCGATGAAACAGCTGATACACAACGGCATACTGTTTCCAAAGTATGAGCCGAGAGGCTTCAAGGTCACTGTGCAAGGAAGACCGACGGTCCTGACTCCGCAGCAAGAGGAGATGGCTATCGCCTGGGTAAAGAAACTCGGGACGGAATACGTGGAGGACCCCGTCTTCGTGAAGAACTTCTTCGGCGACTTCCGCAAGGCGCTTGGACTGGGCGACAGGCTCGAGCCCAAGGACTTTGATTTCTCAGAGATCGTGAAGTATGTCGAAGATGAGAAAGCGAAAAAACTTGAGATGGGCAAGGACGAGAAGAAGCGCCTCGCCGCCGAACGGAAGACAATCAGGGAGGTAAACAAAGCAAAGTACGGACAGGCGATCGTCGACGGAGGGAAGGTCGACCTCGGAAACTACATGGCAGAGCCGTCGTGTATCTTCATGGGTCGCGGCAAGCACCCGCTTAGAGGAAGGTGGAAACATGGCCCGTCAGAGTCCGACGTGATCTTGAACCTTTCACCGGATGCACCAAGGCCTTCGGGCAATTGGAAGGAGATAGTCTGGCAACCTGATTTCATGTGGATCGCGAAGTGGGACGACAAGCTGCGTGGAGAGGAGAAGTACGTGTGGTTGGCCGACTCTTCATCGGTGAAGCAGAAGCGTGAGATCGAGAAGTACGACAAGGCGAAGACGCTTAACCACAAGATAGACAAGTTGAGAGCTCACATATCCGCCAATTTAACGGGCTCAGACCCTAAGCGACGAAAGATCGCAACGGTCTCCTACCTTATCGACGCGCTGAAGTTTAGGGTCGGCGATGAGAAGGACAAGGACGAGGTCGACACTGTAGGTGCCACCACACTGCGACCCGAGCACATCAAGATCCGTGAGGATGGACAAGTCGTCTTCGACTTTCTTGGAAAAGACTCTGTGCGCTATCGCAGGGAAGTCGAGTTGCCGCCGCAGGTGATTGAGAACCTATGGGAGTTTACGGCTGACGCGAAGTCATGGATCTTTCAGGGGGTCCGATCAGACAACGTGAAGGAGTTCCTGAGCGAGGTCGTTCCCGGGCTTTCCGCGAAAGTGTTCAGGACATACCATGCATCCAAGGTTGTTGGCGAGTATCTGAAGACCGCCAAAGTCGGAAGAGAGGATCCGGATTACGTAAAGAAGAACATTGCTACGCTAGCAAATCTGGAAGCTGCAATCGTCTGCAACCACAAGAGAAAGCTTCCAAAAAACTGGGAGAATTCGCTCGCAAAGAAACTAGAGCGACTTAAGCTGCTTCAAGCTAAGAAAACGAGGAAATCAGCAGAGGCCGCAAGGGCATTGAAGGTGAAAATAAAGACGATGAAGGCGACGCGGGACTACAACCTAGGTACTTCTCTAAAGAGCTACATCGACCCGCGCCTGTACTATCGCTGGGGGAAGAGAGTCGATTTCGACTGGAGGGTATACTACCCGAAGATCTTGCAGAGGAAGTTCTCCTGGATTGAGAAGAACCAATAGTTGGAATCCGCATCTGCACCTATGCTAGAACATGGCCTCGCCGCCGTTGACGTGTATCGTCTGTCCCGTAATGAAGCCGGCTCTTTCTGAGGCAAGGAAAACCGCAGTGTAGGCTATGTCCTCAGGTTGGCCTATCCTGCCGAGCGGAACCAGTTCGAGCTCTCTCCTCCTCTGCTCGTCTGTCGCACTTGCGGTCATGTCGGTCTGGATCAGTCCGGGCGAGATTGCGTTGACGGTGATGTTGTATGGCGCTAATTCCAGTGCGAGGGATCTCGTCAGACCAACGACGGCGGCTTTGGATGCCCCATAGTGAGCTTCGTGGTCGGTTCCGACGAACGCTACAATCGACGAGATGTTGATGATGCGGCCCCACTTCTTCGCCCGCATCTCCGCGCTGAACGCCCTGCTACAGAAGAATGTTCCGTCAAGGTTCACGTCGAGCACACGGTTCCACTCCGTTTGGTCAATCTCCCAAGACTTGAGGTGGTGGTGCACGCCAGCATTGTTGACTAAGATGTCGACTCCACCAAATTCCTCTATGATCTTTCTCCGCATGGCTTCGACCTGATCAAATCTTGAGACATCCGCCTTTACCACTAGCGCTTTCCTGCCTAGTGTCTCAATGGCACCGGCCACCTCCTTAGCCCTCTCTTCCGAGAGGGCATAGTTCACGACGACATCGGCGCCCTCTTGTGCCATCTCGAGGGCTACGGCTCTGCCGATACCTCTTGAAGAGCCAGTGACGAGAGCCACTTTCTTTGCGAGCAACATAGCACGACGCCAAGCCTGGCTTGAAAGACCGGTCAGCAGAGTTATATTTCTTGAAAACCGGATTCCAAGGATGTTGCCGGCAACCATTAAATGAGCGCAAGCTATCATCCGCTCATAGTGCGGGGGTCGCCCAGCCAGGTCAAAGGCGCAGGACTGAGAGGCACGAAGCCTCGTCAATAGGCTCCTGTCCCGTAGGGGTTCGAGATTCGGAGTCGGTCGGCGGTAGATTCCGAACGGAAGGGTTCAAATCCCTCCCCCCGCACCAGCAAATTCTACTCCGGATGACCACGAGTTCGCTGTGTTGAAGTCCTAAGATCTGTCAAGTTCGTTGATTGCTTTCAGTAGTTCACCGATTTCTTCCCGAGTATTGTAGTGCACGAGACTGACTCGAATCATCGTCGCGACATCGTAGACTTTTGGAACCCTCGAATAGTAGTCTTCGGCACGCAGGGCAATCCCATGCTTGGTCCAGAGGCGTTCGACTACATCTTGATCCTGCATGTTTTGTAGCTTGAACGCGAAGGTTGGATCTCTCTCCCCCAATCGGTTGAGATCCGCAATTCCGTAGACCTTCACGCGGCGCATTTGAAGCAGGCCCGGGAAATCATCTTCTCCGTCAAGGATCATTCTGGACAAGTCTCGACCGTATTCTTGGATGGCGTGCATCGCTATTTTCAGAGACCGTGCGCGGCCAGAGTATCCCTTGACCGACTCTTCATGTCTGTTGTCGATCTGGTCAGCCAACCAGGCCAAGTGATCCACAACGCCTCCAATCGCAGCGAACATCGATTGGTCTCGAGTGCCCCACTCCCAACTATGGGGTGGATTCTCGGGTGCAGGAGGGACTTTGTAGGGCTTGAGCGTTCCTAGAAGGTCTTTTTTCCCGTAAAGGAAGCTTCCATGTGAGCTGAAGAGCTTGTAGCCAGAGAAGACTAGAAAGTCACAATTGACGGCTTGCACGTCTATTGGGCCATGAGCGGCATGATGAACCGCATCTACCACAAAGTAGGCGCTCACCGCTCTAGCGATCTTTCCAATTTCAAGCAAGTCACTCCTTGTGCCGAGCACGTTCGAGGCAGCAGTGACGGTGACCACTCTCGTGTTGTCGTCCACCAGAGTTCTAAGATGATCGAGATCGAGCGTTCCTTCATCCTTGTTCAGGCGCGCAAACCTGACCTCGGAGATCGCGCCTCTTTTTTCCAGCTCGACCCACGGGCTAACATTTGCGTAGTGTTCATAGTCCGTTGTCACAACGTTCTCGTCTCCAGTAAACCCTCTTCCCAAGGCATAGCTCAGGCCGAAGAGTAGACTCGTAGCCGACTCTCCAGACACGATCGTTTCATGAGAGGGAGCATTCAACAGGTCGCCAACGGCCTTCCTACCTTCGAGTATCACGGCTTCAGCGTCTTTGGATTCGCGAAAGACTCCCCCGACGTTGGCGCTGCAATCAAGACGCGCTCTAGCTTCAGCTCTAGCCGCTCTTCCTGCGACGAGCGAGCCCGTTCCGTTATCCATAAATGCCCTCCTCACGCCGTTCGTGTCAGATGCAGCCCTCGGAAATTCAGCCCGGATTTTTTCCAATAGAAACTTGTCGAATGTCATGTGTTCTTCGACAGCATGATTTCTGCGCTTTCTTGAGATTTATCGCTGACGCCGTTGGGCGGCGCCGAGTGATGAAGTTGCTGATCCCACCTGTGCTTTCTGGCCATATAGTTTGGACCTAATGATGGCACTGATTGAACTTTGACTCTCAAGAACAGAACATGCTCAAAATGGTTCATGAACATTCAAGACTGCGAGACTCACGGTTCGTCGGCTAGGAAGGGGAGATGTCGTGAGTCTCGTTACCGCGGTGGGAGGAGGCCATGGCAACCCGCTCGAGAGAGACCCAAGACTCGTCCGCGAGGACGTGGTCAACGAATACATCTCTGTTCAGCAACCCAGAGACACCCATGGAGTAATCCTCAACCCGCATACCATGGAAGTCGACTATGCGAAGACACAGCAGATGCGTGGCAAGATGTTGAACACGCCTGCGCAGCAAGGTTCCGGACCCAGTGCCTCTTGGTCGTTCGGAATAGTCGTCTTCCTGGCAAGGTCATAGGATGTATAAGACCGCGGCCCTGAGGTGCTCGAAGGCCCCTTATATGGCAGGTCTTCAGAGCCACAACCGTGGAGGACTATGTCGTTGGAACAAGATATTCTGGAAGAGCTGAAGAAGATACGAGAAGCTGTAACGCCCAAGCCTGCGCCCCCGTCACCTGCGCCGCCGAAGGGGCTGTGGGCTGAGTTCATGGATTTCATGGGCAAGAGTGGAGTTCTCGGTCTGGCAGTCGGGTTCATCATGGGCCTTTACATAAACAAAGTCGTTTCCGCCCTTGTTGGAGACATCATCATGCCCATTCCAGGCGCCTTCATACCGGGAGGCGACTGGAGAAAGGCCGTCATCAGCATACCTGTCGGACAAGGAATGAATTTCGCAGTAGGTGACTTCGTAGGCGTAGTAGTCGACTTCCTAATAGTCGCAGGTGTGGTCTTCTTGATCGCCAAATACGGGCGGAAGACAGGGCTAAAGTAGCGCCCTCTTGCCAATCGCTAACTAGGGTAGAGTTCCTCCAGAATCGTCCTAGACATTCCAACAGTTAGAATCGCAAAGAGGGATATAGCCATTCGCTCGAGGCTAGCACGGGAAGCACGCTTGGCCAGGCTAGAGGATAGACCTAACTCCAGTGGTGTCAGGTACTGGGGTGAAAGTTGCCATGGACATCTATCTAATCCAGCACGCTGAATCCGTGCCTGAGAGGGAGGACCCTGCTCGGCCCCTTTCTGAGGAGGGTAAGGCCACAGTCGAAAACGTGGGCGCCCTTGTAGCGCGCCTCAAGATCAATCCCGACATGATCTACCACAGCGGAAAACTTCGGGCTAGGCAGACCGCAGAGATACTTGCGCGGCACCTCAGGCTCTTGGATAAGGTCTCTGAGAAGCAGGGACTTGGTCCCCTAGACGACGGGAGAGCTGTGGCCGAGTGGCTGAGGGAGCAGGCTGCGAGAGGTATCTCAGGAGTAGCCATCGTGTCTCATCTCCCATTCCTGGATAAGCTAGCTTCGCTTCTCGTCGCGAAAAACGAGAGCCTTAGCGTGGTCTCTTTCGAGAATGGGGCAGTCGTCAAGCTTGGGCCCAAGCCTCTTGGTGCTGGATACGCAGTTCAGTGGATCATCAACAAGCAGCTTGCGGAGCAGTTACAAAGCAAGTTGAGATGATTCAGCAAAGGGGCATCACCGAAATACAGATGCACGTTTCTATGTGTTAGCGATGGGCAGCTACGGTTACTTTGAGAACTTTGGGAGCATACCCACGCTGCATCACACCTGGCTTCGAGCCATTCGATCCTATCCTCCTAGCCAGGGAGACAGAGGAGATCGTCTGCAGAGGAGATGCACGTAAGTATACGGATTTCTACGCCACAGGCGTCTACGGTGGAATAGCGACAGGCTACACATGCGGGTGCTGCCTGAGGTGCGTCTTCTGCTGGGTTGACTGGAGCCGTGACTTTCCCGAACGGCACGGGCAATTCTTTTCGGCTGAAAAAGCCTTTGGCAGGCTCAGAGAGGCAGCTCACAAGTTCAACGTAAAGAAGTTGAGGATTTCGGGAGCCGAGCCAACACTTGGCAAGGAGCATCTGCTCGGGCTACTAGCACACGTCGAAAGGTCTGAGAACAGCCTGTTCATTCTGGAGACGAACGGGATGCTGCTGGGAGTCGATAGAGGCTACGTGAAGGACCTCTCGAAGTTCAGGAAGGCTCACGTCCGAGTCTCCTTGAAAGCAGGAACGCCAGAAGATTTCTCAAGGAAAACCGGCGCCAGACCTGAGGCCTTCGAGATTCCCTTTGGGGCCATACGTAACCTTCTTGATTTGGGCGTAAGCTTCCACGTCGCAGCGATGAGCAGAGATCCGAGGATAATGGGCTACGACGAAAGAATAGCCCTGGCAAGGAGGCTAAGGAGCATAGGTGCGAATCTCGTATCGGCGCTCGAAGAGGAGATTGTAGACCCATACGAGACGACGCTTGCAAGGCTGAAGCATGCTGGTCTCAAGTTGGAATGGCCGCTTAGGAAGATCTACCCGCCGATACGTTCACTAAAGATTGAGAATACGCCAGAGCGCTCCAACCACTGCTGAGTGATCCAACCAACCCGATCGAACCCGCCAGGCCATTTTACTTTCGACTAGCCCCCTTGCTCAGGGCAGCTAAGTCTGGATGAACGTAGGTGCCCTCAGAAGAGATCTGCTCTCCATCCATCCAGATCGATGCGTTGAGGCATATGCCATCGGTATGCGTCTTCGCTGGTCCCGACTCGCCCAAGAAAGTTTCACCTTGGTAGCCCAATCCCCACTCAACGGAACCCCATACCCTCTCATCCTCAACTATTAGGCCGGACAATTTGGCGCCTGGGTTGCATCCATAGGCTATGTGAGCAACGTTGCGCATTGCGGGATCGTCGAGGCTGTCCAGCCATTTCGCGAAGGTTTTGGCTTCTCGGGTTCCCTCGATCGAGACCACCTTTCCCTCCTCAACCTTGAGTCTTATCGGGTTGGCTAAGCGCCCGAGGTCATCTGGAGGCCAGACCGAGCCGTCGAAGACGATTGCGCCTTTGATAGACTTCTCAATGGGGGCCCAGTCGACCTGGCCAATCAACATGTAATCTCCTGGCTTGTCAGCCACCACCCCTTCTGTGAGGACGGGTCGCTTCGTGTCGTTCTGAAATTCGACATCAGTGCCAGAAGGAGTCGTGATCCTCATCCTCCTAGCGTTTCGCGTAAGCTCCGCTATCTTATCTTGGAACTGGATCAGCGCCTGCACATTGATCCCGCCAATGCAGCGGACCATCGCATCTGAGGTCATGCCTGAAAGACACAAGTAGCGGGCTCGCTTGCCCTGCATTGCGAGTCTCCAGGGAGTGGAATAGAGCAGATACTTCTTCGAGAACTCTATCATCACATCGCAGTTGCGCATGGCTGCACTAAGGGGTTCAGGCAAATCCCGATCCGCGTTCTGAGCAACTCCTCTCGGAGCGGGATACCGCATCATCGCAACCTTCGCACCGGCGTTGTGAACCGCCCTAGCAGCGGCTTCAGCAACTGTCCACTCCGACTCGCTGTCAGTGTAGACCAACACATGGTCACCGGGCCTTACGCGAACGAGTTCCCTAGCAAGGATCTCCGTCGCCTTCACGAGCTCAAAATCCTGCGGCGACACCACAGCCAACTCATCTCTCGACAATCCGGAGATCAAATCACATCTTATATGGCTTTCAATCGGTGAACTCCCAGAGAGACCGCAGGGAAGGACAAGCGCTTGAAGAATACGAAACGAGCTCTCTCGTCCCGCATACTCGTCCTGAATCCTGTTCGATCCCGCTCACTGGATCGACTGTCCAGAGCATTTTTTCAAGCGAACGTGAGTCCAGAATTCGAGGTAGAATGCGAAAGCTTCCCTGACGGACCTGCCTCGATTGAGTCTATGTACGACGAGGTCATCGCGGCAGCTTTGGTCGCAAGACGCATCGCGAGGGTAGCTGGTCAAAGGTTCGGCGCAGCGATCATCAACTGTTTCATGGATTCGGGTCTGAATGCAGCAAGAGAGCTTGCCACAATTCCGATAGTAGGAGCTGGGGAGTCAGCGATTCGCGTCGCGTTGACTGTCGGGCAAAGATTCTCCATCATTGACGTGGGTCCCGTGAAGTACATTTCACGATCACCGACGAGACAAATTCGATCCATGGGATTGGAAACGCGTTTCGCTTCGATAAGAGGCATCGGGATTCCGGTCCTGAAACTGAACGAGCAACCGGATCTCACAGTCAAGAAGATAGCAAGGGAAGCGAAGCTTGCGACAACTGTGGATGGCGCAGATGTGATCGTTCTCGGTTGTACTGGACTTGCGAGATTAGCTGAACGAATCAGGCTCAGAGTCCGCGTTGTTGAGCCCTCGCTTTCTGCGTTGAGAATAGCGGAAATGTTGATCCTCTTGCGTCTGAGGCACGGAGGCCCAGCGCGCTAGCGATTGAGCAGAGACACGTCACTGGCCGATCGCCCCAGTTTGCAGTGTGTGCTTGTAGGCACTTGGAGGCTTTCGTCTCAGGAGGGTGCGTCTTCTTTGACTTTCAGCAATTGTACAGAAGTCGAGGAGGTGCAGCCGGGCATGCTTGATGAATACGTCCGCGGTTCGGACCGCGATGACCTCCACAGCCTTCCCGAGAGCGCAAATGGCTAGGTGCCGACGAGCTTTTCGATCGGGTTATAGTCGAATCTGAAGCCGAAGTGCCTCGGGCCCATCAGCTCTATGCCTCGTGGAGTTCTCCAGATGTCATGAGCCTTCGCTCCTACCACGTAGACCTCCATTCCCTTGCGAATTCGGCTGTTTGTGACTCCGTAACCTTTCTCGTCGAGGAGGATGATTGGGTCTGGGGCGATGGCCACCAATTTGCCATCTCTCCAAGCGATCATATTCTCATTCTTGACCCATACCTCCGCCCGATGCCCGCGCCAATCTCCCAACCCTCTCAGTCCGGTTCTGCCCATGAGAAAGCCATCCTCCTCGTTCAGATTGAACTGGGAAACCTTGCCGTGGAAGAGCATGTAACCCTGCAGGAGCTTCACAACCTCAGATATCGGGTCTGTTCGCTTCTCATTGGCCCGCCTCACCGTGGCTCCTAGTTCGACGCATTTGGATAGGGTGCCTGTTAGGGCCAGCCTGCTAGTCTCGGCCGCCGTTGCGGGTGTGTCGAGGACGATGACGGCTCCTCCGGCCAAGACCGATAGGGAGCGGGCTATCATCTCATACCTCTGAATATCAGAATACTCCTTCACAACGAGGATGTTCCCGAGAGTGTCCGCGACCACTGCTGGCGTTGCCTTCGCTCCATGCACATGATACGTCGAGTGAACGAGCTCCGGGGCGGACCTGCCAACTTGATCCCCGTCCACGACTGGTAGACCAGCTAGGGCCGCCAAGTGTAGCGCTATCGCCGTATTGGCACCGCCCAGCTCAACGGCGATTATGCTGGAGATATCACCGTGAATAGCCTCTTTCATTGTATTAAGAACCGTTCTCATCAGAGCCTCGGGCGCCATCCGAGTCTCCAAAGCCTCCTTCCGAATCTTCCGCCCAGGTGAAGGAATCGAGCCGCAGTAGTATGCGCAGACAACGATCGATGACGGATCAAGTTCAGCTACATCGGAAACGACAAGCTTCCTTCCCGAAGCTAGATCCTGGCGGAGGGTTTCTAGGCCTTGCTTGGGATCTCCCCCTCCTCCTGTGCCCATGATCGTCGCTCCCACTATCAGATCAGAGGCATCAGATTCGGAAAGAACTCGCGGCAACTTGAAACGCCATTTTGCAGTTAGAACAAGCGGAATACATAATGGTTTCTTGCAAAGCAGAGGGACATTGAATTTCAACGATGCGAGGAGCAAGAGTGCAGAACTACGATCTCTAAAACACATGTTCATATTTGAGCCTCCGCGAAGGGGAGGCGTGCAGTTTTCAGTAACTGCAGACCTGGAAGGACCTTGCTAAATGGGGCGGAGCGCTACCTTTCAGAGCGGCCCACTTGAAAAAGAAGAAGGTCACAGGCCACGAGATAGTATGCCAGATCCTATTAGACCGTCAGGTGTCGGGCGCGACTAGTGCGGCAACATTTTGACGGCAATTGTAGCCAGCGATCCGGACTCCGTGAGGGTTCACTAATGGCGCACTCAGCGATTCCTGTAAGGAGTCCTCACCAAGCGGTGGTTGTGGCATCAATCTGTTGCCACGACTAACTGAAATCGTATGTCGCTAGGCTGCTGCCGACTGTGCTCCAATCAGGTGGCATGCGGCAGTGTGGCCCCCGCCGGTATCGATGAGCTCCGGTTCCCTCTCACGGCAGATCTGTGTTGCGTAATGGCAGCGCGTATGGAACTTGCATCCAAGAGGAGGATTCTCAGGGCTTGGGACTCCTCCCTCAAGGATCACTTTTCCCTTCTTGATGCTGGGGTCTGGAACTGGTATGGCTTCCAGAAGCGCCTGCGTGTATGGGTGCAGGGGGTTTGAGAACATCCCCTCCACGGGTCCACTCTCAACGATTCGGCCAAGATACATCACGGCAATTCGATCGCTAATGTGCTGGATGAGGTTGAGATCATGCGAGATGTAGAGGTAGGTCAACTGAAACTTCTCTTGGAGTTCCTCGAGGAGGTTTATGATCTGGGCCTGAACCGATACATCGAGGGCGGAGGTCGGCTCGTCCAGGACAATGAACTTGGGGTTGAGGGATAACGCCCTAGCGATCGCGATCCTCTGCCTCTGTCCGCCGCTAAACTCGTGCGGATATCTCCTCAAGTGCTCCTTCGCCAATCCTACCGTCTCGAGCAGCTCTATGACCCTATGTTCTACCTCGTGCTTCGTTAGCCGCGTGTGCGTCTCCATTGGTTCTGCAACGATATCCTTCACGATCATGCGAGGGTTCAGAGACCAGAAGGGGTCCTGAAAGACAACCTGTATGTCCCTTCTAAGCTTCCTCATCTCTTCCCGGCCTAGGTGCGTGATCTCAACGCCCTCGAAGAACAGCCTGCCAGCAGTGGGGTCGATGACCCGCAGTATCGTTCTGGCGACAGTTGTCTTCCCACATCCCGACTCACCCACGAGGCCGAAGGTTTCTGTTCTCCGAATCTCGAAGTCGACGTCGTCCACAGCTTTCACCCAACGCTTTGTCTTCAATAGGAGCCCAGCTCTGACCGGGAAGTACTTCTTCAAGCCTTCAACGATGAGCACGTCCCCGGTCTGCAATCAGGCGCCTCCGCTTTGCTTGTAGAGGAAGCATGAGGCGAGATGGCCGTCTCCGAACTCCACCAGTCCAGGCCTGCTCTTCGAGCATAGGTCCATAACATAGGGGCATCTCGGGTGAAAGCGGCAGCCTGGAGGCGGGTTGACTAGGCTTGGGACGAACCCGTGGATGGCTGTGAGTTTTCGTCCCCTCGTCCCCGGCCCAGGGCTGCATTCGAGGAGCATCTTCGTGTATGGGTGAAGAGGCCTTGAGAAGATGGCCTCCACTGCTCCAAATTCGACTATGTTGCCCGCGTACATTACGGCCACCTTTTCGCAGATCTGGGCGACAACGGCCAAGTCATGTGTGATCAGCATGATCGAGGCACCGATCTTGTCTCGTAGATCCTTGAGGAGCCTCAATATCTGTGCCTGAATCGTGACATCCAGAGCAGAGGTTGGTTCATCGGCGATTAGGAGGTCGGGGTTGCACGAGATGGCCATGGAGATCATGACGCGTTGGCGCATCCCCCCACTCAACTCGTGAGGGTAGCTTTCGAAGACCCTGCCGGGGCTCGGCAAGCCCACGAGCTCGAAAATTCGGAGGGCCTTTTCCTTGGCCTCCTTCTCCTGAAGGTCCTGATGGAGCGCTATTATGCGAGATACCTGCTCCCCGACAGTGAAGACAGGGTTAAGTGATGACATCGGATCTTGGAAGATCATTGAGATGCGCTTCCCCCGTATCTTCCGTATCTCCGCCTCCTTCTTGCTCAGCAAGTTCTCGCCTTTGAAGAGGATCTCCCCCTCCTCTATGTTTCCACCAGGTGAAGGGATGAGCTTGAGCACCGTCAGGGCTGTAACTGTCTTGCCACAACCTGTCTCGCCGACTAGGCCCAGCGTCTCACCTTCGAGCAATTTGAGGTGATCGAGGTCGACCGCTTTGACTACGCCGAAATAGGTGTTAAAACGCACCTTGAGGTTCCTAATCTCGAGGAGCGGCTCCTCAGCTCCCAAGCCCAAATCGAACTCCTATATTCGCCTCGCCCTCGGATCTAGGATCTCCCTCAAACCGTCGCCTAGGAAGTTGAACGCGAGTACCGTGATGAGGATGGCGAATCCTGGGAACGTTGTGAGCCACCAATTCGTGAGGAAGTAAATTCGGCCTATGCTGATCATCAAACCCCATTCCGGCTCGGGGGGTTGTGCGCCCAGACCCAGAAAGCTCAAGGAGGCTGATGTTAGGATGACGGAGCCAAAGTCCATCGAGGCCTGAACGATGATCGGGGTCAAACAGTTGGGGAGGACGTGACGGAAGATTATTCGTGATCTTCGAACCCCTGTCGCGACTGCCGCCTCGACAAAGGGCCTTTCCTTCACCGAGACCGCTTGGCCACGGGCGAGCCTGGTGTACCAAGGCCACCATGCTATGGCGATCGCTATCATCGAGTTTACGAGCGCTGGGCCAAGGGCGGCTGAGATGGCGAGAGCGAGTAGGAGCGCTGGGAAGCTTAGGAACATATCGGTCACCCGCATGATAACTTCATCAAGCTTACCCCCGGCGCACCCTGCGATCACTCCCAACGGGAGTCCTATGAGTAGGGCGAGGCTGATGACAATCACCCCAATATTGAATGAGATCCTGATGCCGAAGAGGACTCGACTGAAAATGTCCCTTCCAAGATCATCCGTTCCGAAGAGGTGCTCAAGTGACGGCGGCTGGAATTTGTCCTCCGATGCCGTCGCTCCCATGGCGTGCTCCGGGTACGGGGAAATTACCGGGGCTAGGACGCCTAGGACTACTAAGGCGAGAACTATCGCCAAGCCCACCATGGTAAGAGCATTCCCCCGAATGACGGGCCAAGCGTAGGCGATCTCCCTAACCTGAGGTAGCCTCGCCTCGACTCTTTCCCTGTACCTCCTCATCACATTCCATCCCTGCCTCATAGGCTCACCTCAGCGCAGTTGTATTCGCGGATCCAGGGATGCATGGATCAGGTCTGCAGCCAAGTTGAGAACGATGTAGGTGATTGCGATGAGGATCGTTACACCGATGATAGCGGGGTAGTCTGCAGATATGATTGCGATGGAGGCGTACCGGCCCAAACCAGGCCATCGGAAGACCGCTTCAATCAGAAAGGTCTCGACGAGGGCGTACGCGAAGGTCAGGGGGAGAACGGTAATGGTTGGGCCCACGGCATTCTTCAGCGCATAGGAGTATCTGACAACTCGCTCCGGTATGCCGTATGCTCTAGAGGTTCGTATGTAGTCCTCAGACATCACTTCCATCATAGTCGCGCGAATCATCCGCGTTGTGAGTCCCAGAGGGTAGGCTGCAAGGGTCAGGGCCGGTAGGATAATGTGGGTGGCAGCGCTCTGGAGCGCTGGCAGGTTTCTCGTGATCAAGGCGTCCAGAAGATAGAACCCTGTTACGCGAGTGAATGTCAGTTCAATGGATGGGTCAAGCCTCTCGGCGACCGGGAGGATCCCCAAGATTCGAAAGAACAAGAGCTGAAGCATCATGCCGAGCCAGAATGTTGGTATGGAAACGCCTCCGATGGCTAGGAGGCGGGCGCCATGATCTGCGGGCGTATTCTTCCTAACCGCTGAGATTACGCCGAGTGGAAGTCCGACCACGAGGGCCATTACGAGTCCAGTCAGGATAAGCTCGAGCGACGCGGGTAGGAACGTGGCTATATCCCGCAGGACCGGCGCGTGGGTTCGGATTGATACTCCCCAATCGCCCTGCAGAAGCGACAGCATGTAACGGTAGTATTGAACATATAGTGGCTTGTCGAGTCCAAGTTCGACGCGGGCTTTCTCAATCTGCTCTCTCGTCGCTCTGAAACCGATCCACATTGCCGCGGGCTCGGATGGTATGACCCTTGCGATCGTGAACGTTATGACAGATACTCCGAAGAGTACCACTAACGAGAGTAAGAGGCGCCTAGCCACATAGTATCGCATCTTCACCATGAGATCTCACACTCGTTGCCTAGGGCTTCCATGCTTCACGTCTTGAAGCCCAGACTCCACTAGACAGTCCACCCTGACCGAAACGTTTCCGGGAATAGAAAGGGTAGGCAGGATGTACGTGTTTCGCCTGATCGTTGCGGCGCCTCGGCGTCTACTCCTGCCTGTACGTGTAGTAGAAGAACACGACGTGCGGGTAAGTTGGGTTGTCGATGTAGCCCATCAGCGATGTCCTTTTGATTCGGACGTATTGCTGGTCATAGACGAATACCGCTACTGCGTCCTCGACTAGGATCTTCTCGGCCTCGACATACATCTGCTTCGCCCTGTCCTTACTGACGCCGGAGATGGTGAATGCCTCATCTATCAGTCCGTCAAATCGAGTATTGTTGTAGTAGGACATAGCAAAGACCGGCTCTTTCTCAGAGTGGAACATGTTGTAGACGAATGAGTATGGGTCGCCTGCGATGTCGGGCCACCAGTACATGATGAATATGTCCTGACGGGCTTCAGGAGTTGGAGACTTCGCCATGTCCCACTGCTGCTCCCAAGTCATGCCTCTGATGACAAGGTCGATCCCGATTTTTGCAGCCTCAGACTTCCACAGCTCCGCAGTCTTTCTCTCATTCTCATCGCCGGAATTGTATGTGAGGGTTAGCGAGAAGCCCCCGGTTGGATAGCCGGCCTCCGTCAAGAGCTGTTTCGCTTTCTGTAGGTCGTATGTATGCTGTGGGACGTCCTCAGAGTAGGCCCACATCCCTTTGGGTATCGGGCCGCGGGCCTGGGTTGCATAGCCGCTCATTACGTCCCTTATGACCTGCTCATATGGAAATGCGTATGATAGTGCCTCCCTAACGAGCTTGTTGTCCAGCGGCGGCTTCTGCGTGTTGAAGAAGGCGATTAGATTCTGGAACGAGCCTGTTGTCACTATCTCGATCCCGGGCTTCGTTCTGAGAGCAGCCACATCCTCGTAGGGTAGGTCGTCGAGGATGTCTACCTCCCCTGCCTCCAAGAGCTGTCTGGCTGTGGCCGATTCGGGAACGGCTTTGATAATCACCTTGTCGA
>Ga0209725_1000046_pt1 | contig 66408 bp, 64 predicted proteins | sample I18A1metaG_FD_184145 | JGI IMG/M metagenome (GOLD analysis project Ga0209725, IMG submission 184145) | Lake sediment bacterial and archeal communities from Gulf of Boni, Indonesia to study Microbial Dark Matter (Phase II) - ​I18A1 metaG... | ecosystem: Environmental > Aquatic > Freshwater > Lake...
GGAGATTTCCTCGAGTACTGGTCCATGCTTTTCGTAGTCTTCATCCTTGATTGCTATGACTTCTTTTGCTTCGCTTTCTGCACAGTCTGCGACGCATTCCAAGTACTTTGCAACGATGCGGTTCCCGAGCGCGTGCTGCGGGTTGAAGACTCCGATGTCGCGTGCGGCAGCGAGTTTCGTCGTTGCAAGTATGAGTTGACGAACAATCAGCCAGTAGATCCTATCGGCTTCGTTTTCCATCTGGAGCACCTCCCCCGCCACGTCTTGCCTCTTATCCAGAAGCGCCGTGATCGCTGCTTCTTGCATCGAAAGCCCCACTTTGTGTAGTCTCTGAATGAGGCCGCTGACAGGAAACTTGGAGGGGTCCAAGAAGCTCTGAATTACCACTTGCTTCGGTGTCTGTTCGACAATGCTGAGCCCCATTAGTCTCTGAACAGTGCTTCTAATCTCCCACAAGTGCTCAGAGGTCAGATCCTTGCTCGACGTAATGATCAGTGAATCTCGCCCCTCAATGTAGTTTCCAGTAATGATTCTCGACAGCAGCTCTCGTTCTTTGCAGAGATCGGCGTTGATTCTCGACATAGTAGGTTCCGTTTTCTCGGCAGCTAATCCTGGAAGTAATCTGATGCAGCCATCATCAGTGCGTCTCAGGGTCACGACATCGCCCTGTTTCAGCCCTACCTGTTCGACCCAATCTCGTGGAAGCGAGACCGTCAGTGTCGAGTGCCCGACTTTCTGTACTTTTCTAATTTCCATCAAACTCACGCCGCGCGACGGTATGACGTGGCGCTGGTGGTCGTTGCGCACGCGTCATTACCTCGTCTAGGCTGCTTCTGAAGAAGTTCTGAGCATATATATTCCGTCTAGAAAGCAAATAGAATCACTAGCACATTTCCCCCCGCAGTTGCGACGGGTTTCGACTATCCGTCTCGTGAATTGCAGAAGTCAAAGACATTCCGGATAGTTGAGTGGGATAAGCCGAAATAGCATTCAAAACTAGGGTGCAATACACAGTGTATTGCACCCTGATTTTCTCATCTTCCGAGGCTCAAATGGGCCACCCAGCTCAAGTATACCTCGACTAACTGTCCGACAAGTCATTGACTCCCGCAATCCGTCTCATGAATAGTCGGCCTGAAGATTCCAGGGCCCGTACAGGCATCGGATGGGCGCTCTTGTACTAGGTGCGACAGCTCATTGCAGATATGATCCTGTGATCCGCCCAGATCTTGCAGGTTCCCTCAGCCGAAACCATTGTCGGCCCAAGCGGACTCGCAGGCATACACTCCTTCATGTAGAACGGGCATTCAGGAGGATCGATCTTCCCGATGATCACGTCAGCGCATCGAGCGTCTTTCACAAAGTCTGCGTTCTGCTGTTCTTGAGTCAACTTGTAGTGTTCGCGCGCATCCAAGTGAGAGAACTTGGTTTTCAGGTCGAGCCCGCTGTTCGGTATAACTGCGACTCCGCGCCAGTACCCATCGCGCAGGTCGAAGACTTCTCGCATGGTTTTCTGTGCTTTCAGGTTTCCTTCCCAGGTAACGGACCGAGTGTACTCGTTCTGCATCTCGGGCCTATCGTTGCGGATCTGGGTTAGGATCATCGCGACAGATATCAGCACGTCGAGCGGCTCGAACCCTGAGAAGACCATAGGCTTCCGGCATAGATCAAAACATGTCTTGTAAGCCTTCATTCCAGTTATGGTGGAGGCATGTCCCGCGTTGATGAAGCCGTCAACTCGGAGGTCTGGCGACCTTGAGACTGCCTCCACGGCTGCTGGAACATATCGGTAGCATGTCAGGAAGCGAAGGTTCGGGGGCGGTTCTTGAAGTATCTCGTACGCGGTTGCCGGTGCCGTGGTCTCGAAACCGACGGCAAAGAAGACAAACTCTCTCTCTGGCCGTGACTTTGCGATCTTGACGGCATCGTGAACGCTGTATACTATGCGTACGTCCGCGCCAAGTGTCTTGGCCTCAGTCAATGATTGTTTCGATCCTCTCGCTCGAGACATGTCCCCGTAAGTGAGGACTGTCTTCCCATCAAGCGCCAGCTCGACCGCGGCATCGATGTCTGCGGCGGGCGTCACGCATACTGGACACCCAGGGCCAGCCCGAACCTCTACACTTCGGGGCAGTAGGCTTCTGACCCCGTGGTGCGTGATAGTCCATTCGTGAGATCCGCATACGTGCATGATCAGAAGGTCTCGTCCGATTTCCTCGCCTAGTCGCTTGATCTTGCTCTCAAGTCTCTGCGCTAGCCCAGCGTCCCTGTATCCATCTAAGAGTGACAAACGTTTCACCGTGCAGAGGAATTTGTTTCTTCTTCGTAGGTGAGTATTTCTCTCCAATATGAGAGGGTCTTCTGCGCTTCCTTTTCATCCATCACTTGTATCGCGTACCCTGCGTGGACTAGAACGTATTGCTCGGGCTTGACCTCTACGAGGGAGACGTTGATGCCCTCTCTGACGGTGCCTTCGCCAAAGTCGACCCTAGCAAAGTCGCCGTCTATGGTGAGGACTCGACCGGGAAAGGCAAGGCACATGGAGACCTTCGCAGGCATGCAAAGAGTAGCTATTAGAGTTATTGATCTTGCGGACTTGGTCATTCTCACCGGCATGACACAGTTGCAGTCCCTCGGCATGAGAGCCCCGGCTGACCGAAGCGATGCACATCAGATCCTATGTGAACCAGGTATGAGGGTTGCGCTGCCAGTACTGGCGCAGGTCCTGCCCCTTTCCGGCTCTTCCTCCACTTACGCGTCTTCGCCTAGTGAGTTAATTCTCGTCGTCTGTCTCTTGCGATCAGGAAGAAAACAGTCACGCACGCCAGAATTGTAACGAATCCAATTCCAGACATCTCGTCGACGACGAGACTCGAAGTTGGTTGCGGAATGACATAATGCACATTTGGCATCTGCTGAGCGAGGAGTGTCCCGAGCCTGTTATACGAATCTGTTGATCCATGCATTGCAATGACATCAGTGGGTTCAAGGGCTTTGACCATCTGGAGAGCTTGCTCGGGTGACGCGGTAGGAGACGCGCCGCCGGTCGGGACCATTGCGAGTTTTGCCTTCCCTTTGTAACCGTTCAGCACCGAGTTGAATCCTGAGTCTGACCCGTGGAATGCCGAGAAGTCGCTGAAGGTCAAGATGTACGTCAACGGTTTGTCTCCAGGGTGAATCGAAGCTATCGCGGTTATGCCGATCCCTGAGAGAACCTGACTGTTCCCAGAAGTCATCTTGACCAACTTATCCGAGGGGATCGACCTAGATAACGCATTGAACGAGCCCGGGTTGACAACCACAATCGCCGCGGTCCTAGATTGAATGGCAATCACGGCTGACGACGAAAAGTGGTCGGTATGCTCGTGGGTTATCAGGAGGATGTCAAGTTGTTGAAGCCGTTGCACAGCCTCTCCTGCAATCGTGTTCGCCGGGTCTATCAGCACAACTTTCTCATGGTTCTTGAGCAAGATCCCTGAGGGAGCACTCGCGCCCAACCACATGACCACCACTTCTCCAGAGTTCACTGGATATGCATAGAACGTATCCAGGGCATCAGGCAAGGAAGCTTGGGGCGTGACCCCCAAAGCATAGACCGAAAACGTATCAGAAATGTTCGAGTGACTCGCGTGGCCGACGCTGCTCAAAGCCCACGCCGCATGCGTCAAAGCTAGGATTGTCAAGGCTACGGTCGAGGCCAGCAGGATTCTGCTCCTCAACTGAGTTCACACAAGTGGTTGAGGCTAGAGGACTTAGCCCTTTTGCTGGCTCTTACAGGGGGGGCGTTTCTGTTTAAATAAGGCGCCGCTATGTTTCCTTTTCTAAGAACTAGCGTACGCCCGGAAATCCTCAGCTATGAAACCTGCGCAGCCGCAACAGCCTGTCCGAAGGACACGCCGCCATCACCGGGCGGCACAGTCTCGTGTACCAAGAAACGAAATCCCTCCTTCTCCACGGCGGCTCTGAGAGTACGTGTGATCTGTTCGTTACACGCAACGCCCCCGGTGAAGCCTATCGATTTGACTCCCAGGTCGCTTGCAATTGCTGCTGCGCTCTCGCTCAGTGAGCGTGCCATGTATGATTGAGCCGAGTAAGCAAGGTCTCTAACCGCTACTCGCCCGATGCTCTCGAAGATCTCACGAACCATGGTCCTCGTCTCAATCACATCTCCGTTAAGAACTGGCTTGAGGTTCAGAGAGTCCTTCCCGCCCAGTGCAGCGGACTCAAGCTTCATTGCCGGTTCACCCTCGTAGGTGCGCTCATAGCACAGACCTAGGACAGCAGAAACGGCGTCTAGCAAGCGGCCACAGCTGGTCGTTGAGGTTACCTTGCTTGACCGGAGCTGTTTGACGATCAGGCCGACTTCTGCTCTTCCGTGGGGGAAGCGGTCTGCTCGTTCAAACAGCCAATTGGTCATTTCTAGATGATCTCTGAGGATTCCTGCAACCATCCTGAGGGGATATTTGGTCGCAAGATCTCCTCCGATCATTGGCTGAGGTTCTAGGTGTCCGACGCGCTTGTGGCCGGCCTGATCCGCAAAGAGTATCTCTCCACCCCAAGCCGCTCCATCATCACCATATCCATAGCCGTCGCAGCATACTCCCACGATCTCATCGACATTATGTTCAGCCATGAGGGCCGCAACGTGAGCGTAATGATGCTGCACAGGAACTACTTGCACGCCATATTCCTCTGCTAGTTCATCTGCAAACTCACTCGTGATGAACAGCGGGTGCAGATCCCGCGCAACTATGGCGGGTCTGCAGCCAGTTAGCGTCAGGAGGTGACGGGTCGCCTCCTTTTGAAACTCGAAAGTCTGGAGTGTCTCCACGTCGCCGATGTGCTGAGTCATGTATGCTCGTCCTTGGTACACGAGGCAAGAGGTTACGTTCAGCTGACCGCCAACACCAAGCGCACAGGCAGCTCTGGGAACAGACACCGAGATCGGCGCGGGCGCGTATCCCCTAGATCTCCTCAGCAGTGTAGTCGCACCGCTAACCAATCTTATGACAGAGTCGTCACACCTCTGCGAGATTCTGCGATCATGCACAAGGAAGTAGTCAACGACATCTTTCAGTCTGACAAAAGCTTCCTGGTTATCCTTTATGATCGGCTCGTCCGGAGGATTCGCGCTCGTCATGACGAAGGCTCGCTCGTTTGTCCCATCGAAGAGCATGCTGTGAAGCCCGGTGTAGGGAAGCATAACGCCAATATTGTGAAGGCCGGGGGCAATTTGCTCCGAGAGGTCGAAGTCAGGCCGTTTCTGAAGAAGAACTATCGGTCTGACATAGGAGGTCATCAGCTGCTCTTCGCGTTGGGTGACCTCGGCAAATGATCTTGCAGCACGAAGGTCCCTCGCCATTACGGCCAGCGGTTTCTGCAACCTGAACTTCGTCTTGCGAAGCCTCGCTACCGGCTCATTGAGCAGTGTCGATGATGCGAGATGGAACCCGCCATTACCTTTGATTGCCACTATGTTGCCGCGCTCCAAGAGTCTTCCGGCCTCACGTATCGGGTCGGTCGCGTCGACTCGTTTCCCATCGCGCGAAGTCAGAGTCACTGACGGACCGCATTCCTCGCACGCAACGGTTTGTGCATGAAATCTCCTATTGTTTGGATCTTTGTACTCGAGCGAGCAGTTCTCACACATAGCGAAGTCTATCATGGTCGTGCGCGGACGGTCGTACGGTAAGGCGTCGATGATCGTATAGCGCGGACCGCAGTCCGTGCACGTGATGAAGAAGTAGTCGTGTCTGCGGTCTGTCTTGTCCCGCAGTTCTCGAAGGCACTTCTCGCATATGGCAATGTCCGGGGGGATGACAGACCCCGCATGTGCTCGTGACTCATCACTCTTGATGATCTGGAATTCCCTGAACTCTCCGGTCTCGATTGGATACGTGATGTCGACCTCATGTATCACGGACGTTGCTGGTCGGTCGGCCTTGAGTTGTCTCACGAATCTTGAAATGGATTCAGGCCTGCCCTCGACTACCACCTCTACACCGGCATCGCCTAGGTTCCGGACGAATCCAACAAGCCTGTTGGCAATTGCGATCCTGTAAACAAAGGGTCTGAACCCTACTCCTTGGACAATGCCTTTGACAATGAGCCGAGCCCTCGTCATGCCTCACATCCGATTTCTTGTCGAGCGAATGGATTTGATGCTTTGACAAAGGCCTCCGTGGTTGCGCCGACTGGACGGTTGCCCCTGCTAATTAGATTCGCTGTGCTCGAGTCCAAGGGCCTGCCTCTGCATTTAGATTAGCGGCGAAACGCACATAAGCGGCCCAGAGAGACCGCATGGCGCCCTAGAGGTCGGGACCTTATTTGGCACAGACTGCACAGGAAAAAGCGCTAGTCAGAATTCTTGAGGAACGGTGCAAGGGCTGCGAACTGTGCGTAGTCGCGTGCCCTCAAGGGAACCTCACCCTCTCAGACAGGTTGAACAGAATGGGCTTTCACCCGGCAGTGTGGCGGTACGCGGGAACGAAAGGGCCCTGTACCGCGTGCGGGATCTGCTATTGGGTCTGTCCGGACTTTGCCATACACGAGGTCTTGGTGAGGACCTGATAGATGACCGATCGCGTGTACATGAAGGGCAACGAAGCGCTCGCATACGGCGCGCTCAAGGCGAAGCTCAACGCATACTTTGCCTACCCGATTACGCCTTCAACAGAAATCCCTGAAACTCTCGCCAAGGAATTCGGGAGCGAGGAATACCCGGACTTCAAAGTGTTCCTCCAGGCAGCCAGTGAACTTGAAGCGGTGAACATGGTATTGGGCGCCGCCGCAGGCGGAGTCCGCGCGATGACGGCTACGTCAAGCCCTGGTTTCAGTCTCAAACAAGAGGCGCTGTCGTACGCGGCCGGAATGGAACTGCCGCTTCTCGTCGTAAATGTCAACAGGGGCGGTCCGGGGCTGGGAAACATCGCGCCCGAGCAAGGGGACTATTTCCAAATGACAAAGGGAGGCGGACATGGCAGCTATCGCCTGATTGTCCTGGCGCCCAACTCGGTTCAAGAAATGGCAAGTTTTCCCAAGATCGCGTTTGATCTCGCGTTCAAGTATCGGAACCCTGCTTGCATCGCAGGAGACGCTTTCACAGGCCAGTTGAAGGAAGACATCCTCTTTCCGACCATAGAGGCCAGAGACTATGACGTATCATCTTGGGCCGTCACGGGCGCGATGGGAAGAGAACGCCACGTGGTAAATTCCATGAATCTGGATCCGGAAGTGCACGAGAAGCACGTAACGCATCTTGATCAGAAGTACAAGATGATCCAGAGGGATGAGGTCAGATACGAGTCGTACCGGACCGACGATGCTGAGATCGTGGTTGCTGCTTTCGGTATTACTTCGCGCATCTGCAAGAGCGTCGTGAACAAGCTCAGGGCTGAGGGTTCAAAGATAGGATTGTTCAGACCGATCACTCTGTGGCCGTTTCCATACGAGCCGATTCGAAAACTGACCGAGTATGCCAAGCGGTTCCTCGTCGTAGAGCTGAACACCGGTCAAATGGTGGAAGATGTTCGCCTAGGTGCAGAAGGGAGGGCGAAGGTCGAGTTCTTCGGTAAGGTGGGCGGGCTGTTGCCGACTGAACGAGAGATTGAGGACAATTTGCGGAAGCTTGCAGAGGAGGCGATTACCGCTTGACCGCACAGGAACCAAGCCTGAAACAGTACCGTAAGAAGCTTGGAAAGCTCGAAACCCTGACGGAGAAACCTACTCACTACTGCCAGGGATGCGAGCATGGCGAGCTAACCAGATTGATCGCCAACGCGATTGAGAATCTCGGAGTTCGAGAAAGAACCGTGATGATAGACTCAGTGGGGTGCAGCGTTCTGGCATTCGATTACTTCAACGTAGATCATGTACAGTCACCTCACGGTCGAGCACCTGCAATAGCGACAGGGCTCAAGAGGGTGAGACCCGACCTTGTCGTGTACACGGTCCAGGGAGACGGCGATACGCTGGCAATAGGTCTGCTTGAAGTCATGTATGCAGCCATCCGTGGAGAGCCAATCTCGGTCTTCCTCGTAAACAACGCGATCTACGGAATGACAGGCGGACAGATGGCACCGACCACACTGCGAGGTCAGGTCACGACAACCACCCCCTACGGCAGAGATACTCAGTTTACCGGCGCGCCTATCGACGCAACGAGACTGATCTCAACCATCGACGGCTCTGCCTACGTGAAGAGAGTAAGCCTAGCAATCAGCGAGCTGGAGACCGCTAGAGGCAAGACATACAGCATCAAGAACATACTCGAAGCCAAGCAAGCGATTGAGAACGCGTTCAAGGTTCAGATGATGGGAGGATTTTCCTTTGTTGAATGCCTCTCAAGCTGCTGGGTGAACTGGAAACTCCCAATAATGGAGGCCAAGCGCTTCGTCAACGACCAACTCGTGAAGCAGTATCCTCTTGGAACGTACAAAGACAAGTTCGGGATCGAGAAGAAGTGAGCAAGACTCAGATTCTCCTGTCGGGGCATGGCGGACAGGGCGTGCTTCTGCTCGGAGACTACATAGCATACTCAGCAATGCTTGATGGAAAGCACGTAGTCTATACTCCTTCGTACGGGCCTGAAACACGAGGAGGAAAGGCAAGATGCTACGTCGTGATTTCCGACGACGAAATCGACACGCCGATCCCGGAGGCGCCGGACCTCATGATCATAATGAACCAACCATCCATGGATTTCGTACCGGTGCTGGGAAAGGGCGGCCTGCTACTCTACAACAGTTCACTGATAGATGGACAACCCGAAAGGAACGACATTGAGAAAGTCCCTGTTCCCGCGACCGAGATTGCGGACTCGTTCGGGAAGGAGCTCGGCACTGAGATTCTAGGAGATACAGGAGACACGAGATTCGTAGCAAACTCTGTGATGTTCGGCGCCTATCTGGGAACGCCTGCTGGCCAGTCGGCCAGAAAGTATCTCGGTGAGATTCTGAAACACTTCCTCGCAGGGAAGAAAGCTGGCCTGCTTGAGCTGAACCGTCTGGCTGTTGAGCGAGGGATCGCTCACATGTCAGCAGCGGCCGCAACGAAACGTTGAATCTGGTCCCCGACTCTTCTTGTGCGACTCTTCGCCGAATACAGCATTGATAGCATATACGGAACGCCCATAACTATTTACCGAATACGCATTGAGCGAACGCCATCCGCAATGGCCAATAGGCCTCCTGGAGGCCGTTTCCTGCGGAATGAGCGCTCACGGAGACCTGAGACACGATGACGATAGTCACAAAGGAGCAGCTGCTCGAGAAAGCGAAGAAGCCCGCAAAAGACGCGATGCGTCTTCACCCATTCTACAGGGGAAAGGTCCAAACCGTCCCAAGATGCGCAATTCGTGATTTCAACGACTTTGCCATATGGTACACCCCAGGAGTGGCAGAGCCATGCCGCGCGATCGCAAAAGACCAAAGGCTCGTCTATGACTATACTAGCAAGTGGAACACGATCGCTGTTGTTAGTGACGGGACTAGAGTTCTCGGTCTCGGAGACATAGGCCCCAAGGCCGGCCTGCCAGTGATGGAGGGCAAGGCGCTACTATTCAAGTACTTGGGCGGCGTCGACGCGGTCCCAATCTGCCTTGACACGAAAGACGCTGACCAGATAATCACAGCCGTCAAGTGGTTACAGCCCGCGTTCGGCGGAATAAACCTGGAGGATATTTCTAACCCGAAATGCTTCTACATCCTGGACAAGCTCCGCGCTGAGGCAGAGATACCTGTATGGCATGATGATCAGCAGGGAACCGCGACCGTCACTCTTGCAGGTCTGATCAATGCTCTGGAGATTGTCGGCAAGAAGATCGACCAGATCACCTTGGCCATGATCGGAGCAGGCGCCGCAAATGTCGCTTGCGCTAGGCTAATGTTCGCCTATGGGCTGAAACCAGAGAACACATTCGTCGTTGACTCAAAGGGCATACTGAATCGTCAAAGAAAGGATCTTGAGGCGAAGAAGGCCGAGTTTTCAGACAAGTGGAGATTTTGTGAGACGACGAACAAAGAGCAGAGGTCTGGTGGAATCCCAGAGGCCCTCAATGGCGTCGATGTTTGCGTCGGCTTGTCGCAGCCTGGCCCAGGCGTCATCAAGAAGGAGTGGGTTGCGAAGATGTCAACGGACTCCGTCGTCTTCGCGTGTGCGAACCCGATTCCTGAGATCTGGCCCTGGGAGGCCAAAGAGGCCGGGGCAAAAGTGATCGCGACCGGCCGATCCGACTTCCCGAACCAAGTCAACAACTCTCTTGGTTTCCCAGGTATCTTCAGAGGGACACTCGACGTTCGCGCTCGAACAATCACAGACGAGATGTGCATCGCCGCGGCTGAGGAGCTTGCAAAGTGCGCAAGGGAGCACGGTCTGAATGAAGAGTACATTGCCCCAAACATGGATGAGTGGCAGGTGTTCCCGCGCGAGGCCGTCGCGGTGGGGATGAAAGCCCAAGAACAGGGAATAGCCGGCGTGAAGATCGGCCGAGACGAGCTCTATGATCGCGCTTCAACCATAATTAAGCAAGCACGCGATTTGACAAAGACGATGATGTCAAGCGGCTTCATCGCCCCGGCCCCGCCGGAGTGAAACAAACAGCTAAGACGGCTTGGGTTCACTGCGAACCACGTTCAATCCTCAGATGCGTAGACTTCCTGTGCAACAATGAATGCTAGATGTCACACAAGTATCCGAGCAGGCGAAGCACCTAAAACTGCCTTCCGTGTGTACGGGTACACGTCAGTGCGCGGAGGGCGTGGGCCGCGCTGACGGTTGGAGTGGGTAGTGCCCACAGTCTCTGACAGGATCGATCTTCTCCATATTTCACCTATACGACGCGTCTCCGCTTTGCTGGCCGATGCCAGAAAGCAGAGAGACATAATCTCCTTCGGCGGTGGTGCCCCAAGTCTTCTGCCGCCACAAGAGGTACTGGACGAAATGAAACGGGCGCTCACAGAGGATCCGAAAGCCACGTGTGCGTATGTTGGGACCCGTGGCCTCTTGGAACTACGCCGCCTACTGTCTGACGACTTCGCAGGCGAGGAAGGAACCAAGTACGACCCTGAGACTGAGATGGTCATCACGGATGGCGCAAGCGAAGGCGTCTTCACTGTATTCATGTCCCTCCTCGGAAGAGGGGACGAAGTGATCCTCACAGATCCGACCTATCTCGGTTTTCGTGAAGCAGCAATGCTCGCAGGAGCACGTGTCATCCCGCTGCCTGTCTACGTCGATGAGGGCTATCAGCCTGACATTGAGAAGCTCAAGAGGTTGATCACCAGAGAGACAAAACTGTTTGTCCTGCTCTCTCCCGACAACCCTACTGGGAGAGTCGTCAAGGATGAGTTCGTGAAGGCGTTGATAGATCTTGCCGTCGACCACAACTTCTGGATCTTGTATGACGCTACGTACCGAGACATGATCTTCGAAGGAACCTATCTTAAGATCTGCAGCTTGCCAGGTGCGCGAGACCGCGTTGTGGTCGTGGGTAGTTTCTCGAAGGAGGCCTCCATCCCAGGGCTTCGGCTTGGGTATGTGATGGGCCCTCCTCTGGTAGCTGACGCCGTGGAGAAGATCAAACAGTACACCAGCCTTGCTCCGAACACCCTCAGCCAGACCGCGATGATCAAATTCCTCTCGGACGGCATCAAGCGGAGATATCTGAATGAGACCGTATTGCCGACCTACAAGGCAAGACGGGATTACATGGCGAAATGCATACGGAAGTACCTGCCTGAAGCGAAGATCTCAGTACCGCACGGCGCCTTCTACTTCTTCGTGAATCTGAACTACTATCTGGAAGGCATGAAAAGAGACGACAGCGACTTCTGCAACAGACTACTCGAGCGAAAGAGCGTCGTGCTGATCCCGGGCTCGTTCTTTGGAGCCAACGGCGCAGAACACACACGAGTTACTTTCGTAAGTGAACCGGAGGAAAGAATCGAGGCGGGAATAAAGGCAGTCGGCGAGTACGTCTTCAGCTTCACGTTCTAGCCTACTGAATCTCCTGCAACGGTTTCTTCGCGACTTGTAGAACGATCTCTACAGGCGCCCTAGCAACCTGTTCAATCTTTGTCTTCCAGTCGCCGCCTATCGATACAAGGGCGTAGATGCCGCTCACCTCTGCCTTGGCTTTCTGGACAATGCGCGCCAAGGCCACTTGAGTCTCGCCACTGTCAATTACGTCATCGACGATCAGGACACAGTCTCCTTTTCTCATGGCGTCTCTTGGTACGAAGAGGCTCATCATGATCGCTGTCTTGCTTGGAATGTATATCTCCTCGATGAACTCACGTACACCAACTTCACGGCTCTTCTTGGCGAGGACTAGGCCAACGCCGAGCCTATGGGCCACTAGGGTGGCAAGAGGTATGCCGTCCACTGCCGCCGCTAGCACCTTCGTGATCCGCTTGCCGGCGAAGGCATTGATCGCGTGCTGTACAGCCCTTTCTAGAAGAAGTGTGTCTGAAATTAGCCGGGTGTTGTCGAAGTAACCGAGCTCGTCGAATCGAATTCGCTGCTGTATCTCGCCCTCCAGGCGCATGATCTTCTGAAGGGTCTGATTGATGGACTGAGCGCGGTCTATTGTCGGTAGAACGTGTCCTTTGACGTATCTGCTGAGCACAGTCTCCGGTAAGCCGATAATCTGCGCTAATTCTCGATATGTATAGTAGTTCTTGGCGAGATTGAGCAGTTCGATCGTCATCAGCTTGTATTTTAGGTCAGAAATCCTAGAACCTGCTCTCACGGCTGTTTCCTCTCAAAACTAGTCCGTTTGGACTCGTACTAACAGGTTCATGCTTAGACTTAATAACACTTTCCACCAGCCTTTGACACGAACCCATGGGGGTGGCCTATCGACGGCTACCCACAACGCCGCTACTGTCTTGATAGCGTCCCTCGTAAGTTGCGGCAGCGCCCGTTCCGAGCCTTAGAAGCGTCAGCTGAACAAACCTCTCACCCGCCTCCAGCTGAACCGTGCTCCTGCCGCCATTGAATAGCGAGATCGTAAGCTGTCCTCTGAATCCCGGATCGACCAGGGCAAGGCTTCCGAGTATGCCCTCGCGAGCCAGAGATGACCTGAGGTGCAACACGCCCACCAAGTCGCGGCCGAGCTCAACCCTCTCCATCGTGGCCACGAGGCGATGCTCCGCGGGCTCTAGGACGACTGTAGCGTTCAATCTTAGATCGTAGCCCGCCGGGTTCAGACAGGTCTCCTCAAGAGGCTCAATGGCGAGTTCTCGCTTCTTCAATGCGTCGCGGATCTCGCGGTCGGAAAGCGCCATCAATGATCGCGCTCGGCTTCGCTTCATCGAAGGAATCGGTCAGCGGCGATGCGGATGATTAAGTCTTTCCTAGAGGTTCAATTTTCCATCTTTTCAGTCCGGCCGTCCCCGTGCAGGAAGCTTATCTGGAGCGATGCCTGATCCGCGCCCAATGCTGGGAAGATTCGCTGCGGTTCATTGTCTCTCTAGTCAGTAGCGTGTTGAACACTTCAGGGGTAAGGCTTGTCGGCGGGAAGGTTGACATAATCATCGCGGCGCCCTCTGCGAACCAGTCTTTCGACATTCTACGAGCGACACCGAGCCCTCAGGTCGGGAACAAGACCGAAGGCAACGTGCACGCGCTAGTGAAGATCCCGCAGCTGGACGCCGAGCAAACATTCGAATCAAGGATCGCTGTGGAATACACAACCTCGATCTTGTCTTTTGACTTCGATCGATTGTTTTCTCGAACTAACCTAGCCGACCACGCCAATGAGTACTCTAAAGCAGCCAAATTCTGGGAGACCAAGGATCCGTTGATCAGGCGGACCTCTGAAACCATCCGTTCTCTCTCACCAAATGCCGCAGACTTTCTGTCGAGGACCTTTGATTGGGTTCGTGAAAACGTGAAACTCCAAGAGCCTCAGCCAACTCGCATAGGGGCCGCGCGCGCGATTCGCGAGCGGACAGGGGACTGCGATGAACTGTCTGATCTCTTCATCGCACTGTGCAGGGCCGCTGGAGTTCCCTGCCGGCGCGTCGTGGGCCTATTCTACCACGGCCGAAGGGGCGAGGAGAAACCGTTTGACTGGCACGCTTGGGCTGAAGTGCTCGCATCAAAGAACACGTGGGTTCCGTTCGATCCTTCTCTGAACTTCTTTGCCGGCATCAGCGAGAGGCATTTGGCCAGATGCTCTATGGGGAGGCGATCCGACTACCCGATCAGGAGGCTGACTTGGAGGTCCAGGCCGGAAAAGTCACCCGCCATGAACGATGACGACGTCGAAAGCGTTGCCGTAACGTCAAGCTAGCGATGAAAATGCCTTCGCGAACCCTTATTTTCGCCAACTCATTCAATCTGCCCAACCCTCGTGGCGGACAGATCGATTTGTGTCTCAACTACGTGCAAGGCGGCTCATGCCTGATCGACAGAAAACCATGTCTCCTCGGTACTCGTGGGAACGAGGCTCGGAACGAAGAACTGGAGTGCCGCAGACAAGGGCCTTTTGACGTTTGGAGAACGCAAGACGGCCTCATCTTGATAAGCGATTTGGGAAGCCCCCGCGAGGGCGCTGTGGACTGCTACGGACTTGGGATCTCACTAGAAGAAGCAGCAAAAGTCGCACAGAACCAATCACAAGCCCTGCGTACCAAAATCGTCACAACCGAAAGGAAATGCAGGAAGTGCGGAACACGGTTCTGGCCTCGGGCAAAGTCCACTGATAGGAGTCCCCCGGGCCGCGCCGCCGGCTACTTCTGCGCTTCATGCCTGCAAGAGGCTACTGACGAGCAACTGGAGGAGTACTGGAAAGAGATCGGAACCGCGCAAGACACTTCGCACATTGACTTGAGTGACTGGTGCGGGTAGACCGCAAGAACCCTTTGAATCATGAGAACTCCTTTTTACTTGAAGAGTTGCTGAGAGACACGGCCGGCCAACGTTCTGAACGGACTGTTGACGCGGCAGGGAGGTTACGCAGTAGTCATGCGGGTCTTTCTCACCGGAGTGAGCGGTTACCTAGGCGGCGTGCTCGCAGAGCATTTCTCACGTGTGCAAGAGATAGAGAAGATCACTGGCATCGATGTGGTTCCGCCGAAGAACCCGTTCCCAGGAAAAGTGGAGTTCATAAGAATGGATGTTCGCTCGCCAGAAGTATCTTCGATTATGGCCGGCCACGAGGCGGTAGTTCACACCGCTTTCATCGTTCTCTGGCCAGCCAAGATGTCCGCCGCTGAGCGTAACGACATTAACCTGAACGGCACGCGCAACGTGGCGGAGGCAGCTGCCGCCAATCGAGTGCGACGTTTCGTCTACTCTAGCAGCGACGCAGCCTATGATCAATACCTGCTGCGTGGACAGACGAATGTGAGTGAGGACTTCCCGCTTGGCGAGGGTGATTCGCCCAGCTACTACTGCAACGCCAAAGCTGCTATTGAGCGCATGCTGACTGAACGTCTTGTACCCGCGGGAATTTCACTGACAATGTTTCGCCCGGGCTACATTATCGGCCCCCGCAATACAGCCACAATAGAGTCGCTTCGAGGGAACGCCGTGAAGTTGCTCGGTCACAACCCGCGCTCTCAATACGTACACGAAGAAGACGTAGCATCGGCTTTCACGCAAGCGGTACTTACCGATATGCCGGGCGCATTCAACCTAGACCCTGATGACTACTTACGTCTAAGCGATGTCCAGAAGATCATCGGCGTGAAGTATGCTCCAACTGTTCCCAAGTGGCTGGCTCGTCTGGCAATGTACTTGAGTTGGCGGTATTTCGGGTCGCCAACTCATCCCTCATGGCTGGATGTGATGCTCGTGGACTTCACGCTAAGCAATGCAAGATTGAAGGGAACGGGATGGAAACCCAAGTACGATAGCGCCGGAGCTTTGAGATCGGCGCTGGGATCATGAGTCTCGCCTCGATTTGGGTAGCTGGCTTGACTCGTCGCAGGGGTTGCCCCTCGGAATCAGCAGGATTCATTTTCCTCTCAACAGTCATTGTCCGAGTCGTGAGCGCATTGCGCATAGGAGAAACAGTCCCAAATTTCCGAGACCTGCTTGGAACCGATGGAAAGAGGTACTCTCTCGCGAGCTTCGCTGACGTTCCTACGTTGGTGCTGATCGTCTCATGCAATCACTGCCCATACGTGCAAGCGTACGAGGATCGCATGATCGCTATCCAGCGTGACTACAAGAATCGAGGCGTAGGCTTTGTGGCCGTAAACTCAAACTACGACAAGGACTACCCGGAAGACAGCTACGAGAACATGGTCAAACGGGCGAAGCAGAAGAACTTCAACTTCCCCTACATTAGAGATGAGACGCAGTCTCTCGCCAAGGCGCTTTCTGCCGTATGTACCCCTGAGGTCTTCGTGTTCAACGAAAATAGGAGACTTGTCTATCACGGTCGCATCGATGACAACAGAGATCCCGCGAAGGTGACCAAACACGATCTCACGAACGCGCTTGACGCCATAGCCGCAGGTGAGGCGCCCCCAATAGCAGAGACTAGGCCTTTCGGCTGTTCTGTGAAATGGCGATACGACTAGATAGGCGCGCAGTAACCGGTGTGGACTCGATATCCGGAACGCCGGAGACCCTTCTGAAGAGAGCGCACTTGCCGAGGGATAGTTTTGCCCGATCTTGTTTTCAAAAGCAAGGATGGTAGTCTGAAGGTGGCAGATGCCCCGCCTTTTCGACGCGACGGCACTTTAGATTGCCCAAGCGCCATCCTTGATTACAATCCTGTCGTCAAAGAACATGGTCGGCTTCAGCATGATGCCGTCCAAGTGGATGCCTGCCCGGACGCTTCCTCCAAATGTGCTGTTGTCGCCCAAAGCCACGTGGACGGTTCCGTAGATCTTCTCGTCTTCGAGGATGATGCCGATCAGTCGGCCCTTCGGGTTACATCCGACGCCGAGTTCAGCAACGTTGTAGGCCTCTCTTTTCTGCACCGCGCTGAGCAAGCCGTCGAACTTTGTGGCTTCCCGGCCGCCGGTGATTTCTGTCGCGTACCCGTTCGTGACGGTGACTGTGACGGGTTTCTTGAGAAGGCCGACGCTTGCAATGGATCCGTCGAAGACAAGTGTGCCCTCCGCCGAACTCTCAACAGGCGCCACGAAAACTTCGCCGGCCGGTAGGTTCCCGAAGTCACCTCGCTTGAACAACAGACCGTTGTCGCGATCAACTGATCGTCCCTGAATCGACATGGTGATGTCCGTTCCTTTACTTGAGGTGATGTGAACCTTTGATGTTCTGTCCATGAGACCCCCCATCTTTTCGCACAGTTCACTGACTTTCGAATAGTCTGCGGTAATCGCGCCGGCCCTGAACATTCCTGGTGTGATTGTTGGCATTGTGGCGCCTCGTGCCCCCGCGTTCGTGGCAGCTTTGCGGGCCTGCGTGTGGCTCAGGCTGTACTTGGTCGGCGCGATGAAGATGTCGCTACTCTGCCAAGCTTCTGCAATTGGTGGAGGCGGCTCCTCACCGTGGCGGGTGCGCTGCCTCATGAGTGTTAGGATTGATTCAGCACCGAGCTTGAGGCCGGCCTCGAAAAAAGCCCGGCCAATTGGATACGTCTCGATATCCGTGATGATGAGAAACTTCTCTCCGGCTTTTGCGGCCAGGCTGGTTCTCAGGATGCTCTCAGCTGTCTTCAGAAGCAGCCTCTCTGGAGCTTTGGCCATGTCATAACCCTGACATGGATGTCTGTTCGGCTGCCCAGAAAAAGCGTTCGATCAAAGGGATTTGCCCATCGTCGAGGCATGGAAGCAATAGCGTTCGTTCGCCGTTTTCATCATTTGCGTTCTGTGCCATGTGTCGAGAGAAGTCCTTCTCGACTCGTCGTCATCACAGTGGTCCCAAAGTATTTCATGCCGAACGAAAGCTCACGCGCGGACGGGATATGCCAACAGATAACTGACAGGGGCAGACTCGTACACTCTGAACTCGCCAGACTGGCGAAGAAACTTGGAAAGGAGTAGGCCGATCGAGACCTCGAACGAGATCGGCAAAGATAGTGTATCGGGCGGCGTAGAAACGCATACTTAGGCGAGGCATTCTAGAAGTCCGCGGGCCCGTAGTCTAGCCAGGATTAGGACACAGTCGCATCTTTCGGTGGACGCCTTCGGAACCACCCGTGAGGAAAGCCTGGGGTCCAGGGTTCGAATCCCTGCGGGCCCACCATCGTTTTGGATCTTCGAAACCGGGTGCCGGACCGGAGGAGGGAATGTGTGGTGCATGAGGTCTTTGTATGTGTCGAAAATAGGGAGTTGAGCTTCCAGGACGGCTCATTCCAGGCCTCGTTTGGCGTATCGGCGTAGATCTGGCCTAATCCGTCAGTTTTTTTCTTCCAGTGCTCAGGTGCTTTCTCTTCGAGCATCATCGTGCTCGTAGCTACCCCATCCGCCGCGCACCGCTCGTTCTTCCCCTATCGTCTTGGAGTTCATCTGAGACGAGCTTGTGAGCTCCCGGTCAAGCATTCGGTATCGGAATAAGTCGAGAAGATGAGCGAAGGGCGCTGATTCCAGCCCTCATTGAAGCGACCGTGCAAAGGGAAGTTGGTGCCGAAGTCATAGGGGCGTTCTTTCTCAAACTAGCGAGCGCGTCTGCCCTCAGGGGAAGTCCCTCTTCTACGTCGAATCCAAAGCATGCCTACTGCGAAGACCGCTACCAAGACCGCGACGATGAAAGCTATTGAACCAAAGTCTGGAACGTGGTTTGGAGGCTGATTCTGAATGCCCGTCATGCCAAGGATGACGATGGCGGTGGTCTCAGTGTTCGTGTCGCTTTCCCCCCAGTCGCCGTCAGGAGTTATGTGAGTGAAGATGCCTCCGCTGGTCTGATTCTGCATCGACCATACCCTGGCGATAACCTCCTGTTTGAATGAGAGGTTGACGCTGAGCTTCCCAGCCGCGAAGAGCAACAGGCCAAGCTTGTAGGTCGCGTAGGCGTGAGAGAGCCCCTCCGCCTGACCTTCCCCGTATTCGAGGCGATACGCCTTGTCGCGCAAACCTGTCCCATCCCACATGTTGGTCGCTAACGTGAAATTGCCGAGTGCGTTCGCGCGGTCTCCTCGGTTGTGATTGGAGAGAGCGACCAGCAGAAGGAGGTCAGCGTACTCGCGCCAGTCCTCGAATCTGTCCGTTTCATTCGCTATGTCGTATCTCAGCACGTACGAGCCATTGTAGAGAGTCAAGTGAGTGATATCATTTGGTGGCATTTCCAGCACGGCATCATCCCTGATGATGACGTCGTACCGAAGGCTGAGTGGAACACCGTCTCTGTAAGAAGACAGCGCGTATACTTCCGCGATTCTTGCGAGCTCCGACCTTATTGTAGAAGCCAGTTGTGGGTCATAGGGCGCCAGGGCCTTGTAGGCGAGCAGGTTGTCTAAGGCTACCCAATAGACGTTAGGCGCGACCCTAAGTGCTTCACGAAAGTCTCAGATCAGGATTGTAGGCTACAGTGCGCAAATAGGTCACAGCCTTCTGCAGATTCTCCTGGCTTAGCGCGCTGATCGCTATGGCTCCGCCTCCTCGTGCCAGCAGAGCCAAGAGCATAAGGAGGGCAAACCGTCTCGCCATGGGCGGCTTTTCTCAACAGGGCTGTGTTTTCTGGAGGCTAAAGCGTTAGCGCTTCTTAAGTTAGGAGAGCGCTTGAAGTGTCATTTCCACTGATCCAGGGTCTATGGCTGATAGAATGCATGGTCGCTTGGTACACACCCGTCGAAAAGACTAGCACCGAAAATCATGAGCCTGGGCCTCTGCACCCTACACTGGAATCCAATATGTGCCGAATATTGTTCTTAGGTAGATCGCGAATGCCAAGCTGAATGCTATGACGACTTGTGCCGCGTAGTCGGGTGGTCTCAGATGAACGGTTCGGTACCAAGTCCTTTGTTTCTTTGATCCAAAAGCGCGGAGTTCCATCGCATCGGCCACATCATAGACTGAGAGTGTTGCGTTTATTGTCACGGGAAGTAGGAGCGGCACTGTATTCACGATTCGCGAGAAGAAGCCTCCTCCGGTTCTCGCCTTGTATCCGCGGGCCATCTGCGCGTTCATGGTGGCATCGAGCTCATTGATGTATGTCGGCAGGTAGCGGAGCGCGAGGTCGACCACATAGGCTCCTTTGTAGGGTATCCCGAGCTTCGCCACGGCAGGGGCATAGGTTGCGGGATCGGTTGTCATGATCACCGAGAAGGAAATGATTGACAATGAGAGTAGTCTCATGATTGCGGCAATCGCGAGAGTTGTCCCCTCCCACGTGATCTTGAAGATCCAGTACTGCGCGATCACATGAGGATTTGCTACGGTGGTCCCCACGAAAGTGAAGAATGCGTTGACGGCAGCAATCATTACCACTATCGTCAAGAGGAATTTCCATGTGGATTTGACTTCTACGAAGGGGATCTTCGCTGATAGGTAGATCAGAATCGAGGCGGCAAAGGGAACCAAGAGAATTCTGATGTCCAGAAATGCAACTTCAATGAAGATGAAAAAAACAAGAAGCAGGAATTTGGTGCGGGGGTCAAGTTTGTGCAGCAGTGTGTTTCCAGGGAAGTACTTGATCTGGATCGTTGACGTCTTCGTTACACTCTTCGCGCCCGTCCGGCCGTGGCAGCCGCATAAGCATACAGCAGTATAGGAGTCAGGATCAGCCCGTTCACCGCGTCGGTAGCGCCGGCCGTGTAGAGCTCCGCCAGCGCAGCTTCAACCGTGCTGAGACCTATCTGGAACATGTAGTCCGTCGCAGCAGCGAATCCCATTCCGACTATCGACGCGACCACCGCGAGAACAGCTGCTGAGACTAGCCCCTTAGTCTTGGCCCAGTCCACGCGTTTCACGACATAGTAGCCTATTCCGGGAACCGCTCCAATGAGCCCGTTTCCGATGTCCCAGTTCCAGAAAAATCCTCCCCAGGAGATTCCGTCAGCTATGATGTTGCCTAGGAATCCTGACACAAAACCAGTGATTGGTCCGAAGACGAAACCAAAGAACATCGGGATCGCCACAGTCGGCCTAACCGCAACCAGCCAGACACCCGGAATCTGTAGAAAATTGAACGGTATCGTTAGCGCGGCGTACAATGCCGTACCGACGGCCATTGCAACTATCTGTTTGGTAGAGAACAGCGACTCTCTTGGTTTGAGTTCAGTCTGCGCCATAATTCTCACAAACGAGAGGTTCGACCAATATTCTATATTAGGCTATCCTCAGCAAGATGACTTCGGTAAGGCCTGCACTAACTCAGCCAACGGTACCACTGACCTGCCATTGGTGAGTTTTCGGGAAAGTATGATGAGCGAGGTCTCACGTATCGAGTTTTCCGCTAGGATCTGGGCGTTGGCTAGGACTTTTCTGGTTGGGCCGTCGACAACGACTCTTCCGTCCTTAACCACTATCGCCCGGTCCGTGTACTCAAGCGCCAGATCCGTATCGTGCGTGATGAGTATGAACGAGCGTCCCCGCTCGTTTAGGGAACGGATGAACGTCATGAATTCGGAATACCTCTGGTAGTCTTGCCCTGTGGTCGGTTCATCCAAGATGATGCATCTTGGCTGCATCGTCAACACGGAACCCACACAGATCCTCTTCTTCTCTCCATAGCTGGATGCAAACGGGGATCTATCAAGCAGATGATCTATCGAACATTCGGCGGCGACTTCTGCAATCAGCTTGGAGAGTTCCTCTGGAGGAAGACCGATGTTCTTTGGCCCGAAGGCCAGTTCTTCCCTGACGGTCTTGGCGAATAGCATCGAGAATGGGTTCTGGAAGACAATGGCGACGGATCTTGCGATGTCTGAGATCGGTGTTTCCCGTGTGTCCTTGCCTGAGACGAGTACTCGTCCTGCTGTTGGTTTCAACAGGCCTACCATGTTGAGTGCGAGAGTAGATTTGCCAGCTCCGTTGTTTCCTAGGATGGCAACCCTTTCGCCTTCATAGATTGACAGCTTGACATCTTCAAGGGCTGTGACACCGCCAGGATACCTGAACGTGAGGTCATCAACACGTATCAGTGGACGTTCCTGTGCGAATTCCTGAGTAGGTTCGGGCTTAGGAGAGAAGCTTGAGAATAGTGAACTGATGGGGAGATCTCTGTCGGCGCGGGGTAGGTGTTTTCGCAGGACATATTCGACCGGCGCCTTTAGCACGTCGGCGAAATCGATCAACACCTCGGGATTCGGGCTGTCCGCGACCACTCTACCCTCATCAAAGACGACGATCCGGCTTGGGTGAGCTCGTAGAACCTCTTCGGTTCTATGCTCAGCTACAATTATGGTCTTGGCTTCTCGGCGGAGTTCGGCGAAGACCTCGCGCATCAGACCGACGCCGTTCGAATCGAGGTTGGCGAGGGGTTCGTCGAACAGCACTATCTCTGGGTTCATTGCGAGCACGCCAGCGATCGCCAGCCTCTGCTTCTGACCTCCTGAGAGTGCAAAGATGGAACGTTCGCGAAGATTGAGTATCCCCATAGACGCGAGGCTCCGCTCGACGCGCTTCTCGATCTCGGAACGGTCAAGTGCTAGGTTGCAAGGGCCGAAAGCGACATCATCTTCAACGCTCGACGACACTAGTTGCTTGTCAGGTTCCTGAAGTACTGTTCCGACAAGTAGTGATAGATCCTGCAGCGTCGAGCCTGCTACCGCCCTGTCTCTGACGGCGACGTGTCCGGAGTATTCGCCCACGTAGCGGTGCGGGATCAGCCCGTTAATGCATTTCAGTAGTGTTGTCTTACCTGAGCCGCTAGCTCCCGCCACTAGCACAAACTCTCGCTCGTCAACGTTGAGGTTCACATGATCCAATGCGGACGTTGTTCGGTTCTCATACGTGAACGACAGGTTGTCGATTGAAATCGCGGGCAAGGCTATCTATCGATCCGACCGGCCGGCACGAAACAACTATCTCTGCTTTGAGTCCTGCCACGGCTCCGGCAATTTAGGCCTTCCCTTTGTCTCATCCGTTCTCGTGCCTAATGATCCCATTGGGGGCTCTCTTTCAGCCAAGTACTCTTGTAGTCATGTCGCTGTCGATCTGAAGCGGGGCCTATGTGTGCCTGTCCAAGAGTCCGCTCTTCTTTACAAGCGTCTTTGGACTGCTTGACCTGACTCGAACTCGAAGATTGGTATCGCGGCTGCCATGGTTGCGAGAGCGTAGGCTATGAGAACGATCAAGTCTGTTTCTATCACGTCCAAGCCGGCATTCAGTATGACAACCCTGCGTAGAGCGTCAGCCGCGTAGTAGAGGGGCAAAGACTTGCCGACCTACTGCATCCAACCCGGAAGTTGACTGATCGGGAACAATATGCCGCTCAGAAACATCATGGGGAACTGCAGCAGCATGACCATCATTTGGGCCGTCTCCTGCTCCGGCGCGACCGAGGTCAAGATAATGCCCACTCCCACGAAACTCGCGACACCGAGCAGCATCACGAGGAACATGAGACCAGGGCTCCCGTAGATCGTGACCCCGAACACCACCATCGATATTCCCAGTATCAACAGGTCTTGAATGAGACCTCGAACAGTCTGCGCGATAATCTTTCCAGTGATTATCGACAGCCTGGCGATGGGCGCGACTAGCAAGCCATCCATCGTTCCCTATTCCCTCTCGTGCGAGGTAGCGAAACCGACTCCTGCATCCCGCAAAGAGCGCCGAAGAACGTCAGATTCTCGGAAGCTGTCAGTCTAGGATACAAGATGAGCTTCTCGGAGACCAAGCCTATCTTGCGTCTTACCTTGTCGGCTTGGCGAACCACATCGTAACCCGCAACCTTCGTGCTTCCAGACGAAGGTGCCAAGAGTGTGCACAGAATCCTGATCGTTGTGGTCTTCCCGGCACCGTTGGGCCCAAGGAATCCAAAGATCTCCCCGTCCTCCACGGAGAGGTCCACGTGATCAACCGCGGTGAAGCTGTTGAATTGTTCTGTCAGACCACGAGTCTCAATAGCATGACCCAATTCCAGACCTCCCGCATGAGCCGAGCTGACTCCAAAACCTTGGGCTAACTCCAAAACCGCGCCTATCGTAAGTCTCCGCCGCGTGGCAGGGTCAGAAGTTCGTTTATGGTTGTTTCCTATCGCGTCAGATGTGCAGCGGACGCCGTTCCTCGCCTATTCCTGTAGTATGCGCACAAGTTGGTCTGACTCTATGTTTCCGCCGGTCAGTAGAAGCGCCACTTTCTTTCCGCTCAGCATGTCTCTTATCTTGAGAGCCGCCGCCGTAGAAGCTGCGCCTGATAGCTCCGCCACCTGCCCGGTTGCGGAGAAGATCTTCTTCACCGCCTGTCTCATTTCATCATCGCTGACAAGCACAATGTCATCTAGTCTCTCTCTGAGGATCTTCAGAGGTAGCTCGTATGCTCGCGATGTCGCCAGGCCTTCGGCAGCCGTCTTGACACCGTCTGTAGACACTGACTCGCCGCTCTTCCATGAGCGGTAGAAGGCTGGCGCGCCCTCCGCCTGTACGCCTATGACTTTGATGTTTGGTTTCAGAGCCTTGTAGACTATGCAGGCGGCTGAGGCGCCTGATCCGCCGCCGATCGGGTTGATGACGACATCTATGTCCGGCTGTTCCTCGATGATCTCGAGGTGCATTGTCCCGACGCCCTCGTACAGGAGAGGCTCGTTGATGCCATGCACGTGCAGGTAGCCCTTTTCGGAAGCCAGTTTCTCCGCGTACTCTCTCGACTCCTCATAGTAGCTCCCGTGCGTGATTACATCGGCGCCAAGATCCTCAACGGCTTCAATCTTCAGCTGCGGAACCCCGTGCGGCATGACGATCTTCACTTGAACCCCGAAGAGAGAGCCCGCGTAAGCTATTGATTGAGCATGGTTTCCTGTTGAAGCCGCGATGACTCCGCGTCTCACCGCTTGCTCCTTCATCCTATCGACGTAGTTGATGCCTCCGCGGACCTTGAAGGCTCGCGTAGGTTGAAGATTCTCTAGCTTCAAGTGCGCCTCGCAACCGAGAAGTCTCGAAAGTCGTCTCGAGTAGATGAGCGGAGTAGGTTTCAGATAGCGATTAACCACGCTTCTAGCTGCGTAAATATCCTTCAGCTGCGGGATCCTCTGTTGTTTCACTTTGTCACGTCCTCTCCGGTAACCTCCAGACAACCATCTTCGATTGTATCTTACGACCTTCGACTCGATGTCTTTGGTCGATCATGATTGCCTCCTAGTACTCTCGAGATCCAGGAGACGACGAGCGGGCTAAACCAAAAGTAGAACCTCACTGGCACCCCGTCGATCTGCCAAGACCAGAATTGCGGAAGAGTCGTCAAGAGAAATAGCCCGGCCGATGCAAAGAGGACATTTCTAGCCCGCTTGTGACGTGGAAGTGATTCTTTCGGTATGAGGTCCTTCTCCTCGACCGTTAGCTGATGAGTAAAGAAAGCTAGGATTGCCATCAGACCTCCCATGTCGAGGGCATAGATCAGAGACGCATAGTCGACCAGTCGGTAATCAGTCACATGTCCAAATAGACTAACCAAGTAGAACAGATACGGCTCAATTACCACGAGGAAAAGCATCATGAAAGCGCACCAATTGACAGTGCAAGTCCGAATACCAAGTCCGACAAGGTTTCGATCCTGGGTCTAGGGGCTGTGCGTGAGGAATTGCCCGACAAGGATCTGGAATGCTCCCGGCCGTCCAGAAGGAATTAGCGTTCAATAAAAGCGTTGATTCAGGGTCTGTATACGCGTACAAATGGCCGGTTCGCTGTAAGGAATTCAAGACGCCTACTCCAGACTAGCGGCGATGCTCCTACTGATTGCGAGACTGTGCTTCGCCTTGAACGCTGGCACGACCGGTTCAATCCGGCCTCTCAGAAGATTCTCGGCCTCTAACTAGAGAAGTGATTGTGCCGAATGCGCCGATCACTGACGCGACCAAGAATAGGTTTCTCATTCCAAGCATGAAGTCATCCCTGACGACCGAACTCTGCGTCGTGAGGCCTGTAAAGAGCTGGAGCACCACTTGCGGGGGAAGCGCAGTTGCAATCACGGCTCCGACCATTGCGAGTCCAATTGACTGCCCCGTCGATCGCATCGTGCTCAGGGTTCCCGAGGCCACGCCAAGCTTGCCACGGTCGACCGAGCTCATGACAGCACGCGTGTTCGGCGAAGAGAATAACCCGAAGCCTACCCCAAGGAGTGTCAGCCTCAATACGATATCATTAGTTGAGGACGTGATCTCAAGTTGCGACAACATCAGCAGCCCCACTGTCACGATGAGCATGCCCGATGAACTCAGCAATCTCGACCCGAACCTGTCTGAGAGCCAGCCACTGAACGGGGAAAGTAGCGCCATCGCCACAGCCATGGCGATCAAGAATAGACCTGCGGTTTCAGGTTGAAGCCCCTGTACATCCTGCAAGTAGATCGACATCATGAGAGTCACCCCACTAACGGCAATGTAGTTGAGGAGCGCTGCAATATTGGCGGCAGCAAACAAGCGATTCTTCGTGAACAGTGAGAGGTCGAATGTCGGATTACGAGTTAGCCTACTTTCAGCGTAGATGAAGAGAAGCAGCGCGCTTACAGTGATCAACAGAAGAGACAGGGTAGGAATGGAACTCCATCCGTGACTGCCGCCGAGTGTGAGAGCCACAAGAAATGATGCCAAGGCAGCCGAGAGTGTCGCGGCTCCAGCGAAATCGAATGTCTCGTCCGTTGAGAAGGTTCGTTTCTCCTTGAGCCTAAGTGAAGCGAGGCTCACGACGAGGATCCCGATGGGAACGTTGACGTAGAAGATTGACCTCCAACCAAAGTTCTGGACGAGGATGCCCCCGATGACTGGCCCGGTCATGAGTCCAGCATAGACCGCCGCCGCGTTGATGCCGAACGCCTTCCCTCGCTCCCAGCTTTGGAATGATTCGGTTACGATTGCTGGGCTGTTCGAAGCGATCAGCGCTGCGCCGGCGCCTTGCACTGCCCGGAGGATTATGAGCTGAAGTCCTGTCGCGGACACACCGCATAGGGCTGATGCTGCCGTGAAGATGACGAAGCCCAGCATGTAGCTGCGTTTTCTGCCCCTGATGTCGGAGAGCCTTCCCGCGTTGATGAGAAGCACGGTCAACACTAGGAGGTAGGCTAGAGATATCCAGACGACGGTTTCGAGCCCTATCAGCATCGAGGACGCGATCGACGGAATTGCTATCGTCACTATGCTGCCGTCAAGAGGCGCCATGAACGCGCCGATTGTTGTTATGAGGAGAACCGTCCACTTGTACCCTCGGTCTGTTTCAGCGCCTTGAACTACGAAGGCTAGGTTCCTCCTAATCGATTTTTTCGGAATACACGCGCTCGCCGCTAGAGACAGTTCCAAGAGTTAAATCGTCTGATAAACGCTCTTGCGCAGTGCAGGAATGCAGCCTTGGATGTCGACGAGATACGTTCGGAATTCCCCGTGACAAGGAAATACGCCTACTTGGACAATGCCGCGGTTGGTCCGCTACCTGCGAAGACGGTGGAAGCTGTCAGACGAGTGACAGAGGAGAAGTGCGAGGGAGACCTTCACTGGGCATCTTGGGAAGAGACGGTTGACCGAACAAGAAGCTCGATTGCGAGCCTGATTGGAGCAAGCACAGAAGAGATCGCCCTGGTCCACAGCACTACTGAGGGCATAGCCATTGTCGCGAACGGGCTCTCATACGAGAAAGGATCGAACATAGTCACATGCGACATGGAGTTCCAGTCGAATCTCTTCCCTTGGCAAGCTATCTCGAAGCGTGTGGGCATGGAACTGAGAGTCGTGAGAAACCACGAAGGAAAGCTGTTGATGGAGGACTTCTCGCAGGTGATCGACAGGAAGACAAGGCTCGTGGCGGTCTCATATGTTCAGTTCTCGAACGGGTTCAGAATCGATTTGGAGCAGCTATCAAAGATCGTCCACGAGAATGGCGCTTACATCGTCACCGATGCGGTTCAAGCCGTCGGACAAATGCCGGTCGATACGTCAAAGCTTGGAGTGGACTTCCTGGCGGCGAGCGGATACAAATGGATGCTATCACCAATCTCGACAGGTCTATTGTACGTTCGACGTGGGTTGCTTGACCAGCTCTGGCCTACGATGGTTGGGTACCGCTCGGACGAGGATCCTTTAGTATTCGGCTTCAGAGAGTTTCGTCCGGCAGCAAGTGCTCGGAGATACGAGGCTGGTCAGCTCAACTTTCCAGGTTTCGCTGGAATGAATCAATCTGTGGGCCTAATCCAAAGCGTCGGAACGGAGCAGATTTGGCGCAGAACGGTCGGCCTGCAGGACCGGCTACTGGATGGTGTCAAGGATAGGACGACTGTGGAAGTGAAGTCGCACTTGGCCCCGTCTTCGCGGTCAGGCATCCTCAATCTGACATGCAAGGATCCGGACTCGGTGGCGAAACGCCTACTGGAACGCGGCATTGTCGTGTCAGTCAGGTCGGGCGGACTGAGAATCTCGCCACATTTCTACAACAGTGAAGAAGAAATCGATAGGCTAGCATCTGAGCTGAGCGCTCTCTAGATACGGTCTACCCGACCGTGAGATGAACGGAGTTATCTAGCGGTTACTGTACTTTCTCGATTTCATCCAACGCTTCAGGATTGTCCAAGGTGGACAAGTCTCCGAGATCCTTCTTGCCAAGTGCTCTCGACCTGATCAGTCTCCTCACAACTTTGCCTGACCGCGTCTTCGGAAGCTGTGGGACAAACCGTATGTCCTTGGGCTTGAAGGTCTTACCCATGATCCTGGCAACTTGGTCTTTCAACGATTCTCTTAGACTGTCGCTTGGCTTAACACCCGACTTTGGAACCACGTAGCAGACAATCTCCTCGCCCTTCACTTCGTCTGGCACACCGATTGCGGCAGCCTCGGAGATGCTAGTGTGTTCAAGGAGCGCGGACTCAACCTCCGCCGGACCAACACGTCTGCCCGACACTTTGATCGTGTCGTCCGCTCTTCCCAGAACGAACCAAAACCCCTCATTGTCAACGAGACCCCAGTCTGCATGATACCATATCTTTGGCCATCTGGACCAGTATGTCTCGATGTATCTCTCTGGATCGTTCCAGAACCCCTTCGTCATGGAGGGGCAGGGCTTCTTCATAACGACGTACCCGACCTCTCCGCGCACCGGTTTCCCTTCCTCATTGAAGATGTCCATGTCCATTCCCAGGCCAGGGCCCCCAACAGTGCAAGGTTTCAGAGACGAAAGTGGAGAGGGAGAAAGGTGAGGAGCTATGAGTTCGGTTCCGCCCGTGATGTTTATGATCGGGCATCTTGATCCGCCGACTTTCTCGAAGAACCAAGTCCACGACTCAGGATCCCAGGGTTCACCTGTGGAGCCAAGTATTCTCAGCTTGGAGAGATCGTGGCCTGCTAGATGCTCGTCGCCGTATCTCATGAGCAGTCTGATCAGAGTTGGAGAAATCCCGAAGATCGTGACGCCGAAGTCCTTAGTGATCTTCCATAGTCTGTCAGGTCGGGGATAATCGAACGCTCCCTCAAACAAGACCACAGTGCTCGCAAGACTGAGGTTTCCAATGAGCATCCACGGCCCCATCATCCAGCCGATGTCGGTGACCCAGAAGAAAACATCGTCCTCTTTCGTGTCGAAATGGTAGGCCACGTCCTTTGTGCATTCGACCAATGCTCCAGCATGTGTGTGCACAGTGCCTTTCGGTTTTCCTGTGGTTCCCGAGCTATAGAGGACCAAAGATACATCCTCGGACTCCAGTTGAGCAGTGGGGCACTCTCGCGGCTGGTCTTTCACCAGGTCATCCCACGCGATGTCTCGCTCGCTCCTCCAAGGCACTTCAATCCCAAGCCTCTTGCTGACGACGATGTGCTCGATGCTCTTCACGAGGTCGGCTGCCGCATCTGCCTCCTTCTTGACTTGGAGATTCTTTCCTTTCCTGAGCGTGCCGTCGGTGGTCAGGAGGATCTTCGCTTGAACGTCATTGAGTCTGGACGCGACAGCTGAAGCTCCGAATCCTGAAAAGATGGGAACACATATCGCGCCTATCTTGAACGCGCCAAACATCGCGACAGGAACCTGCGGAGACATCGGCATGTAAAGCCCAACCGCATCGCCCTTGTCTACTCCCAGGCTCTTCAGTCCGTTCGCGAGCCGATTGACTTCTTGAGCAAGCATTCCGTAGGAGAGCTTCTCGACTTCGCCGTCCTCACCCTGCCAGACAATTGCGGTCTTATCTGTTCTCGTCTTTGCGTGGCGATCCACGCAGTCATGGGCAATGTTAAGTTTTCCTCCGATGAACCATCGAGCCCATTCAATCCCTCTTGAAGTGTCGAGGATCTTGTCATATGGTTTGAACCATTCGATGTTCAGATCCTTCGCGGCTGCATCCCAAAACCATTCGGTGTCGTCTATGGAGCGTTGGATTAGTTCATCAACTGTCCGTATGCTGTGGTCTTTCATGAACCTCTTCATGTTGCTGTTGTCGACGTAGTGACTTGTGGGCTTCCAGACAATCGACATTCCGTTTCACTCTTGGCGGTTGCGTCGTCTGGTATTTAGTGTTTCCAAGTCTCAGAGCCGTGGATTCGAGAAACCTAGAGTTCGGTGATCGAATCAACTCAATCTAGACTATAGGGACTGCTCGGCCGTTTCAAGCTGAGCATTCGGAATCCATTTGCCGAGGCCGCGCTGAAATGTTCGACGCCGCCGAATCCAAGAAGACTGTCACAGACGGGGGCGAGGTTGATCCGGACTAGCTGCAACAACCGGGGTCGCGAAAAACCTTGACTGACTTTTATACAGCCCGGAGGTTCCATCTAGCATGATGATGCCACATGGGGACACGACAACCGACCGTAGGAGAGAGAATCGCCACTCTGCGCAAACTGTCTGAGAAGGCAAGGCTTGGCGGCGGCCAAGAACGAATCGAAGAACAGCACAGAAGGGGAAAGTTGACAGCAAGAGAGAGGATTGACGCTCTCCTCGACTCAGGGAGCTTCGTCGAGCTCGACAGGTTCACGATGCACCGTTTCCATGATTTTGGCATGGATCAGAAGCGTTTCCTGGGAGACGGGGTAGTGACCGGATACGGAACGGTTGACGGTCGACGCGTGTACGTGTTCTCACACGACTTCACAGTATTCGGCGGTTCCTTGGGAGAGATGTTTGCCCGCAAGATATGCAAAGTAATGGACCTGGCAATGAAGGCGGGGGCACCCGTAATTGGCCTCAACGATTCAGGCGGGGCGAGAATCCAAGAGGGGGTTGTTAGCCTAGGCGGTTACGCCGACATATTCTTCCGAAACGTATTAGCCTCTGGTGTGGTTCCTCAGATATCGGCCGTCATGGGTCCATGCGCGGGAGGCGCGGTGTATTCTCCCGCCCTCACAGACTTTGTCTTGATGGTAGACAAGACGAGTCACATGTTCATTACCGGTCCTGATGTGGTGAAATCTGTACTCGACCAAGAAGTAACCTTCGAGGATCTTGGAGGGGCGGCCATCCACAATAGATCGAGCGGTGTCGCGCATTTCCTCTGTTCTGGCGATGAGGAGTGCTTGACGACCATCAGGCAGTTGTTGAGCTACATCCCATCTAACAACCTCGACGATCCGCCTAGAGCTGATACAGGCGACGATCCAAATCGAACCGAAGAAGCGTTGAGCAGTGCCATCCCAGACGATCCAGACAGATCGTATGATATGAAAGAGATTGTGACAGCAGTTCTTGACAAGGACAGTTTCCTGGAGGTTCACGCTTTATGGGCGCCAAACATCATTGTCGGTTTCGGCAGACTCAACGGGCAATCAGTAGGCGTCGTAGCGAACCAACCCAAATTCTTCGCCGGCGCGCTGGACATAAGCTCATCAATCAAGGGAGCGAGGTTCGTACGGTTCTGTGACGCATTCAACATCCCAATAGTAACCTTCGTGGATGTCCCAGGTTTTCTTCCGGGAATTGAACAGGAGCACGGCGGAATCATCAGACAAGGCGCGAAATTGCTGTATGCCTACTGCGAAGCGTCGGTACCGAAACTGACAGTGATTGTTCGAAAGGCCTACGGTGGGGCATACGATGTCCTCGGAAGTAAACACATTCGGGCCGACTTCAATCTCGCGTGGCCCACCGCTGAGATCGCGGTCATGGGGCCTGAAGGTGCGATAAACATAGTCTTTCGAAAAGAGTTGGCAGAAGCGTCCGACAAGCAGGCCAAACGGCGCGAGCTGGTTGCGGCCTACAGAGAGAAGTTCGCGAACCCGTACGTCGCTGCCGAGCATGGCTACGTTGACGACGTGATCGAGCCTCCTCAAACGCGCCCACGCTTGATTAGCGCGCTCGAGGCAATATCGACCAAACGCGAGACTCGACCAGCAAAGAAACATGACAACATCCCATTGTAGGGCAGGTCTCCTGCACGTTGACCTCTCCGCTCTTCAAGAAGATCCTGATTGCAAATCGAGGAGAAATAGCCCTCAGAGTAGTTCGGACCTGCAAGAAACTCGGGATCAAGACAGCAGCAGTGTATTCGGATGCGGACGTTGAATCAACGCACGTGAGGGTGGCTGACGAGGCATACTCAGTTGGCCCCGCGCCGGCGAACGAGAGCTACCTGAATCAAGATCGCATCCTGTCTGTCGCGTCCAAGTGCAAGGCCGAAGCCATACATCCAGGTTATGGTTTCTTGGCCGAGAGCCCGAGTTTCATGCGGGCTTGTGAGGACAAAGGGCTTACCTTTATCGGTCCGTCAAGCATGAACGCTCAACTCCTCGGCAGCAAGCTTGAAGCCAAGAGAACGATGGCAAGGGCCGGAATACCTGTCATTCCAGCTTCCGAGGACGCAGTCCAGTCTGAAGACGACCTCGTAACTGCAAGCAAGGACCTCGGTTTCCCCGTTCTCATCAAAGCCGTCTATGGAGGGGGAGGAAGAGGGCTGCGCCTTGCGCATAACATCAAAGAAGCGCGAAGATTCTACGACGTCACCAAGACTGAAGCTCGATCAGCCTTCGCAAGCCCAGAGATCTACGTCGAGAAGTACTTCAAGAAGCCGAGGCATGTGGAGGTCCAGGTCCTCGCCGACAAGCATGGCAACATAGTACATCTTGGAGAGCGCGAGTGCTCTATACAACGACGACACCAAAAGCTGATGGAGGAGGCCCCCTCACCTGCTGTCAACAGTGAAATTCGAAAACGGCTCGTAACCTCAGCGGTCCGAGGGGTTAGAGCGGCATCATACGAGAACGCGGGAACGGTGGAGTTCCTTCTAGACTCCAGCAAGAGGCACTACTTCCTTGAAGTAAACAAGCGACTTCAGGTCGAGCATCTCGTGACTGAGATGACAACAGGGGTTGACATAGTTGAGCAACAGATTCGAATCGCGGGAGGAGAGCACTTGGCATTTCGTCAGGGAGACATCGAAGTAAATGGCTGGGCCATCAACTGCAGAATAAACGCAGAGGACCCCACAGCGGGGTTTTCGCCCTCCCCAGGAAGAGTCGTGTCTTATGTACCCCCTGGCGGCCCCGGAATAAGAGTCGACAGTGCACTCTACTCCGGATGCATCATTCCCGAGTACTACGACTCTCTGATTGCCAAGGTGGCAGCTTGGGGAGCCAGCCGTTCAGAAGCGGTCTCGAGATTGACCACGGCGCTGGACGAGATTGTAATTGACGGAATTGCAACAACTGTCCCCGTCTACAAGGCAATTCTCCGTAACCCCACGTTTCGACGTGGTGAAATCGACACCCACTTCATAGAGGACCATCTGCCCTCCAGGCTCCAGCGCTCATCCCTATCGGGAGATGAGGCTGCTGCCTTGTCAGCCGCCTTTGCAAGCGCGCTCGGCATTGTCCAGCTGACGCGAGCCCCTGGACCTCGCGGCACAGTCCAGCAGCAGACCAAATGGGTCATGAGTGGTAGGCGCGATGCCACAGAGGCAAGAGAGATGAGGGGCTCCCGATACTTTGAGACGATATGAGGTTACAGTAGACGGCAAAGCCCATTCAGTCACCCTTCTCCCTTCAATCGTAGAGCGCTCAAAGATTCGCGCCACGATTGACGGGAGAAAAGTAATGGCCAAGTTCTCGCCGTCGACGAAGGCGGAGCACGACGCAACACTCTATGTTGAGGGCTGCGCTTTCCACATCGATCTCGGCGCCATGAGAGATAACAGTTCGGCCGTAATTCTGGTAGATGGACGACCCTTCAGTATCAAGCTCCGCGAGTTGCGGGTTCCACCCTTGCAGAGGCAGGCGCCACCGAGCTCCGCAAGGCCGACCACCATCTCACACGGAGTTATCGTTGCGCCAATCCCCGGAAGGGTCATGTCTGTTCGTGTCACCAAGGGCGAGTCCGTAAGAGCGGGGCAAACGCTCGTCATGCTCGAAGCGATGAAGATGGAGAACGAGATCTTCGCTCCGAAGGCAGGGATTGTTCGAGAGGTCTGGGCGACAGAAGGAGCCACGGTCAAGAAAGATCAGAGACTCCTTGAGATATCCTAGCTCGATCAGTGTACGTCATGAGGGAATTCTGGCGACCCTGATCTCGATATCTTCTGTCAAGAGACGGCTGGATCTTTCCCCGTGGGCGTCTCATAACAAGAAGCCGCGTCCTTGAGTTTGGTCGCCGGCAATCTTTATTTCAGGGTCGTTCGGTCAGTGCTCTCGATCCCGCGGTAGCTCAGCCTGGTAGAGCTTCCGAGTCAGCAGAAAACGCTGACGGAGACGCTGTAGACCTGCGCCGACGGCGCGGGCCGCTCAGCCTATCAGGCGGACAACAGATACCGGAGTCTCGCACATGGGAGACGGACTGTCGCCTGTTCAAATCAGGCCCGCGGGACCAAACTTTCGTTTCAACCCTGTCAGAAGAGTTCAGCGCTCGAATGCATTCAGCAACCTCTCCTCCTTTTCAACCAGACAAGACCAACATGACCCGCATGCACTCGAACGAATCATGCACATGCTGTGGAAATGAACTGACCAACGGACGATGTCTCAGGTGTGGTAACTGTGAACAATGCGGCACCTAAACGACGAACCGAATACCCGCCAAGTTGGAGCCGAATGTCAGGATGGGTGAGAGGGCGAGCAAGCTGGCATTGCGAACTCTGCGGAGCCAAGAATGCGCCAGGTCCAAACGTCCTCACAGTCCATCACCTAGACGGAGACAAGTCGAACCTCCTACCGTGGAATCTGGCCGCGCTCTGCCGAATATGCCACCGACACGTGCAATGGACGATTGATTTCTACCAGGCCAACCTCTCAGGCGTGTACCCGCAATGGCTACGGGCACATGTGCAAGCGTACAACACGTGGGCGCAAAACAAAGGACGGCCGCAGCTTGCCATCTAATGCCCTCATAGGTGGTCAATTCCTCGTGATGAGAATTGTCGGCCGCTAGGAGCTCTCTTCTAGGAAATCAGAAATACTCATGCGCTCACTACGTCAGTCGATGGACAATGACGAGTCCAAAGCTCGAAACCAGAAGGGCAGCAAATCTCGCGTACATTGAGCATCAGGGACCATACGACAAGGTTCCATGGGACAACTACATCAAGCAGCTGTACGGTTGGGCCAAAGAACAGAAAGTGATGCCGGGTTTCTACCCAATGGCGATATATCACGATGATCCCGAGAAAATGGCCCCGGAGAAATGCAGAAGCGACGTCGCGATCACCTTCAAGGGCAGAGCAAAAGGACAGGCGGGCGTGAAGATCCGAAAGATGCCGGCGATGAAGGTAGCCACGATTTCCCACAGAGCACCCGGAAGCGAGTTCAAGAATACATACGCGAAGCTTGCTGATTGGATCGGAAAGAAGGGGTACAAGGTGTCAGGACCTCCGATTGAAGTATATTCGAAAAAACCGAAGGTCGTCGGCGATGTCACTATACTATATGCGAAGGTGATGATGCCGGTCCGCAAGAAGTAGCCAGCGATCATGCTTTCATCTGTGACGAACCGTCTGCCAGTGTCCGTGAACGACGAAGAGGCTGTGCTGAAGATACGCGTGATGCTCATCAGGAGCGTGGGAAGAGCTTTTGGACCTTCAGTCCTGCACCGAGCCCCAGCTCTGAGCCTCTGCGGCTAAGTTCTTTCCTCTGACTCTCGGGGTTGAGCCTCGTTTCACGTCAGGCCCGCCGGACCAAGCCTTCTCTCCAGAGCTCTTACGCCACGCCAAAAAAAGCCAGCAACGCCCAAGGGACTGCCACAACAGGAGTCTTGAGAATCCTAGTTGCGTCGCCAGTGGTACCCGCAGTACCCGCGCCTTTCATATGGTACGGTTCTCCGAGCTTCGACATGTAGGCGTCGAGTTCCGCGGGGAATTCTCGTAGACCTAATTGTGTGCTCCGGGGTACACAATTGACCAAACCGATCTCATACTGGCGCTGTTCGCTTCGCGTCTCGGTTCTCATGATTGAGCGCTGCAGATTCTTGGCAGCGCGGGAAGGCTGGCAGGTGGCTGATCTAGCTCGTGTCCTGATATGCCTCGGCGCTGCCTTCTCCTTCCTAACACTGGAGGATCCTGAGACTGCTGAGCGGTTCAAGACCCTTGCCACGCTAAGCAAGATGGAGCCGATGCTGTATGTTCCTCTCGGTAAACCGAGCCGTGGGCACCGAGCCGCGAACGGGATCGCCAGGACCGAACTCCTTGCCATTCGCCTTCCACATGGACTCTCCCAGACCATCACGACATATGCGTCGACGGGCGGGAGAACCAGAAACGAGGTCTTGGCAATATTCCTCGAGCGCGGCCTCATCCTCTACCTGAAAGGCCAGAAGGCTCTGCTTGAGACAATCATCTCGTTCAAACAGGAACATGAGAAGTTGTGCAGCGTGGCCGATCTTGGCGAACATAATCAGTAAGCACGTCGTCGCTTCTGGTTGACAACGACCATGTAGGCTGACTCCATGACATCCAGGCCTGAGAGATAGAGTTCTAAGCGGATTCGTACACTCTCAGTCGACGAGGGATGAGGCTGCTTCAGGTCCTTCCAAGACAGGAGGGTAGGTGAATGAGCGAAACGAATGATGCTACCGAAGGCGAACCGCCGAGAACGGTGGAGATGCCGTCGCTTGATACGTACTCACTACTTGGCCTATTCGTTGGTCTACTCGCCGAAAAAGCGTGGCAGACCATGGGGCTCAGAGCGAAACCCGGAACCGACAAGATCGAGACAGATTTCGAACAGGCTCGCGTCGCAATCGATACCGTGAATTTCCTCGCAGATAAGCTTCAACATCGACTACCCGATGAGGAGAAGCATCGGCTGGAAGGACTCGTGGCCGACCTGAAGCTGAACTACGTCAGGCTCAGCAAGAGCTAGCGAGTGGTTTTGCAGTTCAGCCTACGGTTGTCTTTGGTCACGAGTCAGCTCGCAACACCCCTCCCCTAAGGGGAGCGGGTCAGCTCGGGAATGTCCTCGGTTCTTGGTGTACGCGAGTGCGTCCTCGGGACACGCGTTTGAGTAATCTCGCCAACGGAAGGTTCTAAGCTTGGATTTCAGACGAGCCGCTCGGGAACGTTCTTCGGATCATGCGACACATGTGCTGTAAGACCAGACCTCTCAAGCCGTCTTTCTACTCTCGGATATCGGATCAATTCCTCAAGTTCGAGTTGGTCCGCCAGCTTCTGTTCAATTGCGGCAATCCGATCTCGTAGTTGACTTAGACTGTCGCTCGTCGAGAATGAGGACATGACCGCTGGATGACAACTTACGCCAGCATCATGCAAGTTTCTGAGCGCATTGACTTGGGACGTGAAACCTTCGCCCTTTGCGCCGGTCAGTCTCTCAAACTCCCTTTCACAAGACCCTTTCAATGAAACCCGAACGTGTAGACTGCGGAACCCAGCCAACTCTTCACAGTAACCCGGGTCTGCCCCCAGCATTATGCCGTTAGTTTCTAGGATGAATCGAAACCGACGCTCTTTCTCGATCTGTGACAGGATACCGGTCAGGTGCGGTCTTCCGATAGTCGGCTCTCCACCGCTGAGTCTTACCTGACCTAGGCGCTTGTTCTCTGCCACTCGCAGCAGCTTTCGGGCAGCCTCGTCAGGCGCAAAGAATTCTCCAGACGTGCCAGGTCGTTCCAAGATGTTGTCCGACACCCAACAGAACTTGCAGAGGAGACCGCATCCTACGACATCTGCCGTAGCTATGCCGCCGTACCATCGGTCGGCTCGAAAGCGGTAGTACTTCCGAAGTTGCCCTCGTGCAGTAGAGCGGACAACGAGTGACTCGATGGCGCGATGTCGAGCAAGAGCGTCGTACATGATTGTCAAGGCCCAGGTTGTGGCGTCAAAACTATCTTCATTGCCATTCTCAGGGGCTGACCGATCAGCTTGCCTGCTAGATCTTGTACAGGTACAGCGTATGAAACCCCAATGGACCTTGAATGATCTCCACTCGAACCGGTGTCCACTCCGGAATCGAGAAGTCGTGCGAAACCACGCGAGCTCCGCTATGAAGTTCTCTTTCCAGTTTCTTGCGTAGGGCTTCGTTCACGGACGGCAGAAGGTACATGGTCACAATGTCCGCGTTCGAGAGGTCGGTCTTGAAGAAGTTCTGCCGTAGCGCCTCCAGGCCGGGTTTCAGCGAGGCTGCGCTGTTTCGGATGATGGCATATCTCTCCGGATGAAGCTCTACGCCGAGAGCTCTGGCGCCGAACTCCTTTGCCGCCGCGATGACTATTCGTCCATCTCCCGCGCCTAGGTCGATCAGCCGTTCGCCCGGCTTGGTATCAGCAAGGCTGAGCATCCTCCGTACAAGCGGTCTGGGCGTAGGAACGAACGGCACATCTAGGCCGGTCTCAGTCATGGCTTCTTTCGCTTGAATGATCCGCGGACTCATAGATAACTTTGGTCATACCCAGACGAAAACCTCGGGAGGGTACGTTCGTTTTCATCCGTTACCGAGCTCACGAGAGTAGTTGGCGCCCTGGGCGGGATTCGAACTCGCGGATCAGTGTAGTTGCTGATCTCCCGCGTCGATGGCGTGACAGGCCATCATCCTGGACCGCTGAACGACCAGGGCGTCTTAGTTCTGAGCGGCATCTGAACCTCGGAGCGGCAGATTAAACGTTTTTGGGTATCTCAAGTTGAGTCAGCAGATTCTCGGGACCGGATCACCCAGAGGTTTAGGAAGAATTCTTTTGCCGCCGACAGAGGTCTCCACAGCGACGAGCTTGAAGTCATCTGTAGCGCGGCCGATGATATCAGCCTCTCTGCCGAGGTCTGTCCCTTTCAGTGCAGCAAGAACTTGTTCAGCCTTCTCGTGGACCACTGCCAATGCAATCTTTCCCTCATTGCCGACTTCTAGCGGCTCGAGACCCAGCATCTCACATGCTGCTTTGACGCCCGTGTGGACGGGTATCTTCTCTTCGCGGATGAGGATCCCAACCTTTGACTTCTCGGACCATTCGTTCAGGAGGTTCGCCAGTCCGCCGCGTGTCGGGTCTTTCATGCTCACTACCCCACCCACTTCCAGCGCTCTAGCGATTATGTGGTTCAGAGGCGCGGTGTCTGATTGAACCTTGGTCTCAAACCCGTATCCTTCCCTGGCGGAGAGAACAGCTATCCCATGGTCGCCGATCGCGCCCGAGAGAATGATCTCGTCACCAGCCCGTATGTTAGAATCAAGTAACCATCTTGCGTCACAACTTCGAAACTTCTTGGCTTCCTCTAGGTTCCTGTCAAGAAGGGCGCTCCTGCGGCCTACGCCTGAAGAGTTCACTATGAACTTGTCCAGCGCGCCGTGCTCCACCACCTTGGTGTCGCCGGTTATCACAGCCACACCAGCGTCCTTGCATGTCTCGTTCATGCTCGATAGTATGCGCTCAAGGTCTGACAGTGGGAATCCTTCTTCGAAAACGAATCCTGCCGCAAGTGCGAGTGGTTCTGCTCCGAGAACGGATATGTCATTCACGGTTCCGGCGACGGCTAATCTTCCGATATCTCCGCCCGGGAAGAATAGCGGCTTCACGGTGTAGGAGTCTGATTTTAGAACGATCCCGTTGATGACCGCTGCATCGTCAAGCGCCTCGAGCGGCACCTCGGCCGAGCTCCCGCCTAAGTGCTTGAGTATGTACCGTCTTATCAGCGCGTCCATCGCCGAGCCGCCGGCGCCGTGTGCCATTGACACATACTCGCCGGTCAAACGGTACCCTTCAGGTGAAGCTTTCAACGACTTACTTGGCGAACCGAATCACATATTCACAGAAGGCGTCGTTGTGGACAACACATTTCGTTTGGTCGGCATGCCCTCTGCCCAGTGTTCCTTTCAGCAGAGTCTCCATCAGACCCTCATCGAGATTCTCGCAAATGAGGTCAGGGTATTCCTTTGCAAGCTCGAAGAAGACACAATTGTGCATCCGAAAGCGTATCTTCTTCGAGTCATATTCGACGATCTCCGGAACCGCTCCAACTTCTGAGAGGTGCTCCTCAACAACATACTTCTTGAAAGCCTCCGAGTCCCAGTGAGTGACTCCTTTGTGGCCTGAGATTTCTCTTGCTAGGTTCTCCCCTACTTCACGGCCGATTCTCCGAAGTGCGTCCGCCGCCTCCTCTCTGCCGAGAGCTTGAACTAGTCCTCGTACTAGGGTGCCGGAAAGTAACTCGTACTGCCTCTTTGGGTACTGTATCGACATCGGCTTCTGGCTCGATTGGTACCTGAGTACAGGCCTCCCAATCTTCCGGCGCTCCTCGCCGTGTTCTTCGACGAGCCCTATCCTTTTCAGCATGTTGACATGGTGTCTGACGGTTATCGTCTTCAACGAGACCTCTCGGGAGAGTTCTTCTATGCTCATCGGCCTACGTGACAAAAGATCGAGTATCTGGAGCCTCGATCGGCTCGACATGGCTTTTCCGAGTTCAGTATCGTTCATCGGGCAGCCTTCAATAGGAGTATTATTTGATAACTATAGCCAATAAATATAGAGCTCTCACATATAGTCTCCACGCCCTCTCAACAGTAATTAGATTAGATTGTCACGGCCAGCAAGCGAGCGCGTCCGCAGCAACCTCATAACTCGGAGAAGGTGATTCGCCCTCGTGCAGGTCGTTCGTCATGACGCACACAGTGCAAGGCGAGCCAGGTGAGATCTTTGACATAGAGCTTGACGAGGACCTGAAACGCGCCAACGATCTCTTAGCCGAAAAGAATCGAGCGGAGCTGCATAAGCATGGCGTGCGTGCGATCGACGTGATGGGCTCGGTCGGGTCAGGAAAGACTTCTCTGATCGAACAGCTTGTGCGGCTGTTGAGCGCGCGATATCGGATAGCTGCCTTCAAGGGCGACCTGACATCCAAGATCGACTCGGAGCGCATTGCAAGCCTCGGAATCCAGACTGTGCAGATCAACACTGGTCGAGAATGCCATCTTGACGCGAATCTCGTTAGGAAAGCGCTTGAGAAGGTCGATCTAAGCGCACTTGACCTGATCTTCATCGAGAACGTCGGAAACCTCATCTGCCCGGCAGACTTCGCGCTCGGCTCGGACAAGAGGATAGTCGTCATAAGCGTCACCGAAGGGCCGTACATGGTGGTCAAGCATCCCTTCATATTCGTGGATGCTGACCTCGCTGTAATCAACAAAATAGACCTCGCTCGCCCAATGAATGTCGATACGGACAAGCTGAGCGCCGACGTGCGTGTTATCAACACGAAGACAGCTATCGCACTGACCAATTGCAGAACCGGCGAAGGCGTGGACCAAGTTGCGTCCGCGTTGGGCCTCAACTGCGTTTCATAGGACGAATGTTGACAATCCATGCACGAGTTCTCGAGGACAAGCCAAATCGTAGAAGCCGTCTTGAGTGAAGCAGAGAAGCAGCATGCTCTGAAGATCGCTGAGGTAGAAGTTGAGATTGGCGACTTGACCTTTCTTGGCCTCGAGCAAGTCAGGTTCGCATACGAAGTCCTCACCGAAAAGACGATCGCCAAGAACTCGAGACTGACTATCAGACGGGTCAAGGGACGAGGCAGGTGTGACAGTTGCGGCTATGACGGGCCGCTTTCGTACCTTGACGATCCGCAATTTCACATATCGATTCCAACGTTCAACTGTCCCCGATGCGAAAAGCCCCTTTCGATATACGCCGGACGTGAATGCATCATAAAGCGAATCCGCATCATGAAGTAGCGAACATCAGTTCGACGCAGCTTAAATGCGGGGCGGTCGTCTGAAAGAATCATGGCACTTTCCAAGGAACAGCTCAGACCCTTCTTCAATCCTCGGTCGGTAGCGGTCATAGGCGCCACACCAATAGCTCAGAAAGTTGGCAACGTCATCGTTCATAACCTCATAGAGAACAAGGAGAGAGGGCTTCTCAAAGCCGATCTTTACCCTGTCAACCCGAGATACTCCACCATCTTGGGACAACAGTGCTACTCGTCTCTTCGTGATCTTCCCGAAGATGTTGAGACACTGGTCGTTGTGATTCCTGCAGAGGGAGTTCCTCGCGTTATCGAGGAAGGGGCATCAAAGAACGCGATGGCAGCCATCGTAATCTCTTCTGGTTTTCGTGAGGTCGGTAACACCGAGCTCGACGAGAGCCTCACCAGAGCGGGAAGAGAAAGCGGTATCAGGATCATTGGGCCGAACTGTTTGGGAATATACGACCCATACTCAGGAATGGACACGCTCTTCCTGCCAGAGGTCAAGATGCTTTCTAGCGGCAGAGAAGTGGTGGCCACCCCTCGCCCTCTCCCTGGACAGATTTCTCTAATCAGCCAGAGCGGAGGCTTCGGGGTCGCGGCGCTCGACTACATGGCCGGAAACATGATGGGGGTACGGGCATTCGTCAGCCTTGGCAACAGATGTGACGTGGACGAGCATGAGTTGCTCGACTTCTTTCAGCAGGACGAAGAGACAAAGGTCGTACTGCTCTATGTCGAAGGTTTGAAGAGTGGACGCGAATTCTTGGACGCCGCCCGCCGGTTCACAAAATCGAAACCCATCGTTGCCCTAAAGTCTGGCAGGACTGAAGCAGGTGCCCGCGCAGCAGCATCACACACCGCGGCCCTCGCGGGAGTTGACAAGATCTACGACGCGGCCTTCACTCAATCCGGAGTTGTAAGAGCGCAGACGCTTGAAGAGTTCTTCGACATGGGCAGAGCTCTACAGTTCCAAGAGGCGGCAATTGGAAATCGGATATCCATCGTGACGAATGCAGGTGGGCCAGGGATAATTGCAGCCGACACCTGCATCGAATCTGGACTTAGGGTCGACCGTCTTTCCGAAGCCACGCTTGGAAAACTGAAGGCCATGAAAGCAAGCGGAGAGTTACTTGAGATAATGACCGGAGCGAACCCCATCGATCTTTCTGGGCAAGGAACGAGCGCAATGTTCGCAAAGGTCCTGCGAATCTTGATGGATGATCCCGAAGTGGATGGAGTCATCGTGATGGCGTTTCATCAAGCGCCGCCAATTCTTGATGACGCCGTGGAAGCCATCGCTGAGACTCACAAAGGCTACTTGAAACCCGTCCTTGCATGTGATGTGGGAGGAACTGAGATGGCGGAGGAGTTCCGCACGCGGTTTGAGAAGCTCGGTATCCCCGCGTATGAAACGCCCGAGAGAGCCGCGAGGGCCATGTACGCTCTTGCGAAGTACGGCCAGTACACGCAATGCGCACCAAGACCTAGCAGAGAACGGTGAGAATCTCATCCGAGTTGCGGACACCTGCTTGGAGCACGAACTCGTAATGCGTTCCTTTCGGGACAGAGATTATCTCATTACTCCCGAACGTTTCATCTTTGCAGTTATTGGGAATATTCACCCGATAGACCGAGCCATAGGGTATCTGAAGTACATTCCGGATGAGGGCGGAAAGTGGGGGCGCGCCCGCTTGCGATACCGTCGTGCACTACAACACTACAACATTCCTTCCCTAATGGATTCAATGCGTTTCCTCCGCGCGAACGCGCCAGAATACGTCTTTGAATCTAGCGCGCACGGTTTCGTCTTGCCAGCGGTCCCTGCAGACAGGATCGTCGAGCATCTCCGACCTCAGGAAAGACTACTTCAGCTGCGGAGCGCCCAACACTGCGACGAACTTGAGAGCAAGGCTCTCAGGTTGGCTGAATTCCTTTCGCAAAATTCAGGCGTACATGTGCAGTCCTTCGGCGTAACCGGATCAGTCCTCGCTCGAATACATGATCCCGCATTCTCTGACATCGATCTAGTGGTCTACGGATTCGATAACGCTTTTCGGGTCAGAAGATACCTTCAGAATCGAAAGGAATCGTCTGCAGGTGAGGTTCGAAGGCTCACTAGGGCTTCTCAAGAGAAGTGGGTATCAGAAAGACTCAGGTCCACTCCGCTCACACGCGAGAACGCTATCGCCCTGCTCGCCAGAAAATGGAACATTGGGCTATTTGAAGGGACAGAGTTCTCAATCCATGCGGTTCATACCGAAGCGGAAGTCCGCGAGCGCTACGGCGATGAACATTACCTCCCCATTGGAATAGTTGACGCTACTGCGAAGATTGCAGACAGCAGCGAAAGTCTGTTCATGCCCGCTGTCTACCTGGTCGAATCAACGAGGCTGAAGGGAAATCTATCCGGCTACAGGGTGGATCAGATAGTCAGCTTCGAGGGATTGTATGCGGACATCGCGGGAAAAGGAGAAACGGTGTTGTGCAGAGGGAAGCTGGAGAAGGTCGAGTCCGCATCAGGCGTACGACACAGGATCGTGGTGGGATCGCCGGAGGCTCAAGGGACAGACCTGATTCTGCCTCTTGATGATGCCTAAGCGCTATAGAATGTTGAGCCAGCTATCGCGTGCGGATAACCCTTTCCGAGCAATATCCTGCGAGATCTGGCATCGGCGAGGACAAGGATGGAAAGCGGATGCCACAGTGTGTGCGATGTGGCCGCTGATCTGCGTGATTTGGAGATCAAGCTTTTCCTTGTTCTCTTACGTGTGAGTGAGGGTGAGGTCCACGCGATGCTTGAACTCATAGGTGAGGCGATGAACGGAACGATTCAAGAAAATGACATAGACCTCTCGCCACTGAGACCTGTGTTGGTCGACTGCACAATCCCCAGCGTCTGCTTCCGCTAGTTCTAGACGCCGAAATCCAGCTTAAGCTGCATACAAGACACATTCGCTGCAGGTACGTTCATTACCTGAACCAAAGAATGAGGAACCGGCTATCTCTCAGACGCGCGTGGGCGAGCTGGACGCAGTCAACCCCTAGCAGGTATCGCCGTAGGGGCTTGCTTCCTAGTTGCGGCGAGGGCATCCTCGACCGCTTCACGTATGATATATCCTGACTTGTGCAAGATCGTGTCTTTCAGCTCAGGGTCCGTCTCCATACTTGCAGTGCAAGGATATCCATGATGCGCCTTAGAGATCACTTGTTCCAAGCTTTCAAGATCGTCCGCGGCCGACCATTTGATCTGTTGTGCGACGTACCATGTCGAGCCGCACGGTGCGCTTCTAAGGACCCTTACCTCAGAGATTCGGTTGCCAAGGAGCGACACTTCAACGATTGGTCTGCCGATCTGGTACCTTCGGACAAAAGCCTCCACCAGGCCGCCCCCTTTCGCGTCGAGCTCGCAGAAAGGTTTTGGAAAGGCGCATTCGATTCCTAGGCTTCCGAGGGAGTGCTGCAGTTCGCTCCGAAGGCTCGGCGGACACCACTTCGAATCTTCGATCGGAACTATCGCCGCTCTCGCATGAGCTCTTTCAGCAAGCTGAGGCAAGGCGGCTAGCAAGTCAGGATGCAACCCGATAGCAAGCAGCAAGTCTACCGGAGGGATCGTTCTCGGAAGATACGGTTCGGGATCGTCAATCAGTTCAGGAAGCTCATTGGGCACCCGGAATGCTCCACAGACCTCGGGCGCAAAGCAGCTATACTTGACCCTGCAGCTAGCACATGCGAGGTCGCATGCCTTGCAGAAATCCGGGAGGTTGACCATGTTCCCTATGACTTTCTCGCCGAAATCATGCCCGTATAGGATGAAGAGTCTCAAGGGAGTCCCTCAAACCCTAGCCAGACACTTGACTCGAGGCCTCTTGGGGTAGTCTATAGGCAGAACCCTCATATGCGTGATCCAAACTATAATAACCGCATGGTAATTACCGAATCGCCATCACCGCCCGCGATGGCAGACTCGGGCTTCGAAACCATCGCGCACGTATACAAGGTTCTCGGAAACGCAACTAGGCTCCGGCTGCTGCATGCGCTGGAGTCCAGCTCGCTGAGCTTCACCGAATTGATGAAAACTCTCGATCTGAACCCGAAGACTCTCAGCAGCGGCCTCAACCTGATGGGTAAGTGCGGTCTAATTAGGAAATCCTACCCTCACCAAGTGTACGTCATCACGCCGCTCGGTCGAAGGGTGATCCGCGAACAAGTCCTAGCTCTCCAAGAGTCCTTACAACCACTCCCTGGGTTCGAGGGGAGGCCTAGCTGATGGACGGGATTCCAGCAAGGATCTCAATAAAGGAGCTGGAAACAAGTCTAGCTTCAGTGAGAGGCCTAGAGATCGTTCTTGGAAAGGTGGTGCGAGACGATTGGGACGAAAAGATGGGGCCGACACCGTACCCGTCCGTGACAACGTTGAGGGCTTGGGACCACCGTCTCCTCCAGAGGTATGAGCCGTTCTATTCTCCGCTGTGTGACATGTGTTGTCTCTGCACCTACGGCAAGTGCGACTTGACAGCCGGCAAGAAGGGTGCGTGCGGGATCGACATTCGCACGCAACAAGGCAAGATCGTCCTGCTGGCATGTCTGATGGGAGCTGCGGCACATGCAACGCATTCCAGGCACGTCCTTGACTATCTCATCAAGAAGAGAGGCAGCGACTTTCCAATCAGTCTTGGCGACGAGGTCATTCTCGAAGCCCCAATAATCAGAACAGTTGCCGGCATACGGCCGAAGACCCTGGGAGACCTAGAGGAGGTAGTAGACTACGTAACGTCGCAGATAGCCCAGCTTCTGTCAGCGACTGCTACAGGTCAGGAGAGCAACTATCTTGACTATGAGTCGAAGGCTCTTCACGCCGGAATGCTGGACAACGTCGCGCTGGAAATCTCGGACATAGCCCAAATCTCCGGCTTGAACTTTCCAAAAGGAGATCCCAACGCCGCGCTCGTGGACCTGGGAATGGGCATCGTAGACAAATCGAAGCCAATCATCCTTTGCGTGGGGCACAATGTGGCTCCTGGAGCTGAGACGATTGACTTCCTCGAGAAGGAGGGCCTCTACGGTCGAGTCGAGGTCGCGGGCATATGCTGCACGGCTCACGATCTCGCGCGATACAGATCAGGCGCCAAGATTGTGGGCCCGCTCTCAAAACAGCTAATGTTCGTGAAGTCAGGCGTTGCCGACGTGATGATCGTCGATCAGGAGTGCGTTCGGGCGGACATCGTCAACGAAGCGGAGAAGGTCGGGACTCGCGTTATCACTACGATAGATCAGATCTGCGCGGGTCTTCCTGACATGACTTCGCTACCTGTGGAATCAGTTGTTGAGCGGCTAACGAGCGGGAAGGAGCACGGAGTTCTCGTCCGGGATCCTGCGAAGGTGGCTCAAATTGCGGTAAAGACGGCGCTTTCCATCGCTCCGGGAAGGCGCAAAGAAGCAGTTTCGAAGGACGAACAGGTGCTTGCAGCCGCTGCCAAGTGTACTCTATGTCACGACTGCAGAAGGGCCTGTCCGAACGATCTTGAGATCGATGTGGCAGTGAATGAAGTCCGCGGCGGATCAATGCAGAAACTTGCTCTGCTCTACGATCTCTGCATGAATTGCGCTAGGTGCGTGAGCGCCTGTGCTAGGCAGATCCCGATATTGGACCTGCTTGAGCTCGCCAGCCGCGAGAGGATCAAGAACGAGCGATTCAAGGTTAGGGCAGGTCGAGGGCCGATTCTTGACACGGAAATTCGAAACGTCGGGCGACCGATCGTGATGGGTGAGATCCCTGGCGTTGTCGCTTTCGTAGGATGTTCCAACTACCCCAACGGAGGAAAGGAGCTCGCCGAGATGGCAGATGAGTTTGCGAGGCGAAGGTTCATCGTAGTCGCTTCTGGCTGCTCGGCGATGGATATGGCTCGATATAGTGACGAGAACGGACAGTCGCTGTATGAGAAATACCCCGGAGATTTCGACGCCGGATGCATAGCCAACGTGGGCTCATGCGTCGCTAACGCGCACATAATCGGCGCAGCGATCAAGATTGCCAATATCTTCGCGAAGAGGCCGCTCAGAGCAAACTTCGAGGAGATCGCCGACTACATCCTCAACAGAGTTGGGGCTGTGGCAATTGCTTGGGGAGCTCAGCACCAGAAAGCGGCTTCCATCGGGACTGGTGTGAACAGACTCGGAGTGCCAGTCATACTGGGGCCTCACGGCGCTAAATACCGGCGCGCGTACCTCGGTCGGTCGGACAAGGATGAACGGTGGATGGCAAGGGATGTCAGAACCGGTCGGCCGCTCTACGTCGGGCCTGCACCAGAGCATCTGGTGTATGTGGCGGAAACCAAGGAAGAAGCAATGACCATGGCCGCCAGGCTCGTCATGCGTCCTAGCGACACGAGCAAAGGTAGGCTGATCAAACTCTCAAACTACATAGACCTCCACCGGAAGCTCTTCGGAAAGACGCCTGAGGACTTCCACCTATTCGTGAGAACTGAGACAGATCTCCCTCTCGGGATGAAGGATGAGCTTCTCGCCATAATGAAGGAGAAGGGATGGAAGCCGAGGGATCTCCCGGAACTTGGGTCCACAATCGTGGATCGTCTGGTGCCAAAGAAGGTGTAGCGTCGTATGACAATGGCAGTCCCGTGGCAAACCGGAAACATAGTTGGGCCGAAGAACGCTTTGCTCCTGACTCCCGAGAATTGTGCGCGTCTGCTGAAAGCTGCAAAGAGACCTCTCATCGTAGTCGGAGCTAACGCAACGAAGGCTTCGGTTGGGCTACCAAACCTCGCAGACTACGTCATACGCGTCGCGAAAGCCATCAAGGCTCAGGTTGCAGTATCGCCTGTCCTCCAGCCACATTTCGAGAGGCCAGGAAGCCTGCATGTGTTTGGCCTGGGGTTTGAGGACGTGACGAACCGTCTGAAGGACAAACAGTGGAAGGGCTTCGACGGAAAAGGCGCATACGACTACGTGCTCATGATCGGCGGAGTCTACTACTTCGAATCTCAGATGCTGTCGACCCTGAAGCATTTTGCCCCGCATGTCAGAACCGTATCGCTGGACAGATTCTACCAGCCGAATGCAACGTTCTCTTTCTCAAACATGGACGTAGACAAGTGGAAAGAAGGACTCAACGCGATGATTGGAGAATTAGGAGGCAGAGAGTAGCTTGGCAGAAAAGAAATGCGATCCGACTGAACTTCGGGCTGATATGCAACCGGCGCTCGACCAGACGAAGTTCCCGATGGAAATCGGTGAAATGTACGAGGGCGAGCGCATACGGAAGCCGGATCTCTACGCGGAATTCGGCGGGGTTGAGGTCCCCAACAAGTTTGAGCTTGTTCTCGTCAGACCAATGGAAGAGGTAGATGACGGGAAAATCGAGGTCGTCGGGCCTGACCTTCCAGAACTTCAGGTCGGAGGCGGATACCCGCTTGGAATTCTCATCGAAGTTGCAGGTGCTAGACTTGACAGGGACATCGAAGGGGTTCTGGAAAGGCGGGTTCACTACTTCACGAACTACATCGAAGGCGTAATGCACGTCAACCAGAGGACCGACGTTTGGATACGGATCTCGAAGAAATCCTTTGAAAAAGGAATGAAGTCCCTGACGTGGGTGGGTCGGGCGCTCATACTGCTTTTCAAGAGGAGTCTCCCCATTGTGGAGAAGATTCAGATCACCTTCTTCACAGATCCTGCGAAGGTCGAGGAGCATCTTCGAGAAGCGGTCAAAGTTTATGGTGCTCGAGATGAGCGAGCGCGAGGGCTCACCGAGGAAGAGGTTGACGACTTCTATAGTTGCGTCCTCTGTCAGTCATTTGCTCCATCGCATGTTTGCATTATCACACCGAATCGGATGGGTGGCTGTGGGTCCATCAGCTGGTTTGACGCGCGCGCGTCTTCGAATGTCGATCCGAAAGGACCTAACTTTCCCGTGAAGAAGGGAGACTGTCTCGACTCTGTGAAAGGCATCTATACGGGCGTGAACAAAATCGTTCAAGACAGGTCGCTTGGCGCTGTCCAGCAGATCTCGCTTCACACTCTCTTCGATCACCCCCACACTTCTTGTGGGTGCTTCGAATCAATCGCGTTCTATGTCCCGGAAGTGGACGGGGTCGCCATTGTTCACAGGGACTTCAAAGGCACAACTGTGAACGGACTGACATTCTCTACGATGGCGGGACACACAAGCGGGGGAACGCAGAACGAGGGGTTCCTCGGTATGGCCATCGAGTACATGCGGTCCACCAAGTTCATTCAGGCAGACGGGGGCTGGAAGCGTGTCGTGTGGATGCCTCAACAAATCAAGGATCGGGTCAAAGAATCGATTCCGGCTGAGATGCGTGATCTCATTGCTACCGAGAATGATGTCAAGACAGCTGGCGAGCTAAGAGAATTCCTGAAGTCAAAGAGCCATCCAGTGGTGGAAAGGTGGAAGGAGCTAGAGATAGGGAAGGAAGAGCCCGAAGCCGAAGCGGGAAGAGAGATTCCAGCCGAGGCTCTGCCCGCGTTCGTTCCAGCCGGACTCGAAATCCCCGCGGTCGGTGGAGGATTCAAGATCATTCTGAAGAACGCTAAGATCACGGCTGAACGAGTCATAATAAAGCGAGAGGAATCAAAGAAGTGACGCTGATGTCTGGAGACGACCGCAGCGATCTAACAAAGAAACTCCTTCAACTCGCTGAGAAATTCGGCCAGATTGAGCTTGAGAACGTTCAGATAGCTGTGGACGAGTTGACGCTGCAGCTGCAACCGGCTATCGCGGCAGCGACGCGAGGAATCACTGCACTTCAGCCTCCGGCGGTAATAGCCGCTGATAGACTGCTTGAGGCGGAGTTTGTCAAGCCGGTCGAGGTCTACGCAGCTCAAGTCGCCGAGGTCCAGCTAGGTGCAATGAGGGGCCAAGGAGGCACGCGGTCGGTAGCCGTCAAGATCGGAGGCGCAAGGGTTCCTCCATTCTACAGCTTCGAAGGGTCGAACCCCAACAGGCCGGTGTTCGCAATGGATGTCTTCGACATGCCGCTCACGCTTCCCAAAGTAGTCCGGCAACACTATGAGGGAGTGATGGATGATCCCGCAGCATGGGCAAAGAAGTCGGTCCGGGAGTTTGGTGCGGATATCATCTCATTCAACCTCATCAGCACCGATCCCGGATTGAAGAACACCTCGGCTGAGGACGCTGCGCAAACAGTTCGTGATGTGCTCAAGGCCGTGGATGTGCCCGTCATAATTGGAGGCTCCGGCAACAAGCAGAAGGATCCGGTTGTTCTTGAGAAGGCTGCCGAAACGGCGCACGGCGAGCGATGCCTCCTCAACTCAGTCTCGACCGACACCGATTACAAGAGAGTCGTGAAAGCTGCACTCGATCACGGGCACTCGGTGGTCGCGTTCACTCCGATGGATATCAACAACCAGAAGAAACTGAATCGGCTACTCCTGGATGCCGGGCTACCCAAAGATCGACTCGTTATCGATCCGACGACTGGAGCTCTCGGCTACGGGATCGAGTACTCAGTCAGCCTCCTCGAGCGCATCAGGCTCGCAGCCCTGAAGGGAGATCCCGAGCTTCAGATGCCCATTCTCTCGGCGGCGAGCAACGCGTGGGGAGCCAGAGAAGCCTGGATGAAATCTGAGGAGCTAGGCCCAAGAGAGTACCGCGGCCCGCTGTGGGAAACAGTCACAGGCCTGACCATGATGATGTCAGGAGCTGACCTATTCATGGCCAGTCACCCGGCAACGGTGAGAGTTCTGAAAGGGCTAGTGGACAGCCTCTTTGGGACTGGCGAGACTGATCAGAAGATCGAGGATTGGATAACCGCAATCGAGTGAGTAGTCAGATGCCAGAGAAAGCGACACTGCTGACCGTCTACAAACTCCTGCCTCAGACCAATTGCGGCGAATGCGGCGAGGTCAACTGTATGACCTTTGCCTCAAACCTTCTTGAAAGGAAGATGACGGTCAATGATTGTCCGCCGCTGGTCAAAGATGTGAAGTACAAGAACCAGGCGGCGAAGCTCGCGGAACTCATTGCACCTCCGGTCAGGGAAATAACGCTCGGGGTTGGCCAAAAAGCCGTAAAGATCGGAGGAAAGCAAGTCGTGTACCGTCACGATCTGACTTACCACAATCCGACAGCGGTTGCAATAGATGTCGGCGATAAGCTAGACGACGTTCAAATCGTTGATCGAGTAGGTCGAGCTGAGAAGTTTCAATTCACACACATAGGTGAGAATCTGAGACTTGACGCTATCGCCGTGAGGGCAGCCTCGGGTGATCCGCAGAGATTTGCCCAAGCCGTCGCCTTGGTCGCCAAGAGCTCACCTTTGCCGCTGATTCTCTGTTCCTTGGACCCGGCAGCGCTCAGGCTGGCCGTTGAACAGAAGGGCGTCTACGAGAGGAGACCGATGCTCTACGCCGCAACAAGAGAGAACTGGAAAGATGTTGGAGCGCTTGCGAAACAGTACTCGTGCCCGCTGGTAGTGTTTTCACCGGGTGATTTGTCTCGTCTAAAGTCCTTGGCGAAGACGCTCCGTGCAATGGGTAACAAAGAGCTCGTGCTCGACCCTGGCTTGTGGACGCATGGCCGTCTTCTGAAGGACTCGATTGAGAATCTCGAGATGCTTAGAAGGGCGGCGATCCAGAAGGAGGACAAAGATCTGGCCTATCCGATCATGGCGGTGCCAGCAGTGGCTTGGATCGGCGAGTCGCCAGATCCGATGGCGGCAGCGTACAAGGAATCGTACACGGCATGTATGCTGCTGACGCGGTTCGCTGACATTCTGATAATGCACTCGCTGGATGTCTGGGCTCTTCTACCGGTCGTGGCTCTGAGACAGGGAGTGTACACGGATCCAAGAAAACCCGTTGCGGTCGAAGCAGGCATCAAGACAATCGGGGCCCCCGACGAGGCGTCACCGGTTCTGTTGACGACGAATTTTGCGTTGACGTATTACACAGTAGCGAACGACCTCGAAGCCAGCGGAGTGACATGTCATCTGCTCGTCCTGAATACTGAGGGTTTGTCCGTGGAATCATCCGTTGCTGGTGGGCAGTTCAACGCAGCCGGAGTGAAGGACTTGGTTTCCTCAAGCAACGTGGAAAGCAAGGCGAAGCATCGCAAGCTCGTTATACCTGGCATGGCCGCGCGTCTGAGCGGAGAGATAGAAGACCTCACTAAATGGGAGGTCATGGTAGGCCCGAAAGATTCGTCGCAAATCAAGGAGTACCTCGACAAGTTCTGGAATGGGCCAAAGGCGCCGTAACTTGTCCTGACAGGATTTTGAAGGCAGATTAGATGCGGTTCCACATCGAGGTCGAGCACCCGGAACGCTGCATTGGGTGCTACAGCTGCGTCTATGCATGTTCAAGACACTTGTACAACACGGTCGACCCAACCCGCGTCGCGGTCTTCGTCCGGGTCAACAAGTCGCTCGAGAATCCCTTCAATGTAATCGCATGCAGGTTCTGCACTCGGCCAGAGTGTGCATTCGCTTGTCCGCAGGGTGCGCTCGAAGCTCTGCCCGAGGGTGGAATCACACTTACGCCATCCAAATGCGCAGGGTGCAAGAACTTCGACTGCATAGAGGCTTGTAAGCTCGGAGCGTTGACCCTTGACAGGAGAGCGAGAGTCCCGGTGATCTGTGACCGCTGCGGCGACTGCGCGAAGTTCTGTCCTCATGATGTATTCAGGTACGAGGAGATGAAGACTTGACCGCTAGACTCAGACGTGTTCTGCACGTCAACCTCGAGAAGAAGGAGAGCCGTGTCGACGAACGCCCGGAACTGTTCGACACTTGCCTAGGGGGCGCAGGGGTCGCTTCGAGGCTTCTGGAAGAGGAATGTCCTCCAAGAGTCGACCCGTTCTCTCCTGAGGCTCCCGTGATATTTGCTGTTGGGCCGTTGACCGGCCTGCTGCCGTCAATGGTGAAGACTGTTGCCATGTTTAAGTCACCGTTGACAGGAAACCTCGGTGAATCTCACTGCGGCGGACACTTTGCGACCGCGTTGAGATTTGCCGGTTTTGGAGCGCTCGTGATAAAGGGAGCGGCGGACACCCCGTCTGTGACACTGATCGAAGATTCGAACGTCCGTGTCGAGGCGGCCGCATCCCTGTGGGGCCTGTCACCGCTACAGGTAGAGAAGTCCCTTCGCAGTCCCGATCAGGACGGCATGGAAAGTGTTGCAAGCATCGGAATCGCGGGCGAGAATGGAGTCTACTACAGCGGACTGATCACGGATCGCTACCATCACTTCGGACGCCTCGGCCTAGGTGCCGTCATGGGAGCTAAGAAGCTGAAGGCAATCAAGGTTCATGGAACGGGAGAAGTATCGCTGGAACGACCCACAGAATTCAAAGAGTTCTATGAGCAAATTCACCACCGGGTCGTTCAAACGGAGGAGATGCGAAAGTACCACGATCTCGGCACCCCTATCAATGTGATGATGCTGAACGAACTAGGCGCTCTTCCGACGAAGAACTTCACTCAACCAAGGTTCGACAAGGCTGAAGGTATTTCTGGCGAACGGTTTCTAGAAACTCTGCTGGAACGTAAGATCTCCTGTCCAGGATGTCCAATCGGTTGCATACACTTAGGCGGCGTAAGAACAAGCTTCAATCCCGAGCATGAGCTGGGCCGAAGGGAAGCGTTCGAAGAGCTCGAGCTGGTCCCCTACAACTACGAGCCAATATTCGCGCTTGGAAGCAATCTCGAAATCGGCGACGTGTCATCCGTTCTTCGCTTGATCGGGCAGAGCGAGAGTTTGGGAATCGACGCGATCATGACTGGGTCAGTCCTCGCATGGATGACAGAGGCCTTCGAGAAAGGCCTGATTCCGCGACAAGAGATCGGAGACCTCGAGCCAAAGTGGGGAGACGCGTCTGCCTACTCAAAGATCATGGAGAACATTGCACTGGCGAAGAATCAGTTCTACAGGAGACTGGCGCTTGGTACATGGGCAGCCGCCGAGAAGTACGGGGGAAAGGATTTTGCCGTGTCCCTCGGAAAGAACAGCCCCGCGGGATACGCGACCGGGTATGGTTTCGTCGTAGGCACCCTTGTCGGCGCTAGGCATTCGCATCTCAGCAATAAGGGGTACAGCATTGACCAAAAATCGGTCAAGTCAAACCCATCGCTCGAGCAGATAGTCGAGAAGATCGCGGATGAGGAAGACTGGCTCTACATGTACTACTCACTGATCGGTTGCTACTTCGCAAGAGGCGTCTACGATGAGGAAACAATCGTAAGAGCGCTCGATCTGATCGGGCTCCCGAAGACCGCCAAGGAGTTGAGGCATCTCGGAAACGAGACCTTTCAAAGGCTGTACAGATTCAAGGTCAGAGAAGGATTCAACCTCGCCAAGGAGCAAATTCCTAGACGTATGACAGAGACCGAGACGCCTTACGGAAAGCTGGAACCAAGTAGGCTTCGTGAGATGGTTCAACACTACATCAGGGTCCGTGAGCGTCAAGGCCTTCGGCTCAGGCGGGACGACGAAGCTTTGACCGAGTTGCTGTCACCGACCGCAAAGGCAGAATAGGCGACTCGATGCACAGGCACGGTTCTCACCGCTAGAGGCAGTCGCAGGGATGAGCGAAAGCGTCCCCAAGCAGGACCCGACCGAGATCACTTACTGGAGAATGCTTCTGAGTCAAGATCCCGTTTCGCTGTGCAGAAGGACATTGGCAACTCTAGATCCAAGTCATGGAGCCTACGAGATGAGAGTTGCAGGTCTCCCCTACTACATCCGTCCCAGTAGCCGCACGATTGTCCCCAAGGCCGCTGTCGATCTAGGCAACGTCGACTGGAATACCCGACTGCTCGTTCTGGCGTACCTAACAGGAGCAACCGAAACCCCCTTGGCCGGCAAATGGGTCAGCCCAATCAAATTCAGCGGAGGCGATCTCTTCTTCTCATCCGACGTCCACAACCTGAACTTTAAAGAGCTTCTGCTCGAATTCAAATCCCCTGAGGATTTCCTCAGAGCGGGAGAGAAGATCGGCGGAGCGAGACACAACACAGGAGACTCCTCGTTCACGCTCCAGACTTTGCCGAGGGTGCCCATTCTATTCGTCTATTGGCAAGGGGACGAGGAGCTACCCTCAAAAATCTCTGTCCTCGTCGATGAGAGTGCGCGCAGCCATCTGGCGATAGATGGATTGTGGCTTGCAATCAGGGTCTCTGAGAAACGGCTCCTTCAAGCAGCAGGGCCAAAAGACGACTGAGATTCTATGATGGGAATATGTTAGTCCCCAGTCGCGTATCAGCGTCGCCGGCGCTGATATCCGAGTCACGTCATCCTATGGGTTGGCACACCATCCGGCTACTTCTTCGCTTCTCCGATTACGAACGCCGCTATTTCATCAGCTATCCTTACGTTCGTGGTAGTCTGCAGACCTCTCCAACCTGGCTGGGAATTCACTTCATGTACAAGCAGGCCCCTTTCGCTCTCCATGATGTCGACGCCGGCGATCTTGCATCCTAGGATCCCAGCTGACCTAACCGCCAACGCTTCAACCTCAGGGTTAACTTGAAAGTGCTTTGGCGCCGCGCCTCTGCTCACATTCGTCTTCCATGAGCTTGAGACCCTGTACATCCCGGCCACAACCGTTCCCCCAACGATGAATGTTCGAATATCACGCGTTCCGTGACCGACGAACTCCTGTACATACAAGACATGCCTGTAGAACCTCAGCGTTCTCATGACGCGCTCGGCTATGTCTTCGTCTCGAATCCTCGCGACTCCGATACCTCTCGATCCGAAGACCGGCTTGATTACGGCCTCGCCTCCGAAACTCCGGAACGCATCCATGGCCTCGCGAATGTTCTCCGTGACGACGGTCCTTGGCACTGGGACGCCGTGCTCGTTGAGCAAGGCAAGAGTGTAGTACTTGTCAACAGCCTTCTCGATGGCGGGGGGCGGATTTATGATCGGCATGCCATGCCTAGCCAACTTGTGGAGACTATCCATCTGGAAGATGATCTCGTCGAGAGATCCGCGGCCGATCGGCCTTACTAGAACTGCTGACAAGTCTTGGAGAATGTCAATTCTGCCGAGTGAGAATTCGGGCGTCAACTTGACTCGAGCGCTTACATCAGCAAACCGAAACGCAACGGGCTCGACGCTCTTTCGGATGAATGCCTCCTTGAGCCTAGACGAGCACCACGCGTCTTGATCGCGAGTCATGATGCCGATTTTCAAGTGAGAAATACTCCTGCTCTCATACATGTTGGCTTGGGATAAATAGGTCACAGCCTCGTGTGGGTGAACACGACTTGAAGATAGCGAGCCGAGCAGTTAGGACAAAGTACTGGAGGCCCGGTGATGACTATCGCAGTATTATCGCTGACTCGATCGCTCATGACTTGCGTGATGGAGACATTCTGGCCGTTTCGGAGAAAGCCTTGGCCGTCGCCCAGGGAAGAATAGTAGACGAGTCCACAGCTAGGCCGCGAGTCCTGGCACGCGTGCTTGCGACCTTTTGGATGAGGGTGGCGTGGGGCCGCGTGTTGGGCAGGCTTTGCCACATGAAGAGGGTGAACATCGCGCGTCTTGGAGCTTACCCGCTCTCAGAAGGTGCTAGGCATAAGCAAGTCTGCTTGGAGCAAGTCGGATTCTTCCAAGCTCTTCGCCCTTTCTCTGAAGGAGGAATAGACACAACAAACCTTCCATATTCCTTGGCTAGTCTGCCACTTGAATCCCCAAAGCAGCTTGCAGAGGAAATTCGGGAAATCATAGCAAGCAGGCTCGGCAAGTCGGTCGCCGTAGCGATCGTGGACAGTGACAAGGCCTACTCGGCTTGCAGCGTTCATTTCGCGTCGCGAGCTACTGAAGTTCCCGGAATACTCAACCTTGGTTTCTTTGCCTACTTGATGGGTCGAGCTTTCAGATGGAAGGCGAGGTCCACGCCTCTTGCATGGGCTGGTTCCGAAGTTACTCCCGGATACGCGTTGCGCGTTGCTGGTCTAGCCAACAAAGCTCGGGGGCATGGGGCTGGAAGAACCGCGTGGGAGATGGCGGCTCGGTTCGGCGTGGGGCTAACCGAGGTTGATTGGCAAATGCTGGAACGCGTCGAGCACAAACCCATCGTGATTCTGAGGCCCACTTCAACTAGACAAGGAGGCAGGTCGCCTCAGGGTCTGTATCCCTCAAGTAGAAGCACTGACAGAGCGGAGGCGGTCAGATCGGCTGTTGTACCCGGATTCAAGAGATGACCCGGTTTCTGTAGCGCTTCATCAATTTGCTTGACTGCCTTGCGCCCTCCTGCGGTTTTCATTCCACCTGCCTTCAGGACGCGTTTCGCTCTGTACGAGAGCTTCTTGGCCGTATTCATTCCCTGCTTTCGGGCGACCAGCGTATCGGGGATCCGTGAGAGTATCTCAAGATATGTGTCGACGACTGCTGCGTTGATATCGCCTGTGGCTCGTATTTCTTTGATCAGAGACGGCAGGCCGATGTCGAATGTCACATGAAAATTAGTGACCCACTCCCGCGACACGGTATCATACTCAGAGGATATCCGAAAGATCTGAAAGAGCGGAATATCCCGCTCCTGGATCTTCATGATTGATTTCTCATCATTCACGTCAAGTTCGGGTACTTTCCTCATGCCACCCGGCGATGCACGCGATATTGCCCGGTATGTGTTCACTGCGTCGGCCGATGTTGTTCGCTTAACGACTTTTCCCAGGTTCCTCCTAATCTCTTGGGCTTTCAACGCTGACCGAGGAGCAACCATCCCGGCAGCATAAGCAATCGGCGTCAGGAGTAGGATAGTACCGAGGCTTGTATTTCCACCATGTTGCCACTTTGAGCATGTCTCTACCGCGCGCATCATGCGTTCGCCGATTCCCAGTTTTGCGCCGTGCGTCCATCCGCCCGCGATTCTGCGTCCACTTAGGGCTGCAAGCCTAAAGTGCGGTCCTAGCGCAGCGGCAGAGGCGAGAAAGTGCTCAAACGTGGTGTATTCAAAATCCCGCGTCCTGTGCACATTTCCAGGCTTGGGATGTGCGCTAGCTTCCAACAGGAGAGCAAGCTGCAACGCGACAGCGATCTCATCGTGTCTACTCAGCATTGTTCTCACCATGAAGCATCATTCGGTCTGTGTTCTCAATCTGAGCGGCCCTTCACAAGTGGTGGTCTCACTAGCTGTGCGGAAGAAAAATCCTGTCACCTTGAGAGCCTTCACTACAGCAACGTTGACCACTGTTGCGGCCAAGGCGATTATCAATCTCTCGGCGGGGTAGACGTAGAACACTGCAACCCATCCAGCCATTAGCGCTTGTGGTGTGATGCCCATTAGAGGAACTGCCATGCTAGCGAAGAGAAGAGTTCCGGTGAGATGTTGGGCTGTCGTTCCAAATAGCGCAAGCAGAAAAACCGCGCCCGCTGCCTTCGAAACCGTCTGTCCAGATATCCACTCAACAGACTTCCTACTGAGCGGTGACAACAAGAGTAACCACGCGACTATGTGGAGCCAAACAAAAGGCAATTCCACCGCTCCGTTCGGAAGCGGAACCGAAATGAAGTGTAGTGTCAAAGGGTGAACGAAGAACAGCGCTAATAAGGCGGAGTACAGGACTACCGAGAACAGCCACCTTTTTCGCATCAGGAACCCGAGAACCAGCGCATTTACCATGACTGGCAGAAAGTCCAAGCCGAAGAAGTTCATGCGACCAGTCAAGGCTATCCCTAGAAACGTCCCGACGACTGCGGCCAGGGAGCCGGCATAGGGACCTAGGATGATTCCTAGGAGCGGGGCAACGAATTCGGAGGCAGTAAGCACGCGTCCAGATCCACCGATCACAACAGAGATCGGCACCGACCTGAGGACTCCGTAGGTAGCCGCGAACGTTGCAGCGAGCGGAACGAGCCGCCTCCTCGATATCTCTACGGCGATCATGACTTAACCTCACTACTCTAAGGCTTTAGCTTGCACCGGTGCTGTAGTTGATAGGTACAATGTGCACTCATGGAGTGGATCAGCTCATAGGAGCGCTTTGCATCATAACGATATTTGTTGGCTGGCTCTATGTCTCAAGGCTTACCAAGCCAGAGCTCGAACTTCTCATCTAACGTTATGAGGGGCTATTCAGTTCTTCTTAGAACATTCTAGGTCAAGGCATTAAATCATTGGAGGTTCATCATCGATTTGGGCAAGGCACGTATGCTAGCAAAAGGGTTATGGCCCTACATTCTTCCGCTTCCCACAAGCACAGCTCGGCAGACAAGACTGATACTCTCCGTATTCAGGTCAGAGGCTTCAATGAATCTCGTCAAGCAGATGCCTCTCGACAAAGAAGCCTACCAGAAAGAGCTCATCAGAACTCTTGGCTACTCAAACAAGACGGTTATCAAATGGCTTAGGTCGCTCGTTAGCGCCGGAATCCTGAAAGAGGAAATGAAAGGGACTGCAGTCAAAGGAAGGAGGGTCTGGGTCAAGTCATACACGCTAACGTCTCTCGGAAAGTGGATCAGGCTACTGTGGATCGCCCCAAGAGAACTGCCGCCCAAGAGGGTCAAAGAACTCATCAGAGATCTTTTCGGAGTGTATGTCAAGTCAGTCGCTGCCCTATGCAAGACATATGGGATCAGCGCGTCAATGCTGAGAAGAGACTTCGAAGATGCGTTGACCCGTGAGTGAAACGTACCCACCGTGAACGAAGAATAGATATAGGTCATATGGACGGATTGGAAACCCTGTGTACAAAAGTACACAGGATCCTTCAACTGTCAGCAAGAAAGTCGCTATCTACGAAGCTGATTACACTCGTAAGCGCCTTTGCGGCTCTGGACATTGTTCTCGCTACGATCCCGCTCATTCCGTACGGTCCCTCTGCAGGCGCGTTGGTGAAACCTTCAGAGGGGGTCTTCTTGGGCCCGTGGGGAGGAATGTTCGCCGCATTCGTCGGGGGCCTCGTATCGAGCATGATGTGGCCCTCGACGGCTGTGCTGGGCCTGGCGACTTGGATTCCAGGAGTCATGGGCGCATTCGGTGCGGGCATGCTCCTGAAAGGTAGATGGAAGCCAGTTGCGGCAGTACTTCTTCTGATTCTTCTCGGCTTCTTTGTTCACCCGTTTGGACCTCCTGTCTTCGTGTATGCGAACTGGGACAAGGTAATCGCGTTAGCTTTGGTGTATCCGGTCTTCAGCCTCGTGAACCGTGGTATGCGGGAGCGCGGAAGCGTGAAGGCTCTGATGCCCGTAATTGGGTTGGTCTCTTTCATCGCTACTGAGATTGACGGCGCCACGGGCAACCTCATCTTCCTGGTAGAGGCTCAGCCTCTCTTTGGCTTGACAAGGGAAATGCTTCCGGCTTTGTTCATTCCTTACACCTTCCTAGATCCCGCGGTTCGCGTTCTTGTGGGAGTCGTCTGCGCACTCGTGCTCACTCCCGTTCTTGTTGCTGCCGAGAAGGCAAACCTGCTCAAGTGGCCCCTGACATAGGCGCTGCCTCGGCGAATTAGGGTGCGAGCTTCACTCCTGATCGCTTATCCCTAACCTCAATTGTGTAGGCTACGTGGGGCTAGTGGGCCAGAGGCTATTGGGGGCTACTCAACACGAGAGGTAGAGAAGGCGACTTCATAGAGACTTCGGACGGTCTCTTTCTTGACGTGAAAGGTCTGGTGCATCCGCCTGATAGGATACTTGCGTACCTTCGGTACTATCCCAATAACAAAGGTACGAGGTTGCGAGACGGCGTTCGATACGCCAAGATCTACAATTTGTCGGGTAGACGCAGTCTACTCAAGAGGAAATGGCCCCAGTATCTCTACTATGATGAGGTTCAAGGGCGCGAACTGCAAGGAGTGCCCAAGAACAAGATACGGAACCTGCACAGCCCTGCACAGAAACCAATGGCCCTTCTTCGATCAAGACAGAAGGATCCGCTGGAGACGAATGCGATCAGACTAATTCAGATTCTATCGCATGAGTCAAGCGTGCCACTGGCGAGTTTCGGTATCTCTGGTTCGCTCCTCGTTGGCTTACATCGACCGGGCTCTGACATCGACCTTGTTGTGTACGGAGCAGAGGAATCGAAGCGTGTCCATTCGTCCCTACTCTCCCTTCTCAACAATGATCAGCGTTTTCACAGATACAGCGCCAGGAATCTCAGGAGACTCTACATGAGAAGAGGACTTCAACAGGCGATCGCGTTCAGGGATTTTGCAGGGCAAGAGCGGCGGAAAGTCTTCGAAGGCAAATTCATGGGTCACGACTATTTCTTTCGGTGCGTGAAGAGATGGACAGAGATCACCGAGCGCTACGGAGAGGTACGATACAGCCCGATGGGCAGATGCACGATATCTGGCTGGGTCTCGGACGACGCGGAGAGTCTGCTGACGCCGTGCACGTATTCGCTCGAGCGAGTACGCGTTCTGGAAGGTGCCCGTTCGCGTCGTCCGAGTGAGGTAATCTCATTTCGCGGCCGTTTTGCAGAGCAAGCTAGTTCTGGAGAAAGAATTGTTGCCCGTGGAAGACTTGAGAATGTTCAGTCTGACGGGTCACAACATTTCAGATTGGTTGTGGGCGAAAGCACCAGAGACGTGCTCAAGAGGATTGAGTAGCTCTCTCTAAGTTGCGTAAGTTTCCACGAGTGCTTGTTTCAGGCCATCGATGGCCTTGACGGAAGGTGAATTCGGAGCGAATTCAAGGAGAGCCGTCCGTGACATCTCCGCCCCAACCACGTTTGCATCGTACGGGATGCTCGCGTAGAGTTTGTGTCCAGACGCTTCGACCTCACGCCTGAGGAATTCTTCCTCAGTAGTGTTGGCAACCTTGTTGCCAACCGGCATGACTGTTCTGACTCCTAGCTGACCAGCGAGCGCGGTTATGCTCTCGTACACTTGAATTGACGGCGGCCTCGGCTCCAGAACCGCCATAACAACGTCTACGCCGCGTACAACTCCGCGTCCCAAGTGCTCAAGGCCAGCTTCCATGTCCATGACCACCGCTTCACCCCTGTGCAGGAGCAGATGACGGAGCAGCGCTCGTAGCAGAGCATTTGCCGGGCACATGCATCCAGACCCTGCCGATTTCACTGTTCCCAGGACGAGTAGCCTCGTATTGTCGGAGGCGGGGACGCCGAACTTTGAGGCTAGATCCTCGACTCGCGGAGTCAGATTGAATACGGCTCCGCTCGTTTCCCCGGGCCGCGCGCCAGTACGCTCCTCAATAAGATTTGGATTGTCGGAGATCGGCACAATCGTCTTCACTAACGCGGGCGAGATTCCAAGCGCAGTTGCTAGGTTCATCGCGGGGTCGGCATCGATAGCCAAGACACTTAGACCAGCGCGCCCCAGCAGTCTGGCTAGCGTGGCTGCGATTGTAGTCTTGCCTACTCCACCCTTACCCGCAATTGCTACTTTCAAGTGTCCAGCCTCTCTCTACGGAATCGGGACCTTGTCGATTATTCCGGCGACGGATTTGAACGCCTTTGAGTTCGCGGGCAGATTGTAGATAGGCTTCCCTTCAACTTCGAATTCCTGCACCAGTTCGTCCTCTGGGACAACTGTGAGACAGTCAAGCCCCGCCTTCTGTAGGTCTTCGCGCACGCGATTGTCTAGGGTTTGCGGGACGCGATTGGCGATCGCGTATATGTGCCCGACCTTGGTGTCCAGTTCCTTGACAAGTTCTGCGATTCGCGCGGCGGTAGTTATTCCACGAGCAGTAGGGTCGGTCGTTACTATGAGTACATCGAGGTCTTTAGTTGTGCGTCTGCTCAAGTGCTCTAGTCCTGCCTCAGTGTCCATTATGACGTACGGGTAGTGAGAAGCGATCGAGTCAACGACTTTCCGGAGTATGTTGTTCACATAGCAGTAGCATCCGGGGCCCTCGGGCCGTCCCATCGCCAGTAGATCAAACCTGTCTGATTCTGTAAGCGCGCTTTGAACCATGTAGTCAAGGTAGCTTTCCTTCGATTGGTCTGGCGGCAGGTTCTGCTGTGTTGCAAGGAGGTTCTCCCGGATCTCACCGACGCTCCTCTTGAGCGGGACACCCAAGGAATCGTTGAGATTCGAGTTTGGATCGGCATCCACAGCGAGGACAGGGATTTTCCCTCTCTCGGCCATGGCCCGTAGAAGCAACGCAGAGATGGTGGTTTTGCCTGTTCCACCTTTTCCGGAGACTGCGATCGAGAACGTCACTTCATCACGACCTTCCGTACTTTCTCCAGAGCGAACGGACGATCTCGTCTCCCTTCGCCTTGAGGTCATTCCATCTCTCTTCGGCCAAGGTGTAGGTGCGATTGGTTTCGGCGCTGTCGCAGGCTTCAAGGAACTGAAGAAAGGATGGTACGATCGATGATTGTCTCAGAGAGAGAGACTCTTTTCCAATGTCGACGGTCGAGATTAGCGCATCGGGAATCCTGTGCGTCGCTCCTACAATGTCCTTGAGTAGAACATGATCCGCCTCAACGCGTGCGTACACTACATCCTGCGCGACCTGTTCGTTCTTTTGGGGTGTGCTGACGTGCACCTTAAGTTCGCACATTAGAAAATACTCTCCCCGAAACGGACCGAGCTATGTACCCGCCCGGTCCCCCTATTAAGGGTGCAACTTGCCAAAAGCGGTGCTGCGCGAGTCGATTGTGGCTTCTCAGCACGCTACTACTGCTTCAGGCGAGGGATGATTCGCTCTCCGAAAGTGCGAATCGAACCTCTAACCTTCGGTCCGAGCGGAGAGCCGGCAACGAACTGCGTCATACCGAGCTTCCCGAGTTCCTCTATCTTCTCCACGCAGATGTCAGGGGTTCCGCAGATGGAGAATGCATCTATCATGTCCACGGTCACTTGCCCGAAAGCCTCCTTCCATTTCCCCTTCGCGATGTCATTTTTGATCGATTCAGCAGCTTGTGTTGAGATCCCGTGGCTTTCGAGTAGCTGCTCAGGGGCGCCTGCTACAATGTAGCCGACTACCGGCGTGGCAGCCTTGACCGCCTTTGCCGGGTCGTCAGCCATCGAGAAGGAAGTGTACACAGTGACATCTATCTGTTCCATTGCTCTGCCTGCTCTCGCGGCGCCTTCCTTGACGAACTTGAGCGCGTTCTCGATATCTTGCTTGTGAGATGCGTTGATGAGCACTCCGTCCCCAATCTCGCCCGCAAGCGCCAGCATCTTCGGGCCTTGAGCTCCTACGTACACGGGGATCGGGTTGCCGACTTTGAAGAAGAATCTTGCACCAGATACTTTGAAGGCTTTGCCTTCAAGCTGGCTGGCCTTTCCTGATGTCATGTCTCTGATGATCTGTACAGAGTCGCGGATTGCTGCCAGTGGTGCTTGGGACTCCACGCCCACGGTTGCGAGAGTGGTTTTGTCTCCGACTCCTATTCCACACACCACACGCCCGGGTGCAACTTCGTTCAGCGAGGCGACCGCCTGCGCTGTCATAACAGGGTGAATCATGTAGGGGTTGGTGACGCCTGGTCCAAGTTTGATCTTCTTGGTATACATCGCTGCCAACGTCAACGAGACGTAGACGTTTCGATTGTTGTAGTGATCCGTTATCCAAACGTGGTCGAATCCTGATTTCTCCGACTCCATAGTCAATAGCGCTGTCTTCCAATGCGGGTTCATTGGAACAAACTCAACGCCAAACTTCAACTCGGTCCTCTCCTATGACTTTCCAGCGGTCTTCTTCAATTCGTTGGCCAATTCAGGAAATCCCTGCGCCTCCAGAGTTGCAGCGGCCTTGTCTGGTTCAAGCAGGGCGCTGGCCTCCAATAGCTTCTCGAGGCCGTTCTCGGCTGCAAGTTCCTCCTCACGAGCTGCATCCATTAACGATCGGGCTAACCCAGCGGTGAGCTTGTCCGCGTTTCCCGAATCCAAGATCAGATCGAGTAGAATATCCGACAGCTTTTCTCTCTTCGACACTGCGTAGACTTTGGACGGTTTGACCTTGCACTCAGAGGCGATGTACTTAATTGCCTCATCCGGCGGGGGCTTCTCTGACTCGAGTACTATGACCGCGCAATCTGCTTCGTCCTTGTAGTCAATCTCAGCGTAGAGCTCCTTGGGCTTCAGAGCAAGAGCCCGCGCAGGTCCCGAGCCCATCGCAAAGTAGTCGCCGACCTTAATCTGCCACCCCGCGAACTGAGCGCCCAAAGTGCTGATCGCAGGATGATCCGTTGTCACACCTATGGTGGGAAGGCCAAAGCCCCCGAAGTCTCGATAGGAAAGCGAAACCTCGCAGAGGTCCCCCATGCAAATCCTAGTAACCATCAGGCCTGCCGCGTGTCCTCCGCGAGCGGCAGCGCCAGCATCAATAATCGTAGCTCCCTTCGGACGCTTCTCAACTCTCACCTGCAGCTCGTCTCTGCGGTGAATGA
>Ga0209725_1000047_pt1 | contig 65857 bp, 59 predicted proteins | sample I18A1metaG_FD_184145 | JGI IMG/M metagenome (GOLD analysis project Ga0209725, IMG submission 184145) | Lake sediment bacterial and archeal communities from Gulf of Boni, Indonesia to study Microbial Dark Matter (Phase II) - ​I18A1 metaG... | ecosystem: Environmental > Aquatic > Freshwater > Lake...
CCCTACGGGTAGGGGTGCTGGGCTGCTCGGACATCGCCCGGAGGAAATTCATCCCCGCCCTGACCGGCTGCGGTTCGGCCATTCTGGCCGCCATGTCCAGCCGGTCGCCGGAAAAGCCGTCCGCCCTGGCCCCGGACACACCCTGTGAATTCCTGTCCCACGCCGACCTGCTCGCCTCTCCCCGCGTGGACCTCGTGTACCTGTCGCTCCCCAACCATCTCCACGAGGAGTGGGCGATCCGGGCGCTGGAGGGGGGGAAGCACGTGATCTGCGAAAAGCCCCTCGGACTTTCACCCGACTCGGTGGAGCGGATGCTGGCGGCCGCTGAAGCGAACAGCCGGCTCCTCTACGAGAACCTCATGTTCCTGCACCATCCCCAGCATGCCGTCGTCAGGGAGATCGTGGCTTCCGGCCGGATCGGCCGGGTGCGGAGCCTGCGGGGGGTGTTCACCATCCCCTTTCCCGGAAAGGGTGATTTCCGCCTCGACCCTGCCCAGGGGGGCGGTTCGCTCCATGACCAGGCCCGCTACCCGCTGGGGGCGGCGCTCTTTCACCTCGGTCCCCGGCTCGGGAGTTTCAGGGGGCATGCATCATGGCACGACGGGCTCAACCTGGCAGTGGACGGCACCGCCGTTGCCGGCGGGGGGGAGATATTCTCCTATTCCCTGGCGTTTGGCCGCCAGTACCAGTGTTACTACGAGATGGTCGGCGAGGGGGGGCTGGTTCACCTGGAGCGGGCATTCACCACCCCGCCCGACCTTCCCGGCAGGATCAGGGTGCTTGTCGGCAGCGACGTCAGTGAGGTGACCGTCCCCCCCTGCGACCACTTCCAGCGGATGATCGACGAGGTGGCAGCTCTCATCGCCGGGGGGGGCGATTTTCGACGGTACCACGACCGGTCGCGGCTGCTTGCCCGGCTCGCCCGGGAGATGGAGGAGGGGTGTCATGGCTAGTGGCGGTTCAGGGAGCACCCGGGTCAGGTACTGGGAGTACCTCCCCGATTACGAGCGAAACCGCGGGGAGATCCTTGCGGCAGTCGACCGGGTCTTTTCCTCGGGGCGGCTCATCCTCGGGGAGTGCGTGCAACGTTTCGAGGAGAAATTCTCCGCATGGTGCGGGACCCGCTTCGGCGTGGGGGTGAACTCCGGGACCGATGCCCTCTTCCTGGCCCTGAAGGCCCTGGAGATCGGCCCCGGGGACGAGGTCATCACCGTGGCCAACACCGCCGTCCCCACCGTGGCAGCCATCAGGGCCGCCGGTGCCACGCCGGTCTTCGTCGACGTGGAGGCCGACACCTTCCTCATGGATGCCGCCCTGCTGGAGGGGGCCATCACGCCGCGCACCCGCTGCATCCTCCCAGTGCACCTCTGCGGCCAGGCGGCGGACATGGCGGCCATCGGGGAGGTGGCGCAGCGGCACGGCCTGGCAGTGGTGGAGGACTGTGCCCAGGCGGCCGGAGCCCTGTTCGAGGGGCGCCGGGCCGGGAGTTTCGGCGCCATGGGGGCGTTTTCCTTCTACCCCACCAAGGTGCTCGGTGCCTTCGGCGATGGGGGGATGGTCGTCACCTCGGATGGGGAGCGGGCCGCGCGGCTGCGGCGGCTCCGCTTTTACGGCATGGAAGGGGGGTACTACTCCCGGGAGGAGGGGTACAACTCCCGGCTCGACGAGGTGCAGGCCGCCCTGCTGGAGCTGCGCATGGGGAGCCTCGACGACGAGGTGGCGCGGCGGGTGGACAGAGCCGGCCGCTACCATGCCGGCCTGGAGGGGGTCGGCGACCTGCTCCTCCCCGTGACCCGATCCGGCAGGAGCCACCAGTTCTACCTCTACACGGTCCGCACCGGCCGCCGGGACGAGCTGCAGGCGTACCTCGCCTCCCGGGGGATCGAGACGCGGATCAACTACCCCCACCCGGTCCACCTCATGAAGGGGTACGCCTTCCTTGGCCACCTTCCCGGGAGCCTGCCGGTCACCGAGCGCCTCGCGGGGGAGATCCTCTCCCTCCCCATGTATCCGTCCCTCCCCGTCGAGCACGTGGAGACGGTCATCGGGGCTGTCAGGGATTTCTTTGCCGGGGCGTAGGCTGCCATGAACCGGCGCGAATACCGGCAGATGTACGGCGTGGAGGAGTACCACTGGTGGTACGTCACCCTCCACGACCTGATAACAAGGGCCGTGGCCCGGGAGCGGCAGCGGGCGGGGAGGGGGCTGGAGATCCTCGACGCCGGCTGCGGCACGGGGCGGCTCTGCCAGCTCCTGGCCCCCCTCGGCACGGTGGTCGGCTGCGACCTCTCCGAGGAGGCCCTCGCCTGGTGCCGGGAGCGGGGGGTAACGGTCTTCCGGGCCGACCTGAATGCTCTCGACCTCCCGCCTGACCACTACGACGTCATCACCTCCATCGACACCCTCTACCACCAGTGGGTGGTGGACGACGCCGCCGTCGTCGCCGCCTTCGCCCGGGCCCTCAGGCCGGGGGGGATCCTGGTCCTCAACCTGGTAGCCTTCGAAGCCCTGCGCAGCAGCCACGACATCGCCGTGCAGACCCGCAAGCGCTACACCCGGGGCGAGGTGGTCGACCTGCTCCGGGGGGCCGGCTTGACCGTCGAGCTGGCCACCTACCGCCTCGGCCTCCTCTTCCCCCCCATCGCCCTCGTTCGCCTGGTCCGCCGCCTGATAACCGCAGGCATGCCGCCGGAGGAGGTCCGCTCCGACGTCACCGCCCCGCCCCTCCTTCTTAATGCCATCCTCACCCGGCTGGCCCGCTGGGAGAACCGGCTCATCACCCGCATTCCCCTCCCCCTGGGGACCTCCGTCTTTGCCGTCGCCCGGCGTCATCAGTGAGTTGAAACCCGACGGTGAACCTTCGCCATTTATCCAATTCACTGTCTGACTCGCCTGATAATTGCAATATGCAAATGCTAATTAAATAAATGTCGTAATTTGGTCTAAAAGTGTAAAGAAACTTTACACTGTAAAGAAAATTTACATATCCTGTGATGTCGCTGCTGTAGCGGGTTTATGGGTGTTTTCCGGGTGAGGCGTAAAGAAACTTTACACTTTTCCCTGGTGCTGCGGGGGGTAATGAGAGGCTACGACACGTCAAGTGAGGCCGTAACATGCTAGTTTTATGGGTTTAATTAAGAAGCGGGCGAAGGAGGGGGATTTGGCGCGGAGTTTGCTGTTATGATGGCTCGCGTCTTGGTGGATTGACGATTTTATAGGGTCTTGTACTGATTGTTTTTTCGAGGAGGGTTGATGCGGCTGATTAATAATGAGAATAGCAAGAGGTTGGTTTTCACTATTATCTGTTGTTTCATGTTGCTGGTAAATTGCCTTAATGTTTTGGCAGAAGATGATGGCGGATCGTCCACAGCCAAGATTGCAATCAGCGATGGAGCTTCAGGTGGCGACACTGCATTGCCCGATCTGTTTACCGGGACGATGAGCTATTCGATTCCGATAGAAGTGCCGCCTGGACGCAAGGGGATGGATCCCGGTATTGCGTTGACCTATCGGAGCGGCAACGGAAACGGCTGGCTGGGAGTGGGGTGGGAGCTGGAAGTAGGCTCTATCCAACGTTCACCAAGGCATGGTGTCGACTACACTAAGAATGAGTACCAGCTGCGCAAAACTGGTGCCACCTCCGAACTTGTCAATGTCGGTGGGAATGATTATCAGGCCAAGATCGAAGGCGGATTTACCAAGGTAACGCAGATGATATCATCTGTGGATAGCCGACCCTATTGGGTGGCAACGGACAAGTATGGGGTTAAATTCACCTTTGGGCAAACTGCTGCGTCGCGCCAGGATGATCCCAATAATGCAAGTCGGATTTTCAAATGGTGTCTTGACCGGGTTGAAGATCCGAATGGCAATTTCATGACGTTCACATATTTCAAGGATGCTCCCAATGGGCAGATCTATCTTGAGCGGATTAACTATACCGGGAATGTAAATGGTCCTCTGCCCGTGTCCAATTATGTCAGATTTTACCTTGATGCACCCTATAGTTCGCCAGATCTGTACACCACAAATTTCAAGGTCAATAACAGGTATTTACTCAAAACGATAGAGGTCAAAGCCGGCAATAATCCGGTAAAGGCGTACAAGCTATCGTACAGACAGAGTTCGAGCTCCCTGCGACCGATATTGATTGGCTTTCAGGAATTTGGCAAGGATGCGATTGTTGACCAGCAAACCGGAGCCGTGACGAATGAGGCGGAAGCCTCTAAAAAGCCGTCATTAGATTTTGGTAAGCTTGTTGATGGTACTGGGCTTAGTTTGTCACCTTTTTTTAATATTAAACATAGCCAGTCTGATTCCAATCTGCTTGGAGATTTCAACGGAGACGGGAAAATAGATGTAGCGGAAGTATATTATCCATATACTATCAACTATTCGAATGGCAGTAGCTTTAATCAGGTTGATTATTCCGGGATGACATTAAGTACTACGCCTACTTGGAACCTGGTGGGTGATTTTGATGGTGATGGGAAAAGCGATCTATTCGCCATAAGCACGGCCACAACTGGGTATGTTCATTACGCAGAAAATGGCTTCAGCAAGACTACGTTAAGCAATTTAACACTAAATACTGTCGGCACTGGAGCATGGAACCGCGCGGGCGATTTCGATGGTGACGGAAAAACCGATGTATTGGCCATCCTTTCGGGGGCAAGTGCGAGCATTAATTACTCGACTGGAAACGGATTTACGACAATCCTTTATTCAGGGTTGCAATTAAACGGGACCACTGCAGGTTTTAATCTTGTTGGCGATTTTGATGGTGATGGTAAAGCGGATATCATGAGTATCCACACAGCCACTACCGGCTATATACATTATGCCAAGGACGGGTTTGTTCCAAAATTTGTTACAGGATTATTTAATATTTCTGGTTTAGGTGAGTGGAACCGGGTAGGCGACTTCAACGGTGACGGAAAAGCAGACGTGTTGACAATGCAGACTGCTACCACCGCATATGTAAATTACTCCATAGAAAACGGGTTCGCTTCCGCCAGCTACAATGGAATGCAGATAAACACCGCTGGAGGCGGCTGGAACCTGGTGGGTGATTTCAATGGCGACGGTAAAGCCGACCTGTTGTCATTGTTTCCATCAACTCATTCTGTATATTTACAACATTCAACCGGTTCCGGTTTTAATGTGCTTCCAGTTTTTACTAATATGGGTATTAGCCCAGATGGTTCGGGATGGCATCTTGTTGGCGATTTTGGGGGTAACGGAAAAGCCGATTTGCTGGTAATAGATCCGAATAACTCCACGCTTAGTCATCTGTATAGGCCCGTTGCAACCCCCGATCTGATCGATTCCTTCTCCAACGGTCTCGGCGGCAACATCACGGTAAACTACGCTCCCTCAACCCAATACACAAATACCCAACTCCCTTTCCCTGTGCAAACGGTCGGTTCCATAACCTCGAATGACAGACTAGGCCATGTCGCAAAGACGTATTACAACTACTCAGGCGGATTCTTTCATGTTGGCGAGCGTGATTTCCGCGGTTTCAATGAAGTCTCAGTCTGGGGGCCAGTCAGCTCCGACGGCAACCAGACCAGAACCACGACATACTTTCACCAGGGAAACGACACCGCCGTCGATGCGAACGTTCCGAACGTGACTGTCGGCTATACGAAGGGGCAGCCCTACCGCAAAAAGATCTGGGGGGTTACTGGTGTTGTGAACGGCAACGAACCGGTGACACTGGACTCGTCAAAGTTGATATCCGAAACAACGATCAGTTACAAGCCGGATGATAATAGTGCGGCTCCATTCTATACCCCACCACTGCAGGTCGATAATTATCTCTATGATGCGGGAGTTGTAGGCAAGCATACGAAATCGGTTTACGAATTTGACAATTACGGCAATAAAATCCGTGAAGAGAATTATGGCGATGCCGGTGATCCTCCGGCTGATCGCACCATTACCTGGGATTACTATTACAACCTGACAAACCATGTCGTTGGGCGTCCTTATCGGGAGACGGTCTATGAAGGGATCGGCACAACCGTTAAGAAATCTTCCACCGATTACTATTACGATGACCTCACTTCATGCACGGCAACGCCGACAAACAACCAGACCCCCGTTAAGGGGAGTCTTACCCGGGTAAAACGTTGGCTGGATGGCGGCGATAGTCCGGAAAAGTGGATGGCATACGATAGTTACGGCAACGTTGTCTGCACCCGTGACCCGAATAGTGTCCTTGATCCTTATGGTAAAATTTCTACCGTTACCTACGACAGCACCTATACCTTTCCCATGACCGTCACAAATCCGCTGCAGCATTCTGTTGCGAGCAAATATTACGGCGTGGATGGCGAGGCAGCAGATAAGGGGCTTTACGGCCAGTTGAAGAGCAGCGCCGATGCCAACGGGACAGTAAGGAGCCATGAATACGACAACCTTGGCAGGAAGACCCTCGAAAACTCGCCGGACGGTTTCGCTACCACTTGGGACTATTCCGGATTTCCATATTATATCAAGGTGACCGACTCCGCCCAGATATGGACGTACATCTATGTGGACGGGTTCGGCCGAACACAGCGGGAGGAGAGGAAGGGGCCTGACAATAAAACCATCGTGACGGAAACACATTTCGATGCACCTGGCGTCATTCGCCAAAAGTCTTTGCCGTACTTCAAGAACCTGGAAACACCAAGGTACGTGACATTCAGCTCCGATCCGCTTGGAAGGACAACAAGTGTGCTTAACCCTGACTCGACTGCAACCCGTTCCTGCTACTCCGCAGGAGTTCGGGTGAATATCGACCAGAATAACCACCGCAAACGGCAGACAATGGATGCCTTCGGGCGGCTGGTGAAGGTGGAAGAGTATCTGAATACCTTTAGCGACTGCACGACCGAATCTGGTTCTCCCTATGCTACCACGACCTACACATATGACGTTCTGGGTAATCTCACCCTCGTCACCGATGCCAAGGGGAACAAGACTGAGATGCGTTATGACTCATTGGGGCGAAAGTCTTACATGAGAGACCCCGACATGGGTGAATGGACTTATGAGTACGATGCGAATGGTAATCTCAAGCTGCAGACCGACGCGAAACAGCAGAAGATAAAGTTCGGTTACGATGCACTCAATAGGCTTAAATCCAAGGACTTTGGCGCTGACGACGTGATCGACGTTGCCTACACCTATGACGAGCCGACGTCGACCTACCCAATCGGCAGGCTCACCACCATGACCGACGGTTCCGGGAGTACGAAATATCACTACGACATTGCCGGCAGAATGAGCCGGACAGTCAAGACCGTGGATGGTACGGGCTATCAGACCTCCTTCACGTATGAACTGGGGAGATTGAAGAGCATCACCTACCCGGACAATGAAACGATTACCTATCACTACGATTCCGCAGGGAATCTCGATCAGGCGATCGGCTATGCCACCTTTTACGGCTTCAACGCCCTTGGCCAGCCGGGACGCGTCACCTACGGCAACGGTGTCTTCACCGACTATGATTACTTTTCATCGAACAACCGCCTCAAATCCATCGCCACCTACAGCCAAACCCAAGTGGGGCTGATCAGCCTCAATTATGACTATTACGCCAATGGCAATGTCAAGAGCGTCACAGATAGCCTGAATACGGCAATTCCGCACAGCTTTGTCAGCGAGAGCTTCACCCCCTATCCCGGCAAGCCCCATGCCATAGGCTCGGTCGGCTCGGGACGGAGTTTCCAGTATGACAACAATGGCAACATGACGAGCGACGGCAAACGGAGTCTGGCCTTTAATGTTGAAAACATGCCGACCAGCGTCAACGCCGCCAACGGCGTTGTGAACTTCACCTACGACGGCAACGGCCAACGGGTGAAGAAGTCTTCCCCTGCAGCAACTCGTGTCTATATCGACAACCTCTACGAATGCAGCGGCGGCTCCTGCGGAAAGTACATCTTTGCCGGCAATACCAGGATTGCCCTGAAAAGGGGGGCGGAGCTCTTCTACTATCATCAGGACCATCTGGGAAGCACGGTCGTTGTTACCGATGGTAACGGCGCCGTCGCCGGCGCGCCGGGGAACACGGCGGAGAACATCGCTTACTATCCCTTCGGGGAGACACGCGCGGATGCTGGCGTGGAAAACCTGAATCACAAGTACACCTCGCAGGAAAGCGACTACGAAACCGGTCTCTACAACTACAATGCCAGGCTCTATGATCCGGAACTGGGTCGGTTTGTCTCGGCGGACAGCATCGTACCCGCCCCCGCCAATCCCCAGAGTTTGAACCGGTACAGCTATGTCTTGAATAATCCGCTGCTCTACACAGATCCTACCGGGCATTCGTGGAAGCATTTTTGGGGTTATGTTAGCATCATAGTTGGCGCGGGATTGATGGCTACCCAAAATACATATGCTGTTCTTGCTGGTGCTGCTTTCATGGGATATGGTGTTAATGCTGTTGGCGGTGAATCTGAAGGGACAGCCAGTGTAACTGTTGCAACTTATGACGGAAATAGCTCAACTTCTGGTCCTGGTAGCGGTGGAACCGGAAGTGGCGGGGGGAGTGGAAGCGGAAATGGGGTTCCAATCGGGAACACTGGGGCAACATATGTGGGGCCGGGAGCTAGCGCTATAGATACAGCGGTAAAGGGTGGAACGTGGGAAGAAGTAGTCAATTCAATGACTAGTATCAATAATACCAGTGCCGGTAACACCTCTTTGTATTTTGAGAGCGGTGTTGCAACTGGTGGCAGTGCAAATGGGAGTGCAAATTCTTCATTGGGTATGGCAGATGGGGTCAAAGTGGGTTTAAGCGGCGGATTTAACGCAGTTCGAGTTGCGGGACCCCGCGCTTTTGAAGCTGTGCAAATTGCAGGGCAGAAAACGGGAGGTGCTTTGGTCGACATGGCAGAAAATGGTCCACCAGCGGCACAGGCGACTTTAGCGCTTGCGACATATACATTAATAGGTCCGGTTGCAGGGCCAGTGGCTACAACTTATGCGCTTACCAATCCGCAGGGGGTTGTAGACTTTGCCGAAGCGCTAGCTCCAGGCCCACCTGGTCCAAATAAATGGGGTAGAAGGTTTGGCTACGGTAATCTTATTGACTACTGGAAAAATGGTGGCACAGATGACAAGCAATGATAGAGATAATTTACTGATTGCTATTATAGTAATTGGCATAGGCTTAACACTGATATTTAAAACAGGCACTTATAGTTTCAGGGAACATGCCTATATACAATTCATTTCTTCTCCAATAAAAGAAATTATAGGAATTTGTTGTATTGTGTGGGGTGTGTTCCTTTCATGTTTGATAGTTAAATCATATTTAAAGCAAAAAAAGTGACGATTCAAAGGACTATAAGTATGCGCACTGAAAACTTGCACCGATTCTTGAAATATTGCTTACTTTGCCTTGTCATAATATTTCTTCCCGGCTGTATCACTACCTTTCCTGCCGACAAGTTGCCGACGACCCGGGAGGCGTTTCACAAAACTCCCGAGCAGCTTCACGCTGATTATCCCGTGATCTCGGAATACGATTCCACTTCCCAGGGTTTCTTAAATGTCAGAATGACTACCCTCGGCGCGAAACAGCTTGTCTCTGCTTGGGGCGAACCCGACAACAAGAGAACTGAATGGAGCTATGCCGGCTATATGGGGGCAACATTGGTTGGTTGCGGGTTCTTGTTCGGTCCGCTACCGGCGTTAATTACAAGCGGGATGGTTGTCGCAATCAGGCCCTATCCGTTTGAGTATTACTACTGGCGAAAGGAAGATTATTGCATCGAGGCAAAAATCGATACCGTATTGTCGCACGCTTACAGGGAAAGTCTGATCTACTGGAACTGGCACCATATGAACGATGGAAAAAATATTCCGCCAGAGTGCACATTACAAACGAAAAAAACTGAAAATCTCATTCAGAGAGGGCAAAATGCCATATAAAATTACTTCAGCACTGATATTGGCGATGTGCGTGGTCTGCCTCCTGTTGGCCGCCACTTCCTTCGCCGGTACGACCACCTACATATATGACGAACTGAACCGCCTCAAGGAGGTGCAGTACGGCAACGGCAACGGTATCAGATACGAATACGATGAAATCGGCAACCTGCGAAGCAAGACCCCCTTTGGGAATGTCTTCACCATCACCGCCAGCGCTGGAGAAGGGGGGAGCATTTCACCGATGGGGACGGTTACAATCACTGCCGGCAGCAGCAAAACCTATTCCTTTACCCCGCTGTACGGCTACCGTATTGCCAATGTTGTTGTCGATGGCATTTCCCAAGGGGTGATACCTAGCTACATGTTCAGTAATCTTGCCGCCAACCACACCATCTCGGCAAGCTTTGCAATGATCAGTGATCGTGTCGGCGTTTATGACCCGGCCGCAGGCCAGTGGTACCTTGACTTGAACGGTAACGGTCAGTGGGAGTGGGCGACAGTCGATGGCCTGTACACTTTCGGTGCGGGCCTTACGGGAGCCGTGCCAGTCACCGGAGACTGGACGGGAACGGGAACCAGGAAGATCGGCATGTATCAGAATGGTACCTGGTATCTCGATCTGAACGGTAACGGGGTGTGGGATGGTACGCCGACGGACGGCCTGTATACATTCGGTACCGGTATTGCGGGAGCTGTTCCGGTCACCGGAGACTGGAGCGGCAACGGCATCACCAAGATCGGTGTTTATGACCCGGCGACATCCCAATGGTATCTTGACTACAATGGCAACGGTGCGTGGGACGGTACGCCAGCCGATGTCCTGTCCTCTTTCGATGCGGGCCTAGTGGGAGCCGTGCCAGTCACCGGAGACTGGACGGGAACCGGAACCAGGAAGATCGGGATGTATCAGAACGGTACCTGGTATCTCGATCTGAATGGTAATGGGATGTGGGACGGTACGCCGACGGACGGCCTGTATACATTCGGCGCCGGTCTTGCGGGAGCCGTACCTGTCACCGGAGACTGGAACGGCAACGGCATCACCAAAATCGGCGTTTATGACCCAACCTTATTCCAGTGGTACCTTGACTACAACGGCAACGGATCGTGGGATGGTACGCCTGCAGACAGGAGCTACCTGTTCGGATTCTCGGGAATAGTACCTGTTTCCGGCGGGTGGTAGAAATAGTATTCGATTTGTCTGACGAAACCTAAAAGGGTGCGTTCTCTGTGGCAACGCACCCTTTTAGGTTTTTATATGACATTGTGCCGTCTTTCAACCATTTGCGATTGATTCAAAATGAAGACCCAGCACTCAGACTGGCCACCTGCCGCCTCCTCTCATCCCCCACTGTCCCCTTCTTCCGTCTTCGCCGTCGCCCGGCGGTGTCCCTAGGAGATCTTCCCCTTGAAACCGAGGAAATAGCGTTCGATGGTGCGGAACGACACGGCCGAGACCGCGAGCGTCGTTGCCAGGGAAACGGTGTAGACCACGGTCTGGAGCAGGGGATAGCTGCCCGCCAGGGAGCTGAACTGCTTCACCAGGACCAGGGAACAGCCGATGCCGACCTCGTGGTACATATAGAGCCCGTAGGATATTTTCCCCAGGTAATCGAGGCTCCGGCTGTTCAGGTTGAAGCGGCTCGTCGGGTTCGTCGCCGCGTTGATGATGATGATCGTGAAGATGATCCCGTGGATACGGTAATCCACGATGGTGACATCCTTGTACAGGGCGATCAGCACCAGGAGGATGACGAACAGCGCCACGGCTGCCAGTTGCGTGGCCGCGTGGTGGATCGTCCGGACGACCAGTTCCCCATGGCGCTTGCAGAGCAGGGCACCGAAACAGCCGAGGGCAATGCAGCCGCTGTAGACGGACTGGTTGGCGATGTCGTTCAGTAGCGGGACCTGCGCCAGCCTGTTGATCAGCAGCAGGATCTCCCGGGAAAAGACGGCGATCGCCATGATGACGGTCAGCACGGCTTCCGACCGGCAGAATTTCACGACACAGGGCTGCACCAGGTAGAACTGCTCCTCGATGCCGATGGACCAGATCTGGGTCAGATAGGGGATGAGGATTTCCACGTAGTTGGGGAGTATCAGCAGGAGGAGCAGGATGCTCTTCGGGTCGAGGCGGTGGTAGGCCAGTTCGGAAAAAAGCGGCACCTGGAAGGGGGCCAGCCTGTTGACGACCAGGAGGCTCAGGCCGACTGTCAGGAAATAGAGGGGCCAGATGCGCAGCATCCGCTTGTAGTAGAATCTCTTCAGGTTCACGGTCCCGGCGGCGGACGATTTCTCGCTGACCAGGATCGAGGTGATCAGGAACCCGCTCAGGGAGAAAAACAGGATCACCCCCAGCTTGCCGGGGACGGGAAACCAGGAGCGGGACGGGAGCCCGCTCATATCCTTCATCTGTTCGATGTGGGAGAGGATCACGCAGAGGGCCGCCACGGCCCTGAGTTCGTTCAGGCCCGGGTAGAAGCTTCTGAGGAGCGACCCGTTTGCGTTGGTAGTGGTGTGTGGTGCTGATGCCATGGATGGTCCTTGCCTGGTGGTGAGAGTGTGACCCACCATTACCACGGAACAGGGGGGACATCCAAATGTTTCATGAGAAAGCGCGCCGGCCAAGGTCTGGACTGGGGGGCCGGGAAAAGCAAAAGGCGGCCGCTTGGCCGCCTCTGTCATCTCCGCGCCGGGTCCGGTCCGGCCGGTGGGGCATGCTACTTCTCCCGGTAGGTGATCGTGTAGCTGAACCCCCTGGGGTCGTAAAAATCCAGCGGCTTGCCCCCCACCTCGGCATAGGGGTAGCCGAAGGTGTTGAGGGGAGCCCCCGCCTGGGGGGGGGAGAGGGTCAGGTCGCGGCCGACGGCGAGCCTGACGCGGTAGGGGTCGATCCCCCCCCAGAAATAATCGCGGTACTCCTGCGTCTTCGGATTCTTCTGATCCAGTTTCTCCACCAGCACCGCCTTGCGGACATCGGCGGGGTCAGCCGGTACCCAGCCGTAGCCGGGGAGGTAGAATTCGGCCCAGCAGTGTTGCCAGGTGGTGATATCTTCCGTCGCTTTCTTGCCGAGGCGGATGCCGAAGATCTCCCGGGCCGGAACACCGGCGGCTCGACAGAGGGCGATGAAGAGGGAGGAGATGTCGGTGCATTTCCCGCCGGGGTTCTCCAGGAGTGAGCAGACGTCCCCCGTGCCGCACCCCTTGGTGTCGGGGTTCCGGTAGGTGTTCTCGCAGGTCCAGTCGTAGATCGCCTTCGCCTTTTCCAGGACCGTCGTCTTCCCGCTGGTGATCCTGTCCGCCAGTTTTTTCACCCTCCCGTCGATGGGGCCGAGGCTGGTCGGTGCCAGGTACTGCCGGTAGTCTGTCGGGTCCCAGGGAGCCTCCTTCGGGGGGAAGTCCCGCCGTCTCACCTCCCGGCGGTCGGCGGCGAAAGTGAGGGTCAGCCTGCGGCTCCTGGCGTCATTCGCCCAGCGGGCGTAGAGCATGGGGGTTCCGTGCTCCCGGTCGGTGTAGACCCCCGATTCGGCAAAATCGCCGGACACCTTGATGTCGGTGATGCTCTGGTCCCCATCGGATACCGGGTAGGGGAGCCAGAGCTTTGCCTCCTGCCCCGGTGACTGGGCGGAGAGATCGACGTTGACGGTCACGACGCCGCTCCGGTTCTTGGCCCAGGCGGCGGGTGCGGCGACGAGGGCCATCAATGTTGCACCTGCGATAAGTCGTTTCATTCGGTCTTCCTTTCGACGATGGTCAGCGGCCGGTCACGCACAGTGTCGGCCAGGGCCAGCCGGCGGCCCCCTTCTCCAGGATGTACATCCGCGTCTCCTCGACCCCCCTGGACTTCAGGTAGTCGTAGGTGTTCCTGGCACCACCGCCCCCCCGGGGGCAGACGATGACGATGTCGTCCCTCGTGGCGCCGATCTTCTTCAGTACGCCGTCGAGTTTCCTCTTGTCGTCGTCGCTGCTGACCGGGAATGCGTTGGTCTCCACCGCCCCCTTGAAGTGCTTCCGGCCGAAGTCCGCCGGGGGCTGGATGTCGACGATGATCATCTGTTTCCCCCCTTCCAGCCACCCCTTGAAGGTGTCGGCGCTGACGTAACGGTAGTCGGCTGCCAGTGCCGCGGCGGCGACGAGGAGGAGTGAGGCGACGAGTACGGCAGTGATGCGATGCATGGTGTTTCCTTTCATGAACGGTGCGGGAGTCTCGAAGCGGCAGATTATCGGGCAGGTAGCGGGGAAGGTCAAATTGATAATTTCGATGAAATAGATAGTTATAATCGGTAAAAACGATTGAACTATTTCTGCTGTGCAGGAGGCGGGCGGGTGGGAGCTCTCGTTCCGGCAGATTTTACATTTCTATTACACAGGATTTTCCCTCCGTCTGCTATTGTTTACAAAACGAAGCACTCCCCAGGATGGAGGTTTACCATGATAAAGCCGTTACAGATCGGGCGCTATACCGTCAGATACCCTCTTATTCAGGGGGGGATGGGGGTGCGGGTCTCCGCCGGTTCCCTGGCCGGGCACGTGGCGAAGTGCGGCGGGGTCGGCCTGGTTGCCGCCGCCGGCATCGCCCTGAACAGTGAGTTCTACAACGGTCGCAACTACTTCCAGGCCGAGCCCGAGGCGTTCAAGGCCGAACTGAAGAAGGCCTACGAGATAGCGCCGGACGGGATCATCGGCGTCAACGTCATGGTGGCCCTGGCCGATTTCGAGCAGCTGGTGGAGGCTGCCATCGAGGGGGGCGCCAAGGTGATCGTCTGCGGCGCCGGTCTCCCCCTGACCCTCCCCGGGCTCACGGCCCATGCGCCGGAGGTGGCCCTGGTCCCCATCGTCTCGTCCCTGCGGGCCGCCCAGCTCATCGTGCGCAAGTGGGAAAAGGGGTATGGCCGCCTTCCGGACGCCATCGTCTGCGAGGATCCGGACACCGCCGGAGGACACCTGGGGGAGAAGATGGAGCTGATCGGCACCGGCCAGTACGACCAGTATGCTACCATCCGCGAGATCAAGGAGTACCTTAAGGCCGAGTTCCCCGATGCGAATATCCCGGTGATCGCCGCCGGTGGCATCTGGGACCGGCATGACCTGCTCAACGCCCTCGAGCAGGGCGCCGACGGGGTGCAGATGGCCAGCCGCTTCGTCTGCACCGAGGAGTGCGACGCCGATCCCGCCTTCAAGCAGAAGTACCTGGAGTGCCGGCAGGAGGATATCGGCCTGATCATGAGTCCGGCCGGCTTGCCCGGGCGGGCGATCCTGGACAACAAGGACAAGATCCGCCAGTACGACCTGGACCACCACACGGTCTGCCGCATGGGGTGTCTGAAGAAGTGTTCCTACAAGGAGTCGGGGGAGCGTTTCTGCATCGTTTCCTCCCTGGACCGTGCCCAGCGGGGTGACGTGGAGACCGGTCTGGTCTTCTGCGGCACCAACGCCTGGAAGGCGGAGCGGATCACCACGGTGCAGGAGGTTTTCGACGAACTCTTTGCGGAAAATTCCTGCGAACAGTCCGAAGCCGCCTGACGTTCCCCGTTCCCCTCGTGTTGTAAAGGCCCGCCGGCACCCGCCGCGGGCCTTTTTCGTCTGGTCATGGTCAGGCCGTTCATGCTACAAGGGGGTGGATATTCCCCCCCGGAGGTGACCCTGCCATGCCCGATCACAACGTTCCCCGCACCCCCTCGGCCTACGACTACCCCCTGCTGATCAAGAGCATGCTCTTCTGTCCCGTTGTGGATGATCCCGGCCAGGAGATCGTCTACCGCGGCACGTTCCGCCATACCTACCACCAGATGAAGGAGCGGGTGCACCGGCTTGCCAACGTCCTTGTCGGCCTCGGCGTCAAGCCGGGGGACACGATCGCGGTGATGGACTGGGACTCCCACCGCTACCTGGAGTGCTTTTTCGCCGTCCCCATGATCGGCGCGGTGCTGCACACCATCAATGTCCGACTCTCCCCGGAGCAGATCCTCTACACCATCGACCACGCGGAAGACGACCTGCTCCTGGTTAATGCTGAGTTCCTGCCGATGCTGGAGCAGATCCGGGGCCGGATCGACACGGTGAAGGGGTACGTCCTGCTGAACGACGAACCGGCTGTCCCGGCAAGCCACATCGACTTCTGCGGCGAGTACGAGGCACTCCTTGCTGCGGCGTCCCCTGAGTTCGACTTCCCCGACTTCGACGAGAATATCCGCGCCACGACCTTCTACACCACCGGCACCACCGGCATGCCCAAGGGGGTCTACTTCAGCCAGCGCCAGCTGGTGCTCCATACCCTCGGCGTGCTCAGCGTGCTCGGTTCGGCCATGGGCCACGGCCGTTTCCATCGCCGGGACGTCTACATGCCGATCACCCCCATGTTCCACGTCCACGCCTGGGGGATCCCCTACGTGGCCACCATGCTCGGGGTGAAGCAGGTCTATCCCGGCCGCTACGTTCCGGACATGCTCCTTGAGCTGATCGAAACGGAGAAGGTCACCTTTTCCCACTGCGTTCCCACCATCCTGCACATGCTGTTCAAGCACCCCCACGCCCAGCGGATGGACTTTTCCGGCTGGAAGCTGATCATCGGCGGCGCCTCCCTCTCCCCGGCCCTCTGCCTGGAGGCCATGGAGCGCGGCATCGACGTCTTCACCGGCTACGGCATGTCGGAGACCTGTCCCATCCTCACGGTCGCCCACCTCACCCCCGAGATGCTGGAACTCCCTCCCGAGGAGCAGGCCGCCATCCGCTGCAAGACCGGCCGGACCCTGCCGTTGGTGGACCTGCGGGTCGTCGACGCCTCCCTGGACGAACAGCCCCGGGACGGCCGGAGCGCGGGGGAGATCGTGGTGCGGGCCCCCTGGCTCACCCAGGGGTACCTGAAGGACCACAAGGCATCGGAGCGGCTCTGGGAGGGGGGGTACCTGCATACCGGCGACGTGGCGGTGCGGGACGAGCTGGGGTATGTCAAGATCACCGACCGGACCAAGGATGTCATCAAGGTTGCCGGCGAGTGGGTCTCCTCCCTGGAGCTGGAGGATATCATCGCCCACCACCCGGGGGTCGGCGAGGTGGCGGTCATCGGCGTAGCCGACGAGAAGTGGGGGGAGCGCCCCCTGGCCCTGGTGGTTCCCAAGGCGGGGAGCAGTGTCAGCGAAAAGGAGCTGGCCCACTTTGTACGGGAGTACGCCGACAAGGGGGTGGTGAACAAGCAGGTGGTGCTCCTCAAGGTCCACTTCGTGGATGCCATCGACAAGACCAGCGTGGGGAAGACCAGCAAGGTGACCCTGCGGGAGAAGTACGCCTAGCGGGGCAATTCCCCCCTGTTTTCGGGATGGCGGAGGCGCGGAAAGAGCAGTGCCAGCTCCTCCAGGAACGCTTCCGGTTCTGCTGGCGAGACCACCACGGTCCGGTCGTGGAGTTTCAACACCACCGCCCGGCGCGGATCGGTGGCGAAGATGCGGAACCGCCCCAGGTTCTTGTTCCAGAAGTAGCCGGTAATGCCGAACAGGCCGCCGTTCCCCCAGATGCGGAGCGACCCCTTGATGGCCGCCGGGTCGTGGTAGGCCTCGTGGATGCCGAGGAGCGGGATGGTGGTGGACCAGCACAGCCGCCGGATCGCCAGGTGCCCGCCCGAGACGGCGTAGGAACGGACCACGAACAGGAGCGCCCCGATGACGATGGCCGGGGGGATGCAGGCCACGCCGGTTCCGAACCGCTGGGTGAAGCCGCCTACGGGCGGGATGACCCGATAGGCGCCCCACCCCACGCCGCAGACCAACAACGTGCCGACCGCCGATACCACCTTGAGTGCCACTGGCCAGGCTGCTGCCTTGAATTCCCGCATGTGTCGCTCCCCCCGGAATAGAATATACCCCGTACCCCTGTCCTACAAACCGATTTGTGCTTGCATCACAAATTTTATTCATGGTATATCAAGAAAAGTTGATATACTTGGTTCCCAAGAGTGATGAAGAGATGCTCGATACCCTGAAAGCCCTGGCCGATGCCAGCAGACTCCGCCTGACAGCAATCCTCCTCGCCGGTGAGTTCACGGTGCAGGAGCTTTGCCGTATCATGGGGATGGGGCAGTCGCGGGTTTCGCGTCACCTGAAGATCCTCACCGAGGCCGGCATCCTCACGGTCAAGCGCCAGGGGACCTGGAGCTACTACCGGGCCGGTGGGGACAGCCTCTTTTTCGGCGCCATCCGCCACGCCTTCGAGCAGCAGTTATCGACAATCCCGGAGCGACGGCAGGATCTGGTCGCCGTGGCGGCAATCCTGGACGAGCGCCGTCGCCGCAGCCAGGAGTTCTTCGACCGTCACGCCCGCCAGTGGGACGATCTGGCCCGGACCCTGCTGCCGGTGCCCGACTACCTGCCACGCCTCCTGGCATCGGTGCCACACGGTGGGACGGTGGTGGAGGTCGGGGTCGGCACCGGCGGCCTGCTGGCCGACCTGGCGGCCAGGGCTGACGACGTGATCGGCGTGGATCACTCCCCTGCCATGCTGGAGGAGGCTCGCCGCCGCCTGAAAGGGCAGGGTGTACGCGGCATCGACCTGCGCCTGGGGGAGATGTCTCACCTGCCGTTGCCGGACGCCTCCGTCGGCTGCGCCTTGCTCAACATGGTGCTGCACCACGCCCCTGACCCGCCGGCGGTGCTGGCCGAAATCCGGCGGGTGCTGGTGCCCGGCGGTCTCCTCCTGATCGCCGACCTTGCCCGCCACGAGCGGGAGACGGCCCGGGAGCAGCTGGCTGACCAGTGGCTCGGCTTCGACGAGGCGGAGCTGGCCGGTTGGCTGAAGGGGGCCGGGTTCGGCGAAATCGCCTGCGAGCGGATCGGGGGAGCCCCCGGGCAGGAGGCAGTGCTGGTGGTACAGGCACGGACCTCGTAGGGGCAAACCTGCCCGCTCCCCATACCAGAAGTTAATCTGAACAAGGCGGATAAGCGCCGCCACTCACATCACCACACGATCAAACCACGCAAAAAGGAGAATCACATGTCACAGGATTTCATCGTCGCCGACCTGAAACTGGCCGACTGGGGCCGCAAGGAGATCAAGATCGCCGAGACGGAGATGCCGGGGCTCATGGCCATCCGGGAGGAGTACGCCGCCAGCCAGCCCCTGAAGGGGGCCCGGATTACCGGTTCCCTCCACATGACCATCCAGACCGCCGTGCTGATCGAGACCCTCACCGCCCTGGGCGCCCAGGTGCGCTGGGCCTCGTGCAACATCTTCTCGACCCAGGACCACGCCGCGGCCGCCATCGCCGCCACCGGCGTGCCGGTCTTCGCCGTCAAGGGTGAGACCCTGGTGGACTACTGGGAGTATACCCACAGGATCTTCGAGTGGTCCGATGGCGGCTACTCCAACATGATCCTGGATGACGGCGGCGACGCCACCCTGCTCCTCCACCTGGGGACCAGGGCCGAGAAGGATAGCAGCGTCCTCGCCAACCCCGGCTCCGAGGAGGAGACCATCCTCTTCGCCGCCATCAGGAAGAAACTGGCCGTTGACCCGACCTGGTACTCCACCCGCCTGAAGGAGATCAAGGGGGTGACCGAGGAGACCACCACCGGCGTGCACCGTCTCTACCAGATGTTTGACAAGGGGGAGCTGGCCTTCCCGGCCATCAACGTCAACGACTCGGTCACCAAGTCCAAGTTCGACAATCTCTACGGCTGCCGCGAATCCCTGGTGGACGGGATCAAGCGGGCCACGGACGTGATGGTGGCCGGCAAGATCGCCGTGGTCTGCGGCTACGGCGACGTGGGGAAGGGCTCGGCCCAGGCGCTGCGCGCCCTCTCGGCCCAGGTGTGGGTCACCGAGATCGACCCGATCTGCGCCCTGCAGGCTGCCATGGAAGGGTACCGCGTGGTGACCATGGACTACGCCGCCGACAAGGCCGACATCTTCGTCACCTGCACCGGCAACTACCACGTCATCACCCACGACCACCTGGTGAAGATGAAGGACCAGGCCATTGTCTGCAACATCGGCCACTTCGACAACGAGATCGATGTCGCCTCCATCGAGAAGTACCAGTGGGAGGAGATCAAGCCCCAGGTGGATCACATCATCCTGCCATCCGGCAACCGGATCATCCTCCTGGCCAAGGGGCGGCTGGTCAACCTGGGGTGCGCCACCGGCCACCCCTCCTACGTCATGTCCTCCTCCTTCGCCAACCAGACGATCGCCCAGATCGAGATCTTCTGCAACCCCGGCAAGTACCCGGTCGGCGTCTATACGCTCCCCAAGCACCTGGACGAGAAGGTCGCCCGCCTGCAGCTCAGGAAGCTCAACGTCCAGCTGACGACCCTGACCAGGGAGCAGGCGGACTACATCGGCGTCCCCGTCGAGGGGCCGTACAAGGCGGAGCATTACCGCTACTGATCCGTTCCCCACTGTAGTGCTGTCTGCGGCCCCGGCGGGATTCCCCCCGGGGCCGCAGGTCGTTTGAAGGGGATTGCGCAACGGAAATTTTCATGGTAGATACCTGACGAAAAAACCGGGACAACGGCGTCCGCACTGGGAGAGGGGCATGGCAATATTCGAATGGTCGGATCGTTTCAGCGTCAAGGTAAGGGAGATCGACGAGCAGCACGAGGAGCTCGTCGGCATGATCAACCGGTTGCACGAAGCAATGGTCGCCAACAAGGGGCGGGAACTTCAGCAGGAGATCGTCAACGAGATGGTGGCGTACACGAACTTCCATTTTGCCACCGAAGAGAAGTATATGCGCAGCTTCGGGTTTGCCGGCTACTTCGAGCACAAGAGGGAGCACGAGCAGTTTGCCGCCGAGGCGGCCGAACTGAAGGCCAGGGTTGACCGGGGAGGGCTGGTGCTCACCCTGGAGGTCATGACGCTCCTGAAGGAGTGGCTCCAGAACCACATCCTCGGCACCGACATGCAGTATTCCCACCTGTTCAACGCCAACGGACTCGTCTAGGCAGCGCTGCGGCCGCGCGCCGTGCCTACGGGGCGCTGACGGTCACCCTGTCGCTCTCCTCGCCGCTGGGGTTCGTGACGATCAGGGTGAAACTCTTGAGGGAAGGATCGTAGGGGTAGCGCAGGTAGGCGAGCCGGTTGCAGCTGACGTACTGCAGCTGGTCCCGTTCGCCGGGGATCGTGTAGCCACTCTGGATTTTCCTGCCGTCGACGATCAGGCTGGATCCCTGCTGGAAGTTGATCCCCTCGATGGTCAGTACATAGTAGTTGACGTAATCGGCACCCTGCACCACGCTCCGTATCTCGGGGCGTGTTGCGATCAGGAAGCCCAGGGCCCCGGAGAGAGCGTCTTCGGGGTTTCTTATCTGGACCTGGTGCAGCCCCCCCGGTACCGGCGGGGCCGTAAAGGTCATCTCTTCGCTCGAGAGCCGGGTGCTCCTGATGATGGCGCCGTCGAAGAGCAGCTGTGCCCCCTCCTGGATGTTTTTCCCCCTGACCGTGATGACCCGTTCCTGGCCCGAGGCGCAGAAGCTGAGGGTGTCGGGGGTGATGGAGAGCGCCGTCGGCTTGACCGGTATGATGGTGAAGGCGTAGGCCTTCCCCGGTGCGCCCTCCCCCTGGCGCAGGTAGAGGGCGTAATTGCCGGGGGCAAGGGGCGGGATCTCGAAGCTTATCTGGCGCGGGGCGACCAGACGGGTGGGGACCTCGTTGGTTCCCAGGAAGGCGGTGGTCTGGTCACTGAAGCCGCTCCCGGAGATGATGACCGTTGTCCCCGGAGCTCCCTGCCCCGGGATGATGCTCAGGACGGACGGCTGCTGGACATCGTTATCCGCTCCCCACGCAGTGCCGCAGAGTGCGAGAAGGATGACGCATACCGCCAGTAGGTGTCTCATGTGCTACCCCCTTCTGTTGCCGAATCGTTCAGCTGTCTACCGTAAGTGTAAACCATAAACCGGCGGCTGCAAAAATGAGATTTGCGGCCCAGGCCGCGACAAGGGGGTAGAGCGCCCCGGCCTGGCCGAGGGAGAGGAGCAGGGAGTTGAGGATGAAGTAGCCGAAACCGATGACCATGCTGAGGCCGATACCGATGCCGATGCCGCTGGAGCGGCCGTCGCGCAGGGAGAAGGGGATGCCGAGGAAGGCCATGACGAGGGCGGCGAAGGGGAGGGAGAGCTTGGCATGCAGCAGGGTCCGGTACCTGGTCGTGTCGTACCCCCCATCCTTGAGGGACTCGCAGTACTGCCAGAGGTCGAGGAACCCCATGTTGTCGGCAGATTTCGCCACGACCTTCAGGTCGGCCAGTTCCAGGTTCAGGTCGATCTTCAGGCTGGCCACCTGTGCCGGTGGTGTGGCATCCCCCTGCCGGAGATCCCTTCTCGTGACGTCGGAGAGGTTCCATTCGTCACCGACGGCAGTGGCGCTCGGCGCGTCCATCCGTGCCACGGGGGTGAGCCCCTTGCCCAGTTCCCAGATGGTGATCCCCCTGAGTGCCTGCTTGTCGGGTTCGAACAGCTTTGCCTGCATGATCAGGTTGCCGCTCTTGTGCCAGATGTTGTTCCGGCGGAAGAAGGTTTCCGTCCCCTTTTTCTGTACCAGGATCTGGTCGATATAGAGCACCCTCTCGTTTGCCCGGGGGACGACGTACTCCTGCATGAAGAGGAGGAGCGTGCTGATGATGGCGGCGGTGGCAACCAGGGGCCGGCCGATCTGCACCAGGCTGATGCCGCTGCTGCGCATGGCGGTGATCTCGCTGTTTCTGGACAGTGCGCCGATGGCCAGGATGGTCCCCATGAGAACGGCCATGGGGGTTATCTGGGTGATGATCTCCGGGGTCTTGCAGAGGAAGTAGGAGAGGGTGCTCTGCATCGGCACGCCGGCACGGCTGAAGCGGCCGATCCTCTCCAGAAAGTCGATGACCAGGTAGATGGCGATGAAGGCACTCATGCAGGTGCCGATCATGCCGAGATAGGTCTTCACCAGGTAGCGGCTGATGACGGTCATGGCGATTTCCGCCTTGAAAGTCTGCCCATGAGGGCGCCGGCGACGGCGATTGCCCGGTCCACCGCCTCCAGGCGCTGTTCCCGGGCCGCCTGCCTGAAGAGGTAGAGCCCCCCTGCAAGGAAGACGATGTTGGGGAGCCAGATCGCCAGCGCCGGATGGAGCAGCTCTTTTTCCCCCAGGGTCCTGCCGAAGGACTGGACGATGTAGTAGACCAGGATCGCCGCGATGCTGAAGGAGAACCCCGCGGCCTTGCCCGAGCGGCGGTTCTGGATCCCCAGGGGCATGGCGACGATGGCGAAGATGATGCAGGCAAAGGGGAGGGCGAAGCGGCGATGGACCTCCAGCCCCATGTCGACGGTGAGTTTCTTGCTGAACCCTCCCCTGTGCAGGTTGGAGCGTATTTCCGTCAGGGTCATGTCCTGCTCGTTCTTGTCGAAACTTTTCAGCGATTTCGACAGATCGACGGCGAGGTCGTACTCCCTGAAATCCAGTCGCCGGTACCTGTCGCTGCCGGTCGACTGGTGGATGCTGCCGTCGGAGAGGTGGAGGAGGAGTTTCCGCCCGACCGCGTCGCTGGCAAGGGTGCCGCTGGCGGCAAAGATGGTGGAGATCTCCTTGGGGTTCCGCTCATCCTGGATCATGATGCCGGATAGCCTGCCGCTCTGTTCGTCGTTGCGGTCGATGTAGATCACCAGGCCGGGAATGCTGCTGTTGAAGACCTGTTCCTTGAGATTGAGGTTGAGCCGTCCTTCGACGACGTGGTAGAGCAGTTTCTTGAAGGCGACATTCCCCAGGGGGAGGGCGTAGAGGGAGATGGCCGTGGTGAGGGCATAGGCGACGGTGGCAATGGCCATGACCGGCGGCAGCAGGGTGTAGAGGCTCGTGCCCGAGGCCTTGATGGCGACGATCTCGCTGTCGGCCGAAAGCCGGCTGAAGGCGAGCAGGACGGCGAGCAGGAGGGCCATGGGGATGGTGATCATGGCGAAGTTGGGGAGGAGGTAGGCGATCAGCAGGAGGAGTTCCCCCACGGGAACGCCCTTGCTGACGACCATGTCGGCGAGTTTGAGCATTCTCCCCATCAGCAGGACGGCGGTGAAGGTGACGAGCCCGAGAAGCAGGGGGGAGAGGACTTCCCTGGTCAGATAGCGGTAAAGGGTCAACGGCATGGGCGCATCATACATGAGAGCACCGCGGAAGTAAACCGGCGCGGTCGGGTCGTTGCATCCGGTCAGATTTTCGCGCTTGCCTGCCCCGGTTACCTGTGGTATATAACTTTGCTGCAAAAAATAATTTCACACGCTCCCGCCGGCTTCGGGGGGTGTCCCCGTCGGGGATCCCGGAGTCTTGGGGTAGCGGAGGGAAAAACCACCCAAGGAGAAGAGATCATGTCAAGCATTACCATGAAGGAACTGTTGGAAGCCGGTGTCCATTTCGGGCACCAGACCAAGCGCTGGAACCCGAAGATGAAGCCGTATATTTTCGGCGCGCGTAACGGTATCTACATCATCGACCTGCAGAAAACCGTCCGCCTCTTCAAGAACGCCTACAGCTTCGTCGTCGATGCCGCCCGGAACGGTGAGACCTTCCTCTTCGTCGGCACCAAGAAGCAGGGTCAGGACTCGGTTGCCGAAGAGGCAAGCCGCTGCGGCATGCACTTTGTCAACCAGCGCTGGCTGGGTGGCATGCTGACCAACTTTGCCACGGTCAAGCAGAGCATCGAGCGTCTGAAGAAGCTGGACAGCATGGTCGCCGACGGTTCCATCGAGGCCTACATCAAGAAAGAGCGCCTGCAGCTCGAGAAGGAGCGGGAGAAGCTGGAGAAGACCCTGGGCGGCATCAAGGGGATGAACAAGCTCCCCGGCGTCCTGTTCGTCGTCGATCCCCATAACGAGGACATCGCCGTCAACGAGGCCAAGAAACTCGGCATCACGGTCGTCGCCATCGTCGACACCAACTGCGACCCGGACAAGATCGACTACGTCATCCCGGGCAATGACGACGCCATCCGCGCCATCCGCCTCCTCACCAGCAAGGTTGCCGATGCGGTCATCGAGGGTCGCGAGGCCAGGGACCAGCAGCTGCAGAACTACAACGAGGGTGCCGAACTGGAAGAGGGGAGCGAAGAGTCCGTCCAGGAAGAGGCAGCTGCAGAGTAATCTGTCCGCAGCCCGAACAAAATCATACGTAATTGCGGCTTCGCCGTGATGGTACAGGAGGATAAGGTGAGTATTACAGCAGCAATGGTAAATGAGCTCCGCAAGAGCACCGGAGCAGGGATGCTCGATTGCAAGAAGGCCCTTGAGGAGACCGGCGGCGACATGGAGAAGGCGGTCGACTTCCTCCGCAAGAAAGGTCTCGCCGCGGCCGCCAAGAAGGCCGGCCGTGCCGCCACGGAAGGTCTCGTTGCCGCGGTCATCGCCGCTGACGGCAAGAGCGGTGCCCTGGTGGAGGTAAACAGCGAAACCGACTTCGTTGCCAAGAACGACAAGTTCCAGGCGTTTGTCGCCGATGTCGCCAATCAGGTCCTGGTTGCGGCTCCGGCCGATATCGATGCCCTGTTCGGCCAGGATTCGGTGAAGGAGCCGGGCAAGACCGTGCAGATCACGCTGAACGAGGCCATTGCGGTCATCGGCGAAAACCTGCAGATCCGCCGTTTTGCCCGTTTCGCATCGGAAGGGCTGACCGGGTCCTACATCCACGCCGGCGGCAAGATCGGCGTCCTGGTCGAGCTGGCAGGCTCGGGCGATCTCGCTCCCCTGGCCAAGGACATCGCCATGCACATCGCCGCAGCCGCACCCCAGGCCGTTCGCCGCGAGGATATCGCCGCCGACATCCTGGAGCGCGAGAAGGAGATCTACCGCGCCAAGGCCCGGGAGACCGGCAAGCCGGAAAACATCATCGAGAAGATCATCGAGGGTCAGGTCAACAAGTTCTACGCCGAAGTCTGTCTCCTCGAGCAGTCGTTCGTCAAGGACCCGGACAAGACCATCCAGCAGATTCTCAAGGCCGCCGGGGCCGACGTGACGGTGACCCGCTTCGCCCGGTTCGTCCTGGGCGAAGGGCTTGAAAAGAAAGAGTCGGACTTCGCGGCGGAAGTCGCGGCCGCAGCTGGCAACTAAATGAAAAGGCCGACCTTCGGGGTCGGCTTTTTTTTGAGCAGTTTTTGCACCACCGGCAGGGGTACGGTATCATTACCCTGTCCTTTTGCAGGTTGTTTGCATCATGGACAGGGCCGGCACCCCGCGGCCGGATCTTACTGGAGGGAATATGGAGCAGCTTCGCTATAAAAGGGTACTACTGAAACTCTCCGGAGAGGTTCTGGGCGGGGCGCAGGGCTATGGCATCGACCCCCAGACCATTACCGCCATCGCCCTGGAGATCAAGGAGGTGGTTGCCTGCGGTGTGGAGCTTGCCCTGGTTATCGGCGGGGGGAACATCTTCCGCGGTCTGGCCGCCTCCTCCAAGGGAATGGACCGGGCCAGCGCCGACTACATGGGGATGCTGGCGACCATGATCAATGCCCTGGCGATGCAGGATGCCCTGGAGCAGGTCGGGGTCTACACCCGCGTGCAGTCTGCCATCGCCATGCAGGAGGTCGCCGAGCCCTACATCCGTCGCCGGGCGATACGCCACCTGGAGAAAGGTCGGGTGGTGATCTTCGGCGCGGGCACCGGCAACCCCTATTTCACCACCGATACGGCGGCCAGCCTTCGGGCGATGGAGATCGGCGCCGACGTGATTCTCAAGGGGACCAAGGTCGATGGTGTCTACTCCGCCGATCCTAAGAAGGATCCCTCCGCGGTGAGGTACAAGTCCCTCAGCTACCTCCAGGTGCTCAAGGACGGCCTGCAGGTGATGGATGCCACCGCTACCTCGCTCTGCATGGACAACAACCTCCCCATCATCGTTTTCGACCTCGGGGTTGCCGGTAACGTCAAGCGGGTCGTCTGCGGCGAGGAGATCGGCACCATTGTCAAAGGAGATGAAAAATGACCAAAGATGTAATCAACGATATGAAGGACCACATGACGAAGACCATCGACGCACTGCGGCGCGACTACCAGAAAATCCGCACCGGCAGGGCTTCCACGAGCCTTCTCGACGATATAAAGGTGGATTACTACGGCAACCCCTCGCCCCTCAGCGCCGTCGCCACCCTGGCAGTGCCCGAGGCGAGGACCATCACCATCTCGCCCTGGGAGGCCAAGATGATCCCCCTCATCGAGAAGGCGATCCTCAACTCCAATGTCGGCCTTACCCCCTCCAATGACGGCCGTCTCATCCGTCTCATCCTCCCCCCCCTGACCGAGGAGCGGCGGAAGGATATTGTCAAGGACCTGCGCCGCAAGGCCGAGGACGACAAGATCGCCCTGCGCAATATCCGCCGCGACGCCATCGACAAGCTGAAAAAGCTGGAGAAGGAGAAGAAGATCACCGAAGACGAGTTGAAGCGGAGCGAAAAAGAGGTCCAGGAGCTGACCGACAAGCACGTTGCCAAGGTCGACGAGGTCCTGGCCCACAAGGAAAAAGAGGTCATGGAGGTATAGGCCCGCTTCCGGGCCAGCCTGCTTAAGGCACGGTAATTTTTCTTGCCTCGGCAAAGTCACTATGCTTAAATGAAATCCCCCGTTCCAGCGGGGGATTTTTGTTTTTGACTCGCGAAACACCATGGAGATGCAGCACGATGACTGATGTGACAGCGGCCGGCAGGGACAAGATGCCGCATCACCTGGCAATAATCATGGATGGCAACGGCAGGTGGGCAAAGGCCCGCATGCTGCCGCGGTTGATGGGCCACCGCAAGGGGGCCGAAACGGTCAGGATGGTCGTGGACGAGTGTTCCAAGCTCGGCATCGGCTACCTCACCCTCTTCGCATTCTCGGCGGAGAACTGGTCCCGGCCCATGTCCGAGGTCAGCGCGCTGATGAACCTCCTCAAGAAGTACATCCGCATGGAAGTCCCCCGGATGATGCGCGACAATGTCCGTTTCAACGTCATCGGCAACAGGAACGACCTGCCGGAGGACGTGCGCGCCGAGCTCGAAGACGCCATCACGACCACCGCCGGCAACACCGGCCTCACCCTGACCCTGGCGCTCTCCTACGGTGCCCGCCAGGAGATCGTCCACGCCGCCGGCCTGCTCGCCGTCGATGTCGCTGCCGGCAAGGTCGATCCCGCCACGGTCACGGAGAGGGACTTCGCCCGCTACCTCTACACCTCCGGGCTTCCCGACCCTGACCTGCTGATCCGGACCAGCGGCGAGATGCGGATCAGCAATTTTCTGCTCTGGCAGCTGGCCTATGCGGAACTCTACTTTACCGATATCAACTGGCCGGATTTCTCCCGCCAGGAGTTGCTCAAGGCGATCGCCGACTTTCAGTCGCGCGAGCGCCGTTTTGGCCTGACCGGCGAACAGCTCAAGGCCAGGGGCTGATACAAGGAGGAACTACCATCAAACGGTTACTCTCTGCCGGCGTCGCACTCCCGCTGCTGATCCTGCTCCTTGTCAAGGGGAGCGTGTTCCTGTTCTCGGTGTTTGTCTCCCTGCTGGCGTTTCTCGGGGTGTTCGAGTTCTGCCGCATGGCCTTACCCGGCAGGGTGGTACCCGGTGTTGTCACGGCGGCCTTCGCCTCCCTGATCCCGTACCTGTTCTCTATCCGCAGCTGGCACTACCTCCTGGTCGCCATCACGGTTTTCCTTCTCGCGTCCGCCCTCTATTTCCTCTTCACGTTCAACGATATCCGCCAGGTCGTCGCGGAGTGCGGCGCTCTCTCCTTCGGCATCCTCTACGTGCCGCTGCTCCTCGGCTATCTCACCATGCTTCGCGCCGGGCACCTGGGGGTCAAGTGGATTTTCCTCATGATGTTCATCGTCATGGCTGGTGACAGCGCAGCCTATTACCTCGGCTCCCTCTTCGGCAAGCGGAAGCTCTATCCGGCCGTCAGTCCGAACAAGAGCATCGAGGGGGCGTTGGGGGGACTGGCAGGCTCGGTGGTCGGGGCACTCCTGTTCCGGTTCCTGTTCTTCACGGAAATCGCCGTGCCCCTCTGCCTTGCCGCCGCGCTTGTCGTCGGCGTGGCAGGGCAGCTGGGCGACCTGTTCGAGTCGCTGCTGAAGCGGAGCTGCGGCGTCAAGGATTCGGGGACTATCATCCCGGGGCATGGCGGCGTCCTGGATCGCCTGGACAGCATACTGTTCGCTGCCCCGGTGATCTGGTTCTTCTCCACCCTGGGGTAGGAATTTTTCTCGGGGAGTGCGCTCTGCCATCCTCCCCCAACCAACGGTTCGGGTGTTGCTCATGAAAAGACTTACCATACTGGGTTCTACGGGGTCCATCGGCACCAGTACCCTCGACATCGTCGCGGCACATCCCGGCAGGTTCAAGGTCGAGGCCCTCACGGCCGGCACGAATCTCGACCTCTTTGCCCGGCAGATCAGGGAGTTTTCGCCGCGACTGGCCGTTGTCCTGAACGAGAGCCTTGCGGCCGAACTTCGGGAGATGCTCCCCGCCGCCGGCCGTCCGGAGATCATGTCCGGCGTGGAAGGGCTGGTTGCCGCGGCGACCCTGTCGGAGACGGAGATGGTGGTGGCCGCCATCGTCGGGGCCGCCGGCCTTGTTCCCACGGCTGCCGCCATCAAGGCGGGGAAGGATGTCGCCCTGGCCAACAAGGAGACCCTGGTGACGGCAGGCCATCTCTTCATGGAGCTGGTGGAGCGGCACGGGGTGAAGCTGTACCCCGTGGACAGCGAGCACAGCGCCGTGTTCCAGTCCATCGAGGGGCACCGCAGCGTGGACATCGCCCGCATCATCCTGACCGCCTCGGGGGGGCCGTTCCTCAACACCCCGGCGGAGAAGCTGCAGCGGGTCACGGTGGCCGATGCCCTCAATCACCCGAACTGGAGCATGGGGAAAAAGATCACCATCGACTCCGCCACCATGATGAACAAGGGGCTCGAAGTCATCGAGGCGAAGTGGCTGTTCGACGTGCCGGCCGACAAGGTCGCGGTGAACATCCACCCCCAGAGCATCATCCACTCCATGGTGGAGTATGTTGACGGATGCGTCATGGCCCAGCTCGGCACCCCTGACATGAAGGCGCCCATCGCCTACGCCCTTTCCTACCCGGAGCGGGTGACAACGGGTATCAAGCCCCTCGACCTGACCGAATGTTCGGGGTTGACGTTTTTCAAGCCCGATGTGGGGCGTTTCCCCTGTCTCGGCCTGGCCTACCGGGCGCTGGCCGACGGCGAGAGCATGCCCGCCGTGATGAACGCCGCCAACGAGATCGCCGTCGAGGCATTTCTCCAGGGGCGGATAGGTTTTACCGGCATCGCCGGGCTGATCGAGAAGGTCATGGACAGCCACTGCCCCCACGATCTCGGCTCCATAGCCGACGTGCTCGAAGCTGACTGCTGGAGTCGCGCAAAAACCAGGGAGTTTTTGTCCTCATGATATACATCATATCCGCAGCAGTAGCCCTCGGCCTGCTCATCTTTGTCCACGAACTCGGCCACTTCATCTTTGCCAAGCTCTTCGGCGTGGGGGTGGAGAAGTTCTCCCTCGGTTTCGGCCCCAAGGTCGTCGGCAGGCAGTTCGGTGAGACCGAATACCTCATCTCCGCCTTTCCGCTCGGCGGGTATGTGAAGATGGTCGGCGAGAGCCCGGATGCGGAGCTGGCCGAAGAGGACCGGCACCGCTCCTTCATGGACAAGCATCCCCTGAAACGGATCGTCATCGTTGCCGCCGGTCCCGTGTTCAACCTCCTGTTCGCCGCCCTCCTGTTCATCGCCATTTACATGATCGGCGTCCCCGCGGCGACCACCAAGATCGGCGAGGTGGTTGCCGGCAAGCCGGCGGCGGCCGCCGGCGTGACAAGCGGCGACCGGGTGGTGTCGGTCAACGGCAAGACGGTCAACAGGTGGGACGAGTTCTCCGCCATGATCGCCGACAGCAACGGGGCTCCCCTGGACATCAGGATCAAGCGGGGCGAGGAGATCCTCTCCTTCCGCATTACCCCGGAAACCAGGGAGGGGAAGAACCTCTTCGGCGAGAAGATCTCCTACCCGGTCATCGGCGTGGTGGCTGCCGCCGAGATGGTGACGGACCGCTATCCCCCCGCCGAGGCGGTTGTCAGGGGGGGGCAGCAGTGCTGGAAGGTCATCAAGCTGACGTTCGTCTCCATCCTCAAGATGATCGAGCGGGTTGTCCCCCTGGACACCGTCGGCGGACCGATCATGATCGCCAAGATGGCCGGCGAACAGGCATCCGCCGGCGGGATCAGCTTCCTGGCGTTCATGGCCCTCCTCTCCATCAACCTGGGGGTGCTGAACCTTCTGCCGGTCCCGATCCTCGACGGCGGGCATCTCTTCTTCTACAGCTGGGAGCTGATCTTCCGCAAGCCGGTGAGCATGCGGACGCGGGAGATGGCCCAGCAGATCGGCCTGGTGCTGCTCATCAGCCTGATGGTCCTTGCCTTCTACAACGACATCGTCAGATACGTTTTCAAGCAGGGCTGATCCACTCCATGAAGCTCTTCATCATCGACACCTCCACCTCCGTGTTCAGCATGGCCATTGCCGACAAGGGGACTCTCCTCGCCGAGGAGTGCGGGGTCGCCGGCCCCTCCACCGCCGCCCGTCTCGCCCCGGCTGTCACCGGGCTGTTCGCCGCTGCCGGGCTGGCCCCGGCCGACATGGATGTCTTTGCCGTCACCGTCGGACCGGGAGCGTTCACCGGCCTGCGGGTCGGCATCGCCCTGGTGAAGGGGCTCTCCTGTGCCACCGGCAAGCCGGCGCTCCCCCTGTCGTCCCTGGCGCTCCTGGCCATGAATGCCCGGGAGAGCGACATCCCGGTCTGCCCCCTGTTCGACGCCCGCAAGGGCGAGGTCTACGGGGCGCTCTACGACTTCAGCGTCGGCTCGACGCCGGTGGTAAGCGAGGCTGCCGCCGATCCGGCTGCCTTTCTCCGCGGTATCGAGGGGCGTGCCCTCTTCCTCGGTGACGGCGCCCTCCGCTACCGGGAGCTGATCGAAGAGGTCATGGGGGAGAGGGCCCGGTTCGCCGCAGGCAACCTCCACCACCCCCGCGCCGCGGCCGGCATCGACCTGGCCCTGGAGGGGGTCTCCAAGGGGATGGCAATCCCTCCGGGGCAGCTCCTCCCCCGCTACCTGCGCCTCTCCGAGGCGGAGCTCAGCCGGCGCTGAGCTTCGGGGTGACGGAGGATGGAGGGGGCAGTCAGGCCACTGGCGCCAGCGGCATCGTTTACCCGGGTGTGACATGCACGTCTCCCTGAAACTCCTCATCTCCAACCTCGTCATCCTCACCTGCGTCTGGCTCGGTCGCAGGTACCCGTCCACTGCCGGGCTGATCGCCACCATGCCCCTCACCTCCCTGATCGTCCTCCTCTGGCTCCATGTCGACAACCCCCGGGAACGGGGTGTGCTCACCACCTACGTGGGGGGCGTGTTCTTCGGCGTGATTCCGACCCTGTTCTTCTTCGGTGTGCTCTGGTTCTGCCTGCGCAAGGGGATCCCCCTGGGAGGGGCCCTCTGTGCCGGTTTTGCCGTATGGGGCGCGGCGGCATTCGTGCATCAGCTGCTCCTCCGCTAGGGCTCCATAACGCTGTTGCGAATGTATTGACAGTATGTGCGGAATTGTATTATCCTGCCCGTTCACCCAATTTTCTAACCTGCTTGAAAGACGCGGGTTTTCGTCTCTTCGACAACATTTTTCGCGGGACTGAACTCCCCGGTTGCCGATACTGTTTGCCACGGAGAAACATATGCGGAGCGATACGATTACCAAAGGGCTGGAGAGGACACCTCACCGGGCGCTGCTCAAGGGGACCGGTATGCCGGACAGTGCCATGGACAAGCCGTTCATCGGCGTTGCCACCAGTTTCACCGACCTGATCCCCGGCCACGTGGGGATGAGGGACCTGGAGCGCTTCATCGAGAAGGGGGTCCACTCCGGTGGCGGTTACTCCCTCTTCTTCGGCATTCCCGGTGTCTGCGACGGCATCTCCATGGGGCACAAGGGGATGCACTACTCCCTCCCTACCCGGGAACTGATCGCCGACATGGTGGAGTCGGTGGCCGAGGCACACCGCCTGGACGGCCTGGTCCTGCTCACCAACTGCGACAAGATCACCCCCGGCATGCTCATGGCTGCCGCCCGCCTGGACATCCCCTGCATCGTGGTGACCGCCGGGCCGATGATGAGCGGCCGTGGCCAGACCGGGCGCAAGTACTCCTTCGTCACCGACACCTTCGAGGCCATGGCCCGCTACAAGGCCGGGGTCATCGACGAGAAGGAGCTGAAGGTCTGCGAGGACAACGCCTGCCCGGGGATGGGGTCCTGCCAGGGGCTCTTCACCGCCAACACCATGGCGATCCTCACCGAGACCCTGGGGATGAGCCTCCCCCGCTGCGGCACCGCCCTGGCGGTCTCCGCCCTGAAGCGCCGCATCGCCTATGCCTCGGGGGAGAAGATCGTCGACCTGGTGAGAAACAATGTCACCCCCCGCTCCATCCTGACCCGGCCGGCCTTCGAGAACGCCATCAGGGTCGACCTGGCCCTCGGCGGCTCCTCCAACACCGTGCTGCACCTGCTGGCGATCGCCCGGGAGGCCGGGGTGGAGCTCCCCCTGGAGACCTTCGACATCCTGGCCAAGGAGACCCCCCAGCTGGCCTCCATGAATCCGGCCGGCGAGCACTTCATGGAAGACCTGGATGTGGCAGGCGGGGTTGCCGGGGTGCTGAAGCAGCTCGGCAACAAGATCAAGGACAACCCCACGGTATTCGGCCTCTCCACCCTGGAGCTGGCCGCCAGCGTGGAAAATATCGATGACACGGTGATCCGTTCCCTGGACAACCCCGTGAAGAAGGAAGGAGGGATAGCTGTCCTCTTCGGCAACCTTGCGCCGAAGGGGGCGGTTGTCAAGCAGTCCGGCGTTTCGGCCCCCATGATGCAGTTCGAGGGGACGGCCCGCTGCTTCGAGACGGAGGAGTCTGCCATGGCGGCCATCATGGAGGGGAAAATCACCTCCGGCGACGTGGTGGTCATCCGCTACGAAGGGCCCAAGGGTGGCCCGGGGATGCGGGAGATGCTCGCCCCGACCGCTGCCATCATGGGGATGGGGCTGGGGGACTCGGTTGCCCTGATCACGGACGGCCGTTTCTCCGGCGGCACCCGCGGCCCCTGCATCGGCCACATCTCTCCCGAGGCGGCCGAAGGTGGCCCCATCGCCTTCGTGGAGGAGGGGGACCGGATTCGCCTGGACATCCCGGGCAGGAAGCTGGAGCTGCTGGTGAGCGACGAGGTGCTGGCAGCTCGCCAGGCGAAGTGGGTCCGCCCCGAGCCGAAGATCAAGGGGGGCTGGCTGGCACGGTATGCCAAGGTCGTAACGTCGGCGCATACGGGGGCGGTCACGACTGCCGAGTAAGGAGAGTCGCGACTTTCCCCAATAATCTGCCGTAACCCCACCTGTCCTCCCCTTGACTCAAGGGGAGGGACGTCGTTCCCCCTCTTAAGTCAAGAGGGGGGCAGGGGGAGTTATGAAGCAGTGCTGACACTACTCACAATTAATATCAAAACCCTATTGTAGGGGGAGAACAATATGAAAATGAACGGTGCAAGAATTCTGCTGGAGTGCCTCAAGAAGGAGGGTGTCGACCTGGTGTTCGGCTATCCCGGGGGCACGGTTATCAATATCTACGACGAGCTGTACAACTTCAAGGAGATCCGGCACATCCTCCCCCGCCACGAGCAGGCGGGAGTGCATGCCGCCGACGGCTATGCCCGGGCGACCGGCCGGGTCGGCGTGGCCATCGCCACCTCCGGGCCGGGGGCGACCAACACGGTGACCGGCATCGCCACCGCCTACATGGACTCGATCCCCATGGTGATCATCACCGGCCAGGTCCCCACGGCCCTGATCGGCAACGACGCCTTCCAGGAGGTGGACATCGTCGGCATCACCCGCCCCTGCACCAAGCACAACTTCCTGGTGAAGGACGTGCGGGAGCTGGCCACCATCCTGAAGAAGGCGTTCTACATCGCCCGCACCGGCCGCCCCGGCCCGGTGCTGGTGGATATCCCCAAGGACGTGCAGATTGCCCAGACCGAGTTCAGCTACCCCGAGAGCATCGAGCTGCGCAGCTACAAGCCGACCGTCGAGGGGCATCCGAAGCAGATCGAGCGGGCGGTGGAGATGATCCTCGGCGCGAAGAAGCCGGTGGTCTACGTCGGCGGTGGGGTGGTGCTGGGTAACGCCGCGGCCGAGCTGACCGAATTCTGCCGGACGCTGGAGCTGCCGGTGACCACCACCCTCATGGGCCTCGGCTCGTTCCCGGAGAACGACCCCAACTCCCTGCGGATGCTCGGGATGCACGGCACCTACTACGCCAACATGGCCATGACCAACACGGACGTGCTGGTGGCGGTCGGCGCCCGCTTCGACGACCGGGTGACCGGCAAGCTCTCCACCTTTGCCCCCCATGCCAGGATCATCCACATCGACGTCGACCCGACCTCCATCAAGAAGAACGTCCGGGTCGACCTCCCCATCGTCGGCGACGTGAAGGGGGTCCTGCAGCGGATGATCAAGGTCGCCGAGGCGAACAAGGAGAAGGTCGCCCTGCTGAAGGAGGCGATGCTCCCCTGGAAGGAGGAGATCGCGGCCTGGAAGGAGAAGCACCCCCTGACCTACAAGCACGCATCGTCGGTCATCAAGCCCCAGTACGTCATCGAGAAGCTGCGGGAGCTCTCCAATCCCGACGCCATCGTAGCCACCGACGTGGGACAGCACCAGATGTGGACCGCCCAGTTCTTCGGCTTCACCGCCCCCCGGACCCTGCTCAGCTCGGGCGGCCTCGGCACCATGGGGTACGGCCTGCCGGCTGCCATGGGAGCCCAGGCAGGATTCCCGGGACGCCAGGTCATCTGCGTCTGCGGTGACGGCGGCGTGCAGATGAATATCCAGGAACTGGCCACCATCGTGCAGAACCGGCTGCCGGTCAAACTGGTCATCCTCAACAACAACTTCCTCGGCATGGTGCGCCAGTGGCAGGAGCTCTTCTTCGACAAGCGCTACTCCCAGACCTGCATGGAGCTCCCCATCGACTTCATCAAGCTGGCCGAGGCCTACGGGGCCAAGGGGTTCCAGGCGACCAGGCACGAAGAGGTGGAGGAGACGATCAAGAAGGGGTTCGCCACCGACGGGCCGGTCATCATGGAGTTCAAGATAGCCCGGGAGGAGAAGGTACTCCCCATGGTTCCGGCCGGGGCGTCCCTGAACGAGATGGTGCTGAACGCATAACTTCAGGCACGGTGCAGAAGGCGCGGGGCGCCAGGTTGATGTCCTGGAGCCCGGAGCCTGGTGCCGGAGCCTGCATTGAGGAGATTATTTCATGAAACATACGATTTCGGTGCTGGTTGAAAACGAGTTCGGCGTGCTGTCCCGTGTGGCGGCGCTCTTTTCCGGGCGGGGATTCAACATCGACTCTCTGTCCGTGGCGCCGACCAACGACGAAAGCATATCCCGCATCACCCTGGTGACGGGCGGGGACGAGCAGGTCCTTGAGCAGATTTCCAAGCAGCTCAACAAGCTGGTCGATGTCATCAAGGTGATCGACTTCACCGATGGCAGCGGCATCGAGCGTGAGATGGCCCTGATCAAGGTGACCGCCGAGGACGAAAGCAGGGCGGAAGTGTTGCGCATTGTCGACATCTTCCGCGCCAAGATCATCGATGTCACCCCCAAGTCCTATACCATCGAGGCGACCGGCTCCCCCACCAAGATCGACGCCATCCTCGAACTTCTCCGTCCCCTGGGGCTGAAGGAGCTGGTGCGGACGGGGACGGTGGCCATCGGTCGCGGCGCCAAAGGCTGGAAAGGCTAGAAGGAGCGCGACTTTTCCGCAATCTCGGCGTTGGTCGTCGGAATCACTTGTGCGGCGTAGCAGTCCCTCTCTCTATCTCTCCCCCAGAGGGGGAGAGTACTCAATGTCCTCTCCCTTTGGGAGAGGGATAGGGTGAGGGTGGCTACGCCTCCGCGCGATTCCTAGCCCGCCTTGACCTTGCGAAAAATTCACGCTCCTGAAAATATTGACAATAGTTCAGAGCAGATTTTCTGCTGACAAAAACATGGAGGAAACGAATGAACGTTTATTACGATCGTGATTGTGATATCGCCATCATCAAGGGGATGAAAGTGACCATCGTCGGTTACGGCTCCCAGGGGCATGCCCATGCCTGCAACCTGAAGGATTCCGGGGTCGACGTGACCGTGGCTCTGCGCGCCGGTTCCCCGTCGGCAGTCAAGGCCCAGAACCACGGACTGAAGGTGGCTTCCGTGGCTGACGCCGTGGCGACCGCCGACCTGGTGATGATCCTCACCCCGGACGAGTTCCAGTCCCGTCTCTACCGGGACGAGGTCGAGCCGAAGCTGAAGAAGGGCGCCACCATGGCCTTTGCCCACGGCTTTGCCATCCACTACAACCAGGTCGTCCCCCGGGCCGACCTGGACGTCATCATGATCGCCCCCAAGGCCCCGGGACACACGGTCCGTTCCGAGTTCGTCAAGGGTGGCGGCATTCCCGACCTGATCGCCGTGTTCCAGGATGCCTCGGGCAAGGCCCGCGAGGTGGCCCTCTCCTATGCCAGCGCCATCGGCGGCGGCCGCACCGGCATCATCGAGACCACCTTCAAGGACGAGACCGAGACCGACCTGTTCGGTGAGCAGGCAGTCCTCTGCGGTGGCGCGGTGGAACTGGTCAAGGCGGGCTTCGAAACCCTCGTGGACGCTGGTTACGCCCCCGAGATGGCCTACTTCGAGTGTCTCCACGAGCTCAAGCTGATCGTCGACCTGATGTACGAAGGCGGCATCGCCAACATGAACTACTCCATCTCCAACAACGCCGAGTACGGCGAGTATGTCACCGGTCCCCGGGTCATCAATGACCAGAGCCGGGCAGCCATGAAGGAGTGCCTCGCCAACATCCAGAACGGCGAGTACGCCAAGCGTTTCATCCTCGAGGGGATGGCCAACTACCCTGAGATGACGGCACGCCGCAGGCTCAATGCCGCCCACCCCATCGAGCAGGTGGGTGAAAAACTCCGGAGCATGATGCCCTGGATCCAGAAGATCGTCGACAAGAGCAAGAACTGATTGCTGACTGACCCTGTGGAGAGGCCGGGTGCCGGGTGCGTTTGCGCCTTGTCACCCGGCCTTTCTGTTGTTATGATGCACACTAAAACAGCGGTGCCATGACACTGCCGATGGACTACAATCACTATGCGTAATCAGAATACTCCAGTTGCCGTCGAGGGGGTCCCCTTCATCGCCCTGTTCGGGGGCGCTGCGGCACTTCTCTATCTCGTTGCGGGCAGCGCCCACTCCGTCATCCTCTCTGTCCTTGCGGGGATCATGGCACTGCTCACCCTCTTCACGGTGTTCTTCTTCCGTAACCCCCACCGGGTCATCCCGGCCGTGGAAAACGGCGTGCTCGCCCCGGCCGACGGGAAGATCATCTTCCTCGGCGAAGCCAGGGAGGAGCAGACGGGGGAGGAGATGCTCAAGATCAGCATCTTCATGTCGGTGTTCAATGTCCACATCAACCGTGTCCCCCTGACCGGCAGGATCGTCGACAACTTCTACGTCAAGGGGAAATTTCTCGACGTGCGCGACGAGCGGGCTACCTTCGAAAACGAGCGCAACGGCCTGGTCATCGAGACATCCCGGGGGCTCAAGGTGGTCGTGGTCCAGGTCGCCGGCCTCATTGCCCGGCGCATCGTCTGCTACCCCAGGGTGGGGGAGATGATCATCATGGGGCAGCGCTACGGCCTGATCCGATTCGGTTCGCGTCTGGATGTCTACCTTCCCAGGGGATCTGAACTTCTCGTCAAGCCAGGAGAAAAGACCGTCTGCGGGGAAACCGTGCTGGGGATTCTGCCATGAGCGAACAGGGGATCAGCAGGTCGGAAAGCATGCGCAAGGGGATATACATCCTCCCCAACCTGTTCACCACCGGCAGTCTCTTTGCCGGTTTCTACGGGATGATTTCCGGTGTGAACGGCGATTTCCGCACCGCGGCCATCTGCATCCTGATCTCCGCGGTGTTCGACGGCCTGGACGGCAAGGTGGCACGGGCGACCGGCACGACCAGCAAGTTCGGGGTGGAGTACGATTCCCTGGCCGACCTGGTGGCCTTTGGCGTGGCACCGGGGCTTATCATGTATTTCTGGGCGCTCAGACCCTTCGGCCGCCTGGGGTGGCTGGCCGCCTTCCTCTTCGTGGTCTGCGGCGCCCTGCGGCTCGCCCGCTTCAACGTGCAGGTCGATACGGTGGAGAGCAAGCGCTTCGTCGGGTTGCCGATCCCGGCGGCAGCCAGCATGGTCTCGGCCACGGTCCTCTTTTTCCACCATATGGGGTGGCCCAGTTCCTACAAGAAGCTGGCCATCCTGATCCTCATCTACTGCCTCGCCTTTCTCATGGTTTCCAGCATCAAGTACTACTCCTTCAAGGATCCGGAGCTGATCAAGAGGCAGCCCTTCGGTTTCCTGGTGCTGGCCGTCCTGCTGCTCATCGTCATTGCCGCCGAACCGGCCATCATGATGTTCGTCCTCTTCGTCTGCTACATCCTCTCCGGTCCCGTGACGTTCCTGGTGACCTGGCCACGGCGCAGGCGCCTGGAGAAGGCGCTCCACAAGGGACACGAGGAGATGGTCCAGTCCGGAAGGAAGTCTGACAGCTGAACCGTCCGGCCATGGCGCCGCTGCGCACCGCGGCTTCCGCGCCTGTTTGGCCCGGTAAAAGAAGTTTTGTCCCCGCAAAACTTCCGTAACCGGAGCGGAAAACTCCTTGACACTCTCGCGGATATTTTCCTATCATCATCAAAACCTCAAAGGCAGTGATGAGGAGTAGTAGTCTTTCCTCTTTTCCCAGAGAGCCGGTGGGTGGTGCAAACCGGTAAAAGAGCAGATGAACTCGCCTCGGAGCCGCTCCGGTGAACACAGTAGCCGGAGCCGTCCCGCCCACGTAACGGGTGAAATGAGACCCGTTCCAGCGGTTCGATGTGAGTCCATGCCTACGCCGGCGTGGAGTCAGAGGCGAAGCGCCGACGGGTGAATAAGGGTGGTACCGCGGAGACAGCAAGCCTTCGCCCCTTGTTTTTGGGGCGAAGGCTTTTTTATTGCTGGCATTACGGCAATTATTTGCAACACTTAAGGACGTGACGGAAAAACACTGACGGGAGGAACAGATGGCACAGGAACAAGCGGTGAAGACGGTCAAAATATTCGACACAACCCTGCGCGACGGTGAACAGTCACCGGGCAACAGCATGAATATCGAGGAAAAGCTGAGGATTGCCAAGCAGCTTGAAAAACTCAACGTCGACGTCATCGAGGCCGGTTTTCCCATCGCCTCGGAGGGTGATTTCGAAGCGGTCAAACGGATTGCCCAGACCATCAGGGGACCGGAAATCGCCGGGCTCTGCCGTTCCAGTGACAAGGACATCGACCGGGCGTGGGAGGCGCTGCAGTATGCCGGTGAGAAGGGGCGTATCCACACCTTCATCGCCACCTCTGACATTCACATGAAGTACAAGCTGAAAATGGAGCCTGGGCGGGTGCTGGAGTCGGCGGTCAAGGCGGTGAAGCGCGCCGCTTCCTATACGCCCAACGTGGAGTTTTCCTGCGAGGATGCCGTCCGCACCCGGCTGCCGTTCCTGGCAGAGGTTGTGGCCGCGGTCATCGATGCGGGGGCGACGACGGTCAACATCCCGGACACGGTGGGCTACACCATCCCCTTCGAGTACTTCGACATCATCCGCTACCTGAAGGAGAACGTGGCCAACATCGACAAGGCGGTCATCTCCGTCCACTGCCACAACGACCTGGGGCTGTCGGTTGCCAACTCCATTGCCGCGGTCCAGGCCGGGGCGGGGCAGGTCGAGTGCACCATCAACGGTATCGGCGAGCGGGCGGGTAACTGCTCCCTGGAAGAGTTCGTCATGATACTGAAGACGCGGCGGGACATCCTGCCGTTCAGCACCAACGTGGTGACCGAGCAGCTCACCCCGGCGAGCCGTCTCCTCTCCACCATCACCGGCATCATGGTCCAGCCCAACAAGGCCATCGTCGGCGGCAATGCCTTTGCCCACGAGTCGGGCATCCACCAGCACGGCATGCTGATGGAGAAGTCGACCTACGAGATCATGACCCCCGAGTCGGTGGGGCTGAAAACCAGCTCCCTGGTCCTGGGCAAGCACTCCGGCCGTCACGCGTTCAAGAAGCGGCTCGAGGAGCTCGGCTACGAGCTGGATGACGAAAAGCTCAACAAGTCGTTCGAGCGTTTCAAGAACCTGGCCGACCTGAAGAAGGAGGTCTTCGACGAGGACCTGGATGCGATCATGACCGAGGAGACCATGCGGAATGCGGAGAAGTACAGGCTCGAGCACATCACCGTGACCTGCGGGTCGTTCGCCGTTGCTACCGCGACCGTCCAGATGGAGATCGACGGGGTGTCGGCCAGGACGGCGGAGCTGGGGGACGGCCCGGTCGATGCCACCCTCAAGGCCATCAAGAAGCTGACCAAGTGCACCGGCAAACTCCAGACCTACAACGTGGGATCCATCACCGGCGGGACCGACGCCCAGGGGGAGGTGACGGTCAAGGTGGCGGAGGGGGACCGCACGGTAACGGGCAGGGGCTCGTCCACCGATATCATCGAGGCATCGGCCAAGGCGTACATCAATGCCCTGAACCGGCTCTATGCCCTGAGGGAGACGCAGGCCCTGGAGAGCGGGAGCCTGTAACCTCCTGGGATGCGACAGACGAAAAAGCCCGGTGCAGTTGATCTGCACCGGGCTTTTTTTATATCTGCCAACGGTTGCCGGAAGGGAGTCCGTGCCGTCACTCTGCCGCGAAGTCCCGCTGATGGGCATCCAGCTCGGCGGGGGTGAACCGGTTCGCCCGCTGGATGGCCAGGATGGCGACCAGGGTCAGGGGGAGGAACATGATGAACAGGCCGGTCACGGCGATCTGCCGTTCGCCGATGAGCAGGGCGACGGTCAGGTTGAACATGATGACCGAGAGGTAGAGCGCGGGACCGAACAGTGGACTGCCGGGAAGCCGGTGATACCACCTGCGGAAGGTCTCCTCCTCCGGCACGATACGGTCCAGCAGTTGCAGGGCGAAGATCATCAGGGCGCTGGTCAGCCACCATCCCAGGTAGTTGGAGAGGGGGACCCCGAAATGGCACCCTGCTTCCCGGTAGCCGTAAATCTGGCCGAGGAACCAGCGCTCCCCCTGGAGCGAGACCGGATCGATGATGATATCCAGGTAGGTCTGCAGCAGCGAGCCGAGGAGGAGGGCAGGGAATGAGCGCCTGATGGCGTGGGTTTCCAGGATGGCCAGACTGTACCGCCCGCTCCTGAGGGGGGACAGGATCAGGAGCGCCACGCTGTAGCTGCAGTAACAGAGGAATACGTAGGAGAGGGAGTCGAAAAAGGGGACCCCGGCGATCCAGAGCTCTCGTGCGCTGGTCCTGTCGATGTAGTAGTACCAGCCGTAGGGGAAACCGGTATTGATCGAGGATAATTCGGAGAGGAAGGCGACCAGGTAGCCTGCGACGGTGAACAGTGCCGTCTTGCGCCAGCCGAGATGGGGGACCGCCGCCAGCAGGTAGGCGGCGAAGAAGGCGAACACATAGGGGCGCGAGACGACGGTCCCGACAGCGAGCTCCAGAACTCCGTGCATGTCAGAATATCGTCCCCAGGATGCTGCCGAAGATGGAGATCGGCCCGCTGTCGCTGATCCCTTCGGCGGCTTTTTCGACCTTCTTCATGGCTGCCGTGGCGTCGCGGTAGAGCTTGTCCTCGTTCAGCAGCTTGCCGAGGGAGCCTTCACCCTTGTTGATTTTCTGGGTGATTTCACTGAGGTTTTTGGTCGTGGTCTTCAGGTCGGCGTACATGGCGTCGTCGTTGACGAGCTTGCCGATGGTCCCTTCTCCCCGGTTGATCTTGGCCGTGACCTCTTTGATCTCCTTGAAGCCGGCGCTGACGTTGTTGGCCCCTTCACGCAGGTCGTTCATGGCCCCCCTGACATCTGTGTAGAGGGTGGGATCGTTAACCAGCTTGCCCAGGGTCCCTTCGCCGTTGTTGATCTTGGCGGCGATGCTGTTGATGTTCGTGCCGGCGTCATTCAGGGTCTTGTAGAGCTGTTTGTCGTTGAGGAGCATGGCAAGGGAGCCGTCACCCTGATCGATCTTGCCGGTGATGCTCTTGAGGTTGGCGACCGTGTCCCTGATGCCGCCGCGGTTTTCATCCAGCATGGCCGAGACCTGGCCCATGACCCGGTCCTGGTTTTTGTTCAGGCTGTTGATCAGCACCTTGGCATCCTTGACCGCGTCGCTGACGTTGTCCACGATGACGTCGATGTTCGCCGTATCTCTCCCCTGTACCGTCTTCCCCTGGGCCAGGAGCGGCGCCCCGGGAGAGCCGAAGGAGAGGCTGAGGAACTGACCGCCGAGCAGGTTGGTCAGCCGCAGGCTCGCAACGGTATCAATCTTTATCTTCGTGTCGTCCCTGACCTCGAAGACGATCTCCACGTTGGTGTCGTGGACGACGATCTTCGTGATCCTCCCCACGTTGACCCCGGCGAGGCGTACCGGGTCGCCGACCTTCAGTCCGGTCACCGAGGTGAGGTAGGTGTTGTAGGTGAGCTTCCGTTCAAAGGGGTTCCATTTCTCGCCGACTTCGAGCATGGCGCCGAGCAGAAACAGACCGACGATGAAAAAAAGGCCGACTTTTCGTTCTATCTTATAGGACATGAGTCCTCCTTGCGTAAACGTTACATCAGGATGCGGGTCAGGATATAGTCGGCAACCAGGATCATCATGAAGGAGAGCACCACGGACCTGGTCGTGGAGCGGGCAATTCCCCGGGGCCCACCACTGGTGATGAAGCCGATGTAGCAGCAGACCAGGGCGATGATCCCGCCGAAGGTGAACGCCTTGATCAGTCCCTTGCCGATCTCCTTCAGCTTGAGAGCATCCTCCAGGCTGTCGTAGTAGGTCCAGTAGGAGACGAAGATCTGGGGGTGAAAATTGCTGATCATCGCGCCACCGGCAATGCCGACCAGGTCCGCGTAGACTACCAGGGCCGGAACGCAGACCAGGCAGGCGATGAGCCGCGGCATGGCAAGGTAGCGTACGGGGTGGATGTCCAGGGTTTTCAGGGCATCGATCTCCTCGTAGACCTTCATGACCCCGATCTCGGCGGCCATGGCCGAGCCGGCACGTCCGGCAACGAGGAAGCTGGTCATGACGGGGCCCAGTTCCCGTACCATGGAGTGGCCGACGATGGCGCCGATGATGTTCTGCCCGCCATATTTGTTCAGTTCGATCCCGGTCTGCAGCGCCAGGACCATGCCGACGAAAAAGGCCATGACCGAGGCAACGGGCAGCGTTTCGTAGCCGATGATGAGCATCTGGGTGGCGATGCTGTGTATGTTGCGGGGGGCCTCCCGGAAAAAATATACCGTCTGCCAGAGGAGGATGACCATCTCGCCAACTGTTTCGAGAAAGGCCAGAATCTTTTCGCCCGTGTAGTCGAGAAATCGTTTCAAGGTTTACGCTCGCCCGTTGTATGCCCGGGGTCTTTCTCCCCCAGGGTGATGTCCCATGGCAGCCAGAAGAGAGACAGGCTGCTGACGCCGGATGCCTCCCGGTATTGTATCAGACCTTTCAGAAACTGCACTTCGGAGGTTCGTGGTGTCGACCGGTACCTGACGAGGGGGAAGAGTTCCCATGCAAGGTCACCCCTGTTTTTCTCGTGCCAGTAGAGGTTCCAGAGAATCGACAGCGAGGAGTCCCCGCTGCCGCTCCACCGGTGCGAGTAGATGCGCCAGAGCGGTGCCCAGCTCTTTTCGATCCCCTCGCGATCCAGGACCGGTTCTATCAAGGCCGGGAGGGTGAGACTCATGTTGTCTTCCGTATCCCTGCCGTAGAGGAACAGGGGCCAGAGTGCCGTCCTGCGGCGGCTCCTGTCGTCGACTGCCCAGCTCTCCAGTTTGTCCGAAAAGAGAAAATAGAGCAGCCGCTGCCGTTCCTGGCGGTACACGCTGGACTGCAGGGTGTCGAGACGGTACAGAGGCCAGAGGTACCAGCTTTTCGTCGCATCGGGGGTGGTTTCCGAGGAATAGAAGGGGAGGAACTTCGTCACGGTCCGTTTCTCGCCCCGTACCGTCAGCCAGAACGGCCAGAAAATATCCCACTCCTCCTCCTTGGCCTTCGTATCGGTGGAGTGACCGAAAAAGGGCCAGAGCCAGGTGTTGGAGTGCACCGACGGGGATTCGAATGAGCCGTACAGGGGGAAAAGGTTGAACCGGGTGGACGGGTTGTCCGTATCGAGGCCACGCTTTTCATACAGGTAGATGGGCCAGAGGGCAAAGGTACTGCTGTAGACCCCCTCCTTGGCACTGTGTCCGTACAGGGGCCAGAACTGGAACCCCGACTCCCTTTCCCCTGAAGTGACGGTGAAAAACGGATAGAGCAGGTTGTAGTTGGTCGTCCCCTTTTTCACGGTCCGCGAGTAGAGGGGGAAGAGGACATAGTGGTACTCGTCCTTCCAGAAACGTTCATACAGGTCGCCGTACAGGGGGAAGATCGAGGTGTAGGGGCCGTACTTCCTGGATTCTCCCGAGATGATGAAAGGGAAGATCATGAACTTGCTCTCTGCATTGGCCGGTTCGTCCTTCCGGAACGTGTCACGCTGCAGGAGGTGGAGCACTTCGAAGCGGCTGACCTCGGGGGTATGCTCGGACGATGCCAGCGGGTAGAGGTAGGTCGTAGCAGAGGTTGCCGCCGTAGTGTTGCTCTCCCTGTGGAAGAGCGGTCTGAACGAGGAGATGGTGGTGTCACCGTTCTCTTCGAATGTCAGCAGCGGACCGAGGAGAGAGAGCTTTCTCGTTCTATTCTGAGGGTTTTCACGGTAGTCAAGCAGCGGCCCGAGCGTGAAGAGTCTCCCCTCGTCCGGAACGGGCTGCTGGGTTTCCGCCCCTGCCGCTGCCGAAACGAGGTAGAGGAGGGTCAGAAACGTGTATGTAGCGAGGCGAAAAAACATGGTGACGGTATCCGATGAAGCTCTGTTTGCCGGCAGTTCCGGAAAATTAATTATTTGCCACGGTCGCTGGGAATAGTCAAACAAAAACGTCACGGATTTCAGACTGTTGAGTCATGAAAAAAGCCCGCTTGGTGCGGGCTTGGCGTGTTTTCGTCGGTGCGTGCGGTGGTCAGTATTTCTGGTCGGCGTAGTCCACCCACCCTCCGGCCAGGACCAGGGCCTTGTCGAAGGGGGAGATGTCGAATGAAAACTCCCTGGTGGTCCCCCCCTGCTGCAAGCTCAGCTTCTGTGCTTCGATGTCGATGCTGATGGTTGCGTCATCGCTCTCGCTGGCGAAGATGATATCCAGCTGCTCCTTGGGGAGCTCGATGGCTGCCATGCCGCAGTTGAACATGTTCTGCCTGAAAATCCGGGCAAAGGACTCGGCAATGACGGCGGTGATGCCGTTGACCTCGAACACCCAGGGGGCATGTTCCCGGGAGGAGCCGCAACCGAAGTTCGCCCGGGATACGATGACCCGCGCCGCCTTCGTCTTCGCACCTTTCGGGTCGAATCCCGGGAGTTTCAGGTCTTCCAGGATGTACGGTTTCAGGTCCTGCTTGGTGATCTCGGTCAGGTACTTGGCCGGTATGATTTCGTCCGTGTTGATATCGCTGCGATCCAGGAACAGGACCGGGCCGCCGAATGTTTTCATAGGTGTTCTCCTTGCAACGGATATGAGTGAATGAACGGTTCAGCTGCCGCATGCCATGGGAGGCATGCGGCGGGAATACCCTACAGGTACTTTCTCGGATCGGCCAGCGTCCCTTCGATGGACGTTGCGGCGCTGGTGGCCGGCGACATCAGGTGGACCATCCCCCCCTTGCCCATCCTTCCCATGAAGTTGCGGTTGGTGGTGGATGCGCAGACCTCCCCTTCGGCAAGGACGCCGTTGCTCATCCCCAGGCAGGCGCCGCAGGTGGGATTGGTGACGCAGAACCCGGCGTCCATGAAGATCTCGATAAGCCCTTCCTGCATCGCGGCCTGGTAGATGGCCGGAGTGGCCGGGGAGAGGATCCCCCGCACGTTCGGGGCGATCTTCTTCCCCTTGAGGATCTGGGCGGCAATCCTCAGGTCCTCGAGCCGGCCGTTGGTGCAGGAGCCGATGTAGATCTGGTCGACCCGGGTCCCGGCCATTTCCGTGACCGGCTTGACCTGGTCCGGTTTGTAGCCGAAGGTGACGACGGGGACGAGGTTGGAGACGTCGATGTTCAACTGGCTGTCATACACGGCATCGTCGTCGGAGTGCCATTTCCGGAAGTCGGCAAGTGCCGCTTCCCTGGAGGGGTAGTCGTTGCTGATGAAGGGCCAGAGATAGTCGACGGTCACCTGGTCCGGCATGCAGATGCCGGACGTGCCCCCTGCCTCGATGGCCATGTTGCACAGGGTCATGCGGGATTCCATGCTCATGGCGTCGATGACCGGCCCGCGGAACTCCATGACCTTGTCCGTCGCGCCGTTCACGGTGAGCTGGCCGATGATATGGAGGATGACATCCTTGGCAAAGACCCCCTTGGGAAGGGAGCCGGTCACGTTGATCCGGATGGTCTTCGGTTCGCGGAAGGCACAGACCCCCTTGAGGATGCCGACTTCGAGGTCCGTGGTGCCGACCCCGGCGGCAAAGGCACCGAAGGCACCGTGGGTGCAGGTGTGGGAATCCCCCATGATGACCGTGTACCCCGGGCGGATGAAGCCTTTCTCCGGGAAGAGGGCGTGGCAGACGCCGTTGGCGCCGACGTCGAAGAAGTCCTTTACCCCGTGGCGGTGGGCCCAGTCGCGGAGGATCTTCGCCTGGGTGGCGGTTTTCGTGTCCTTGCTCGGCGTGACGTGGTCGATGACCGCCTTGATCTTGCTGCTGTCGAATATGCGGTCCTTGCCCCGTTCCATCAGGTCGGCAATGGCAATGGGGGTGGTGATTTCGTGGCACATGACCACGTCGAGCCTGAGAACCTTTGTCCCCGGGAACGGTTCGTCCACGAGGTGTGCCGCAAATATTTTTTCTGCCGTGGTTTTACCCATAGCTCTGCTCCCTTTCGTTCGGTAGGTATGATGTTGTGATTACTTCGCGTAATGTAGCGAAAACGTGCAAAGGAGGTCAATTTAATAATTGTTCGATATTGCTTAACTGTTTGCACGTCAAATGGGCAAGGTGCTATACTCCCGCCAAAATCGCGGAGGGATGCTGTCCGAATGCCGATAGAGCTGAGTTTTTCACGGAAGAATGAGGAAGTAGACGGTCTGATCCAGGAGCTTATCACCAAGGTCGGAGGAATCCATCACCCCTCCCTGGTGAAGGAGATGATCATAGCCGCCCTCAAGGCGGGCCAGGAGACAACCTATCTGGCCGACATGAAAATGCTGAACAATACGATGAAGGAGATGCGTTACACCAACAAGGTATTCGCTCCCTACCGGCACAAAAAGAAGGTGACCATTTTCGGCTCTGCCCGCACGGGGCCGGACGAAGCCAACTACCAGCTCTGCAGGGAATTCAGCCGGCGCCTGGTGGAGCGGGGGTTCATGATCATCACCGGCGGCGGTCCCGGGATCATGCAGGCCGGGAACGAAGGGGCCGGCAGTGACAACTCGTTTGCCGTCAATATCCATCTCCCCTTCGAGCAGGCGCCCAACATCGTTATGGCCAGGACGCCGCGCCTGATCACCTACAAATACTTCTTCAACCGCAAGGTTGCCTTCGTCAAGGAGTCGGATGCCATCGCGGTCTTTCCGGGCGGTTTCGGAACCCTGGACGAGGCCATGGAGGTTTTTACCCTGATCCAGACCGGGAAGACCACGCCGAAGCCGTTGCTGCTCATTGATGATGAAACCGGCTACTGGGAAGGGTGGTTTGAGTTCGTCAAGACCAAACTCCTCGGCAAGGGGTTTGTGTCGGCGGACGATTTTTCCATTTTCACCATCACCAGGGACATTGACGAGGCGATCCAGGTTATCGAGGGATTCTATTCCAATTATCACTCCCACCGCTTCGTGGACGGCAAGCTCATCATCCGCCTCAACAGGGAGCTCAGCGACCAGCAACTGGATGAACTGGCTACCGAGTTTCCCGAACTGCTGCTCCCGGGGAGTGTCATCAGTCGGACTCCGGCGCTCCCCGAAGAGGTCGACGAGCCGGATACCCTCCATCTGCCCCGGATCATCATCGACTTCGACCATCATCACTACGGCCTTCTGATCGCATTCATCCGCCAGATCAACATGTTTTAGCACGTTGCGGGGAGTGATAAAAAAATGTTGACATCGACAATTACGCAATGCTAATGTAACGTGCGCAGTTCGGTATCGGAAGTTTTTGCAGTTCCAGGAATCCGTTACATGGCCACAATGTTGGACCTGAGAGAATTCCTGCCTCAAGACTCCGGCAGCTGCAGTACACACGCAAACCGGCACGATAGGCCGGAGCCTAAAAGGAGGCAGGAAATGGCACAGGGTAAAGTCAAGTGGTTCAACGATGCAAAGGGTTTCGGTTTCATCGAGCAGGAGAATGGCGATGACGTATTCGTACACTTCTCCGCCATCATCAGCGACGGCTTCAAGTCGCTTGCCGAAGGTGAGTCCGTGACGTTCGACGTTGTCAACGGGCCCAAAGGCCTTCAGGCTGCCAACGTTCGCAAGGGTTAATTCCCGCCTTGAACAGAAAAAAGCCCCGCCGGCATGCCGGCGGGGCTTTTTTTGTCTGAACAGCAGGGGTCAGGCCCTGGCAGTGGTCGGGGTGGCGGCATTCGTTCTCCGGCGCCAGGCAAGCAGGCCCCCGCCAAGGATGAGGTTCAGCAGCGCCGCGCACAAAACCGCTCCGGCATGTTCCACCGCGAAGATCAGCGGCGCCAGCGCCACCCTTGTCAGGAACCGCAGGGTCTCGTGATGACGGATGAATTCAGCGGCCGGAGGGCTGTACCTGTAGTAGAGCGACACCAGAATCCTCCCCGGGGTGTTGGTCAGCAGGTAGTTGTCCCTGAATTTTCTCAGGACCATGACCTTGGGGTGAAGATAGCTGCCGTACGCCGCGGTGGCGATGAAACATCCACCGCCGCCACCACCGCCGCCGCTGCTTACGGGGGGGGTGGTGCCGTCGGTGGAGAACTGGGCAACCTGGCCGTTGAGATCGCTGGTGTTGTCGATGATCAGGGCTACCTCTGCGGTGGCCGGGCCGTTGAAGTCCGTGACGGTTATGCTGGACGTGGCGGCGTCAAAGTAAAACTCCTGGAAGCTCCCGTTGACGAGCTTCTTGATGGCGAGAACTGCCAGGGTGACCGGTTTCTGGCTGAACGTCAGGTGGAGGTCTGCCGGTGCGGAGGCGGAGGGGATGAATTTATAGAACGCCAGGGCATAATGGTTCGGGAGGGATACGGACGGCGGTGGCGTCGTCGTGGCGTTGACCGGGTAGGTGGTGTAGGTGGCCGCGAAGGCCAGGGGGTGGCGATAGAGGATCGATATTTCGTTCGTGTGGGTGGTCCAGTTCTGTTCGTAGAGGCGCTTGCCGAACTGGAGCGACTCGGCGGCCAGGGTGCTGGATGAGACAGCGAGTACGCTGTCGATGACCGGCAGCATGGGGATGTCGTTGCCGTTCAGGGCGGTCGTCTGCCCGAGCTTGGTCCAGATCGAGCGGATGATGTCTGTCCCATGGGTCTCGGCCAGGAAACGGTTGAAAATCCAGCGCCCATAACCCCCTCCGGTTGTGAGCGAGACCGGCGTATCGAGGCTCAGGGAAGGATTTTGCAGGTAGACGAGCGAGTAGTCGTAGAGCTGGTTCACCGAGTCGTAGATTTCATCTTCCATCCATGTCGAGGTCGCCTCCGCATACCATACTTCGAAGAAATAGTTGTAGCCGTACTGGATGGCATGGTGGAACTCGTGGGCAGCCGTTATCTGGAGAGCGGGCGTACCGTTGTAGGGCGCGTAGACCGGGTCGGCGAAGTCGTTGTCAATGACGATGTAACTGGTGGCGACCTGCCCGGTCAGCGTTTCGGTCTGGGTATGGCCGAATTCATTCAGGCTGGCCAGTTGCTGCAGGTAGATGTCGTAGGGAATGGTGGGCGGTGCCGCGTAGCCGAATGTCATGACTTCCCGTGCATAGACGTTTTCAAACGTGTCGGCAACGGTCCTGACCCAGTCGGGGGTGGTACTGGGAGGAGTGGTCGTCAGCGGTGGAGCGTCGCTGCCGGAGGTGGCGTAGTGGATGACGAAATGCCCGCCGGTGGAGGTGTAGGTCGCCTCGCCGGTCAGGACCGGTCGTGCCAGGTACTTGGCCAGGGTCTTTTGCGTGCCGCTCTCCAGTTTGGTCCAGTCGCGGGTCAGGTCGTGGCGCAGCGGCAAGCCGCAGCGACGAACCGGGTACGCTGCGCCGGTTTTCAGCAGTGAGGGGGGGGAGGCAAGTTCGCCGAACTGCTCAAGGTAATAGGTGTCCAGTTCTCCCCCGTATGCCAGGCTTGCGCTGAGCAGTACCGCTATGATCAGGGTCCTTGCGAATGTTTTCATCAGTCGACCATCCTTTTCCCCCCCCTGATGGTAACGAGGGTCGTTTTCCCTTCGAATACCCTGGCCGGGCTTCCCGCGCCGCGACAGGAAAATTCGTACTCTCCGGGGTAGAGCGTTTCGATGAACAGGCCTCGGTCGTCGGTCCTGGTGACAAAGACTCCGTCGCTGGCGCTTTTGATGGTTATCTGCTCGTCCGCATAGGGGGTGCTGCCGGATGTGTCTGCTAGTTTGCCGCCGCTGGTCTGGAGGTAGCAGACGCCGGCGACTGCGCCGACCTTTGCCGGTAACCGGCCGATATCCGCCGCCTCGGGGCCCATTTTTTCGGTTCGGGGGATGAACCCGTCCCGAATCCAGAGCGACGGCATCCCCTCCCGTTCGCCGGGGACGAAGCCGGTGCCGTTGAAGGAGAACGGCTGCCAGGTCGAGGCTGTCGTGGCTGGCAGGGTGCATGAAGAGAGGGACATGAGGGTGATGAGCGGCAGAATGAGCGGTTTCAGATTCATGCCAGTTTCTCCAGTGTAGGGGCCAGGGCATCTGCCAGGGCGGTGCCGGCCCTTCTGGCATTGGCTGCCAGGCGCAAGAGTTGCGGGAGCATCCCCGGATTGCCGAGGAGGGTGATCGCGGTCCTTCCGCGATTCAAGGTGAAATCCCGGTTGAACAGTCGCGTGACCAGTGCCGATGGGTCTTCGTCGCTGGCATCGCTCACGGCACGAAGCGCTGCGACCGGTATCCGTGCCTCGTGGCAGGTCCGGATCACCGCGGCACTCTCCATCTCGAGGACGGGATTGCTTACAGTATAGGGGATGAACGGGCAAATGTCACTTTTGCCTGCAAAGGTGGCGGTGGAGACAAATGACCCCGGATGGCAGGCGGAGCCGAGTGTCTGGAGCATGATGCCGGCAAGACGGCTGTCCGGCTGCGGGGCTGGTGACAAGCTGCCGGAGGACCATGAGTACTGCTGTCGGGCGAGTACCAGGTCGCCGACGGATAGCCCCGGCGCGAGCGCGCCGCAGAATCCGGCGTTAAGCACCAGGTCCGGCCTGGCGGATTCGATGAGGGCAGCTGTTGCCGCGGCGGCCTGCGCCGGTCCCATGCCGCTCTCGATGAGAGTGACCGGGTTGTTGCCGGCCTGGAAGGTCCAGGCAGGGAAACCGGCCAGTCGCAGTTTTGACGATCCTGGAAAGCGCTTTGCGATCGGCCTGCTTTCCTGGGGGATTGCACATACGAGCCCGATGGTTGTCATGATGTGCTACTGTAGCAGAGGGAAGCGGAAAGGGCAACGGCAAGCCCTGTCGGGAATTTGTTTTTTGTCTTGACAAAAAAACATAGACTCCTCTATAGTTAACCCTTTACAAGGGTATATCTGCCCTGCGGTTTCGTTAATTTTTCCAGGTGCATGGGGGCTTCGGTCCGGCCCGGCCGGCGCCTCTCGTGGTGATTGTACCGATGTTTGATAATCTTTCCGACAAGCTCGAACTGGTATTCAAGAAGCTCCGCGGCCAGGGGGTGATGACGGAGGATAACATCAAGGAGGCGCTGCGCGAGGTTCGCCTGGTCCTACTTGAGGCCGATGTCAACTTCAAGGTCGTCAAGGAGTTTGTCGAAAAGGTCCGCGAGCGCGCCGTCGGCACTGAGGTCCTGAAAAGCCTCTCCCCCGGGCAGCAGGTCATCAAGATCGTCCACGATGAGCTGGTTGCCATGATGGGTGGCGGTGAGGACAACTCCCTCGACCTTGCGGCGAAGCCGCCGGTGGCGATCATGATGGTCGGCCTCCAGGGGGCCGGCAAGACCACCTCCTGCGGCAAGCTGGCCAAACACCTTCGTTCCCAGCGTCGCCGGCCCCTGCTCGTCCCCGCGGACGTTTATCGACCCGCGGCGATCGAGCAGCTGAAAACCGTCGGACGCCAGCTTGCCATCGATACCTTTGACTCCACAGCCGATCAGGATCCCGTGCAGATTTGCCGTGATGCCATTCGCTACGCCGAGCTGAACGGTTTCGATACGGTCATACTGGACACGGCCGGCCGTCATCAGATCGATGAATACCTGATGAACGAGCTTGTGCGCATAAGGGACGAGGTCTCCCCCCGGGAGGTTCTCTTTGTCGCCGATGCGATGACCGGTCAGGAAGCGGTGAATGTCGCTTCCGGTTTCAACGACAGGCTTGGCGTGACGGGTGTCGTCCTGACCAAGCTTGACGGTGATGCCAAGGGGGGGGCGGCGCTCTCCATCCGGGCGGTGACCGGCAAGCCGGTCAAGTTCGTCGGCCTGGGGGAGAAGCTGGACGCTCTCGAGGTGTTTCATGCCGACCGCCTGGTTTCCCGGATCCTCGGCATGGGGGATGTCCTGACCTTGGTGGAGAAGGCCCATTCCGTCTTCGACGCGGGTGAGGCCCAGCGTCTTCAGGAGAAACTGAAGAAGAACAAGTTCGACCTGGAGGATTTCCGCAGCCAGCTCCAGCAGATGAAGAAGCTCGGTTCCCTTGAGTCGATCATGGGCATGATCCCCGGCATGGGGAAGATGATGAAGCAGATGGAGGGGATGCAGCCGCCGGAGAAGGAGATGAAGCGGATCGAGGCGATCATCAACTCCATGACTCCGAAGGAGCGTGCCAACCACACCATCATCAACGGCAGCAGGCGCCTGCGGATAGCCAAGGGGAGCGGGACCACCGTGCAGGAGGTCAACCAGCTCCTGAAGCGCTTCGTCGAGGCCCAGAAGGTAGTGCAGCAGCTGCAGAAGATGGGCCCCATGGGGCTGATGAAGGGGATGCGCGGTATGAAGGGGATGGGGAAAGGGATGTTCCCTTTCTGAGAGACTGGTAATTGATTCACCGGGTGGTATAACACCATACAACACATATCGGAACGGATTAACCGTACGAATATCAGGAGGAAAAGATGGCTGTAAAAATGAGACTTGCCCGTGCAGGCGCCAAGAAAAAACCTTTCTACCAGGTGGTTATCGCCGATGAGCGTGCCAGGAGAGATGGCCGGTTCATCGCCAACGTGGGGACCTACGATCCCAACCAGAATCCTGCCGTCTTCAAGGTAGACGAAGGTGAAGCGCTCTGCTGGCTCGGCAAGGGGGTTCAGCCGACCGATACGGTCAGGCAGCTCCTGAAAAATGCCGGCATCTGGGCCAAGTTCACCACCAAGGCTGCCTGATAACCTGTTCCAAAACCGGCCCGCCGGCTATTCCAGAGACACAGAGGTTACCGACATGAGACAGCTCGTAGAGACCATTGCCAAAGCGCTTGTTGATGATCCCACCCAGGTACGGGCAACCGAAGAGATCGAAGAGGATACCACTGTCATCAAGCTGACCGTTGCCAAGGAGGACATGGGGCGGATCATCGGTAAAGAGGGCCGGACTGCAAAAGCTGTACGGACGCTGCTCAACGCGGTTTCCACCAAGGACAACAAGAAGGCCATCCTGAAGATTGTCGAGTAATGGCTGCCGATGACCTGATCCTGCTGGGAAAGATCGTTGCTACCCACGGTATCAGGGGGCAGTTGAGAGTTGTTCCCTACTCCGGGCAGTTTGATACGTTCTTCGCCGTCGATTCTCTCCTGGTGAAGGATGCCTCGGCCCGGTTGGTCAAACACGACCTCGCTTCTGCCGCGGTGCACGGCAAGAAGCTCCTCGTCACGTTCACGGGGTACGGGGATATCAACCAGGTGCTGCACCTGGTCGGGTGCGAGCTGTACATCGGCCGCGACCAGCTGCCGGAGCCCGAGGACGACGAATACTACTGGCACGACCTCATCGGCCTGACCGTGGTCACGGCTGGCGGCGAGCTGCTTGGCTCCCTTGAGAGTATCATCGAGACGGGGAGCAATGATGTCTACGTGGTAAAGTCTGCCGGCCGGGAGTACCTGATACCCGCGCTGGCCGAGGTCGTCACCTCCATCGACCTGGAGGCGAAGGTGATGACCGTCACCCCTTTCGAGGGGTTGCTCGATCTATGAAATTTCATATACTCACCCTGTTCCCGGAGATGTTTGCCGGCCCCCTTTCCACCAGCATTATCGGCAGAGGAGTGGAGAGCGGCCTGCTCGGCTTCGAGCTATACAATATCCGCGACTACGCCCTCGACCGGCACCGGACCGTGGATGACGCCCCCTATGGCGGAGGCGCCGGCATGGTGATGAAGGTCGAGCCCCTGACGGCCTGTCTGGAGGAGGCGACCCGGAACGCTCCCGGCGCCAGGGTCCTGCTGGCATCGCCGCGGGGGACCCCCCTGACCCAGAAGATGGCGGCGGAGCTGGCGACCGAGAGGGAGATCGTCGTTGTCTGCGGCCGGTACGAGGGGATCGACGAACGGGTACGGGAGCTGTTTTCCGCGGTCGAGTTTTCCATCGGCGACTACGTGCTGACGGGCGGCGAACTGGCGGCGATGGTGCTCGTCGATGCGGTCGGCAGGCTTGTCCCGGGGGTCCTGGGGAGCAGCGAGTCGGCAGAGGACGAGTCGTTTTCCGCCGGGCTGCTCGAATACCCCCACTACACGCGCCCCCCCGAGTTTCGCGGCCTGAAAGTGCCCGAGGTGCTTCTCTCCGGCAACCACAAGGAGATTGCCCGCTGGCGGCGGACCCAGGCGCTGCTCAAGACGAGCCGCATCAGGCCGTCCCTGCTGGAGACCGCGGACCTGACCGGGGAAGACCTGAGAGTGCTGCAGGAACTGGAGCAGGGGGGGGCACGGTGACCGTTTCCTCCTTCAGTATCGCCCTGGTTCATCATCCGGTCTACGACAAGAACCGGCAGGTGGTCACCACCGCAGTGACCAACCTGGATATTCATGACATCGCCCGGGCGGCCCGGACCTTCGGCGCCGACCGGTACTACATCGTCACACCGGTAGCGGAACAGCAGGCGCTGGTGAGCAGGATCGTCTCCCACTGGCAGCACGGCTGGGGCGCGACCTACAACCCGAAACGCAAGGCCGCCCTGGATCTCGTCACCGTCGCCCCGTCACTGGAGGCGGCCAGGCAGGAGATGGCAGGCCGGCGCGGACGGGAACCGAAACTGGTCGTCACCGGCGCAGCGGGAAGACCCGGCTGCCTGACGACCGCCCAGCTGGCAGAGCGAGCCGCTGCCGGCGGTGAGGACTACCTCCTCCTGTTCGGCACGGGGTGGGGTATGACAGAAGAGATTTTCGCCACGGCCGACCTGGTTCTGGAACCGATAACCGGCTGCGGCGACTATAACCATCTCTCGGTACGGTCGGCAGTATCAATCTACCTGGACCGCCTGTTCGGACGGAGATGACACAAACAGAGGAAAGCTTAAGCTACCCATAGGAGGAAGAAAGCAGATGAACAAGATTGACATGATCGAAATGGAGCAGATGAAGAAGAACGTTGTCCCTTTCAAGCCCGGCGACACCGTCAAGGTGCACGTAAAGATCGTTGAAGGCGACAAGAGCCGTATCCAGGCATTCCAGGGGGTTGTCATCTCCCGCCAGAACGGTGGCATCCGCGAATCGTTCACCGTTCGCAAGATTTCCAACGGCGTGGGGGTCGAGCGTTCCTTCCCGGTGCACTCACCGTCCATCGACGCCATCGACGTGGTGACCCGCGGCCATGTCCGCCGTGCAAAACTCTACTACCTGCGCAAGCTGCGCGGCAAGGCAGCACGGATCCGCGAAAGAAAGTACGTGGCAGGCGCCTGATCACAAGCCCCGGAGAGATCCGGGGCTTTTTTTTGCCCGGAACCCCGGCCAAATCCCCTGGCCCCCCGCAGGTCGGGGCTGATCGCACATACCTCTCGATTTCTGTCCCTTTGTCTGCTATTTCTATTCCTCGTTTACGCCAGTCGCAACAAACCTCCCCACCCTGGAGCACCCTATGGAGAACAACCTGTTCGGCCCCGTCCCGCACCCGACCCTGTGGGACTACGAGGAGATCGCCCGCTCCCGCGGGTTCGGCGCCATTGCCGGGGTCGACGAGGCGGGACGCGGTCCCCTTGCCGGTCCGGTCGTGGCTGCAGCGGTGATCCTCCCCCGAGCCGTTCAGATCCCCGGGATCAACGATTCGAAAAAGCTGACCCCTGTCGCCCGGGATGGGCTGTTCGAGCGGATATCCGCCGAGGCGGTCGCGGTCGGTGTCGGCGTGAGCGACAGCCGTACCGTCGACCGCATCAATATCCTCCAGGCGACCCTGCGCGCCATGGAAGAGGCGGTCGGCAAGCTCCGGACGCCGGCCGACTACCTGCTCATCGACGGGATCTCGTTTACCGCCCTCACCGTGCCCCAGCGGACGATCAAGAAGGGGGACAGCCTGAGCATCTCCATCGCGGCCGCCTCCATCATCGCCAAGGTGACGAGGGACCGCATGATGCTCGACTATGACCGGCTCTATCCCGGCTACGGTTTTGCCGGACACAAGGGGTACGGCTCGGCATCTCATCTGGAGGCGATTGCCGCCCTGGGTCCGTCCCCCATTCATCGCCTGACGTTTCGCGGCGTCAGGGAGCATGTCCGCCCGGCGGCGGATGGGGGCGAAGCGGCACTGCAGCCCGGGGGAGGGAGTGATTTGTTCGGCACAGGGGGAGGTGAGTGATGTTCAAGGCTATCGGCATCATTTTCGCGCTGTTCGTCGTCTGTTTCATCGCCATTGTGATCGAGGAGGTTTTCCTCGGCGGCAGACGGAGGCGGCAGGCGGAGAAATCGTTCAAGGAGAAATGTCATGAGAGTAACCCCGGCAACTGAACTCGAACATCGCTGCAGCAGGATGCAGCAGGTGATGGCGGAAGGGGGGATTGAGGCGGTCATCGTCATACAGAGTGCCGACCTCTTTTACTTTACCGGGACCATCCAGACCGGTTGCCTCTATATACCGGTGAAGGGGCAGCCGCTCTACCTGGTCCGCCGCGATGCGGCCAGGGCACGGATGGAGTCGGGGCTGCGGGAGGTCGTGCCGTTCAGTTCCATGTCCGAACTCCCCGCCGTCCTGGCGACCTACGGCTATCCCGAACCGGCAACCATCGGCATGGAGTTCGACGTCCTGCCGGTCGCCCTGTTCGAGCGCTATCGCAAGGTCTTCCCCCGGGCGGCGTTCAGCGATGCGTCAACGCTCATCCGGCGGGTACGGATGAAAAAGAGCAGCTACGAGATCCACCTCATGCAGGATGCGGCCGTGCAGGTGGACAAGGTGTACCGCTCGGCAGCGGAGCATGTGCGGGAAGGGATCACCGACCTGCAGCTTGCCGCGGAGCTTGAGCGCGTCGCCCGCCTCGAGGGGCACCAGGGGCTGATCCGGATGCGCGTCTTCAACGGCGAGATGCTGTTCGGCCACACCTTCTCCGGCAGCGACAGCGCCGTGCCGGCCTATACGGACACCCCCCTGGGGGGGCTCGGCATCTCCCCCTCCTTCGGCCAGGGGGCCAGCTACAAGCCCATCGGCCGGGGTGAGCCGATCATCATCGACTTTTCCGGCTGTTGCGACGGCTACCTGGTCGACCAGACCCGGGTCATGGCCCTTGGCGGTCTCTCTCCCCGACTCATGCAGGGGTATGACGACATGCTGAGGATCCAGGAGCTGATGGTGAGGCTGGTTCCCCAGCTCCCCTCCTGGGGCGAGCTGTACGATGAATGCCTTGCCCTGGCGGTTTCCCTGGGATACGGGGAGAGCTTCATGGGGGTGAAGGGGTCCCAGACCTCGTTCATCGGGCATGGCATCGGCGTGGAGATCGACGAATATCCGTTCATTGCCCGGGGCTTCCACCAGATGCGCTTCGAACCGGGGATGGCCTTCGCCTTCGAGCCGAAACTGGTGTTCCCCGGCGAGGGGGCGATCGGCATCGAAAACAGCTTCTACCTGGCGGATGACGGTACGCTAAAACAGTTGACGTTCTCGGATGAAAAAATAATAATAATTAGGTGACTCCTGTTAAAAAATGTATTGAATTTAGTTTGACCCGGTGATATAAGGAGACGCAATTTTGTATACAGTATGCGATTCGTTTTAATGTTTTCTGTCCGGAACCCTCGCCAATCGTTTTTTTACCGGATATAGACCCACGTTTTAAAATAAATAGTTCACCAGTGGAAGGACGGCAGTTTGCCGTTCACGCCCATTAACCCCAACAGTTGAAAGGAGAGCAGCAACATGGCACTTAAAGAGACGCTCAAGCAGAAGATCGAAGAGTTCCGTCCCCGTACCACCAAGCTGGTCAAGGAGTTCGGCAAGGTCGTTATCGACCAGGTTACCATTGACCAGTGCATCGGCGGTGCCCGCGACATCCGCGCCCTCGTAACCGACATCTCCTATCTCGACCCGCAGGAAGGGATCCGCTTCCGTGGCAAGACCATCCCCGAGACCTTCGCTGCTCTCCCCAAGGCTCAGGGCTCAGCCTATCCGACCGTCGAGGCTTTCTGGTACTTCCTCCTCACCGGCGACGTGCCGACCCAGGCCCAGGTTGACGAGGTCGTTGCCGAGTGGAAGACCCGCCAGGTCGTGCCTTCCTACGTGTGGGATGCCATCCGCGCTCTCCCCCGCGACAGCCATCCGATGGTCATGCTCTCCGTCGGTATCCTGGCCATGCAGAAGGACTCCAAGTTCGCCGGTTTCTACAACTCCGGCAAGTTCAACAAGAACATCGCCTGGGAATACGTCTATGAAGATGCCAGCGACCTCGTTGCCCGTATCCCCATCGTTGCCGCCTTCATCTACAACCTGAAGTATCGCAGCGATTTCCAGAAGCCGATCGATCCGACCGCCGACTGCGGCGCCAACTTCGCCCGCATGATCGGCCAGTGCAAGGAGTACGAGGACGTTGCCCGTATGTACTTCATCCTCCACTCCGACCACGAGTCCGGCAACGTTTCCGCCCACACGACGCACCTGGTCCACTCTGCCCTGTCCGACCCCTACTATGCCTACTCCGCAGGCCTCAACGGCCTCGCCGGCCCGCTCCACGGCCTTGCCAACCAGGAAGTTCTCGACTGGACCCTCAAGTTCCAGGAGAAGTACTGCAAGGATCAGGAGCCGACCAAGGAGCTCATCACCAAGGCTCTCTGGGATACCCTCAACGCCGGCCAGGTTGTTCCGGGTTATGGCCACGCCGTTCTCCGCAAGACCGACCCGCGCTACATGTCACAGCGTGAGTTCTGCCTCAACACCCCGGGCCTGAAGGACGATCCGCTGTTCAAGCTGGTCGCCATGATCTTCGAAGTCGCCCCGGGCGTCCTCACCGAGCAGGGCAAGGCCAAGAACCCCTGGCCGAACGTCGACGCACAGTCCGGCGTCATCCAGTGGTACTACGGTCTCCGCGAGTGGGACTTCTACACCGTTCTCTTCGGTGTTGGCCGTGCCCTCGGCTGCATGGCGAACATCACCTGGGACCGTGGCCTCGGCTACGCCATCGAGCGTCCCAAGTCAGTTACCACCCCGATGCTCGAGAAGTGGGCAGAGGAAGGCGGCCGCAAGTTCTAAGAGAACTTGGGTTCACGATGAAAAGGGGAGATGCTTCGGCATCTCCCCTTTTTTTGTGCCCACAACGGGTAAGTCGGCTGGTGCGAGGATGAACCGTCAGAAGAGCCGGCAGAGCTGGGCGCAGGCGATCCCCAGCCAGGTCCCGACGATGTTTCCCAGGATCGCCAGGAGCAGGCCGACCGAGGAGAGCCCCGGGTGGTAGACCTCGGCGACCACCGGCGCCGAGGCGACCCCGCCGATGTTGGCCTGGCTGGCCGCCGCCGCAAGGAACATGGGGGCCCGGAGCAGGCGGGCACCGGCCAGGGTGACAACGGCGTGGACCGCCACGATCAGCAGGCCGGCGGCGATCAGGACCAGGGCCGAGCCGATGCTGGCCACCGACGCCATGGCGCCGATGGCGGTCAGCACGAAGTAGAGGAGGTCGTACCCGGTGCGGGAGGCGCCGGAGCGCTCCAGCCTGCGCACCGGCGTCAGGGAGAGGAGGATGCCGACGAGGGTGACGAGCATGATCGTCCAGGTGTAGCCGGTCACGGCCTCGCCGAGGCGGGGGAGGTGACGGGCCGCCAGGTGGGCCCCGCCGCTCCCGGCGGCGGCGACGGCCAGGGCGACGGCGATCCCCGCGGGGGTGCGGCGGCCGACGCTCGTCGCCAGGTGCTCTGCCGCCCGTTCCCCCAGGCGGTCGAGCACGGCGCGGTCGGCCCGCGTCCAGCGGTCGAAGGCCTGCTGCAGGCCGACCAGGGCGATCATGCACCCCATCCAGAGGTAGGGGACCACCGTGTCCACGATCACCATCGGCGCGAAGACAACGTCCGGCACCGCCAGGGCCTCCTTCACGGCGATCATGTTGGCGCTGCCGCCGGTCCAGGAGGCGGAGAGGGCGCCGAAGCCGGACCAGAACTGGGCGCCAACCAGCGGCTTGAAGAGGGCAAAGGAGAGGACCGTCCCGGCGACGATGCCGACGGCGCCGATGAAGAACATGGCGAGTGCCGTCGGGCCGAGGCGCAGGATGGCCGCTAGGTCAACCGGTAACAGGAGCAGCACCAGGCTGGCCGGCAGGAGCCAGGTGGTGATCAGGCCGTACACCGGGCTCGCGGTGGCGAGCAGGCCGCTGGTGGCGGCCACCATGGGGAGGAAGTAGATCCAGAAGACCGCCGGCAGGTAGTCGAAGAGGCGGGCGGTCCGCTCGTGGCGGGAGAGGTGGAGCACCAGGGCCTCGATGGCCGCCAGCACCAGGACGATGAGGAGGGGGTGGCTGATCACGGGAAGGCGGGTTCCACGCCGATGCCTGGCACGGCGCTCCCCAGGTCGAACCGGCCGGCACCGTCCAGGCCGGGTGCCCGGGAGAACTCGCCGCCGAGGAAGAAGGTCGTGTCCAGGTCGATGTAGTCGAAGCACCCCAGGCCGGCGGCCAGGTGGGCCGAGGCGGAGATGGAGAGGGCGCTCTCCATCATCGCCCCGAGCATGAGGGGGATGCCGTGGGAGGCCGCCAGCCGGGCGATCTCCGCCCCTTCCAGAAAGCCGCTCTTCATGGTCTTGACGTTGATGGCGCTGACCGCCCCCGTCTCCACGGCCAGCCGGGCGTCGGCCAGGGAGCCGACGCTCTCGTCGGCGCAGACGAGCGTCCCGCTCCCGGACAGCGCCGCCGTGAGCGTGGCCAGACCGGCCCAGTCGTGCTTCGGCACCGGCTGCTCCAGCAGCACCGGCCGGGCGCCGTGCCGGTCGAGACGCTCCAGGAAGGCCAGCATCCGGCCGGCGTCGAACCCCATGTTGGCGTCCAGGATCAGCGTGCATCCCGGCGCCGCCTCCCGCACCGCCAGGACCCGGGCCAGGTCCAGCTCCTCGTTCCTGCCGACCTTCACCTTGAACGCCGTGAACCCCTGGGCAGTGAAGCGCTCCGCACCTCTCCGGGCCTCCTCCAGGGTGCCGATGACGATGGTGATGTCCGTGGCAAACCTCAGCCGCGGCCCGGCTGCCGTTACCGGCGGGAAGAGCCCGTACAGCGGCACCCCGTCCACCCGGGCGGCGAGGTCCAACAGCGCCATCTCCAGGGCCGCCAGGCCGGCGTGGTTCCCGGCGAAACGTGGGGCGAACTCTCTGCAGAGTGCCTCCACATCATCGATCGTGCGGCCGCTGAGGTCAGCCGCGGCTGCCCGCAGGTTGGCCAGGGTACTGGCCACCGTCTCGCCTGTGATGTGGGTTGCCACCGCCGCCTCGCCGAAGCCCCGGATCCCGTCACGGGTCGTGAGCCGCAGGAAGACGTTGGCCAGCTCGTCGTGCTGGCCGGTGGCGATCCGGAACGGGGTGGCCAGGGGCGCGCGGACAATGGCTGCCGCGGCATCGGTTATGGTAAAGGGGGGAGTGTGCTGTAATGTTTTCATGTGTCAGTGTGCCGGAAGATCGCCAGCGGGCACAGGCTGGCATATCACTTGGTTCGGATGTTGACCAGAGAAGGGAAACGAAAAGTGCGTGTGCATGATGAGCCACTTCCTCCCTGCGTTTTTCTGAAATATTTGTACGCGCTCCGGGCCGGCGCTGAATCGCGAGCGTCAGTGAGATGACTCTGACAGTTTTTCACTGTTGCAATAAACCTGATCCAGGTTCTGCTGCTTACACAAGAATGCTGTATGTAGCGCATCCATTTCTTCGGGTGTACAGACTCGAACGGCATGAGTGCGTAGTTTTGCAGACCTTTCAAAAACCGCTTGAATCAGTTCGCACGGGTACACCTGGCACAACCCGCAGTTGTCTATACCTTTTCCATAAGCACATGCACGGACTTCCGGATATGCACAACCGTTTTCCGGTCTACACCCATAGCAGGCCATGTCTTGAAGTGTACATGCCGGATCACGTAAGCCAAGGCGAACCCACAATTCCTTTACCTTCTCCAAACCTCTGGCATCTCCGTTTCGAGTGGCAAGGTACCTGGGACAGTGAGAACAGTTATCACCGCATATTCCAATAATATTCATTGATTCTCTTGCTCCAACGTTCTGCCCGCAGGTGCCTTGTTGTTCAATGTCCGGCGTCCTTCCCCGTATCGTGAGACCCTTACTTCTTGAAACTGTTCAGCCAATTCCATCCGTTGCTCAACTCCGGGAAGGCCGCTCCGAGATGGACCGTCTTGGTCGGGTCTGAAAGGTTGAAGCTCAACGAAACCGTTTCCCGCACCAGTTCAACCCCGGGACCGGTCCCTCCATGCCGTTTGCCCCCCACACTGCTGAATGCGTCGAAGGCAACCTGGGAGTTGTCGAAGGGTACCAGTTCATCACTCTGATGGTGATACATCCTGACCGGTACCATCGGACGCCAGGTAGTGCCACCGTTCTGGGGGTCGCGAAACGAATCGTTCTGACGCAGGAACGAATAGGCAGACCCGGGTGCTGTGTCCGTGGTGAGAAGGTCGATAAAGGTGGTGGTCAGGACGCTTTTCGGTACAATCAGGCTGACCGGGCTGAAGGACATCCCCATGGCCTCGCTTATCTTGTCGGACGATGTGCTGCCTGTAAAGAGTGGAGGTATGGTGCTATTGAAGGGGGATCCAAGAGCCGACGCAGCATTGAAGATGCTGCTCTGTCCTCCGTACGAATAGTTATATCCGGTGAGCAGGAACGGCAGGAAGTAGGGCGCCTTGGAGGTGCTGTTGGAAAGCATCAGGGCACGCATGGTCCCGGACAGGTCGTGGGGGCCGGAGAGCGCAGCAGCAGCGGTAACGGTGAACTCCGTTGCATATCGGAGTTGTAGCTCCCTGGTGGTCGTCATGGTCACATAGCCACCCTCCGAATATCCCATGAGGAAAAGCTGGTTGTTCCAACTGCAAGGGGAGGAAGCAGCGGCGATTTTGTCGCGACTGGCACGGAGCATGTCGATTACCTGGCGAGCCAGGACAGCACCGTTTACGTAGGGTTGCGGGCTGGTATTGTCGCCCAACCCCTCGTAATCCGCCATGGCAACGGCATAACCGCTGGCGGCAATGGCGGCAGCCACCATGACCTCGGGATAGTCGGCAGGGCGATCCATGTGAAGCAGGTACTGGGAGGGGGAGTAAAGTCGGAACGGTTCGGTGCCATGCTGATACATGAGGATGGGCACGCTGGGGCGGTCGCCGGAGATCGCCCGGGGCAGAATCAGTAACCCGGTCATGGTGTGGGAAAGACCGTCAGCACCTACAGACTGGTAGGTAATTTTCTGCATATCCAGGGTGTAGGTAATGCTGGTAAGCATCGCACCAAAATTGCCGGCAAAGCTGACCCAATCCCACCCTCCCAGCGAACGGGCGATGTTCAATGGATTGCTCACGGCGCTTGAGACCGAGGCCATAAGCGCCGCAGGCGTGACACTGACCGCGCCCGATGTCGCCGGGGTCGCCGTCGTCGTTCCACTCCCGCCGCATCCAGCGGTGAGGATAGACACTAACAGCGTCGCAACGTACAGAGTTTTATTCAGTATCCGGTAGCTGACGTTCATCGGATCAACTCCTTTCCCAGGTATGACGTGCGTGCTTGCCTTCTGAGATATGATTCTATCTCGTTGATTTAAACCTGAGGATGCAATCCTCCTCCAGAGGACTTATCAACGGCTATAGGCTGACCCACGGAGCGTTAGCGGAGATGGGTCTAGCCGGGGGTTGGGGCTCTCTTGCCTACCACATAGGGACAACTTTTCACCGTTATCCGCCACCATGACCTGAGTAAAGAAATTGATAAACCATGAGAGACATTATTCCTCCCGCGCACATTGAACAAAAGGGGTAAGCGGGGGTCAGGTCTTGACGGCCTGTTGCCCAAAACCAATTGAGGCGTAAATAGATTTCTTGGACTCAGAAATAATCGACGTAGTCACGCTCTTTGAAAAGTCAGACAATGGTTCCAGCTGAAGCCAAAACGACAAGGT